>OWIX01000056.1_pt1 | contig 69491 bp, 57 predicted proteins | sample 1732851 | NCBI WGS metagenome assembly OWIX01 (sample SAMN05065761, study PRJEB22554) | human gut metagenome | biome: ENVO:2100002; feature: ENVO:00000062; material: ENVO:00002003 | host: Homo sapiens | place: USA
ATAGGCTCCGGTCTCGTGGGCTCGGAGATGTGTATAAGAGACAGCAAAGACCCCGGCGCAGAAACGTGCCGCACGGGAAAAGATTGCTTCCGGCGAAGCGCAGCTGATCATCGGAACACACGCGCTGATCAGCACCGGCGTGGAGTTTCAGTCTCTCGGCCTCGTCGTGGCTGACGAACAGCATCGCTTCGGCGTCGCGCAGCGCACAAGGCTCACGGAAAAGGGCGACGCGCCGCATCTGCTCGTCATGTCCGCCACGCCCATCCCGCGCACGCTGGCCCTCATCGCCTACGGCGATCTGGATGTATCTGTGATTTCCGAACTGCCGCCTGGCAGGCAGCCAGTCGAGACATTTCTTGTCAGCGAAGCGCTGCGTGAGCGGCTGAACGTCTTCATTCGGAAGCAGTGCGCGGAAGGGCATCAGGTCTATATCGTCTGCCCCGCCGTGGAAGACGGCGAAGAAAACGCCATAAAATCCGCCGAAAGCTGGGCGCAGACGCTGCGCCAGGAGGTATTCCCCGATCTTCGCGTCGGGCTGGTGCACGGGCGGATGAAGAGCGCGGAAAAGGACGCAGCGCTGAGCGCGTTCCGCGCGGGAGAATCCGACATTCTCGTCTCCACGACGGTCGTGGAGGTCGGCGTGGACGTGCCGAACGCGACACTGATGGTCATTGAAAACGCCGAGCGCTTCGGCCTCAGCCAGCTGCACCAGCTGCGCGGGCGCGTGGGGCGCGGCAGCGCGCAGTCGTACTGTGTGCTGGTCAGCGGGACGAAAAATGAGGAAACAAAAAAGCGATTGCAGGCACTCTGTAAAACGACAGACGGCTTCCAAATTGCCGAGCAGGATCTGGCTCTGCGCGGGCCGGGCGATTTCTTCGGCAGCCGCCAGCACGGACTTCCGCTTTTAAAGGTCGCAAGCCTGCAGATGGATTTGGAGACACTACAGGACGCACAGCAGGCCGCAGCCGCTGTGATTCAAACCGCAGACAGCCTGAACGCCCCGGAACTCGCCCCCCTCAAAGCAAGAGTCGAGGCCCTGTTCACCCGTCAGGAGGTCAGTTTGAACTGACCGATTTTGCGGCCGACGATACTTTTATCAATGTAATAACGCTTTTTGAAATTAGCGACTGCCCATCAGCATTTTCTTTTGCTTCTCCAAGACCCTTCTCCAAAAGAAAACGCTGGCAAAAGAAAACGAGCCCGGAGGGATTTCGATTTCCCTCCAGGCCTCCTTGAACCGACCAGAAAAACCGCTTCGGTTTTTCTGGACTTTTCCCGCGAAATATGTAGCAGTTCAAAACTTCTGACGCCGTGCGTACAAGCTTCGTAGGGGTCGATGCCCACATCGCCCCGGCAGGATGCACCGTACTTTACGGGAATCTTCGGCGAATTCGCAACTTCCCAGCGGGCCGATGTGGGCATCGGCCCCTACAGGACTCCGGCAAATTCGCACTGCCCTGTAAATTTTGAATGCAGGGCGTTTTTACCGCAGATATTAAATCGTAACTGCTTGCAAATTTTGTGTACCATAACAGGCGGCGCGTACTGTAGCGCCCGTAGGGTGAGTTCGTGTGTTCGCAACAACTGAAAATCAGGGCTTGTCTGAATTGCATTCGCAATATGCGCCAAACGTAACCAAGCGTCCGTTTCCTCCTCTTTCCCGTCGAACCGCTTCGCTGGGTTCGCCGGGAATGCTTGAATCTCACAGCTGCACCAATATAAAAACCCGCGGCTCCCCGATATGTTCAGGGAGCCGCGGAATTTTTGTATGCTTACCGGTGCGTGCCGACAAAGAAGACGGAGATCACGCCCGGGCCGGTGTGGGCACCGATGACGGGGCCGACGTAGTTGATAATAATATCCTTGACCGGGGTCAGGGCGCGGATCTGTTCGGCCGTGTATTCCGCATCCTCGATGCAGTCGCCGTGGCAAATGAAAACGGTCTGCTCCGCCGGGTTGATAGCCGTGTCGGCCAGCTTCTGCGCGAGGGCTTTGAGCGCAGCTTTCCGGCCTCTGGCCTTGGTGACGTTCTTGAGCGTTCCGGCATCATCGGTGTGCATGACGGGCTTGATCTGCAAAACGGTGCCGACGATGGCCGTCGCCGCATCGACGCGGCCGCCGCGCTTTAAGAACATCAGGTCGTTGACCGTGAACCAGTGGCAAAGGTGCGGAATCGTCTCGCGGACATAGTCCGCGACCTCGTCCATGGACGCGCCGGACTGCTGCTTCTTTGCGGCCAAATACAGAAGCAGACCTTCGCCCAGAGACGCGCAGAGCGAATCAATGGCGATAAGTTTTCGCTCAGGGTATTTTTCCCGCAGTTCGTCGCAGGCGATCGCACCGGACTGATACGTTGTGCTCAGTCCGGAGGAAAAGCCGATGAAGAGGATATCAAGACCCTCCTTCAGTTTTCCCTCCATGACGGCGGTGAACTCCGAGACGTTAACGGCGCTCGTGGTGGCGCGTTCGCCGTTGCGGAGTTTGTCGTAAAACTCCTTGAAGCCGATCTCGCGGCCGTCGAGATAGTTGGCGTATGTATGCTCCCCAATCAGAACATGCAGCGGCAGGACGGCAAGATCGAGTTCATCCGCCAGCGCCTGCGGCAGATCGCAGGAGGAGTCTGTTACGATTTGAAAACGTTTTTCCATGTGTGACCTCCGGTTCTTAATTTCTGAAGCATATTATACCGCGCCGTGCCGCAAAATGCTATTCAAAAAACGCTTTTTCCCGCTCTACACGTCTGAACGCCCGGTCTACCCGCGGTAGAGTCCCTGCGGCGCAAGGACTTGCGCTGTTTTAGCTTTGCCTCTTTTCGGAAGGGCGCAGATGTGGTAAAATAGGAATATCGCGAATTCCAAACAGGAGAAGTCCAATATGAACAATGACATGCAATCGCAGTTTGACCCTGAAAATGCGCCCGCGTTCGACCGTCTGCGCGACCGCAGGCGTGCAAAGCGCCGCCGGGTGCTCCGCGTCGTGCTGACGCTTCTTGTGTGCGCGGCACTTCTGGGCAGCGCAGCCTACTACGCGCACCGGCAATTCGTAAAGCCCTATCTCGACACACCAGTCACGAGCAGCGAGACAGACGCCCCTTCCGAGCCTGAGGTCACTGTCCCTGAGACGCAGGTGCAGGAACCCGCCCCGGAGCCGTCGCCGGAACCAGAACCCGAACCGGAACCTGATCCGGAACCAGAACCCGAGCAGCCTGCTCTAACGCTGGCAGAGTCGTCGGAGACGACCCAAACGCTCGATTTGGAGTTGTATTCGTCTTCCGCCATATTGGTCGATGTGCAGAACGGGACGGTGCTGGCAGAAAAGGGCATGGACGAAAAAATTTACCCTGCGTCCATGACAAAGCTCATGACGCTGCTGGTAGCAGCAGAAAACCTGCCTGATCTCGACGCGGCGTTCACCATGACGCAGGCCATCATTGACCCGCTGTACCTCGCGGGCGCGTCGATGGCGGGCTTTGTGAACGGCGAGATGGTCACGATGCGCGATCTGCTGTACGGCGCAGTTGTACCCTCCGGCGCGGAGGCGACGGAGGCGCTGGCGCAGGCCGTGGCCGGCAGCGAGGAAGCGTTTGTCGCTATGATGAACGAAAAGGCCGCGGCGCTGGGCCTGACCAACACGCATTTCATGAACACCAGCGGTCTGCACGACGAGAACCACTATTCCACGGTGCGCGAGATCGCGCTGATTTTACAGGCGGCACTGGAAAACGAGACGTGCGCAGAAATATTAAGCGCAGAGAATTACCGGGCGAGCGAAACGGAGCAGCACCCGGACGGGCTTGCCATGACGAACAAATTCCTCTACCGCGTCCATCACGAATACGCCCTGAACGGCGCGGAGATCACAGCCGCCAAGACAGGTTATACCACCGAGGCCATGAACTGCTGCGCGAGCGCCGGAAAAACGCCGGACGGCAGAAGCGTGATCTGCGTGACGGCGAACGCGTGGACGGGCGATTTCTGCATCGAGGACCATATTGCGCTCTATACGAAATACTGCGGCAGCGCAGAAGCTGAATAACGGGAGGATACCGGATATGAAAAAGCTGTCCCCGCGCGTCTGGCTGACGCTCATTCTCGTCGGCCTGGTCGGCCAGTTTGCCTGGACAATCGAAAATATGTATTTTAACGTCTATCTCTATAACACCATCTCCACCGACCCCGGCTATATTTCCGCCATGGTCGGCTGGAGCGCGGCTGCCGCCACGCTGACGACGCTTCTGATGGGCGCGCTGTCCGACCGTGTGGGAAAGCGCAAGCTGTTTATCTGCGGCGGCTATCTGCTGTGGGGCCTGTCCACGGCGGCATTCGGCCTCGTGACGGTCGAAAACGCGGCGAAGCTGTTCCCGGCAGCCTCCGCGGCAGCTGCTGCGGCAGTGATGATCGTCGTGCTCGACTGCGTGATGACCTTTTTCGGCTCAACAGCCAACGACGCGGCCTTCAACGCGTGGATCACCGACACTGTGCCCAATGAGGCGCGGGGCACGGCTGAATCCGTGCTGGCCATCCTGCCGCTGATCTCCATGCTCGTCATTTTCGGACTGTTCGACAGCATGACGCAGCGCGGGCAGTGGCAGAAATTCTTTGCGATCTTCGGCGGACTCGTCGTGCTGACGGGCGTTGTGTCCATCTTCCTGATCCCCGAGCCGAAGCTGGAACCGAGACGGGACAGCTATCTGAAAAACCTTGTCTACGGGCTCCGCCCGACTGTTGCGAAAGAGAACCCGGCGCTCTATCTGTCCTTTGCGGCGTTCTGCCTGTTTTCCGTGGCCGTGCAGGTCTTCTTCCCGTATCTCATTATCTATATGCAGAACTATCTGCATTTTGACGGCTACGCCCTCGTGCTGGGCATTGTACTGATCTTTGCGTCGGTCGTGAGCGTGCTCTCCGGCCGCGTGATCGACCGGCTCGGCGAACTGCGGTGCGTACTTCCGGCGGCAGGAGTCATGTTCGCCGGACTGCTCGGCATGTTCTTCGCGCGGTCGATGCTGGCCGTGATCCTGACGGGCTGCATTATGATGTCCGGCTATATGCTGGTCACGGCGATTTTGTCCGGTGTCATCCGCGACCATACACCTGCCGGAAAGGCCGGACATTTTCAGGGCATCCGCATGATCTTCGGCGTTCTGCTGCCGATGATTTTAGGCCCTGCCATCGGCGCAGCGGTCATTCGCGGCAGCGATTCCACCTATGTTGATCTCGGCGTGGTAAAGACTGTGCCGACGCCGTCCATTTTCCTTGCGGCAGCCGTCGTGCTGCTGCTGATTCTGCCGCCGGTGCTGCTACTTAAAAAGAAGGAGGAGGCAAAATGCTGACACGCTGGGGTGAAACACTGGACAAGGACACTGTTTTGCAGGAATATCCCCGCCCGCAGCTTGTGCGGGAAAGTTATTATAATCTTAACGGCCTCTGGGACTATGCCATCACGGCCTCCGACGCCTGCCCCAGCGCGTGGGACGGGAACATTCTCGTGCCATTTTCGCCGGAAGCGCCGCTGTCCGGGGTGAGCCGGGCCCTGAAGCCCGGTCAGGTGCTCTGGTACCGGCGGACGCTGCCGTTCGGAAAGCAGGACGGCAGGCGGATGCTGCTGCACTTCGGAGCCGCCGACCAGCGGGCATGGGTGTACGTCAACGGCCTTCTTGCCGGGGCGCATACAGGCGGGTATACAGCCTTTACGCTGGATATTACAAAGCTTCTGCGGGATGGCGAAAATGTCCTGACCGTCGCTGTGCGTGACGATACGGACACCGTGCCCCTCTCGCGCGGGAAGCAGAAGACAACGCGCGGCGGCATCTGGTACACGCCGCAGAGCGGCATCTGGCAGACCGTCTGGGCGGAACAGGTACCGGAGCATTATATACAGTCGCTTCTGTTTACTCCGGAACTGCCGGAAGGACGCATCCGCTGGATGCTCACCGCGTCCGCGCCGAAAGGCGCTCGAATCGAAATTTCCTATCAGGGAACTCCGGTCACCGAGGGCGTAACGGACGAGGACGGCTGCGGCAGCGCCGTTCTGCCGCCGGAGCAGCTGCACCTGTGGTCCCCGGAGGCGCCGAACCTCTATGACGTAACCGTCACATTGGGGGACGATACCGTCAAAAGCTATTTCGCCATGCGCACCGTCGGCACCGGGATAGACGCAGCAGGTCATCCGTGCCTGCTGCTGAACGGGCAGCCGTACTTCCACCACGGCGTGCTCGATCAGGGCTACTGGCCGGACGGGTTATATACCGCACCGTCGGACGACGCGCTGATCTATGATATCGAACTGATGAAGCGTCTGGGCTTCAACATGCTGCGCAAGCATATCAAGGTTGAGCCCATGCGCTGGTATTATCACTGCGACCGGCTGGGCATGCTGGTCTGGCAGGACATGCCCTCCGGCGGCGGACAGTACAATCTGCTGACCATCTCCGCGCCGCTCATCACCGGCATTCATCTCAAGGACAGTCATTACCGCCTTTTCGCCCGTACGGACGCGCAGGGCCGCGAGGACTTCACACGCGAACTGACGGAGCTGATCACGCAGCTGCAGAACTGCCCGTGCATCGTCTTGTGGGTGCCGTTCAACGAGGGCTGGGGACAGTTTGACGCGAAAAATGCAGTGCGGCTGATCCGCAGGCTCGACCCCACGCGGCTGATCGACCATGCCAGCGGCTGGCACGATCAGGGCGTGAGCGATGTGAAAAGCCTGCATGTGTACTTTAAGCCCTATCGCTTCCGGCCTGACAAGAAGGGCCGCGCAGTCGTTCTGTCGGAGTTCGGCGGATACAATCTGCCGGTTGCGGGACATACCTGGAACACGAAAAACTTCGGCTACAAGGGCTATCAGACGCCCGAGGCACTGGGCGAGGCGGTCAAAACGCTCTATGAAACGCAGATCATTCCTGCACGCCGAGCGGGGCTTGCCGCCGACGTTTACACGCAGCTGAGCGATGTAGAGGATGAGGTCAACGGCTTTGTGACCTATGACCGGCGCGTGGAAAAGCTGCCGGAGGCGCTGATGCAGGCCATCGCGCAGGACCTGAGAGGAGATTGACCATGAAAAAACGGATACTGGCGCTGCTTCTGGTGCTGACGCTGCTGGTGCTCGGCGGCTGCACGGTGCGCGACACGGTGCAGGTCATGGGAATCAGCGTTACGACGCTGCAGGAGTTGGCGGACGCTGCGCTGTCCGAGGACACGGAAGCGCCCGAATCGGGCGAGCAGTTTGTCACTGCCGAAGACCCGGAGGTCACGCAGACTGCCGACACGGTCGATGCGCACGGGTATTATTACGATGCAGAGCACGTCGTTCTGTATCTTGACGCCTACGGCCATCTGCCGGAGAACTATATCACAAAGTCCGATGCCCGCGCGCTCGGCTGGGAGGGCGGCAGCGTTGAAGCATACCGGGAAGGAGCCGCCATCGGCGGCGACCGCTTCGGCAACCGCGAAGGGCTTCTGCCGGAGAAAACAGGAAGAACCTATACCGAATGCGACATCAACACACTCGGCGCAGACTCACGCGGAGCCGAGCGTCTGATTTTCTCGAACGACGGGCTGTATTTTTATACATCCAACCACTACGCGTCGTTTACGGAACTGACCGTGGACGGAGGCACTGTCATATGGAACTGACCTACCGGATCGACTGCCGGGAACTGACCTCCCGCGCTGCTGCGCACGACTGCTTTGCGCGCGTGTTTTCGCTGCCCGCGTCTTATGGGCGGAATCTCGACGCACTGTACGATGTTCTGACCGATCTGCCGCCGTGTACGCTTATATTGGAGCATATTGACTGCCTGTATGGTACACTCGGGCCGTATGCGGAAAAGCTGCTTGACACCTTCCGCGATGCAGCGCTGGAAAACAAAAATATCCAAATTCAAGAAGATGCCAAAACTTTTTGAGCATTTTTTGGCATTGTCTATATTGTAAAAAAACGGGCGATTTTCCTTGTGCGAATTGTCAATTTACAAAGCACGGCATTGTCGGATACAATACGCATTATGAACGAACTGTTAATAAGTCGTTTAAGAAAGAGAAATCAAGGAGGAACTCTATGGAAATCCAAACTGGCGCATTGGTTATTGTCCTTGCGTACATGGTCGGCATGATGATCATCGGCTACGTCGTCGGCAAGATCAACATCAAGGGCAGCGCGGACTATCTCGTTGCCGGCCGCAGAATGGGCCTGTTCATGGTCGCGTTCTCGCTGTCTGCCAACAACATCGGCGGCGGCAGCACCACGGGCCTGGCTCAGAAAGCCTTCGGCGCATGGGGCGTCAGCGCGATCTGGTACGTCCTGGCCGCGTCTCTGGCCATGATCCCGCTGGCCTACTTCGCTCCCAAGATCCGCAAGACCATGGCTGTCACGATCCCCGAGGTCGTCGGCCGCCGCTTCGGCAAGGTTTCCAGCAACTTCACGGCAGTCCTCAGCGTCCTGTCGCTGTTCTGCCTGACCTCTTCCCAGATCGGTGCTTCCGGCGCTGTTATCAACGCGCTGATCCCGACGATCCCTCTGAACGTCTGCCTGCTGCTGGCCGGTTTCGTCACCATCTTCTACACGACCTTCGGCGGCATGATCGCTGACCAGGTCTCCGACCTCATCCAGTTCGGTATCATTCTCGTCGGCCTTGCCATCGCAACGCCGATCGTCCTGAAGCATGCCGGCGGCTGGGCTGCGATCTCCGCTGCACTGCCCGGCGAAAAGCTGAACATGACCCAGATCGGCTGGGCCTCCATCATCGGCTACTTCTTCAACTACTTCTGCACCTTCCTCTGCGGCCCCGAAATGGTCTCCCGCTTCGAGACCTGCAAGGACGAGAAGACTGCAGTTCGTGCTTCCTTCCTCTGCGCCATCCTCATGGCTGCTATGGCAATTTTCCCGACCCTCCTCGGCCTCGCTGCCTTCGCTCTGAAGGATCAGCTGCCCAGCCTTGCTGAGAACGGCTCCAACGCCATGATGGTCGTCACTGGCACCTATGCGCCCGGCATCATCACCGGCCTCATCTCCGCCGCCATCATCTGCGCGACCATGTCCTCGGCAGACTCCAATCTGCTGTGCATGTCCACGATGATCATCAACGACATCTATCCCGGCTTCGGCGGCAAGAAAAAGCTGAATGACAAGCAGACCATCTTCTATACCCGTCTGTGCAACGTTATTGCAGCGCTCATCGCCATGTGCATCTCCATGTTCGGCGTTTCCCTCGTCGCCATGAACACCTTCGCATTCGGTATCCGCTGCGCAGGCCCGTTCGCGGCATACGGCCTCGGCCTTGCCGTTCCGAAGGCAACAAAGAACTCCGGCCTGATTTCCATCTTCACCGGCACCATCGCTTTCGTCGTCTGGCAGCTTCTGTCCAACGGCGGTACGCTGTGGTTCATGATGCCGGTCGTCTTCGGCAGCCTTGTCTCCGTCATCACGTTCTATGTTGTGAACCTGATCGAGTGGAAGCGCGGCGTTCCCGCTGCTCCCTCCGCTTACGCTGTCGAGAAAGCCAAGTAATCCCTCTTCCCCCAACTGAAACCGCCCGCCCTGCCATGCGGCAGGGCGGGTTTTCTGCCTCTTGACATTTTCTGCAGCGTTCGTTAAAATAGCTTCTGTTCATCGGAGGGTCGATTCATTGATTATTCGGCTGGATAAGATGCCGGGCATGCGTCCGGGGTTTTATCCGGTCTTTTTTTGAAGTTGAAGCTATGGAAAACCAGAAAAATGATTTCCTGAACGGGCCAATTCTTTCCCCGCTGCTGCGGTTTGCGGGGCCGGTGCTGCTGGCGCTGTTTCTGCAGGCGATGTACGGCGCGGTCGATTTGATCGTTGTCGGAAAATTCGCGGGCACAGCGGACATCTCCGCCGTCTCGACCGGCAGTCAGGCTATGCATCTTGTCACATCGCTTCTCGTCGGGCTCACAACGGGCGTGACCGTTCTTCTGGGCCAGAAGATCGGCAAGGGCAGGCCGGACGAAGCCGGGAGCGTCGTCGGCAGCGCGATCTGCCTGTTCGTGTGCGTCGCGCTTGCGCTAACGGCGCTGCTTTCTGCGCTGACCGAGCCATTCTGCCGTCTGCTGCAGGCCCCAGAGGAGGCCTTTGTTCCCACGACACAGTATGTGCGCATCTGCTCGGCGGGAACGCTGTTCATTGTGGCGTTCAACGTCATCGGCAGCGTCTTCCGCGGGCTTGGCAACTCCAAAATGCCGCTGATCACGGTTGCGATCGCGTGCGTTACGAACATTTTCGGCGATCTGCTGCTGGTAGACGTATTCCAGATGGGTGCAGCCGGCGCGGCGCTTGCAACGGTGTTCGCACAGGCGGTCAGCGTGATTTTGTCCCTGTTCGTCATCATGCGCCGCAAACTGCCCTTTACATTCCGCAAGGAGCAGCTGCGCTTTGACCGGCCGCTCACAGCCGGAATTCTGCGTCTCGGCATTCCGATTGCGCTGCAGGACGTGCTGGTCGGCGTGTCGTTCCTCGTCATTCTGGCTATTGTCAATTCTCTGGGACTCTTGCAGTCTGCCGGCATGGGCATTGCGGAAAAGGTCTGCGCGTTCGTCATGCTGCTGCCGTCGGCATTTTCTCAATCCGTGTCCGCGTTTGTCGCGCAGAATACCGGCGCAGGTAAGCCGGAACGCGCAAAAAAAGCGCTGCGCTACAGCGTCGCCGTCTCGCTGTGCATCAGCGTGTTTGTGTTTTACTTCAATTTCTTCCATGGCGATCTGCTCGCTGGAATTTTTGCAAACGACCATGCCGTCATTCTCGAAGCGGCAGACTATCTCAAGGCCTACGCCATCGACTGTCTGCTGACCTCATTCCTATTCTGCTTTGTCGGCTATTTCTCCGGCCTCGGCAAGACAGTCTTTGTCATGACGCAGGGCATTCTGGGCGCGTTCGGCGTCCGTATCCCCGTGTCGTTCGCCATGTCCCGGCTGCCGAACGTGCGCCTGTTCTACATCGGCCTCGCGACCCCCTGCTCGACCGTTGTGCAGGTCCTGCTGTGCCTTGGCTATTATGCGCATCTGGCCCGCAGGGAACGGCGCGCATAGCTTGGACGCGGTTGGTGCATTCTACTGGTACAATTTCGCCATGGTTCATGCCATTTTATACGATTGTGCGCTTTCAGAAACCCCCGGACGGGCTTTGGCCTGTCCGGGGTTTTTTTATGCGATATCGTACTGACTCTTGTAGATTTCGTAATAGAAGCCCTTTTTCTCCAGCAGATCGCGGTGCCTGCCCTGCTCCACAATACGGCCGTCGCGCAGAACCAGAATGAGGTCGGCATCGACGATCGTGGACAGGCGGTGGGCGATGATGAAGCAGGTCCTGCCGCGCATGAGGCGGTCCATGGCTTTCTGGATGAGCAGTTCCGTACGCGTATCGACATTGGATGTCGCTTCATCGAGAATCAGCAGTTCGCGCTGCGCGAGAAGCGCCCGCGCGATGGTCAGCAGCTGCTTCTGGCCAGAGGAGATCGATGAGGTATCGCTGCCGACCACGGTATCGTAGCCCTTGGGGAGCGTGCGGATAAAATGGTCGCAGTACGCCTCATCGCAGGCGCGGATAATTTCCTCGCGCGTCGCGTCCGGCTTGCCGAAGGCTACGTTCTCGGCGATCGTGCCGCCGAAGAGCCATGTGTCCTGCAGCACCATGCCGAAGCGGTCGCGTGTGGAGGCGCGGGAATAGTTCGCAATGTCGTGCCCGCTCAGCAGGATGCTGCCGGAATCGACGTCGTAGAACCGCATGAGCAGATTCACAATCGTCGTCTTGCCCGCACCGGTTGGGCCGACGATGGCGACGTGCTGGCCCTTTTCCACATGCAGGTTCAAATCTTGGATGAGTTCGGTATCCGGCTCATAGGCAAAATCCACATGTCGGAACTCCACGCTGCCGTCTCCGCCCGCAGGAAGAGCTTGTTCGATCGGCGCTTCCTCTGGCAGTTCCAGCAAATCGACGATCCGCTTCGCAGCGGCCTTGGCCTGCTGCAGCGTACTCAGGCCGTTGGAAATCTGCTCGAGCGGCTCGGAAAACTGCCGTGCAAACAGCACCAGCGTCACAATCACGCCCACCGGAACGCCCTGCCGCACGATCAGCCAGCCGCCGAGCAGATTGATGGCGATATACGCCAGCGAGTTGGACGCAGCAATGACCGGCTGGACGATGGCGGAGAGATAGGTTGCTTTCGCCTCGGAGACGCGGCGCGCATCGTTGATCTCCGCGTGGCGTTTGGCGCAGTGCTCCTCGAGATTATAAGCCTTTGTCGTCGCGTAGTTCGTGTAGGCTTCTTCCACGACGGAATACAGCTCGCCGGACTGCTTGAACATCTGATGGAAATACGTTTCCGACCGGCCCGCGATCTTTGCTGACAGCCAGATGGAAACCGGCATGAACACGATCACGGCCAGCGAAAGCTGCCAGTTCTGCAAAAACATCACGACCGCGATGGCAAGGATCTGCAAAAAGCCGCCCGTGATGGTATCGAGCACGGTATGCAGGGAGCCGCCGATCCGGGACACGTCCTCTGTCATGCGCGAGAGAATATCGCCGACGGGCGTATGATCGACAAAGCTGACGGGCAGGCGCTGGATTTTGTCGGAGATCTGGATGCGCAGATTGCAGGTAAAATACCGGCTGACGGCGCGGTTGAGCAGCTGCATTTTGCCGTAGCTGATGGCGGCGCGCAGGAGATACACACCGGCCAGCGCCAGAAGCCCCGGCGCCAGCTGCGCCAGAACAGACGTGCCTGTCTCCGGCGCGTCAAAATAGTCAATTAAGATCTGCACCAGATCGCCCATCCGCGTCGGAATGATGAGTGCGCACACAACAAGCACCAGACTCATAAATACGCCAAGCGCAAGCTGCCAGCGGATGGACTTCGCACCCTTCAGCAGCTGAATAAGCGCGTCGGCGGAAACGTGGTTTTTCTGTTCCTGCTTCACTTCGCGTCACCTCCTGTCTGCGAGGCGTAGATCTCCTGATAGATCTTACAGCGGGACGAAAGTTCCGCGTGTACACCGTGATCGACCAGCCGCCCGCGGTCCATGACGAAGATGTGATCCGCGTTCATAGCCGAGGTGATGCGCTGGGTAATGACGATCTGGGTCTTGCCCTGAATTTTCTCATTGAGGCTCCGGCGCAGGTTCGCTTCTGTCAGGAAGTCGAGCGCAGAGAAGCTGTCGTCGAAGACATAGATCGGCGCGTCCTTCAAAATCGCGCGTGCGATGCACAGACGCTGCTTCTGGCCGCCGGAGAGGTTCTTGCCGGACTGCTGGAGCGGATGCTCCAGATGCTCGGGCAGGGAATTGAGGAAAGGTGTGAGCTGCGCGATATCGGCGGCTTCGAGAATGTCCGCTTCCTCCGCGCCGGGACGGCCCATCTCGATATTGTGCCGGATAGTGCCGGAATACACGGCGGTCTTCTGCAGGACGCAGCTGATGTTCTTCCGGATCACGCCCCGGTCGATCTGCGAGGCACTGACGCCATCGAAGAGGATCTGTCCCTCAGTCGGCAGGCGGAAGGACAGCAGCAGCTGCACGAGCGTACTTTTGCCGCTGCCCGTGCCGCCGATGACGGCGATCTTCTGTCCCGGCAGGATGTGCATGCTGACGTCCTGCACAGCAGCCTCCGATGCGCCCTCATAGCGGAAGGTCACATGGTCGAAGGTAATTTCGCCGCCGAACGTGTGCTCCGCGCCCTTGGCTGTCTCCTGCATTCCTGTGGCGTGAAAGATCTCGCCGATGCGATCAGCCGCGACCTTTGCGTGCGGCAGCATGACCATGGCAAAGCCGCCCATCAGAACGCCGTTGGCGACAAGCGCCAGATACTGGATGATGGCGAAGATATCGCCGCCGGAGATGGCGTGGCTGCCCGTCTCCATGCGCCAGCCGCCGAGCCATATGATCGCCACGCCTGCGAGATTCACAAGCAGCACGGCCGCCGGGCTCAGAAGTCCCATCTGCACGTTGGCATTGATGATGTTCTCGGCCATGACGTGTGTGGCGTCGGCGATCTTCTGCTGCAGACTCGCTTCCTTATTAAATGCGCGGATAACGCGGATGCCGTGCAGACGTTCGCGCATGACGTCGTTCTGGATATCGATGTACTTATCAGATGTTTCGTGCAGAGGGCCGATGCGCTTGCTGATGGGCCGGACGATCAGGAAAATCGCCGGGACGAACAGCAGCAGGATCAGGCTCATCGTCACGTCCTTGCGCAGCGCCAGAATGACACCGCCGAAAAACAGCACCGGAATCGTAATGAGGCTGCCGGAGATCATCGATGCGACCCAGGAGACGGTGCCGATGTCGTAGGTTGACCGGGACAGGAGCGCTGCCGCGCCGATAGAATTGAATTCCTCGAACGTCATATTATTGACGAGGGAAAACACGTCTGTGCGCAGATCGGCATTGAAACCCGCGACCACGTCACAGCTGATCTTCCGCCCAGCCAGAAGCGCGGCAAGACCCGCCGCCGCAACGGCCAGCATCCACGCGCAGCAGCGCACAATATATGCAAAATCCGACTGTCGGACACCGTTATTCAAGATGTCGTTCATAATCGTCGGCAGCAGCAGATCGCACACTGTCGCCGCCGCGACCAGCAGCATCGCCAGTGCAATGCGCCTGCGGTACGGCTTCAGATAGGGTAGGATATCCTTCATGAATGGCTCTCATTCCTTTCTGTCAATCAAATTCCAAGAGACAGTCTTAAAAGGTATTATACCATAGAAAACAAACGTTCGCAAGCGTCAATTCCTTTCTATTTTGCAGACCCGCGGCCAGAGAAAACGGCAGATATTCCATCCGGCGGCCGTCTGGATTTCTTTTCCTATCAGCAAGGAAAATCCATATAATTATCGGCAAAAATGTCGAAAATGGTTGAAATTTACGGGAAAAACTGCTATTATTATAGTCCGCAAAGAGGCATTTACTTTCATGAGGGCGCGCCGGGACATATATGCCAAGTCCCGGACGCACGCCGAACAAAACCGCATCTTACAAAAGGAACAGAGAAATCATGGGAAAGCGCACAAGCAGGCCTGTTGACCTGCCGACCGCAGAGCAGCTTGCGACGGAACGCAGGCGGCTGCGATATAAAAGCAAATATAGCCGGACGCTCAGAAGTACGGTTGCAATTCTGGTCGTCGTCGCAGCGCTGGCGGTGCTGATCGCTACGCTCTGGATGCCGGTGCTGCGCATTTACGGCAGTTCCATGTCACCGACGCTGCAGGATGGCCAAATCGTTGTCAGTATCAAAAGTTCACGCTTTGAGCCAGGCGATATCGCCGCGTTCTATCACGGAAACAAGCTTCTCATCAAGCGGTATATCGCAGGCCCCGGGCAGTGGGTTGACATCGACGAAAACGGAAACGTTTTCGTTGACGGGTCGCTGCTGGACGAACCGTATCTTATGGAAAAGGCTTACGGCCAAACCAACATCGAACTGCCGTATCAGGTGCCGGACGAGCGATATTTCCTGATGGGCGACAACCGCGACGTATCCGTTGATTCTCGGAACACGACGGTCGGCTGCGTCTCGACGGAGCAGATCGTCGGCAAGGTCATTTTCCGGATCTGGCCGCTCAACGTATTCGGCCCTGTATATTGATAATGTAACTAATGTAACAAAACACGCACAGAATCGGAAAGAGAGGAGGTATCGGCATGCGGAGACATCTGCCGGTTCGGGCAATCAACTATCTGAAAACACATCTCCAAAAGAAAAAATGGCGCCGCGTCGTGACGGCGCTCTCCTGCATCGTCGTGTTCTGCACGACCTATGCGCTGATCCTTCCAGCGGTTACAATGTCGCAGCAGCCGTTCTGCGGAAAGGAAGAGCATATCCACGATCCTGAAAGCTGCTATGCGCGCGTGCTGGTCTGCGGACAGGATGCGCCGGATGAAGACACGCCGGAGCAGCCGGAACACGTCCACACGGACGCATGTTATCAGGAGGAGGCCATTCTGGTCTGCGAACTTGCAGAGGGCGAGGGTGCCCACCTGCACACGGCGGACTGCTTTGACGAAGCGGGCAATATCGTCTGCGGTCTGGAGGAGAACCTCGGACACCAGCATACGGCCGACTGTTACCGCACAAGTTGGGTGCTCATCTGCGGACAGGAAGAGGGCGCGGACGAAGAAGCCCCGGCGCAGCACGAGCATACCGATGCCTGCTATGAAGATCTGCTTATCTGCGAACTGGAGGAGCATCAGCACAGTCTTGCCTGCTATTCAGACCCCGAAGCCGACCTGGAGTCCCCCGCCGTATGGGAGCGGACAATCCCGCAGGATCTCACGGACGATTTGGCTGCAAATGTCGCGGCAGTCGCAAACAGCCAGCTTGGCTACGCGCAGAGCAGCCGCAACTATGCCGTGGATGAAAACGGCGGGATTCACGGCTATACGCGCTACGGCGCGTGGTTCGGCGATCCATATGGCGAATGGTGCGCCATGTTTGCCTCTTTCTGTCTGCACTATGCAGGCGTCGAGCAGTCCGTCTTCCCCTATGCCTCCGGCTGCATCTACTGGACAGAGCAGCTGACGGCCGCGGGACTCTATGCCACCGCCGGAACGATGGCTCCAAGGACGGGCGACCTTGTCTTCTTTGATCGAGACGGCGACCGCCTTGCCGACCATGTCGGCATCATCACAGACGCACAGCCCGAAGCGATCACAACTGCGGAGGGCAATGTTGGCGGCTGCGTCGTCAGAAAAACCTATGCCCTGGACGACGCCTCGATCCTCGGCTACGGCGTCCTGCCCGTCAGCGCGCCGGATACCCCGGATGAACCGGACACCCCTGACGAACCGGATCCTGGCCCGCAGCCCATCTGCGGGTTGGAAGCACACATGCACGGCCCGGACTGCTACAGCGAAGATGGGCTTTTGATCTGTCCGCTGCCGCAGCATACGCACACGGCGGACTGCTACGAGCAGTTGGAAGAGCAAACGCCGCTGTGTGGTCTGAACGAGCATACACATACGGAAAGCTGCTATGATGCGGACGGAACGCTTCTCTGCACGCTTCCGGAGCATACGCATACGGATTCCTGCTATCTCCCGCAAGAACCGGCCAAGCAGGACTTCAGCTATGATGATGCACAGCTGCATCTGCGCGTCACAGTCGAAAGCCCCCAGCCGCTGCCGGAGGGTACAGCGCTTGCCGTGCAGACGGTGGACGCAGACAGCACGCTTCTGTCTGCGTCCGCATCGAGCGGCGCGGAGCAGTGGATCGTCCGGCAGATCGGACTGACACAGGCTGAAACACCGGTTGATACCAGCGAAATGACGCTGACGGCGGAGGTTCTGGTCAAGAGCGCCGCTCTGTCTTCCCTGTTTGAACAGGCGGACGAAGATATACTGGATGCCGACACGGGCGTGACAGTGTCCGTCATGCAGACGGACGAGGATGCAGGTTTGCAGGAGGTCGAGAGCGTAACGGTCGCGCCGGGCGAGTCTGTGCCCGTGCTGACGGTCAGCGTACAGGATGGGACGCTCGTTCTGCTGGCCTCGTCGGCGAATCCGGAATTCACGGTGCAGTATTACGCGGAAATTCCGCGCTTCGCCTCAGAGGGACACGCTGCACTGACCATTTTTGACACAAGCGGTCAAAAGCTCCCAACCAACGGCACAACGAACCCCACAAGGGAGCTTCACCTGACAGAGGCCGGGACGCTGACAAGCAAGAATGCCGGAAACGCAACGCAGGAATATGTCGTTGCGACTACGCCGGAACTGACGCGGATGTACGCCGACAATACCTTTGAATATGTCAGCGCGCCGGAGCCGAAATATGTTGACAAGCTGATGGACAACGAGCACTATCAGATCAAGGAGATCTGGGTGCTGAAGGACGGCCGGGACGGCGCCAGTACCAGCGCGGACGACTGGGATGTTTACACCTACTCCGACTCCATCCGCTTCACCAACCGGCAGGCTGCCGCCGCGCAGGATCCGAGCCTCATTTATATCAAGCCCGGAAAGCAGACTGTGCTCCGGCTGGTCTACGATGCGGTGCAGGACAACTTCACCACCCCCGCCGTGTTCTATGACTATGACATTTCCAGCGGAACGAACGGCGCCGGAAAGTGGTCAACCGGCATCACGGGCATCAATTCGCAGGGGAACTACGGAACCAGCACGAACGGTCAGCGAAAATGGGATTCGTACTGTGATGTGCTGGCCTTCGGCAACGCGAACTGCGGCACCGGTATGGGCAACTACAAGTTTTCCGGTGTTTATCTGAACCGCCACAGCGGCCAGAATTATGGCTGTGCGTTCGGGATCGCAAAGTCGCTTCAGGACGGTAAAATCGTTTACAACGACTATATCGTTGCGCCGAAGCTCTTCAACGACGGCGACGCCAACGGCAAGCACACCTATTCCGGCAGCAGTCTGACGTTCCAGCAGGTGGGCGATACCCATACGCTCACCGCGGCCAGCGTCGCAGGGCTTGGCTCCATCGACCGGCTGGACAAGTTCTTCAATCCGTCGCCCAGCGCCAGTACGACGCACACGCATATTTACACAAACGACTTCTGGCCGCTGGACGCGGCGAAAGAAAAGAAAGACCCGCTCTTCGGCAGTTACAGTAATCCGATCTATTATCAGGGTTTCAAGAGTGATGACGGTGTCAACGGATCAAACTGGACAGATGAATCCACAGCGCTTCCGGTCAGCGACGACGGGCAGGCGCACAACTCCTTCTTCGGCATGCAGTATGCCGTCGAATTCACGCTGACGCCGGACTATATCGGGCCGCTGGAATACACGTTCTTCGGTGACGACGATATGTGGGTCTTTTTGGACAATACGCTCGTCTGCGACATCGGCGGCGTCCATTCCTCGGTCGGCGAATACGTCGATCTATGGGACTATCTGAGTCAGGAAGGCCGGACAGAGACCGAGAAGCACACACTGACGGTCTTCTATACCGAGCGCGGCGCGTCCGGCTCCACCTGCTACATGAACTTCACGCTCCCGTCCGTCTCCGGCATCAACATCAAGCAGACGACGGGCGGCCTGATGGTCTACAAGGAGGTCTCCGGCGAGGCTGACCCGGAGCAGGCGTTCACGTTCCACGCCGTCTTTACCAGCTCAGACGGCAGCGCGCTCACGGACGATCATACCTGCTATCGCTATAACGCAAACGGCGTCAGAATTGATCAGTTTAATCTCCATTCCGGCGGCAGCTTCCAGCTGAAGGCCGGAGAGCATCTGGAAATTCTGAACCTGCCGGTCGGCACAAGCTACGCCATCGTCGAAGACAGCGCCGTCGGCTATACCACGACGCACACGGTCAACGGCGTCGTCAGCGCAGGTGCAAACGCCACAGGCGTCATTGTCAAGGATACGCTGAACGAGGTCGTGTTCACCAACACACGCGGAACTGTCCCGCTGCACCTGCAAAAGCTGGACCAAGACGGCAATCCCCTCTCGGGCGCAGTCTTCCGCCTCCAGAACGCGGACGGAGACACGATCAATGTCGTCAAAAATGGCGACGGCAGTTACTCTGCCGTCACCAGCGCCGCAGATGTGATCGAACCCGGCAAGCTTTACTACATCACCGCTGCCGGCGACCAAAGTTATGTGGTCGGACAGAACACCTCGCTTTCGAACTTCGACGCGCAGCTGCAAAAGAAAACCGGTGCAGATACGCAAAAGGTTCGCGTCTACCAGCAAACGGACGGTTCTTATAGCTTCCAGAGCGCTGCGAACGGCAAATGGCTCGATCTGGACGGCGGTAAGCTGGACAACGGCACGCTGATCCATTTCTGGGAAAACGCCAGCACGCCGACAACGCACGACAACCAGAAGTGGTATCTGTCCGTCAACAAGGACGGCACATTCAAGATCAAACCGCGCGTGGCCGTTCTGAACGAAAGCACAATCGTGTTTGACCTGAATCAAGCGGCGTTCGCCGAGGGCCAGAAAATTCAGGGCTGGGCCGACAACGACTCTCCCGCACAGAAGTGGCTGCTCGTCCCGGTCGATCCAGTGCAGTCGCCCGCCGCGACGCAGGATCTGGAGGTCAGCGCAACCGGCGAACTGACTGTGACCGGCCTGCTGCCCGGCTGCTACACGCTGACAGAAACGAAAGTCCCAGCGGGCTTCCGGGATTCGCTCGGCGAGATCTCCCTCAAGGTCAATGCGGACGGAACCGTGATCGTGACAAAGCCGAACGTTTTTGTCGAAGTTGACGGAAAGGGCGCTCTGCTGAAGATCAAAAACCAGCATGAGGATGTTGATCTGACGCTGGAAAAGCGGCTGCTCCACAGTACCGTTACCACGAAATTCTCCTTCACCGTCACCTACACCACACCGGACGGGAGCACACTTCAGGAGACCGTGCAGCTGCGGGGCGGCGACCAGCAAACACTCACGCTTCCCTATGGCTCCGAGGTCACGATCACGGAGGAAAACCATGACGGCTTTGCCGTCGCGTTCCAGACCGGCGGAACGACGCTGGACTCGGACAACGGCTCCTGCACGTTCCGCCTTACGGAGAATATTCTCATCACTGCCGTCAACTCAGCCGGCTATGCCCTGCCCTCCACGGGCGGAGGCGGCACAGGCTGGTTTATGACCGCCGGACTGCTGCTGCTCTGCGGCGCAGCGCTCGCAGGCATCTGTCTTAGAAAGAGGAGGGATGCCCATTGAGGCCATATGGCGGACAAACCGCGTTTCTGTTTATCAGGATCATAAAAAACAAAAAGCAAGAAAGGAAGAACAAAAACAAATGAAATACATCAAAAGAACCCTGGCTCTGCTGCTGGCCGTTGTGCTCGTGCTGGCGCTGAGCATTTCGGCATTCGCAGTTGACACCAACGGTAGCATTAAGGTCGATAATGCGGTTGTCAACAAAACCTACACCCTGTACCGCATTTTCGATCTGGACAGCCACAACACAGACTACTCTGCAATCAACTACAAGGTCAGCGCAAAATGGGCAAACTTCTTCGTAACCGGAGCAGAAGGCCTGAACTATGTCACGATTGATGACATGGGCTATGTGACATGGAAAGACGGCGCAAATGCCGCCGACTTTGCCGCAGCTGCGATTGCGTACGCTAAAGCAAATGGTATTGCTAACGATGGCCAGCAGAAGGCCACAGGCAGCATTGTCGAATTTACAAACCTGCCGCTTGGCTACTATCTGGTTCAGTCCGATCTGGGCGCGCTGTGCTCGCTGGATACCACCATGCCGAACGTGACCATCAAGGAAAAGAACGGCGAGCCGACTGTTGATAAGGAAGTCGAAGAAAACGGTGTCTACGGCAAGACCAACGACGCCAACATCGGCGACACCGTCAATTTTAAGACCACCATCACCGTTACGGACGGCAACCCGGTCGCCTATATCCTGCACGATAAGATGAGCGCAGGTCTGACCTTCGATCCGAACAGCGTGACCGTCAAGGTCAACGACGAGAACTTTGCCGCTGCAAACTACGATCTCGTTACCTCCGGCCTCACCGACGGCTGCACGTTTGAACTCCGATTCCATGATGCAGACAACGCCAGCGTTTTGAAGCCGAACGACGTTGTGACTGTGGAATACTCCGCAAGGGTCAACGATCAGGCCGTGATCGCCGGAACCGGCAACCCCAACGACACGTGGCTGGACTATGGCAACAATCAGCACACCGCGCATTCCACAACCCACACTTATGTTTGGGAAATGAAAGTCATCAAGTTCACCAAGAAGAACAACGAAGAGGTCAATCTGAAGGACGCACAGTTTGTTCTGTACAGACTCAACGGTACAACGAAGGAATACGTCGTTGCTGACAGCAGCAACAAGGTCACCGGCTGGACGGAGAACACCTATGACTCCAATCTGACCCCCAAGGCGACTGTCTTTACCACTCCTGAAAACGGTACGTTCACGATCAGCGGTCTGGATGCCGGTACTTACTATCTGGAAGAGATCAAGGCTCCCGCAGGCTACAACATGCTGAAAGAGCCGATCGAGATTGTTATCACTGCATCGATCGATCAGGCGACTGGTGCCGGTACGGCTACCGTGACCTATAACAAAACCTCTACGGGCGATGTCAAGGTTGAAAACCAGACTGGCACGGAACTGCCCTCCACCGGCGGCATCGGCACGACGATCTTCTACATTGTCGGCAGTCTGCTGGCTGTCGGCGCTGTGATTCTGCTCGTGACCAAAAAGCGCATGGGCAAGACTGAAGGCTGATCATCCCAGCTTATAGGAAACAGGTGCGCGGCCTCGGCCGCGCACCGCTCACAGCATCAAGGAGAAGCCTGCAAATGAAAAAACATCTGTCCACGATTGCGTTGATCCTCGTGCTATTTGCAGGCGTGTCCCTGCTTCTGTATCCGACCGTCAGCGACTACTGGAACGCCCGCCACGCCTCGAAGGCTGTGGCGGATTACACGCAAAACGTGCAGGCGCTGGACCAGGACGCCTATGACGAGCTGCTGGCGGCGGCGGAGGACTATAACCGGTCGCTGCTGACGCGGGAAAACGGCTTTTTCCTGACCGAGGAGCAGCAGGCGCAGTATGAGAGTCTGCTGGACATCAGCGGCACCGGTATCATGGGCTATATCGAGATTCCGTCCATCAACGTCTCTTTGCCGATCTACCACGGCACCAGCGATTCCGTTTTGCAAATCGCGGTCGGACATCTGGACTGGACAAGTCTCCCGGTCGGCGGCGAAAGCACACACTGCGTCCTCTCCGGCCATCGCGGACTGCCCAGCGCAAAGCTGTTTACCAATCTCGATCAGATTGTCGAAGGCGATACGTTCATCATCCGCGTGCTCGACGAGGTTTTGACCTACGAGGTTGACCGCATCCTGATCGTCGAGCCGGAGGACGTCACTGCCTTGCAGATTGAGTCCGGAAAAGACCTGTGTACGCTTGTCACTTGCACGCCCTACGGCATCAACTCCCACCGGCTTCTGGTGCGCGGCCACCGCGTTGAAACCGAGCAGGAGGAAGCGGCCGTCCGGCTCGTCTCCGACGGCATCCAGATCGAGCCGCTGCTCGTCGCGCCCGTCGTGGCGCTGCCGATGCTGCTGGCGCTGCTGCTCGTTCTGCTGCTGTCCGGAAACAAGCGGACACACAATGACGAGACAGATGACTCGGACGCACCCTCCTGAGTCTTCGCTTTGAGCGCCTCGCATTATTTCGATATCGTCGTATATATATTCAGCTATATCGAAACATTAGCTTGCATCCGTGGCTTTAGGATGGTATGATGAGTTTGCTGAAACGGACAGCGGAATGCGCGGAGGCATGCGGCACTTGTTCGTTCCAATTCCTCGTCATCCTTTCTGACATTTCTGACATCTCCTCTCCGCATCCGCACCGCACATTCGCAGGACCCCGCCGGGCATTCGCCGCCCGGCGGGGTCCTGTGCGTTCGGCAATGCGGAATTTTATCATTTTTTGTTTGAAATTACGAAACGCTCCATTGCAATCCCATTCGGCTGCTGGTATAATGCGAGCAGAAGCAGCTCCTGCTGGTACTGCTTTCCCAAACGCTATTTTCTTTGGAGGATAACCATGCGATATAAAAAATTTCTTGCGCTTCTGCTGGCGCTGACGCTCGTGTGCGGGAGCCTGTCCGGCTGCGCGTCTGAGCGGCAGACGGAACCGGCAGAGCCGACTGTATCCTTTACGGACTCTCTCGGTCGGACGGTCGATATTCCCGAAACGCTCACGCGCGTGGCCCCGAGCGGTGCAGTCGCGTCGATGTTTCTGGCGACCATTGCGCCCGAATACATGACGACCATCAACGCAACGCCGTCTTCGAGCCAGTATAAATATCTCGACCCGCGCCTGATTGATCTGCCGACGACCGGCCAGATGTATGGCAGCAAATCGACGCTGAATCTGGAATCCATTCTGACCTCCGGTGCGCAGATCGTGATAGATCTGGGCGATAAAAAGGACAACATGGCCGCCGATCTGGACGCGCTGCAAAGGCAGATCGGCATGCCCGTGATCTTCATCGAAGCAGATCTTCCGCATATGGCCGAAGCGTACCGAACGCTCGGGAACATTCTGAGCGGAAAAGAAGCGCGCGGCGAAGAACTAGCGGCGTTCGTCGAAGAAACCGTCTCGATGGCGAAGGAAAATGCCTTGAAAATTCAGGATGCCGAACGCATTTCTGTCCTGTACACGTCCGGCTCGTCCGGGCTCAATACGAACGCAAAGGGCTCCATTCAGGCGCAGGTGCTCGACCTCATGGGCATTGAAAATGCCGCCGTGGTCGAAGACGTCAGCAATAAGGGCGGCGGCAATCCCATCAATCTCGAACAGCTTTACCGCTTTGACCCGGACGTGATTTTATTTACAGCAGGCAGCACTTACTCGACTGCGGCAGACGACGAGGCGTGGCAGCCGCTGCGCGCGATCGAAGCCGGACGGTATTACGAGATTCCATCCATGCCCTACAACTGGCTTTCCAATCCCCCGAGTCTTAATATGCTGCTGGGCGTATGGTGGCTGGGAAATCTTCTGTATCCGCAGTATTATGCCTATGATATGGTAGAAAAGACACAGGAAATGTTCAGGCTGCTCTGGTCTTACGATCTGAGCGCGGACGAGGCGCGAGCCATGCTCGCAAACTCTACGCTGAAGGGTACGCCATGAAAAAGCTTCTGACACGGGGCGTTCTGCTGGTTCTGCTGTGCGCGGCGCTGGCGCTTCCAGCGCTGGCCGATTCAGTGACGGATAGCATTTCCGTTTGCATCGGCTATTTTGGCTGGGCAGAGGATGAATACGTCGAAAAAGCAAAATTTACATGGCAGGAACTTGACGACTGGTACGGCGGCGCGCTCGACACGCACGAGGAATTCTATTCCTATTCCAACGGCAGCGGCCGGACATATCTGGTCTACGCACGCGGGTTTTACATCCGCGATCTGCTGGATTACGCGGGCGTCGATGTGAATTCCATCGCCTCCATTGACTTTTTCACGAAGGACCACTCCAACGGCGCGTACCGCTCGTTCACGAAATATGCCCTGCTGGACCAGCCGCGCTATTACTTCCCGAATCTTGCCGCAGACCCGGAAACAGGCGAACTCTACGCATGGGACGGCGGCGACGATTTATGGGTCGGCGCCTATCAGGTCGAACCGATGCTGGCGCTTGAGGACTATACCGAGTGGGACACATCCGGCTTTGACTTTGAAAGCTATATAGACGAAAGCCGGTTTTCGACAGGAAACCGGTTTCACCTCTTTTTCGGGCAAGCCAGCCCGGAGGAGGCCGCAACCAGTTCCGCGGCCAAATATGTCTATAAAATCCTTGTGACCTTCTCCGGCACACCGGTTCTGTCCAGTGAGGAAGACAATCTCGATCTCATTGTTGGCAGCGACCATGCCCTGCATGTGACCGCCGATGCGGAGGACGACGCACTGACCGATTATGTGCAGGCGAACCTTCAATATACGTCCAGCGACCCGTCTGTTGTTTCGGTTGACCAGTACGGCAAGCTGCATGTGAACGCGGAGGGCGACGCAGTCATCACCGCCTCGTTCGGGGAATCCAGCGTAAGCGTCAATGTCCATGTCGGCTCCGGCGGCGCATCCGGCACAGGCAGCACAGCAGGAAACGGCACGGAGCCCGGCGGAGAAGCCGCCTCCGGCACGTTCGATCTGCCGAAGCCGGAGGAAACGGAGACTTCCCCAGCGGCGAGATCCGCATTGCGGACAGCCTTGATGTGACGCTGATCGGCTTTGACTCCCGCAGCGAAGAATTCGACAATCTCACACTCACAGTGGGAATGGGCACGAAGCTGACGCTGCAGGATGTGCGCATCACGGGCGACAAGACGCTTTTGTCTCTCGCGGGTGGCAATACGCTCACGCTTCTGGGTGAAAACCGGCTGATTGGCTGCGCTGACGCGTCCGGAAACGCCTGCCCGACCGTGATCAGCGGCGGCGATCTGTCGATCTGCGGCTCCGGCAGTCTCAAATTGCAGGCACTGGTCAACAACGCAGCTTTTATGGGCGCGGAAACGAGCAAAATTTCCATCGAAAACTGCTTGATCTCCGTATTCAAATCTGATAAGCTTGGCTTCGACGGCGGCGCATTCTGCGCAAACGGCGCAGACCTGACCATGACGAACGCGACCTTCTTCGGCCGGACAGACAGCGATAATGTCGCCGTTTTGTCAGCAGACACCATCGCTATGACCGGCTGCACCCTGCGTGTGGAGGCGGAAAAGTCCGTCCATGCGTTGCTTGGCAGCGTATCCATTGCGGACTGCAGTCTCTACGCCTCCGGCCACAGCGCCAACAGCGCGAAGACCGTTTCGCAGACCGCCGGGCTTGACGCGTTCGAGACGGTTTCGCAGCAGTCCGGCGTGACGCTGCTGGCTGCTTCCGGCTTTGCAGATGTCAAGACCGAAGCTGTCTGCCAGCAGGATGTTTTGTTCTGCACGGCCGCAGGACTGATGACCGGAACTGGGAATCAGGCGTTCTCTCCGGACAAGCCCATGACCCGCGCCATGCTCGTCACCGTTCTCTGGCGCATGGCAGGAAGTCCTGCCGCGCAGGGAAATGGCGGCTTTACCGACCTGAAAGCAGGCTGGTACCGGCAGGCCGCCGTCTGGGGCGCGCAGAACGGCATTGTTGCCGGAACCGGCGCGGGCACGTTCTCCCCGGATACTCCTGTCACAAAGGAGCAGGCTGCCGCACTGCTGGTTCGATTCGCCCGGATGCGTGGCATTTCCATCCCGGCTGACACAGCGCCCGTCTATGTCGCAGAATGCAGCGCATGGGCGCAGGCCGATGTGCAGGCCGCGTATGCTGCCTCGATTCTCGACCGTTTCCCTGCCTGTCTGGCCGCACCGCAGGAAGCTGCAACGCGCGCGGAACTTGCGCGAATGCTTCGCCTGCTCTCCAATCTGCTTCAAAAAGCATAATGCTTTTTGAAATATTCGAAATATTAAAGAATCCACACGAAAGGAAGAACCTCACTATGAAGAAATTTGTATCCCTGCTGCTCGTGCTGACGATGCTCGTGACGGTGTTCGCGGGTCTTGCCGTGACGGCCAGCGCCGCCGACGCACTGCTGAGCGTTTACACGCAGGCAGGCGAGGACGGCGAAAAGACGCTTGCGAAGAGTTACACCGCCGAAGAACTCAAGAAGCTTGCGGAAACGAAGGCTGACGGCTACGGCTATCAGTACTTCAAGAAGGGCGAACAGGATGTCGTCGTGACTGAATTCGTCACGCTCGACGCGCTGCTGACCGACGCGGATGTCACCTTCGCCGACGGCGACAGCCTTTCCTTCGTCTGCGACGACGGCCCGTACACCAAGTATGCCCCCACCTACAAGGACATCACCGAGGGCAAGTATTACTTCAAGGACGGCAAGGCTGAAGAAGTCCCCGCCGCTCTCGCGCTGGTCTGGGGTGTCGGCGCAGCCGCTGACGGCACCGTGGCTGATATTGCCAAGACCGCTAAAGAAGCCGGCCTGCGCTTCGTCTGCGGCACGACCGAGGCCGACTTCACGGCTGAAAAGTCTGCCGGCAAGCGTATGCCGTCCGGCGTGATGGAACTGATCGTCGTCTCCGCCGCCAAGGCTGAGGAAAAGCCTGCCGAAGAGAAGCCCACTGAGGAATCCCCTGTCGAAGAAACCAAGACCGGCTTCACCGATGTTCTGGACGCAGACTGGTTCAAGGCAGACGTGGAAAAGGCAGTCGAGAACAAGCTTATGACCGGCACCTCCGCCACGACCTTCAACCCCAAGGGCGTGACCACCCGCGCTATGGTCGTTGCAACGCTCTACCGTCTTGCGGGCAGCCCCGAAGTGACCGAGAAGGCCGCTTTCACCGACGTTGCCTCCGGCAGCTACTATGAAGCAGCCGTCGCATGGGCAGCCAAGAACGAAATCGCCAGCGGCACCTCCGCCACAACGTTCGAGCCCAACAAGGCCGTCACCCGTGAGCAGCTTGCGAAGTTCCTGTTCAACTACGCCGTCTATCAGGGCATGGACGCCGTCACGCTGGCTGAAAACCTCTCCAGCTTTGCAGATCATGACAGCGTCAGCGGCTACGCCGTTCCCGCCATGCAGTGGGCTGTCGGCCAGGGCTTCATCAACGGCACCGACGGCAAGCTTCTGCCCACCGGCACTGCTACCCGCTGCCAGTTTGCAGCCATTCTGAACCGCTTCACCGCCGCGCAGAGCGAAAAGGCATAAGGTTCTATCTCCCCTGTCTCCCGGCCAAACGGTCGGGAGACATTTTTTCTGCGGTTTTCCTTGAAAAGCACGGAGAAAACGAATATAGTTGGTAAGGATGGAGTTGCTTTGCCCGATGGCAAGCCGTGAATCTGTAGGGGCCGATGCCCACATCGGCCCTTACAATTTTTCTATTCGGAGTAACTTGAACCTGAGGTATTGCTTATGAAAATTCTGATCATTGAAGACGAGGTCCTGCTGGCGGATTCGCTGCGGACTATGCTGGAAGGAAAGGGCTTCTCCGTCGAGGCTGTCCACGACGGCGAGACAGGCGCGGAATATGCCGAGACGGGCATATATGACCTGCTGATCCTCGACGTAATGATGCCCGGCATGGACGGCTATCAGGTCGCACGGCAGGTGCGCGCGAAGCGCTGCGGGACGCCGATTTTGATGCTGACAGCAAAGTCGTCGCTTGAGGACCGCATTGAGGGGCTGAATGCGGGCGCGGATTATTATCTCACCAAGCCCTTTGACGCACGGGAACTGCTGGCCTGCGTCGGTGCGCTGCTCCGGCGGCAGGGCGCGGAGGTCAACGCGCTCTCGTTCGGCAACACAACGCTCGATCTGGCTTCCGGGACGCTGATCTGCGGTGCGCGGCAGCTGCAGCTGTCCGCGCGGGAATTTGATGTCATGCGGTATCTTTTGCAGCTGAAGGGACAGAATGTGTCCAAGGAGGCTATTTTGTCCAAAGTCTGGGGCTTTGACTCGAATGCTGTAGAAAACCATGTGGAGGTCTACGTCGGTTTCCTGCGCAAAAAACTTACAGCCATCGGCTCGAATGTGCGCATTGAGGCCGTACGGCGGTTGGGCTATCATTTGGAGGTTGATGAGACATGCTGAAAAAGCTGCGGCTGAAGATCATTCTCGCAATCGTGCTGGTCGCTGCCGTGATGCTTGGCGCGATCCTCGGACTTTTTTATACGCTGACAAAGCAGAACCTGCGTACCCAGTCCATCAGCATGATGCAGGCCATCGCGGCCGATCCCTTCTCTCCTGTCCAGCCAGGGCAGGAGCCGCAGCAGGTGCACCTGCCGTATTTCGTGCTGCAGACCGACGCATTCGGCAATCTGGTTGCCATCGGGTCAAGCGATTACGATCTGACCGACCGGGCGTTTTTGCGGATGGTCGCCGCCGCGGCGCAGGCTTCACAGGACGCCATCGGTGAAATTCCAGAATACAGCCTGCGCTACTGCCGCGTGACCGGCAGCGTGATCTTTGCAGACATTTCCGGTGAACAGCAGACGCTGCGCACACTTTTAAAGACCGGAGCGCTGCTCGGCACGCTCGGCCTGCTTGCCTTTTTCGGCCTTGCGGTGCTGCTGGCGCACAGCGCAGTCAAGCCCGTGGAACAGGCGTGGCGGCAGCAAAAGCAGTTCGTCGCCGATGCTTCACATGAACTCAAAACACCGCTGACCGTCATCCTGACGAACACGGAACTTTTACAAAGTCCAGACTACGACGCAGCGCAGAAGCAGACCTTTCTTTCCGGCATTGACGCCATGGCAAAGCAGATGCGTGCGCTGGTCGAGCGGCTTCTGGAACTGGCGCGGGCCGAGAACGAACAGGCTGCGTGTGCATTCGAGCCGTGTGATCTCAGCCAAATCACCGAGAGCAGCGCGCTGCTGTTCGAGGCCGCGCTGTTTGAACGCGGTCTGACGCTCCAGACAGAGTTGGAGGCGGACATTATGGTCAGCGGCGACAGACGCCAGCTTAGCCAGCTTGTGGAGATCTATCTCGACAACGCCCGGAAATATGCCTCCGGCGGCACAGTCACAGTCCGTCTTTCCCGGTGCGGGAAAAACCGCTGCTGCCTGTCCGTCTCGAACGAAGGCGGGGCGATCGCGCCGCAGGCGCTGCGGCAGATCTTTGACCGCTTTTCCCGTGCTGACGCCGCGCGGACACGCGACGGCAGCTTCGGACTCGGGCTTTCCATCGCGCAGGCCATCGCGCAGACGCACGGCGGCAGCGTCTGGGCGGAGAGCGAAACCGGCGTCAACACCTTCTTCGCCGAACTGCCCATGCGGTCCGGGTATGAAAAGCGCCAAGAAGTCCCGAAAAAGGGTATATGATTTTGTGCAGAGCGCTGGTATCCCCCCGGTTGCAAAACAGCGCAAAAAGTGATATATTAGAAATGATATAAAGTAGAGGGCGGTATGGCTATGAATACACAGCATTTGCAGTACATCATTGAGATTGAACGTACCCGTTCGATCTCACAGGCAGCGGAGAATCTATTCATCGGGCAGCCGAACCTCAGCCGTATTCTGCATGATGTGGAGCAGATGCTTGGCTTCCGCATTTTTGAGCGTTCCACGCGCGGCGTCCGTCCCACGACACGCGGCACGATCTTCCTGCAGCACGCAAAGTCCATTCTGCGCGAGACGGAGGCCATTGAAGCGCTCGGCCCCAAGCGGGCCGTGGCGAACCGGCTGCGCGTGTGCATCCCGCGCTCGGCGGCCATGCTGGATCTGACGGCACAGTATCTGGCCGGACTGCCGCAGGCAGAGCCGGTCGATGCGGTCATCCGCGAATGCCACGCGCGCACAGCGCTTGAGACGCTCGCAAGCGGCGAGACAGAGATCGGCGTAATCCGCTTCCGTTCGGAATACCGCGATTATTTTGACGAGCAGACCAGCGCCCGCGGCCTGAGTTTTGAACTTCTGAGCAAATATCACTATCTTGTCACCATGAACCAGTCTCACCCGCTTGCCGGGCGCAGTTCCGTCCTTCGCACGGAACTCGACGGACTGCCCGAGATCGTCCACGGCGATGTGTTCCGCGTACAGGGCAAACCTGAGGAACTGGTGCGCCGGAAGATCTACTGTGTTGACCGCCTGGCCCAGATGACGCTTCTCGAAACCATTCCGAATTCCTACATGCTGGCCCCGGCGATCCCGGAGCACTGCATCCAGCGCTGGAATCTCGTCCAGATCCCGTGCAGCGACAACCAGAGTTTGTATCTCAACGCGCTGGTATATCATAAGCAATATGCAATGAGTGAGATCGAAGCCGGATTTGTTCAGTTTGTGCGGGAGCACAAGGTGTCTGTCTGATGATTTGCTGCAAAAACGCGATGTTTTTCCATATCAAAAAGAGCATGCCTGCGTTCAAAAAAGCATTGGTGCTTCCAACAGAATACCGATATAATTTTATCGTAATAACCGATAAAATTATATCGGTATATTTTGTTTGATTCAAAACTGAAATTGGGGGTTTTGTGTATGAGTAAGATTACTGTCATCGGCGCGGGAAGCGTAGGCGCCACGATCGCAAACGACTTGATGATCCAGGGTATCGCATCCGAGATCGTCCTGATCGACGTCAACAAGCAGAAGGCCTTTGGCGAGGCCATGGATATCTATCAGGGCGCGCCGTTCTGTTCCCCGACGATCGTTCGTTCCGGCGATTATGACGCTGCCTCCGGCTCCGATATCGTCATCATCACCTCGGGTCTTCCCCGCAAGGCCGGACAGAGCCGTCTGGAACTGGCGCAGGCCAATGTCAACATCATCAAGGACATTGCCCCGCAGATCACCGCCGCCGCGCCAGATGCAATCTATATCATCGTCTCCAACCCGGTCGATGTGCTGACGTATGTGTTCCACAAAATCTCCGGCGTTCCCGAAAGCCACATCATCGGCTCCGGCACCATCCTCGACACCAGCCGCCTGCAGTCAACGCTTGCCAAGCGCTTCTGCATCAGCCCGAAGAACGTGCATGCGCATGTCTACGGTGAGCACGGCGATTCCTCCTTCGTCCCCTGGAGCCTTGTCCACATTGCAAACAATCACATTGATTCTTATAAAGAGCATTCTCCCGACTGCGACCGCATTAAATGGGACCAGAACTATGAGGAGATTGAACAGTTCGTCAAAACCTCCGGCGCACAGGTCATCAAGAACAAGGGCGCAACGTTCTATGCCGTTGCGATGTCGGTCTGTCATCTGTGCAAGTGTGTGCAGAGTACCGCCGGAACGGCTGTGACTGTCTCGACCATGATGCACGGCGAATACGGCGTATCCGATGTGTGCCTGTCTACGCTCGTGCTGGTTGACAATCAGGGCGTACGCGGCAAGATCCTCAACCAGCTGACCGACGGCGAGGTTGACAAGCTTCGCGCCAGCGCAGATAAGCTGAAGGAAGTTATTCATCAGGTCGAGATTTGATAATAGAAGGAGAAAAAACAATGGAATATCGCGTCGAACACGATTCCATGGGTGAGGTTCGCGTCCCGGCAGACAAATACTGGGGCGCACAGACCGAGCGCAGCCACAACAACTTCCCCATCGGCGTCGGCATCGAGACGATGCCCGCCGAGATCGTCCATGCCTTCGGCATTCTCAAAAAGGCTGCTGCGCGCGCCAACCGCGCCCTGCGTCCTGAGAAAATGACCGAAGAAAAGCTTGCCGCCATTGAACAGGCGGCGGACGAGGTCATTTCCGGCCAGCTTCTGAACAATTTCCCGCTCGTCGTCTGGCAGACCGGCTCCGGCACGCAGTCCAACATGAACAGCAACGAGGTCATTGCCAACCGCGGCAATGAGATCGCGGGCAGAAAGCTTCTGCACCCGAACGATGATATCAACATGTCTCAGTCGTCCAACGACACATTCCCGACCGCGATGCACATCGCGGCGGTCTGTGCGATTGAGGACAAGGTCATCCCTGCCATCGACACGCTGACAGCAACATTCCGCCGTCTGGAGGAAGAAAATGCAGGCATTGTCAAGTCCGGCCGGACGCATCTGCAGGACGCCACGCCCATCTCCTTCCCGCAGGAAATTTCCGGCTGGAGATCGAGTCTGGAACGGGATAAGGAACTGCTGCTTCTGGCCGTGAAGCCCCTGAAGGAACTGGCGCTCGGCGGCACCGCCGTCGGCACGGGCCTCAACACGCCGAAGGGCTTCGATACAGCGGTCGCCGCTGAAATTGCGAAGCTGACAGGCAAGGACTTCAAAACGGCAGAGAATAAATTTCACGCGCTGACCAGCAAGGACGAGATCGTCTTTGCACACGGCGCTTTGAAGGCGCTGGCCGCCGATATGATGAAGATCGCAAACGACGTGCGCTGGCTGGCCTCCGGCCCGCGGGACGGCCTCGGTGAGATCTTCATCCCCGAAAACGAGCCCGGTTCGTCCATCATGCCCGGCAAGGTCAACCCCACCCAGTGCGAGGCTGTCACAATGGTCGCCGTGCAGGTCATGGGCAACGATGTGGCCGTGTCCATGGCCGCGTCGCAGGGCAATTTCGAGCTGAACGTGTTCATGCCGGTCTGCATCTATAATTTCCTGCAGTCGGCGCGGCTGCTGGCCGAGTCCATTGTCTCGTTCAACGACCGCTGCGCCTGCGGCATCCGCGCGAACCGTGAGAAGATGGAGCACAATCTGCACAACTCTCTTATGCTCGTCACGGCACTGAACCCGTATATCGGCTATGAAAACGCAGCCAAGACGGCAAAGAAAGCCTATAAAGAAAACATCTCCCTCAAGGAAGCCTGCGTGAGCCTCGGCTTTTTGACGGCGGAGCGCTTCGACGAGGTGTTCCACCCGGAGAACATGATCTGATGGGAGGGTCACAATGAATTACAGCTATTTCCCCGGCTGCACGCTCAAGACCAAGGGCGCGCAGCTGGACAGAGCCGGACGGCTTGCGGCGGAAAAGCTTGGCTTTTCGCTGTGCGAGATCCCGGAGTGGCAGTGCTGCGGCGCGGTGTATCCGCAATCAAACGATGAGATCGCCACGCGCCTTTCTTCCGTCCGTGCACTGATGGCCGCGCGTGACGCGGGCCAGCCGCTGGTGTCCCTCTGTTCTGCCTGCCACCACGTTTTAAAGCGTGTGAACGGCGACATGCAGCACAGCGAAGACATCCGCACCAAGGTCAACAACTACTTAAAGCCGGAAACGCCTTATGCTGGTGAGACAAGGGTTCTGCACTATCTCGAGGTTCTGCGCGACGAGATCGGCTGGGACAAGGTCAAAGAGGCTGTCGTAAAGCCGCTTACGGGCAGGAAAATCGGCGCATATTACGGCTGCATGCTCCTGCGGCCCAGCCGTGAGATGCAGTTTGATGACCCGGAGAACCCGAAAATGCTCGAGGACTTCATCCGTGCCATCGGCGCGGAGCCTGTTATTTACGCACAGCGCAATGAATGCTGCGGCGGCTATATGGCAGTTGAAAACAACGCCTATGCCGCGAAGCAGGCACGGAAGATCACGGACAATGCGAAAGCGCAGGGCGCGGAACTTCTCATTACGGCATGTCCCCTGTGCAGCTACAATCTGCTGCACAATACAGACGGCAAGCTTCCGGTCGTTTACTTTACAGAACTGCTGGCCGAGGCGCTCGGCTGCGGGGAGGAGGACGCATGAACAATCAGAACATGGTCGAAACCGTCACCCGCATCTCCGGCGTGAACCCCAGAAAGTGCATGCGCTGCGGCAAATGCTCGGCAAGCTGTCCTGCGTATGACGAGATGGAATACCATCCGCATCAGTTTGTCTCCATGGTCGAAAACGGCCGAATTGAGGAACTGCTTTCCTCGAAGGGCATCTACACCTGTCTGAGCTGCTTTGCCTGCGTCGAGCGCTGTCCCCGAAACGTCGAGCCTGCAAAACTCATTGAGGCCGTGCGCAATGCCGTGCAGCGCCAACAGGGCATGGATCACCTGAAGCCCGAGCGCATCCCGGAAATTCTTGACGAAGAACTGCCGCAGCAGGCGATTGCCGCGGCGTTCCGCAAATATAAAAAGTAAGGAGGGAACGCAATGCAGAGAATCGGCGTATTCGTATGCTGGTGCGGCAGCAACATTGCCGCGACCGTCGATGTGGAAACAGTCTCGCAGGCCCTTGCCAAGGAGCCCGGCGTTGTTTTCTCCACCAATTATCAGTACATGTGTTCCCAGACCGGCCAGCAGATGATTCAGGAGAAAATCCATGAATACGGTCTGACCGGCGTAGTCATCTGTTCCTGCTCGCCCAGAATGCACGAGCAGACGTTCCGCAAGACCTGCGAAAAAGCAGGTCTGAACCCCTATATGGTCGAGATCGCAAATATCCGCGAACAGTGCTCCTGGATTCACAAGGACAAGGAAGCCGGCACGGAAAAGGCGATCATTTTGGGCCGCGCCGCCATCGCCAAGGTGCATCTGAACGCGCCTCTGACCGCAGGTTCCAGCCCGGTCACCAAGCGTGCGCTCGTCATCGGCGGCGGCATCGCGGGCATCCAGACGGCACTGGACATTGCCGAGGCTGGCTTTGAGGTCGATATCGTCGAAAAGCAGCCGACCATCGGCGGCAAGATGACCCAGATCGACAAGACGTTCCCGACACTCGACTGCGCGGCGTGCATCCTGACACCGAAAATGGTTGACTGTGCGCAGAACGAAAAAATCCACATCTATTCCTATTCCGAGGTTGAATCTGTCGGCGGCTTTGTCGGCAACTTCCATGTGAAAATCCGCCGCAAAGCGCGCTTTGTGAAGGAGGACGTCTGCACCGGCTGCGGTCTGTGCACGGAAAAGTGTCCGCAGAAGAAGGTTCCAAACGAATTTAACCTCGGTATGGACAATCGCCGCGCGATCTATATCCCGTTTGCGCAGGCCGTGCCGAAGGTTGCGACCATCGATCCCAACTACTGCAGCATGCTCAAAAACGGCAAGTGCGGCGTGTGCGCGAAGGTCTGTTCCGCCGGGGCAATCGATTACAAGCAGACCGACACGTTCATTGAGCAGGAATATGGCGCCATCGTCGCCGCGACGGGCTTCAACCCCATCGATCTTTCCAAATTCGACGAATTTGCCTACAGCCAGAGCCCGGACGTCGTTTCCAGCCTCGAATTTGAGCGTCTCATGAACGCCGCCGGCCCCACGAGCGGCACGCTCCTGCGCCCGTCCGACGGGACACATCCGAAGACCATCGTCTTCGTCCAGTGCGTCGGCTCCCGCTGCGACGGTGTGGAGAAGGGCAAGCCCTACTGCTCCAAGATCTGCTGCATGTACACGGCGAAGCATGCCATGCTCTGCCGCGAAAAATACCCGGATACAGACGTATATGTGTTCTATATCGACGTGCGCACCCCCGGCAAGAACTTTGACGAGTTCTACCGCAGAGCCGTCGAGCAGTACGGCGTACATTACATCAAAGGCATGGTCGGCAAGGTCACGCCCGAAAACGGCAAGCTGAAGGTGCAGGCCTCCGATCTGCTGGACAACCGGCAGCTGCACATTGACGCCGACATGGTCGTGCTGGCTGCCGCCATCGAACCGGATAAGTCCGCACGGCCGCTTGCGACCATGCTGACCGCCTCCATGGATACGAATGACTTCTTTACGGAGGCTCATCCGAAGCTTCGCCCGGTTGAAAGCCCGACTGCGGGCGTATTCCTGTCCGGTATGTGCCAGGGGCCGAAGGATATTCCCGAGACGGTCGCACAGGCGTCCGCCGCTGCGGCAAAGGTCATCGGACTTCTGTGCAAGGACAGCCTGACGTGCAATCCGTGCGTGGCGCAGCCGGACGAGATGATGTGCAATGGCTGCTCCAACTGCGAAAAGGTCTGCCCCTACGGCGCGATCACTTACATCGACAAAGAATTCAGAGGCCCGAACCGCACGACGCTCGTGCGGCGCGTGGCGCAGGTCAACCCGGCGGTCTGTCAGGGCTGCGGCGCATGCACCGTCGCGTGCATGTCCGGCGCGATGGATCTCAAGGGCTTCTCCAACCGTCAAATCATTGCGGAGGTGGATGCGATATGCAGGTAAACGGCTCCTGGACGCCCACGATCGTGGCGTTCTGCTGCAACTGGTGCTCCTACGCGGGCGCCGATCTCTCCGGCACAAACCGGCTGAGTTACCCGGCCAATGTGAAGATCATCCGCATTCCGTGCTCCTGCCGGCTGAACCCGATGTTTATTCTCCGCGCGTTTCAGCGCGGAGCCGACGGCGTGATCCTCTGCGGCTGCCATCCCGGCGACTGCCACTACACGACCGGCAACTATTACGCCCGGCGGCGCATGACGCTCCTGTTCTCCATGCTGGACTTCCTCGGCATTGAGCGTGAGCGCACGCGCGTGGAATGGGTCTCGGCGGCAGAGGGCGCGAAGTTCGCCAAAACCATGAACGAATTCGCCGAGACGATCACAAAACTCGGCGAGAACCGCAGACTGGAGGATCTACGATGCAAAGAGTAAAGGAAAAAGCGATCCAGCTGCTGCATGATCAAATTGTTGACCGCGTCATTGGCTGGCGCGCGGGCGAATTCTTCTACGACCTGACACCGTCCGTATTCACGAGCGTGGAAGACATTGAGAAAAATTTCGTCTGGAGCGTCTTCTCCGGCGCGAATCTGTCCAAATATCTCATCGCGGAATCCCGCAAGGGCGGCAAGGCCGCCGTGTTCCTGAAGCCCTGCGACAGCTATTCGTTTGTCCAGCTTCTAAAGGAACACCGCATCCTGCGCGAGACAGTCTACGCCGTCGGCGTACAGTGCGACGGCATGTGCGACATGGAAGCCATCAAGGAACTGGGACTTGCCGGTGTCACGGCAGTCACGGAAGACGGCGAAGACCTGCGCGTTTCCACGATCTACGGTGAGCGGACGATCAAGAAGGCCGATGCGCTGCTGCTCAAGTGCAAGACCTGCAAGAGCAAAAAACTCGTCTGCTTCGACGAGTTGCTCGGTGCGCAGGGCGAGGAAAATCCGGACTGCGGCCGTTTTGCCGAGGTTGAAAAACTCGAGTCCATGACGGCAGAGGAGCGCTACACCTTCTGGCGCAGCGAACTGTCGCGCTGCATCCGCTGCAACGCCTGCCGCAACGTCTGTCCCGCCTGCTCGTGCGAAAAGTGCGTGTTCGACAACCACGATTCCGGCTTTGAGAACAAGGCCATTGCCGATTCGTTCGAGGAGAACATGTTCCATATCATCCGTGCCTTCCACGTCGTCTCCCGGTGCACCGACTGCGGTGAATGCTCCCGCGTCTGTCCGCAGCATATCCCGCTGCATCTTTTGAACCGCAAGTTCATCAAGGACATCAATGAACTCTACGGTGACTATCAGGCCGGCGCCGATTTCGACTCCCGCCCGCCGCTCATGGATTTCCGCAAGGACGACTGTGAGCCGTCCGTCGTCTATGAAAGAGGAGGTGCGCAATGAAACAGCTTCCCCTCTCTAAGCTTCAAAGCCTGTTTGCCGCCGTGTCGGCAGCACAGACACTCTACATCCCGGCAGACGATGCCGCCGGTCAGGCCAGCTTTACCGTCTGGCAGGAGGGCATGACGCTGACAAAGAAACTCAATACCGTCCGTTCAGCCAAGGATCTGTTTTTCCCGCAGGTGGAAAACCTCGTCGGCTTCCGTGTGACGGGCAAACAGCTTGACCTTGTGGAAACGCGTGACCCGGCAGAGCCGTTCGTCCTGTTCGGCGTGCGTGCCTGCGATGCGAGAAGCTTTGAAATTCTCGACCGGGTCTTCCTTGCTGAACCGAAGGATACCTTCTATGCCGCCCGCCGCGCCAGCGGTACCGTTGTAACGCTGGCCTGCACCCACCCCGAGGAAACGTGCTTCTGTCAGTCCTTCGGCATTGACCCCGCAACTCCGCAGGGCGATATCAGCTGCTGGATCGAGGGCGAAACGCTTTTCTGGCAGACCAACACGGAAAAGGGCGAAGCGCTGACCGCAAAGCTTCCCATGCTGGAAGATACAGACGGTGCGGCAGTCGCAGCCCAGCAGGAACGGACCCGCAGTATTCTCAAAAAGCTTCCGCTGGCCGGACTCGACCTGTCCGCCGTCGGCGCAGGCAAAACGAAAGCGCTCTTTGACCGCCCGGAATGGAAGCAGCTGTCCGAAAGCTGCCTCGGCTGCGGCACCTGCACCTTTGTCTGCCCAACATGCCAGTGCTATGACATCAAGGAATTCGACTCCGGTAAGCTTGTCCGCCGCTTCCGCTGCTGGGACAGCTGCATGTACTCGGATTTCACGAAGATGTCCGCCGGTCAGCCGCGTCCGACGCAGCTTGAACGCTTCCGGCAGCGCTTCATGCACAAGCTGGTCTATTTCCCGGATAACAACGAGGGATGCTTCGGCTGCGTCGGCTGCGGCCGGTGTCTTGCCAAATGTCCCATCCATATGAACATCGTTAAAGTCATCAAAACACTTGGGGAGGAACACGCATGAGAAACGATCCGCTGATCCCCAATCTCGCCGTCGTCACGGATATCCGCGTCGATACGCCGGACGTCAAGACGTTCCGTGTTGTCGGCCTTGACGGCAAAAAGCCCTTCGTCCATATCCCCGGCCAGTGCGCCATGCTCTCTGTTCCCGGTGTCGGCGAAGCGCTGTTCTCCATCACGTCCAGTCCCACGCTGGAGGAATATGTGGAGTTTTCCATTAAAAAATGCGGCTGCGTAACCGAATGGCTCCACGCCATGGAGCCCGGCCAGCAAATCACTGTCCGTGGCCCCTACGGCAACGGCTTCCCGGTTGACACCGCGTTTGCAGGTAAGGATCTGCTGTTCATCGCGGGCGGCATCGGTCTTGCCCCGCTGCACTCGGTCATCAACTATTGCCGCCACTACCGCGACCGCTACGGCAAAATCGACATCGTCTACGGCTCCCGCTCAAAGGACGACCTGGTAGACTATCCTGAGATCGAGAACGTCTGGTGCAAAGAGGACGGCATCAACGTCCATCTGACCATCGACTGCGAGCAGCCGGACTGGGACGGCCACGTCGGCTTCGTGCCGAACTACGTCAAGGAACTCGGCTTCACGACCGACAAGACCGTCGTGATGTGCGGCCCCCCCATCATGATCAAGTTTACCCTTGCGGGCCTCATGGAACTCGGCTTCGCCCGTGAGCAGGTCTATACCACGATGGAACTCAAGATGAAATGCGGCCTCGGCAAATGCGGCCGCTGCAACATCGGCGACAAATACGTCTGCAAGGACGGCCCGGTGTTCCGCTTCGACCAGCTCGATGAGCTGCCGAATGAGTATTAAAGGAGAACAGGTATGGAAAATATGGTGACGGTTTTCCTGTTCGGCAAGAAATATGAGGTGCCGGACAGTCTGACCATCATGGAAGCGATGGAATATTCCGGCTATCAGCTTGTGCGCGGCTGCGGCTGCCGCAACGGCTTCTGCGGCGCGTGTGCGACGATCTACCGCATCGCGGGCGACCGCGAACTGAAGGCCTGTCTGGCCTGCTCGACGCGCGTGGAGAACAACATGTATGTGGCAACGCTTCCGTTCTTCCCGCTGGTGAAGGAAGTCTACGACATGGAAAAGCTGAAGCCCACGCAGACGGTCATGATGCAGCTGTACCCCGAAATCTATGCCTGCGTCGGCTGCAACGCCTGCACAAAGGCGTGCACGCAGGGTCTGAACGTCATGCAGTACATTGCCTATGCCCAGCGCGGCGAATTTGACAAGTGCGCCGAGGAATCTTTCGACTGCGTCATGTGCGGCGTATGTTCGTCCCGCTGTCCGGCCGGCATCTCCCACCCGCAGGTCGCCATGCTGGCCCGCCGTCTGAACGGCAAGTACATTGCCCCGCACTGTGAGCATCTGGACGCGCGCGTGCAGGAGGTTAAGGACGGCAAATTTGAGGCGCTCATCGAAAGTCTCATGGAAAAGCCTCTGGATGAGATCAAGGAACTCTACAACCACCGCGAGATTGAAAAGTAAGGAGGACGCATATCATGTATCAGGACTCTAACATGCTGGCCTCCATCCGCAAGGTGGAAGCGGCCCGCGAAGAAAACGCGAAGCTGGACCCCCGCCGCATGACGGCGGAGGAAAAGGACACGCTGCTGAAAAAATTCCATCCCGACTACCGCGCCGAACAGTTTACCGAACTGCGCTTCGGCCCCAACAAGGGCCAAAAGGTTCCGCTGGAACTGGCGGAACTGCTGGAGGGTGAATCGCGCATCCTGCACGAGCAGTTTGATCTGACGAAGCCCGATTATGAGACGGATGTTCTCATCATCGGCGGCGGCGGCGCAGGCTGCTCCGCAGCCATTGAAGCCGACAAGGCTGGTGTAAAGGTCATGGTCGTCACGAAGCTTCGCATGGGCGACGCGAACACCATGATGGCCGAGGGCGGCATTCAGGCTGCCGACAAGCCGAACGACTCCCCTGCCCAGCACTTCCTTGACGCCTACGGCGGCGGCCATTTTGCTGCGCAGAAGGATCTTCTGTATAAACTCGTCATGGACGCGCCGGAGGCTATTCAGTGGCTGTCCGGGCTCGGTGTGGAATTTGACAAAGCGCCCGACGGCACCATGATCACCACCCACGGCGGCGGCACGTCCCGCAAGCGCATGCACGCAGCCAAGGACTATTCCGGCGCCGAGATCATGCGCACGCTGCGCGACGAGGTTCTCAATCGAGGCATTCCCGTCGTTGACTTTACCTCCGCCGTCGAACTCATCAAGGATGAAAACGGCCATTGCGCAGGCGCGGTGCTTTTGAACATGGAGACGAAGGAACTGCTGGTTGCGAAGGCGAAGACCGTCATCCTCGCCACCGGCGGCGCAGGACGGCTCCACTATCAGGGCTTCCCCACCTCGAACCACTACGGCGCGACCGCCGACGGCCTTGTGCTCGGCTACCGCGCGGGCGCGAAGCTGCTTTATCCCGATACACTTCAGTACCACCCCACAGGCGCGGCCTATCCCGCGCAGATCTACGGCGCGCTGGTCACGGAAAAGGTGCGCTCTGTCGGCGCAATGCTCGTGAACGCGGACGGTGAGGTGTTCATGAACCCGCTCGAAACGCGCGACGTGGCCGCTGCCTCCATCATCCGTGAATGCACCGAGCGCGGTAAGGGCGTCAAGACTCCCGCTGGGCAGGCGGTCTGGCTTGACACGCCGATGATCGAACTGAAAAACGGCGCGGGCACGATTGAAAAGCGCATCCCGGCCATGATGCGCATGTTCGCAAAGCACGGCATTGATATCCGGAAAGAGCCGATTTTGGTTTATCCGACGCTGCACTATCAAAACGGCGGTCTGCACATTACGGCAGATGGCCAGACGGATGTGGAAAACCTGTTTGCCGCAGGCGAGGTCGTAGGCGGCATCCATGGGCGCAACCGTCTGATGGGCAACAGTCTGCTTGACGTCATCGTCTTTGGCCGCAACGCGGGCCAGCATGCCGCAGAAAAGGCAAAGTCCGTGAACGTCGGTACGCTGACGCTTGACCACGTCGCCGCGTTTGAAGCCGAAAAGCAGCAGGCCGGTGTAACGGATCACCGCCTTTCCCCGCAGCTGCTGCCGGACTACGCCAGAAAGATCCATCCCGCAGAAAAATAAGGTAAAATAGAGGAGAAAAGAGATGAGTGCAACCATCAATGCCGCTAATTTTCTGATGCTTTCCGTATTCGGAATCGCGGCAGTCGGGTATCTGCTCGGGCGCGTCACCATCAAGGGCATCAGCCTCGGCACGGCAGGCGTTTTCGTGATCGCGCTGATTTACGGCGCGTTCTCCGGAACGCACTTCAATTCCAAATTTGTCATTGAAGAGATCAACTACGCCTCGCAGGCGCTGAAGATCATCGAAAATCTGGGCCTTGTGTTCTTCGTGACCTCGGTCGGCTTTATCGCGGGCCCGAACTTCTTCAAGAACATGAAGCACAACTTCAAGTCCTATGTGCTGCTCGGCGTCGTGATCATTCTTTCCGGCGGCATTACAGCAGTTTTGTGTCTGCTCGTCGGCCGTGCGATTGAAGCCGGGCAGCCTGGCTACGACCCGAACCAGCTTACGGCTATGATCTCCGGCCTGCTCGCAGGCAGTCTGACCTCGACTCCGGCGTTCTCGGCAACCAAAGAGGCTGTTGCAGCCCAGTATCAGGACGCAGTCACGGTCGGCTACGGCATCGCGTATCTGTTCGGCGTCATTGGCGTTGTGCTGTTTGTGCAGCTGATGCCGCGCGTCGTTCATGCAGATCTGGATGAGGAACGCAAAAAAATTACGCATGTGGAAACAGGCGACGTTGCCAAGTTCAAGGGAAAGCTGCTGGAGTTTGACGATTTCGGCTTCACGCCCTTTGCTGTTGCGGCTGTGTTCGGCATTCTGCTGGGCTCGATAAAGTTCTTCAACTTCTTCTCGCTCACCACAACAGGCGGCGCACTGCTCGTCTCGCTGGTATTCGGTCACTTCGGCCACATTGGCCGGGCCGATCTTATGCCGAGCCAGAAGGTCTTGGAAACGTTCCGGGAACTCGGCCTTATGGTCTTCCTCATTGGCGCAGGCGTCTCCGGCGGCATGAGTTTCGTGCGGTATTTCAAGCCCATCTACTTCGTCTACGGCATTTTTATGACGCTTCTGCCGATGGTCGTGGGCTATGTCGTGGCAAAGCATCTATTGAAGATGAACCTGCTGAACATTCTCGGCTCCATCACCGGCGGCATGACCTCCACGCCCGCCCTCGGCACGCTCATCCACGTCGCCGGAACGAGCAATGTCGCCTCCGCCTATGCCGCAACCTACCCCATCGCCCTGATCGCAGTCGTCCTTGTCTCCCAGCTTCTTGTACGGCTGTTTTAACGCATATTCTCACTTCAAAGGTTCTTCTTTAAATCGCAGGAGGCTGACTGAAAGGTATCTGCACTGCATATTTCCAACCGCTCCGCACGCTGCTGACTATCTCGTCCGCCCTTGCTCCGAAAATGCCGCCTCCCCTTGCCGCACAGCATGCGACAAGGGGAGGCTTTTCGTATATCTGTAAGTCTTTCAAAAAAATACAAAAACTGGTTCTTTCCAGGATTGTATCCGCAGCGCGCACAAAACGCGTCCAAGCACGTTTTACCTCCATCTTTTTCTCTTTCGGGAGAAAAAGCAGGACCGCTGGCGGCTCTTTGCGCTCAGTTCATTTCCTCAATATAATACACATAATCCAGCGATCGGAGCGCCTCGATGATCTCGCCGTGCTTTTTGTATTGCTTAAGTTCCGCACTGTCAACGGTAAAGGAGACGGTGAATACGCTGAGACCGGAGTTCAAGTACGCTGGATTCGACTCAATATCGTCGATGCGAATACCGAGCGCGCGGACAGTCGAGACGAAATCCGGCAGATCAAGCTTGTTTTTTAGTTCCAGGTGCACCTCGAAGTGGTTCGAGCGGTCTTTTAAGTGCGTCTCCAGCGCTGGCAGGCCTGACATACTGCAAAGCAGGGCTGCAAACAGCACCAGCGCCAGCGTATAAAGCCCCGCGCCGAGCGCCAGCCCCACGATGCCGCAGCACCAGAGGCCGACCGAGGTCGTAAGGCCCTTGATCTGGTTTTTGGAACTGAAAAGGATGGAGTTTCCGCTGATCGTCGTGATGCCGATGACGGCTGCCGCCGACAGGACCGGAATTGTGATTGGCAGAACATCCATAAGATATTGATCGATGAGCATCGTGGACGTACCGGCGAGGCTCACGAGGATGAATGTGCGTAGACCGGCGGAGTGCCGCTTGCTCGAGCGTTCGCAGCCGATGATGGCGGCCAGCGCCATACTGAGCGCCAGACGCAGCAAAATTGCGCCGAGCGTCAGTTCTGTGCTCCATGTGCCAAGAAAGCCCGCAATCCAATCTGTTTTCATATGCTCTTACCTCCTGAGATAGAAAAATCTGCGCTGCGCCTGTGTCTGGGCCAGCTGCTCCTCTGCCGCCTCGGTAAAAGCGGCCTCTTCCTCCGACATGTCGCTGTCCAGTGCCGGAAGTTCCTTCTGAATTTTCTGGATGCGTTCGATGAGCAGCTGCACGTCGGTCTTTTTCTCACCTGTTTCCGTAAGTTCCTCAACGACTACGACGTCTTCCAGCTTTGTCGAATACGATTTGGATAAGTACAGCGCCAGCTTTGCGCAGCCGGGGCCGATGAGTTCATATAGGACGCTTGAAGCAAGGATAACGGTCTGCAGGTCGCTGCCCATCGCGCCGCCAAGCGTTCTGGCGCCAAGCGCCGCAAGGCCAATGGCTACGCCTGCCTGCGGGATGAGCGCAAGTCCCAGATAATTGCGCACCAGCCTGTCTTTTCCGACAAGCCGGCATCCGAGCCATGCGCCTGCGTATTTGCCAAGAATGCGCACAAGGAAATAACTTGCACCAATCACCAGCAGCGGTACGCCGTCTAAGGCTCCAGCCGGAGAGATCAACGCGTCCAGCTGGAACGACATGCCGGAGCGGACAAAGAACAGCAGCAGAAGCGGCGGACTGAAATAGTTCAGCTGCTTGAAGAGTTTATCATCGTCCGCAATATTTGTATAAACCGTGCCCATCACCATGCAGCCGAGCAGCGGCGAAAGATCCAGCAGCGCGCACACACCACAGAACGCGAACAGCAGCGCGACGGAGATGATCAACTTATTATCCTTCGAGCGCTTCTGCGGCATGAGAAGCTTCATGAAAAGCCCGAATATGCTGCCAAGCAGCAGAACCAGAAGATTCAGCAGCACCGGATTTCCCAGCGTCTCGAACGAGAATCCGCTCACGCCGCTTAAGGAAGCCAGCGCGATGGAAATTGCGATAGAATAAAGAACCAGCCCCACCACGTCGTCCAGTGCCACGACCTGCAGAAGCGTATCGACGAAATCACCCTTTGCGCCAGTCTGCCGGATGGTCATCATTGTGGATGCCGGTGCCGTCGCCGAAGCGAGGGCTGCAAGCACGATGGAAAACGCAAGATCAAGCCGAAGAATGAAATATGTCAGGATAAAAATGAACACCGAAGCCAGAACCGCCTCGAAGACCGTGATCCAGACGACCTTCATGCCGCTTTTCTTCAAGACCGGAAGCTTAAAGAACTCGCCTGTTGAAAACGCAATGAATGCGAGGGCAATATCGGAAAGAAAATCTGTGCCGTCAATGATACGCTGCGGCACGAGATTCAGCACATACGGCCCGATGAGAATACCGGCAAGAATATAACCGGTCACGTTCGGCAGCCGCGCAAGCTTCGTCAGCCGCGTCATCGCAAATCCGGAAAACAGCATCAGCGCGACGGAGATAATGATGCCCGCGACCGGACTGGCATTGGCAATCAGAGAAGACAGACGCATATCATTCACCCCGTTTCATATTTGGATTTAACCTAGATTTTACATAGTGTACCACAAATGCGCGCCGCTCGCAAGCCATTCGTGTCGGAAGCAAAATTTCCTGCGAAAAGGGCTTGCAATCTTCTGTCGGAACCGATACGATAGAGGCAGTAACTTGCAGGAGGCATTTCACATGCAGAATCAAGCACCGAAACTTGTCATTATGGCCGCTGGAATGGGCAGCCGCTTCGGCGGGCTCAAGCAGATGGAGCCCGTTGACAAGGAGGGGCACAGCATCATTGACTTTTCGATGTACGACGCAAGACGCGCGGGGTTCCGCGATCTTGTCTTTATCATCAAGCGCGAACACGACGCGCTCTTTCGTGAACGCATCGGAAACCGCATGGAGCGGTTTTTTAACGTGGAATATGTCTATCAGGAGTTGACAGATATCCCGGCGGGCTGCACTGTCCCGGACGGGCGTGTCAAGCCGTGGGGCACGGGACAGGCCATTGCCTGCTGCCGGAACGTGCTGCACGGGCCGTTTGCCGTGATCAATTCCGATGACTTCTACGGACGCACAGCATTCAGCGAGATCTATGAGTTTCTGCGTACGAACGACGACGAGCACTGCTACGCCATGGTCGGCTATCGGGTGCGCAATACCGTGACGGAGTTCGGCTCCGTGGCGCGCGGCGTGTGCGAGGTCCAAAACGGCATGCTCATGGGCATCACCGAGCGGACAAAGATTTACCAGCGTGGCGACCACGCCGCCTATACCGAGGACGGCGAACACTTTGTCGATCTGCCGGGCGATACCATTGTCTCCATGAACATCTGGGGCTTTACCCAGCCGACTGTTTCGGAGTTCTGGACACGGCTTGGTGCGTTTTTTGAGAAAGAGGTTCCGCTGGATCCGCTGAAGCGTGAGTTTTACCTCCCGAGTGTCGTAAACCAGCAGTTGGAGGAAGGGACAGCGCGCGTGCGCGTGCTGCCCTGCGAGGAGGTATGGCACGGCGTGACCTACCGCGAGGATCTGGCCTCCGTCAAGGAAGCGATCTGTGCGCTCAAGGCCGCCGGCGTCTACGAAGAACGCCTCTGGCCGGACTGATGCTGCATAAAAACGGACATCCCTACTTTTCGGGGATGTCCGTTTTCGTGGTCTATGCCGGTCCCAGAGGCTTTTGATAGATCCGTGCAACTTGTTCCGAAAAAAGTTCCGGCTGCATGGCAAACAGGCCGTAAAGCGCTGCACAGCGGCGCTCCAGCGCATAATAGACTTCGTCCGGCGGCGTCTGGCCCGCATTGACGAGCGTGAGACGCGCGTCTTTTTTGGCCTGCCGCAAAACGGTACGGCCCATTTCATCGAATGCCAGCACGCGCACATACGGCGCTTCGCGCAGGAGCGTCTGCGTGTCAATACCCAAATACGCGCACAGCAGCAGCCGCTGGAGCCGTGTACGCGGATAGCGCTTTGATTTTGACGCTTCCAGGACGCGTTCATAGTCCGGCTGCGCCTGCACGGCCTTCCAAACCTTTGACCACAGACCCTCAGAGCCGTGTGCGGCTTGTACCCAGTCTGCCTGCTCCATGCCGCGCAGACGCGCGAGCAGGGCCTTCTCGCCCCACAAAAGTGCGTGGGGAACCGCGTTTTCATAGGTGCAGGCTGCCGGAACGTACTGCCGCCAGTCTCCGCCCGACAAAATCAGCTGCCGTACCGCCGTGGCGGACGGATGTTCCGCATCCGGCGCATCTGCATGATAATCGCCGGGACGCAGAACGGCCAACGGGTGCATGTGACTGTTCTGCGTGAGGATTGCGCGGCAGTATTCAAAGGCCAGAATGTCGTTCGGCCTTGTCAGCAGCTGCCCATCCTGCCCGAGCGCTTCCAGTGCCCGCTGCCGCGCGGCGGCGTAGCTGAGGCCGGTCTGGATGCGGGCGTGCAGCGCCTGCTCAAATTCTACCGAGCAGGAGACTTCCGCTGCGCGGAAAATTGCGGCTCCGTCCCCGGATTCGCAGCCGAAGCTGAGAAAGCCGCAGCGCAGCTGCGATAGGATGTGCACACCGCCTGCGGCGAAGCCCTCTGCCGAGCGCAGCGCGTATGTGACCGGCAGTTCCAGTACGAGACTGGCCCCGGCTTCCACCGCCGCCCGCGCCCGGACGCACTTGTCAAAGACCGCCGGCTCCCCGCGCTGGACATAGTTCCCGCTCATCAGGCAGACAATGGCCGTCTCCGGTTCCAGCTGCTGCCGAATCAGGCTCAGCTGCCGCGCGTGGCCGAGATGAAAGGGATTGTATTCACAGATCACGCCGACCGTCTGCATGGAATGACCTCCGGTAAAAAAATCTTGTAAAGCCCTTGTTTCTGTTTGGCTTTTGTTGTATGATGAACAATAGCTATGTGATATAGTAACACGAATGATTGAAAAAAGAAATACAGGAGTGAATGGAAGTATGAACATTCTGGTTATCAATGCTGGCAGCTCCAGCCTCAAGTACCAGCTCATGAACCCGGACACCGGCGACGTCACCGCCAAGGGGCTGTGTGAGCGCATCGGTCTGGACGGCCGTCTGACCCACAAGGTCCCGGCCAGCGGCAAGAAGTATGAAAAGGACATTCCGATGCCGACGCACAAGGAGGCGATCGAGGCCGTTATGTCCATTCTGGTCGATCCGGAATACGGTGTGATCAAATCCGTCGATGAGATCGACGCTGTCGGCCATCGTGTTCTGCATGGCGGCGACAAGTTTGTTGAAAGCTGCATCATCGACGAGGCCTGCAAGCAGGCCATCCGCGACTGCATCCCCCTCGGCCCGCTGCACAATCCCGCCAACCTCATGGGCATTGAAGCATGCGAAAAGGCCATGCCGAGCAAGCCGCAGGTCGCCGTGTTCGACACCGCGTTCCATATGACCATGCCCCCGAAGGCATACCGCTATGCCATTCCCACCAAGTATTACACCGAAGACCATCTGCGCCGCTACGGCTTCCATGGCACGTCTCACCGCTTCGTCTCCAAGCGCTGCATCGAATTGATGGGCGGCGTAGAGAACGCACACCGCGTCATCGTCTGCCATCTGGGTAATGGCTCGTCCCTGTCCGCTGTCAAGGACGGCAAGTGCCAGGATACCTCCATGGGCCTGTCCCCTCTGGCTGGCGTCCCGATGGGCACCCGCGCGGGCGATATCGACACCTGCGTTGCACAGTTCATTATGAACAAGTACAATATGTCCGCCGACGACTGCCTGACCATGCTCAACAAAAAATCCGGCGTTCTGGCCCTGTCCGACGGCGTTTCCTCCGACTTCCGCGATCTGGACGCCGCCGCTGAGAAGGGCAACGAGGCTGCACAGCTGGCGCTCGACAAGTTTGCCTACGAAGTCCGCAAGTATATCGGCGCCTATGCCGCGGCTCTTGGCGGCGTGGACTGCATCGTCTTTACCGCTGGTGTCGGCGAAAACTCCGGCTCCATGCGCGCGTCTATCTGCGACGGTCTGGAATACCTCGGCGTCAAGCTTGACCCGGAGAAGAATAAGCGTCGCGGCGAAGAGGTCGTGATCTCTACGCCCGACTCCAAGGTCACTGTTTGGGTCATTCCGACCAACGAAGAACTCATGATCGCGCAGGATACCGCCGCGCTGACCAGATAAATGCCTTCCGGCTTAACAGAGATTATTTCAAACAGCAAAAATGCGTGACTGTTACAGTCACGCATTTTTCTTACCCAAGAGGAGGCCAAGCGGCAGGCGGCGGCAAAAAGCGATGGCCATTCGGCGAATTCGTATACATTTTCCCACTTGGTCGTAGGGGCCGATGCCCACATCGGCCCGTTGGGGAGCGGCGAATTCTCCAGAGTCCCCATAAAAAACCAGTGCATCCTGCGGGCGGACAGATCCATCCGCCCAAAAATGCGGGGAATTTTCCGCACACTTCCATAAAACGATACATTCTGCCGGGCCGATGTGGGCATCGGCCCCTACAACCACATGCGCGGGTACAGCCGGTTTCTGTTTTGTGTTACCCAAAATACCGGATCGCGCCGAGGATGGTCAGGTGCAGGGGATAATAGAGATAGAAGAACCATTTAAGGAATTTGTTGACGCGGGCGTTTTTCCCGCGCTGGCCGTTATAGCGCGCGAGCAGCGGCAGGGACAGCGCGACGGCCAGCTGCAAAATGCCGTAAAGTTTATCAAGCGCGAAGAAATACACGACTGCATAAATCGCCACAAAAAACAGCATCCACCGGCCCTGCGCCTTCAGATCGCCCCGGTTCGTGCCGAACGCCAGCACGCACAGGCTTGCGATGCAGCTCCAGTCGCTCGGAAAGCTGACCAGACAGATAAGAATCACCAGAAGCGTCTTCTGCAGCTGTGTGAAGCGCTCGCTGTTCGCCACGCGCAGCATCACAAGCCCCCACGCAAGCGGCCACATGACGCTCGTCTGGTTCAGAATGCTCCCGAAATAGAACGGGATGAACGAACGGGCATCCACAAAATCGTTGGATGCAAAAATATACGCAAAGTGTGAGATCACGGCGAACAGGAACAGACGGAAGGTGTATTTCCGGATATTCCGCGTGTGATAATAGCCCTCAGCGATAAAATAGCACATGATGGGGCAGGTCAGGCGGCCGATGATGTGCATCACGACCGGCAGTGCTCCGTCCGAATAGCCGGGGAAGAGCAGCCATGCGATATGGTCAAGCGTCATGGCAATGATTGCAATCAGTTTCAGCTTATTGGCGTCCAGCGTCTTTTTCATACCCCATTCTCCTATCGGAAAAAGCCCGGCGTGCCGGGCTTTTTCGTATATTTAAACAGAGCGTTCGATTATTGCTCCTTCATCAGCTTGCGGCGGGCCAGGTTGATGGTGCCCTCCTGCATGGAACTGATCCACTGCAGGCTCCGCCCGCAGCCGTTGGCCACGCAGGAATCTGCGTCGTCCGCGATGGAACAGGCGATCTCCGTGCGTTCGGAGATCAGCTTGTCAAAGCCGTAGAGCAGACTCCCGCCGCCGGTGAGCACGATGCCGTTCTGCGCAATGTCCGCCACCAATTCCGGTGATGAGTGCTCCAGAACATCCAGAACCTCATCGACGATCTGCCGCGCCGGGCGCTTGAACGCCTCGAGCATCTCAGATGACGAAATTGTTACCTCGTTTGGAAGACCTGTTTTCGCGTCGCGGCCCTTGACAAGCATGGAAAGTTCCTGTGGGCGCGGGTACACGCAGCCAATGGTAATTTTGACCTCTTCGGCTGTATTCAGGCCGATGAGCATGCCGTAGCGCTTGCGCATATAGGCCGCAACTGCCTCGTCGAACGTGTCGCCCGCGACCTTGATGGAGGAGGACGTTGCGATTCCGTTCAGACTCAAAACGGCGATGTCTGTCGTGCCGCCGCCGATATCGACGACCATGTGTCCCTCCGGTCCGGAAATCGCCAGCTTCGCGCCAAGCGCGGCGGCGAGCGGCTCTTCGATCAGGTACACGCGGCGCGCACCGGCCTCCATAGCGGCCTGAATGACCGCACGTTCCTCGACCTCGGTGATGCCGGACGGAACGGAAACGATCACACGGGGCTTCACGAGCGTGAATTTGTTGATCTTTTTGAGAAACTGCTCAAGCATTTTCTCTGTCATTTCATAGTCGGTAATGACGCCGTCGCGCAGCGGGCGCACGGCGACAATGTTGCCGGGGGTGCGGCCAAGCATATTGCGTGCCGCTGCGCCGACCTGCAAAACCTTACCGGTGTTCTTGTCTACGGCCACGACCGACGGTTCGCGCAGGACAATTCCGCGCCCCTCTACATAGCAGAGCACGTTCGCCGTGCCAAGGTCGATGCCGATATCACGAATCAGTTTCATAGCGTTGTATCCTTCAGTCTTGTTTTCTCGGCGCGGCAAATGCCGCGTAAACGACGTCCGACGCGCCCGCCTGCAGCAGCGTGCGGCTGCATTCTGCCAGCGTTGCGCCAGTCGTTACAATATCGTCGATGATCAGAACACGTTTTCCGGCAAAGCACTCCGGCCGTTCGGCCCGGTACGCTCCGGAGACATTCGCCCGCCTCTGGGCTGCATCCGTGAGCGTGGACTGTGCGGGCGAATCCTTGATTTTCCGGAGCGTCTGCATGGATTCGAGTCTGAGATGTATTCCAATCTCGCGGCACAGAAGCGCCGACTGGTCATAGCCGCGTTTGCGCTTTCTCGCCCGGCTGACCGGCGCCCATGTGAGCACGTCGTATTTCCCCGCAAGCTTGTCCCGGATTGTGTGAGCCATCCACGCGCCGTAGGTCTGCGCGTAAAACGCCGAACCGCCGAATTTGAAGCGCAGGAACGACTCACGCAGCTGGCCCTCGTAGAAAAAACTGACCGCGCCGCCGCTTGTAAAGCGCACGGCGGGCGCTGCACCGTCAAACTCAGGGAGTGCGTCCATGCAGCGAGGGCACACCGGGCCTTTGCCCGTCAGAAGTCTGCGGCAGACCACACATTTGGGCGGATAGAGCAGATCAAGCAGCCACGAAACGATGCTCATACCTTGCCCTCCAGACGAAGCTTAAGGCCGGAATAGCGCCGCTGGCGGCGGTCATTGCGGGTCATGGCGGCGACGGTTTCCTCATTGCCGACGATGATGAGCAGTTCGCGCGCGCGGGTAATGGCGGTATATAAAACACTGCGCGTCAAGAGCGGCTGCGGCCCGCCGCAGAGCGACAGAATAACCGCACGGTATTCGCTGCCCTGACTTTTATGGACGGTCATGGCATAGGCCGGTTCCAACTCAGAGAGCATATCAAAGGCGTATTCCGCCGTCCGGTCATCAAACTGGACGGACATCGTTTCCTCCTGGAAATCGATGTCCAGGACAGTTCCGATATCGCCGTTGAAAATGCCGGTTCCAGCGCCAAGTCCGTCGGCCCGTTTCCACATTATATCATAGTTATTCCGGATTTGCATTACCCGATCGCCGGTTCGGAAGGAAAAATCTCCATGTTTTTTTTCTTTTTTGCCCTCCGCAGGCGGATTCAGCACGGCCTGAAGCGCAAAATTCAGTGCCTTTGTGCCCGTCTCATGCTTGCGGCTGGGACTGAGCACCTGAATGTCGGACGGCTGGATACCCATGTTTTTCGGCAGCCGCGTCTGGCAGAGTTCCTGTATAGTTTTCACGGCTGCGGCCGGGTCGCGGCGGCGCAGGAAGAAAAAGTCCCGGTCGGTGGCCGTGAGCACAGGCAGTTCACCCTGATTGACTGCGTGGGCATTCATGACGATGAGGCTTCTTTGTGCCTGCCGGAAGATTTCGGTCAGGCGGACAGTCTGCACCACGCCGCTGCGGATGAGGTCGGAAAATACGTTTCCTGCACCGACGGGCGGCAGCTGATCCGGGTCGCCGACCAGAAGCAGGCGGCAGCCGGGCTTGAGTGCCTTCAAAAGCGACGCCATAAGCTGCAGATCCACCATCGATGTTTCATCCACAATCATCGCGTCACAGGCAAGCGGTGCGTCTTCGTCGTGAAAAAAAGCCATGCGGCCCGTCGCTTCGTCAAACTGTGCCTCCAGAAGCCGGTGGATAGTTGAGGCCTCGCGGCCCGTCACCTCAGCCAGCCGCTTTGCGGCCCGTCCGGTCGGTGCGGCCAGCTGTGTTTTGAGTTTCAGCGCGTCAAACAACCGCAAAATGCCGGACATGACCGTCGTTTTGCCCGTGCCGGGGCCGCCGGTCACGATCAGAAGCTGCCGGGAGGCCGCCGCGCGGATGGCGCTGCGCTGCTCCGGCGCGTAATCAATGCCCTGCTTGTCCTCAATCTCCGCAACCAAATCGTCAATCCGGCCGGGCTCGGGGTATTCGCCGTCCGCCATGGACAGGATTTTCCGGCAGACATACGTTTCCGCCTCGTAGAGTTCCGGCAGATAGCAGGCTGTTAAGCCCACAATCGGGCTCAGTTCCATCCGTCCCTGCTCCTGAAGCCGGAGCATCCCGGCGTCAATCGTCTCGCCGTCCAGTTCAAGCAGCGCGCAGGTTGCCGCACGAAGCTTGTCCTGCGGGATAAACGTATGGCCTGCGCCGAGATTGTAGGATAATTCAAATAAAATGCCCGCCTCTACACGTCGCTCATCGTCGGCGCTGACGCCAAGTGCGATGGCAAAGGCATCGACCTGCGAGAAATCCGCGCGGTAATACTCGTCTGTCAGCAGATACGGGTCGTCGCGCAGCGCTTCCTGCGCAAGTTCGCCGTAGGCGCGGTAGAGCCGTACGGCAAGTTGGGCGGGCAGATGGTAAATGGTCAGAAATTCGATCAGACGCCGAATACCGGACTGCTTCTGGAAGCTTTCGGACATTTCCTGTGCCTTTTTTTCGCTGATGCCTGGGATTTTCGTCAGCTGCATGGGATCCTGTTCCAGCACGTTCAGACTCTGATCGCCGAAACGGGCAACAATTTTCTCTGCCATTTTCGGCCCGATGCCCTTGACGGCGCGGGAGGACAGAAACGCCAGAATTTCGCTTGTTGTCTCCGGCATGAGGCGTTCTAAGAATTCCGCCTCAAACTGCTGCCCGAAGGATTGGTGGCGCGTCCATCTGCCGACGATGGCCAGCCGTTCTCCCACAACGCTCATGGGAATCGTACCGACGACAGTGACAGCTTCTCCCTGTTCGGTACGAACCTTCAGCACGCAGTAGCCGTTTTCGGGGTTCTGATAAATGACCGCCAGAACGGTCCCCTGTATCATTTGCGATTCCTGTTCCATGTTATTACTCCCGACATGCCGCGCAGGGGCGGTATTCCACGCAGGCATACTGCGCGGCCAGACGCTTTGCCAGCGCCGCAGTCTCCGGCGGCTCTTCTCCGCCAGCCAGAATCAGACGCCCGCCCGCAAGTCCGCTTTCGCGCGACCAGACGAACGCCCGCACTTGTCGCTCCAGCTGCGGCTCGGACGCGGACAAACGGTAGATGGTGACGGCCTCGCGCCTCGGCGGCAGAACGCACCAGCCCAGAAGTGCCCATACGATCAAAAGCAGTCCGGCAGACGCCAGCACCGCGCAGACAATCATCCAGATCATTCCGCATCCCTCCGCGCTATTCTATGCGGCGGGATGCAAATCTGTGTTTATTTTACTATAAAACAGACACGTTTTCCATAGCGTTTGCAAAAAAAGCGTCCGGCAGCAGCCGGACGCGCAGTGTCCGCTCACAGCGGAAGATAGGAAAATGCCCATGTCAGAACCGGTGCGAACAGAACGGCGGGCAGCAGATCGGCAGTCTTGATCTTCGTAAGGTGCAGCATATTGAGTCCGATGGCAAGAATCATCACAGAGCCGCAGCAGGTGATCTCCGCGATGGCCGCGTCGGACAGCAGCGGCGCGATCACATGCGCCAGAAGGGCCAGCAGCCCCTGATACACGAACAGGGGGATCGCGGAAAACGCCACGCCCAGCCCCAGCGAGACGGAGAGCATGCACGCCGAAATGCCATCCAGCAGAGATTTTGTAAACAGCAGTTCATAGTCCTGCTTCAATCCTGCATTGAAGCTTCCAAGAATCGCCATGGCACCCACGCAGAACAGCAAAGAGGCTGTCACGAAGCCCTCTGCGATGGGCGCGCGCTGCCCGCCGCGCTGGAACCGGCGCTCAAGACGGCCGCCAAGACGCTCGATGCGGCCGTCGAGATCCAAAAGCGTCCCCACGGCGGTGCCGAGCACCATCGAGACAATCAGAACCAGCGTGTTTTCGCCCTTCAGCATGCCGCTGACGCCGATGTAGATCACGCACAGCGCAATGGCCGTCATGATCGCGTTCGTAATCTTTTCCGGGATTCCTTTCTTGGCCAGAAGCCCGACAAAGCTTCCGGTGAGAATGGCAAGTGCATTGACAAGTACCCCAAGCATGGAGATGACCTCACTTCCGAAAATATACTGTATCGTATCACACCTGTACCGAAGAAAAAAGAGATTTTTCGCAAAGTGGAGGAAAAACGCGAAAAAAGCGGGAAAATTCAGGTCGAATCAGGGACGATCTTCCAAAAAAGGTAGAAATCCAGAGCAAAATGTAGTATAATCAATTTATCTTGATTGACGGCGCCCGCTTCCGCGGGCGCTTGGGAGTGTATATGAAACTACGCAGAACAAAGCGAATGCCCACTGCAGCGAAGCGGAAGCTGCGTGCAAAGCGGCTGGCGCAAATGAAGCGTTTTTTGCGCGAGCATACCTGGGGCGTGATGATCACGATCCTGATTCTGATCGCGCTGATCCTGTTCGTCTGCGTGATCGCCGGTGCATCGCCAAAAGAGCCTGCCGAGCAGGCGGTGCAGGAGCAGACGCCGCGCTATGAGTCGGGCTTTATCTGCGCCATTACGACGCAGGTGCCGTATTACACCGAAGAACTCTCCGAGGCCGGGACAGTCGCACGCGGCATGCAGATCACCTATTCGACCGACAAATCCGTCGAACGCGACGGCATCCGGTATTATCTGACCTATTTCTCCACGCTGGACTGCGGCTATGTCTCCGAGGAAAATCTGACACAGGATCCCGCTGCTGTGGTTGCCGAGAAGGCTGTCTATGTCCGCACGCCGCAGAACCTCCGCGTAGACAAAGACACGCTCGAACTCGGCACGTTGGTTGAAAAAGGAGCAGAACTGCAGGTCCTGAGTTACGAGGGTACGACGGACGGCATCGTTGATTTATATCAGGTAGCCTATCAGGGTCAGACGGGCTACATCAGCGGCCAGTATGTCTCGACGGTGCAGGAGGAGGCCAACGACGTCTATGACCGTTTCGGCGTCTACGCCATCCACGCCGGACGCGGTGATAAGTGGGGCGGCGGCGACGCGGAAAGCCTTGATTATTTCCCACGCACGAAGGCAAGCTTTGAAGACAACAAAATGCCGAACCCGTGCTACGCAATTTATCTTACCTGCGACCCGGCAATTTTAAAAGATATCGACAAGTACATCGAATACGCAAAATCGACGAAGATCAACGCCTTCGTCGTCAACATCATGGATGGCACGTCCATCGGCTACGATTCGCCTGTGTACGAGGAATATTCCCCCACGGCGTATCAGTACGCCCAAAACTCCGTCGCAGATTATCAGGCAGTCATTCAGAAAATCAAGGACGCAGGATTCTATGTGATCGGCCGTCTGACAACCTTCAACGACTCCTTCTTCTGCCAGGATCATCCCGAGTACGCCATTGCCGACGGCTCCGGCGAGCCGCTGTATGTCGCAGCCAGCTACTGGCCGAGTGCCTTCTGCCGCTATGTCTGGGAGTATAAGGTCGCGCTGGCTATCGACGCAGTGCAGACCATGGGCTTTAACGAGATCCAGTTCGACTATGTCCGCTTCCCGGACAATACGGACCAATACGAAGCCTCGGGCGATATCGACTTCCGCAACGAGTACGGCGAGACAAAGGCGCAGGCCATCCAGCGCTTTTTGATGTATGCCACGGATATTCTGCACGAATACGGTGTCTACGTCGGCGCGGATGTCTTTGGTGAGACGAGCGGCAACTATGTCACGGCCTACGGCCAGTATTGGCCCGCGATCAGCAATGTTGTTGACGTGATTTCCGGCATGCCTTATCCTGACCATTTTGCCCGCAACAGGGCCTACCGCCCGTGGGAGCATCCATATGAGACGCTGCTCGACTGGGCAGAGTCCGCCGCCAAGCGGCAGGCTGAAACGCCCACGCCTGCAGTTGACCGCACCTGGATTCAGGCGTATAATGCCATCCAGCCGCCCTATAACGAATACGGCGTGCAGGAGATCGGCGACGAGATCCGCGCGCTGCGGGAAGAGGGGCTTACCGGCGGCTTCATGGCATGGAACGCCGCATGCAGCCTCACCAAACTCGAAGAACTGCGCCCCCTGTACGAAGCGCTGGAATAAGCAGCCCGCCCATCTGAACGCAAAACCCCGGCCCGCACTTTTGACGCGGGTCGGGGTTTTCAGCGAGGCAGACGCAGCTGCTTTGGTGATATGGATGGTCAATAGGCCAGTGCGGACTGAACCGTGTGATGGATGAGGTCGTGTCCGGCCTGCGTGGGATGGATGCCGTCTACGCCGATGAGCGTCGGAAAAATGCGGCTTTTGAGGAACTCCGCGCGCAGATCGACGAGCCTGCAGCCAAACGCACGACTCAGCTGCGCAACCATGGAATTATAATATTCCTGCCAGCGATATAGATGATCGGTGTCGCCCAGCCAGTGCAGGATGTTCTCCGCGCTCAGGCCTCGAGTGATAAAGGTAAAATACCGCTCCTGCTCCAGCGGCGGCAGGCTCGTCATTGCCACGCGGGCCCCCGCGCTCTGCGCCTTACGGATGGCCGTACAGTAGCGGTCGATGAACTGCTCTGACGGCGTGTGCGGCAAATGCTCGCCGTCCGGATCTTCCGAGATGGCTTTCCAGTCATAATCGCAGTCGTTGCCGCCAAAGCAGAACAGAACCGTCGTATCGCTGTCACAGGCACCGAGTTTCCGGTCAAGCTGCTTCAGTCCCGCATCGATGGTCGCGCCCATCTTTGCGTTGTTTTCTACGGTAACGCCTTGCGCGCGCAGCGTGTCGAAGTCATGTTCCTGACACAGATGATAACTCTGGCCGTTATAGGTGACGCCCTTGATAATGGAGTCGCCGAAAATCTTCAAGTTTTTCATGGGGGATCCCTCCTGCTTGTTTGTGACTCCAGTGTAGCCGCATGGAAGGGAAAAGTCTCCCGATTCCTGCCTTAAAACGCTCTCCTGGTTTGCTCCCGTTAGTCTACAAAACGAAGTCCGGCACTCTACGGGCAGTAGAGTGCCGGTTTTTCGTGAGAAAAGTTAGCAAGATGTAACCAATAGCAGTAGAATCCGAACCGGTTGCGCTTCACTCGCTTTCCTGCATCTTTTTAACAATTTCCATGAAGCGGGCGGTCACGCGGTCGTAATTTTCCTTCCGGTGCGGGAACAGGCAGCCGGAACAGTCCTTGATTCCGTTCTCCGTATAGTGGAAACTGCCGCCGCAGCCACGTCCGAGTGCGTACAGCGGGCAGTAGCAGAACAGGCAGTTAAAATCCTCCGGGTGCTTTGTGTCATGGCAGGGAAAATATTCACAGTCCCGGTTCTGAAAAAACGCATAGTGCCGCTCTTCCATCATTCCTTCTCCTTCAGCCGCTCGCACAGCGCCGCGTCCGGCGTGACAACCGCGGTCTGATACGTTGTGTAGATCACCATGCCAGGCTTCGCGCCCGCTGGTTTTTTGACGAATTTCACCGGCGTGTAGTCAACCGGCACGTTCTGGCCGCCGCGAGCCTGCGAATAATAGGCTGCAAGCTGCATCGCCTCCGTCACGGTCCGGTCGGGCGGCGTTTGGCCGTTTGTTTCAATGATGACATGGCTGCCGGGAATCTTCTGGACGTGCAGCCAGATATCGCTTTTTGCGGCCAGCTTTGTCGTCAGTTCATCGTTCTGTCGGTTGCTGCGGCCGACGCGAATCGAGAAGCCGTCGGAGGAGGCGAAGCGCATGGGCTTACTCGGAGGCAGCTTCATGCGTTTTTTGCGGTCCGTCTCGCGCAGATAGCCGCCGGAGACAAGTTCAGCCCGGATCTCCTGCAAATCCCGTGCGGATTCCGCGCGCGTGAGCGCGTCGAGCACGCTTGCAAGATACGCAAATTCCTGCTCCCCTTTCGCAATCTGCTCCGTCAGGATTTTTTCGGCATTTTTGGCTTTTTGATAGTCTTTATAGAATTTTGCTGCGTTCTGCTGCGGGGAGATGGCCGGGTTGAGCGGGATCTCAATCTCCTTCATATCCGGGTCATAGAAGTCGGCGGCGCGCAGTTTTGTCTGGCCGCGTTTGACAGCGTAGAGATTTGCCGTGAGAATATCGCCGAGACGACGCAGACGCTCCCGGTCGTGGGTCGCAGCGAGTTCTTTGCGCTGGTTTTCCAGCTTCCTTGCCGTTCGCGCGTGCAGATTGGAGACGGTTTTGCGGATAGCCTGCGATGCCTGGCGCATGGAATCGGCGCGGTCACGCGCGGCATAGAACCGGTCGAGCAGCTGCGAGAACGAGTCATACGTCTCCTGTCGGATAAAATCGCCGTACTGCGTCACGGGCAGGCAGGTAAAGTCCCACGGGCGTTCGTCCTTGTACAGAAGCACCGGCTGCGGCGGTACAGTCTGAAGCTGTGCGAACGTTTCTAGCAGACGTTCTGCCAGCGCCGTTTTCCCCTCCAGCGGCAGTTCAGACAGATCGGTGTCCAGATCGCCGGTCAGCCGGAACGCTAGTTCCCGGCACACAAGCGGAGAGAGGCCGCCGAAGGTATCCAGCAGCCAGCCGTCGAAGCGCTTCGGCGTGGTCTGCGCGGACAAGAGCGATATCATCTCCTCCCCCGTGACGGCAAACGGGTCGCACTTACCCTGCGTGGGCGGCAGATGATAGTAAAGGCCCGGCAGAACCTGCCGTTTATCGCTCATCTCAAAGTCCACCCGGCGCAGGCAGTCAAGAATGCGCCCGTCCTCGCTCGTCAAAATCAGGTTGGAATTGCGGCCCATGATCTCCAGAATCAGATGCTTCTGCGTGGGGCTGCCCATTTCATCGGTGCAATCGAACGTCATGTCGAGCAGCCGCTCCATCTCCGGCTGCTGCATGGACACGAGACGGCCTCCCGTCAGGTGCTTGCGCAGGAGCATGCAGAACATGGGCGGCTGCGCCGGGTTTTCGGCGGGTTCGTTTGTTAAGTGAATACGCGGATGATTGGGCGAAGCCGTCAACAGCAGCCGCCCGCCGCCCGCCGCTCCGCGCATGGACAAGATCAGCGTGTCGCGCTGCGGCTGCTGGACCTTATCGATACGGCAGCCGGTTAGACTGCCCTCCAGTTCGCGGCGGACCGCCGTGAGAAAAAATGCGTCAAATGGCATGAGAATCCTCCATGCTTAGGATAAAAAGCGCATTCAGCCGGTCAAGCTGTCCGGAAAGATACAGGGCGCCAAACAAGCATTCCAGCCCGGTGGCCTTGGCATACTGCGCATAAGTAGCGTTCTTCGGCACCTGATGCACATGCGCGTTGCGTCCGCGCTTGTAAACGGCCAATTCTTCTTCTGTCAGGAGCGGGAGCATGCGGTCAACCCGCGCCGCCTGCGCCGGAGCGCAGACAAGGTCTACTGTCGCGCGGTGCAGATTGCCGTTTGCCGCTTTGCCGGCCGCACAGAGATAGCTTCGCACCAGCAGTTCAAACACCGCGTCGCCGCAGTGCGCAAGGCCGAGCGCGCTGATCTGGTTGATCGCGCGCCGGTCCATGTTCAGGTGAAAATAGTTTTCCAAGCAAACGCCTCCACTGTTCGGAACTTTTTATACTATACCACATATGCAGGCTGGTTTTCCAGTGGGCACAAAAAAATGGTTGACTTATCGGTTACATTCTGTTACAATTTGAAAAGAATTCATCACACGAAAGAAGGCACCTGCATGCAGAAGAAATTCCGCCGTCTGGCGGCGGCCATTTTATGTCTGACACTGCTGGCCGTACCGGCGCTGGCCGCCGAGGCGACCATTGATCTGGATTATGTCACAATCGTGGGAGAGGGCTTCGTCGCCGACACCTTCTGCGGCGTGGACGCGCTGTATAATGAGACAGGCGCGACGCTGTTCTGCAATGAGTTGATCGAACGGTTTTACAGCGCCGTCTACGGCGTGGACGTCTACACGGACAACGGCAATATCACCGCCGCCAGTCCGGCAGGCTATTGGTTCGAGGTTACATACACGCCGCAGCCCGGCGATATCGCCTATGCCTCCGCTGAAGCACGGGAGCGCTACGGCAATCACTACGCCATTGTCAAATCCATCGATGAGGCAAACGGCACCGTCACCCTCTTCGAGCAGAACTGGGTCTGGGACGGCAAGGCGGGCGTAAACCGCCGGATCCCATATGACGGCGGGTGCTATACGTTCTATACCATGTGCTCTGACGCCGGCCGCGCAGCGCCTGCCGAAGAAGCAGAGTCTGTTTCCGCGCAGCCTGTGACAGGAGATCCGCAGCCTGCATACGACGCGTCCACGATCTACGCGTGGGGCAGCGGCATATCCAGCATTACTGGAACGCCGTCCAACTGGGCCGCAGAACTCACTGCCCGCGCCGATGCCTATGGCATCACCATGCTGGCCGACGGCAGCTATCAGTCCGCCATTACACGCAAGACCCTTGCCCGCCTCGCGGCAAACACCGCGCGGACGCTCGGGCTGGTCGAGGGTGTATCCGATCCGATTGCCGTTGTGCAGCAGCTTGGCGTGATGCAGCCGAATGCCGACGGCAGCTTTGACACGACCTCCCAAGTTACGCGTCAGATGGCTGCGACCGTGCTGCTGCGCCTGCTGCGGCAGTCGAGCGTGGTATTCGAGGCCGACATGACGATGCTCAGCCGCTATCCCGACAGCGGCGCCATCTCTGACTGGGCCAGAGAGGCCGTTGCAATGATGACGCAGTATGACCTGATGAACGGCACGACGAAGGGCTTCGAGCCGAAAAAGGATATGACACTCGAACAGTGTCTTGTTCTGCTTACACGCATCTGTGAATTCTGAATTGTGAACGAAAACCGGCTGTCCTCTTTGCGAGGGCGGCCGGTTTTTATGTTCAGAATAAACTCTGCTGCGGTTCCTCCGGCTCTGCCTGCGACAAAAGCATTTCGATTTCACTCTCGCCGTAGACTGTGATACCGTTTTCCTTCAAAAGCGCCGCCGTTACCCCGTCGCCGGGTGTCAAACAGCCGGAGAACGTACCATCATAAATGTTTCCGCTGCCGCAGCTTGGGCTGCGTTCTTTCAAAACGGCTGCCTTACAGCCGTACAGCCGCGCCAGATGCAGCGCCTGCTCGGCGCCCCGGCGGTACTGGGCTGTGACGTCTGTGCCGTTTTTCATCACAACGGCCTCACCCTGCCGTTCCGACGGTTCGCGCGGCGTGGGAAGCCCGCCCAGCTGCTCAGGACAGACGGGAACAAGATGATATCGCTCCATGAGCGCGACAGTCTGCATGATAGGCTTCGATTCCCCGTCATACCGGCACTGAACGCCGAGCAGGCAGGCGCTGATCAAAATATTTTCCATGTTATCGGATCCTTTCCCCGTTTAAAACGGCTTCCATGAGCGAATCGCCCGCATACACAAGCTTCAGCGAGAAAAAAGGAACGTGTGCGTCCATCAGCTTCAAAAAAATCCGGTCGCCCTCCCACTGCTGCAAAGCGGCAAGCTTTCGCTTGTCGATCCACGCCAGTTCGCCCTCGTCGCAGTCCTTCGGCGTGCCGGTAAAGCCTGTGGCGTGGAACAGGTGCATATACTCGGTGGGCCAGACATCGGAGACAAAGGTCACAAGCCCACAGTAACGGTACTCTGTGAGCATCAGTCCCGTTTCCTCCAGCACCTCGCGGCAGACGCAGTCCTCCGGGCTTTCCTTGTCCTCAAATTTTCCGCCGACACCAATCCATTTATCGTGATTCTCGTCGTGCTCTTTTTTTACGCGGTGAAGCATCAGATACTGCCCATCGCGCTCGAGATAGCAGAGTGTCGTCTGCTTCATGCGCCGCATCTCCCTCCAGTGTTCTTTTTTTATTCTATCAGGTTCACATGAAAAAGTAAACGGGAATCCGATTTGTGCGTTCTGCCGTGTTTCGCGGTACAAATTCAGCAAAAACAACAAATGACTTTACCAAAGCAATCTGATATAATGTTTGTATCTTAGTCGAGGTGTACCAATCCACATTTATGGTGCGCTGCGGCAAATATAAAGGAGGATATTTTATCCGGGAGACTCCCGGTGCGGCATTGTGGAGACATGTCGCAATGCGTCCGCCAAGCCCGGCGGTCGTGAGAATGCGGTGCGGAGGCAGCGCAGTCAGAGTCCAAAACAGTATGGCAGAAGTAAAACTCGTAAACGTCAAGAAGATCTACCCGTTCGTCAGTGGCGAAGAAAAGAAGAGCAAGAAAAAGAAGAAGGGCGAAGAGCCTGCCGAGGAGAAGAAGGTCAACCTTCAGATCACCGACAAGGGCGTTGTCGCCGTGCAGGAATTCAACCTCGACATCGCGGACAAGGAATTCATCGTTCTCGTCGGCCCGTCCGGCTGCGGTAAGTCTACGACGCTGCGCATGGTTGCAGGTCTGGAAGAGATCTCCGAGGGCGAACTGTATATCGACGGCAAGCTTATGAACGATGTTGCTCCGAAGGACCGCGATATCGCCATGGTCTTCCAGAACTACGCTCTGTATCCCCACATGACCGTTTATGATAACATGGCCTTCTCTCTGAAGCTGAAGAAGACCCCGAAGGCGGAGATCGACCGCAAGGTTCGTGAGGCCGCCGAGATCCTCGACATCACCCAGTACCTCAACCGCAAGCCGAAGGCGCTGTCCGGCGGCCAGCGCCAGCGTGTCGCCATCGGCCGTGCAATCGTCCGGAACCCGAAGGTCTTCCTGATGGACGAGCCGCTGTCCAACCTCGACGCCAAGCTGCGTAACCAGATGCGTGCTGAGATCATTAAGCTGCGCGAGAAGATCGACACCACCTTCATCTACGTTACCCACGACCAGGTCGAGGCTATGACGCTGGGCGACCGTATCGTCATCATGCGCGACGGCTTCATCCAGCAGATCGGCACCCCGCAGGAGGTTTTCAACCATCCGGCAAACCTCTTCGTCGCAGGCTTCATCGGCACGCCGCAGATGAACTTCTTCGATGCAACGCTTTCCAAGAAGGGTGACAAGTACGTCGCAACCGTACAGGGCAAGGACTTTGAACTGCCCGCTGACAAGCAGGAAGCACTCAAGAAGATGGACAGAGTCCCCACCGATATCATCGCCGGTGTCCGCCCGGTTCATATCCACCTGTCCCAGGACGGCATCGACGCTATGGTTGATGTCTCCGAGTTGATGGGCTCCGAACTGCATCTGCATGTTAACTCCAACGGCAAGGATGTTGTCATCGTCGTCCCGACGACCGATATCGACCTCGACGCTGTCCACGGCAGCCACAAGCCCGTAAAGTACAGCTTCAAGCCTGAACTGATGCACTTCTTCGACAAGGAAACCGAGAAGAACATTTTCTGATTCAGAATGACAAAAAGAACCGCCCGCCGGAATTTGCTGCCCCCTGACAGGGGTAACAATGGCGGCGGGGATTACCCGGCTGGTGTTTCAGGCACCAGCCGGGTTTTCCATTGGCGTATAACTGGGAATAGTTCAGGACACTTTCGGGATTTCTTTATGTTGCTCCGGTTTTGCTGTTTGTCTGTTCTCCATGCACCCAATGTCGGCGTAGTGAATTTCGACAGTCTGTGGTGCGTGTTTGGACCATTTTACTTCCTTTTCATGCACCACAATTTTCTGAATGAAGAGCCGCAGCAGCTCCGGTGTCAGCGCTTGAATATCCGTGTATCGCTTTGCTTTGTCGAGGAAGGCTGCCGTATTGCTTACCGTCTCTTTCAGCCGCTGGATCTCTGCTTCTCGCTGTGGGAGCGATTCTGTCAGCTTTAACTGGCGGAGAGCATCTGGAACTGTTCTGCTGTAATTCGGCCCAGCACACTGTCCTCATAGAGCTTCTTGAAAATCGCATCCAGTTCGGCTTTGCGTTTCTGCATGGCGGCTTTCTCCTTTTCCAGTCTGCGAATCTCTTTTTGGAGTTCCGCGGACTGTTTGCTGTTCAGATATTCGGCAAATTCTTGTGGATGCGCTCTGGCTTCCGCCGTCACCCGGCGCAAATCCTCCAACACGATCTCATCGAGGATACACTCCCGGATGTAATGGGCTGTGCAGGCTTCGCTATCCTTTTTGTAAGTACGGCAGGTGAAGTGGTTGTAGTCGGCGGACATCGTATGCGCCCGGTGGAGTACCATTGCTTTGCCACAATCAGCACAAACTACCAGTCCGGAATACTTGTTCTGCTCATTCATCTTTGTGGGGCGGCGTTTGTTTTTACGCACCCGCTGTACAATATCCCAGACCTCTTTGCTAATGATGGCAGGATGCGTATTTTCAAACACGAGGCATTCTTCCCTTGGGTGTTCCATTTTGCGCTTGTCCTTATAGGATTTGGTGCTAAAGCGGTAGTTCACAGTGTTGCCGAGATAGATCTCATTTTCTAACAGGTTCGCGACTGCGCTGTCCGACCAGTGGTACGGCTTCGTGATGTCCAAGGCGGAATGCGTCAGGCCGTATTTCTGGTAGGTGTAATAGCTGGGACAAAGCACCTTTTCTTTGGTCAGGATCGTCGCAATCCGGCTGGGGCCATTGCCCGCGGCACACAGGGCGAAGATTCGTTTCACAACGGCAGCGGCTTCCTCGTCTATGACCAGCTTCTTGGTCTCCAGGTCTTTGACATATCCATAGGGAGCGCGCGTCCCAAGCCGTTCTCCGCGTTCCGCTTTGGCTTTTTGAACTGCACGGATTTTCCGGCTGGTGTCCCGAATAAACCACTCGTTGAACAAATTTTTGAACGGCATGAGATCATTGCTCTCTGCGTTTTCCGTGTCCACATTGTCGTTGATCGCAATGTACCGGACGCCGAACATCGGAAAGCGTTCCTCAATGTAGAGACCGGTGTGAAGCTGGTTTCTGCCAAGGCGGCTGAGGTCCTTGGTTACGATGATCCCAATCTCCCCGTTTTCCATGTCCGCGATCATCTGCTGAAATGCGGGTCTTTGGAAGTTACCGCCTGAAAAACCGTCGTCCACATAGAAGCACGGGCTTGGGAAATGATGGTCTTCTGCGAACCTTTGCAGGATACTTTTTTGATTCTGGATGCTGTTGGAATCGCCATCTAAGCCGTCGTCCTGACTGAGCCGGCAGTAGAGGGCGGTTTTCTTCTGGTTTGACATTTGTCTTTCCTCCTTTAAGTCAAACCGCTCAGAGCATTGTGAGCACACAATACTCCAAGCGGCGCGGGAAGTCTAGCCCTTATGCCGACTTTTTTCGCTGAAGTTCCAACGCGGCCAAAACCCTGAGTTTTTCTTCCGCTGTCTGACTTCCGTTTTTGGGGAAAACGGAGACGACGCGGATGGCTCGTCCGAGTGAGATCTGAATGCGCTCGACACGGACGGAATCAGGGCAGGCCGCTGGTTTTGTAGTTTGGTTCATGACGACCTCCCTGATTTGATTTTCAAAAAATGTACTTGCAAAAAGCAGCCAGGAGAGTTAACATCCGACAAACCGTTTGAGGAGGATTGTTCATGTTAACTGCCTGTTTTTCCATGCTGCTTTTGCTGATTCGTATTGCGATGAAATTGAGATTGTCCATTCCGCTGATGTACCTGGTACTGATGCTCACGGCGTTTCAACCGTGGTATCGTGCGCACGCGGCACTGGCGGACGGGATTTTTCTGGTGATGTTGGGCTGCGTGACGCTGTCATGGATCATCTCCCTCGTTCGATTTGTAAGGCGAGAGCTGGCTTGATGCCAGCCCTCGTTTTTTTGCGCCGCACGGTGGGCGGACGCGGCGTTTGCGTGGCGCAAACCTGCACGGATGCGCGGTCAGCCTGCAAAACCGCACACGGCGGCACGACGCGCCCTACGCCGCGGAGCGAATGGCTGCGCCGATGTGCATTTCTGACTTGTGCCGTAGTTCAACCGTCAACTCTCCGCTCGCAGGCGGCATTGGGGTCAGGGTTCTCACTGCAAGCCGCATTTTGGTACCAAAATGCTATGCTTGCGCTTTTCTTGCGCAGCAAGAAAAGCCTAAAACGCAGCCTGAGTCTCCTGCCGCCGTTTCGTACACCGCATATAATCTAGCTTTTTTGCACTTTGAATTCCGTAGTCGCTACATTAGTCGCTATGCCGGTTCGAAATTTGATTTTTTGCCTTTTGTAGTCGCTAGTATAGTCGCTATGGTTTTCTTACGCCGTATTTGCAGCTCGCGCCCCGGCGATGGGGAACAGCGCGGACAGAGACTGGCAGCTCTCACAGCTCGTGGAAGGGGTCTCGACTGCTTTCAACCCCAGCCACGGCTGCCTGTCTTATGTGCAGGCCGGACATTGTGTGTCCAAGCAGATTGGGCGGCATGATGCAGCCTGCCAGGGCTGCCCACAGTGCGTTTCTCGCTCGCCGGAAGCTCGCTGCCTCCGGGTCTTCGCGCGCGCCGTGCGCGTTTCCCAACCTGCGGTGTTATCCGCGTTGCTGGTTATTCAGTTGTTTGGGATTGTATTTCCACCTCCAAATTTCTCCAAAGAGCACCAAAAGGAGCGCTGCGGCCATTCTCGGTCGCAGCGCTCCTTCATTACGTTTTATGGTGCGCTTCGGAATATTCTGTTGTCGGCAGGATTTCCTGCCACAACTCACATGATAACGTCAGAACAAACGTTTGTCAATAACGCACCCGATCAACTTTTTCCGAGATGGGTTCAAATAGATCAGCTCTTTTAGGGAGACTGCACGAGCAAAAGGAAACTATCTCTGCACTCTGCCTGTCCCATCTCCGCCCATGAGCTTTTCCACGTCAGAAACGCCGACACGGTTAAAGTCGCCGATGACGCTGTGCTTCAGGCAGGAAGCCGCAACTGCAAATTCGAGCGCCTGCTTTTTATCCTCATAATGGTTCAGGCCGTAGATCAGACCGCCCGCGAAGCTGTCGCCGCCGCCCACGCGGTCGATGATGTCCCGAATTTCGTACTTCTTGGACACATAAAAGTCCTTGCCGTCATTGAGGCACGCTGCCCAGCCGTTCCAGTCCGCACTGTGGCTCTCGCGCAGCGTGATCGCGATACACTTCATGTTCGGATACGCCTCGAGGACCTTATTGCCGAGCGCACGATACTTTTCGCGGTCCAGCTCGCCGGATTCAACATTGACATCGACCGTAATTTCCAGCGACTTCTGCACGTCTTCTTCGTTGGCGATCGCCACATCGACGTACTTGGCAAGCTCCCGCATAACCTCAGACGCCTTCTTGCCGTATTTCCAGAGGTTCTTGCGGTAGTTGAGATCGCAGGAGACCGTGATGTTGCGTTTCTTGGCTTCCTTCACAGATTCCAGGCTGAGTTCCATCGCGGATTCAGAAATTGCGGGCGTAATGCCGGTGATGTGGAACCACTCGACGCCCTCAAATGCCTTGTCCCAGTCAATATCGCCGGGCTTGGCCATCGCGATGGAGGAATACGCGCGGTCATAGACAACCTTGCTCGGCAGCTGGTTTGCGCCGCCCTCCAAGTAATAGATACCCATACGACCCTCGCCGCGGACGATTTTCTTTGTGTCCACGCCAAAGTAGCGCAGCTCGCGGATGCAGGCGTCTGCAATATCGTTCTGCGGCAGAACGGTCA
>OWIX01000064.1_pt1 | contig 66977 bp, 53 predicted proteins | sample 1732851 | NCBI WGS metagenome assembly OWIX01 (sample SAMN05065761, study PRJEB22554) | human gut metagenome | biome: ENVO:2100002; feature: ENVO:00000062; material: ENVO:00002003 | host: Homo sapiens | place: USA
TCGCGGTTTCGGATGCGAAAAGCGAGCTTTCCCCATGGGACAGCCGTTTGCAAGTGTCCAGCCGGGGCTATATGATGGGCTACAACGATTTGAAAGATCCTTCTGTCAGCGGCTTTTTCCGATTTCTCGCCAAGGTCGGGGACAACGGGATGAAAATGCAGATCGTGAAGATCGGATTTGGGGGCAGACAATGAAATATGCCGGGATGCCCATGGGGATGTGGGTGCTGTTTGCCGGCTCTTTTCAAAAGCAGTTGACCGCTTACGATTTGAGCTTTGTAGTGGTTGTTTTGCAAAACTTTTATTCTTTATTTGATAACTGTATACGATAAAACCAAAGGGAGCTCTGCCCGGATCTTCGTCCGTGACGGAACTCCCCTTTTTTAGCTTTATAGAAAAACCATAAGTCATCTGCCATGGTCAACGGAGCAAGAACCACACGCCCAGCAGGATCGCAAGGAAGATCAGGTTGGACAGGGTGAACAGCCCAAAATACTGCTTCTTCCCCTGTGGCAGCTCCCGTGCGATCTGTCGGTAGGAAATAAGACTGGCCATGGATGCGATCAAAGTGCCAAGACCTCCCAGATTGGTACCGATAATAAGGGCTTGTGTCTCTGCCGTGAACCCGGACAGCAGCAGGGCGGCAGGAACATTACTGGTGACCTGCGAAGCAAGAACTGCCACCAGAACTTCCCGGCCGGTCAAAAACTCCTGCAGCCAGCCGGAAAAAGCCGGAATGCGCCCCAGATTGCCAATGAAGATGAAAAAAGCCACAAAGGTCAGAAGCAGGGAATAGTCCACTGCCCGTAAGGTGTGCGGGTCTGCAAAAAGGGCGCAGACGAGTACAGCGGCAAAGGCAATGTCATAGGGCAGCACCCGGATCACGGACAGCAGGCAGACGGCAAACAGAACCAGATACAGCAGGATAATTTTCTGATCCCCCTGAGATGCAGAAGAAACAAGCTCGTCCACGGAGAGGGCGGCAGAGGTTTTCCGGCAGACCAGCGCTGCCCAAGCCAGCAGCAGGAGCAGAGAGACCAGGGTGTAGGGCAGCATAAGAAGCACAAATCCCCCGATGCTCATGCCGCTTTTTCCGTAAAGATAGAGGTTCTGCGGGTTGCCGATGGGAGTCAGCATACTGCCAAGGTTTGCCGCAATGGTCTGCATACAGACCACCGGGATCAGAAGAGCGCGGCGGACATCCGCTCCCAGACGGCTCAGGACCACGAACGTAAAGGGAACGAAGGTCAGCAGGGAAACATCGTTGGTGATGAACATGCTTCCGAAAAAGCATAACCCGACCAGTACCAGCGTCAGCTGAAAGGTGCTGTGGGTACGGGACAGCAATGCCCGTCCCAGTCCATCAAAAAAGCCCTGCCGCCGCAGCCCGGCCATGACCGTCATCAGGGAAAACAAAATCGCCAGCGTGCGCAGGTCGATGTAGCCGAGATACTGCGCATCCGGCGGAACAAAGAAGGCGGAGACAACGGCCAGCACAGCGGCTGCGGTGAGGACCGTTTCCTGTTGAATGAATTGTTTGAGTTTCATAGAGACACATCCTTGTAGTTGTAAAGGCTGCCCTGCTACGGTGCCGGACGGCCTTTTTCCGTATTTCAGAGCAACAGCTCAAACGACCCGATCATCAGCGGCATGGTCAGGATGGAAAGCAGCGTGCTCAGGACATAGATCGCGCTGGAATGAGAAGCATCCCGGTCATAGAGCTGTGCCATGGAGGTGACCGTTGCACAGGCGGGGGTAATGGCAGAAAGGTAGACCGTCATCAGGATGGACTTGCCGTCCGGGATCCAAAGGGATGCGTGAACTGCCCAAAGCAGCAAGACAATGACCAGCGGAACACCCAGCAGACGCAGAAATACCGGCAGATAGTTGCGCGGGGTGCAGAAAACCTTTTTCAGGGGCACTTCCGCAATAGCCATGCCTGCCAGCAGCATTCCCATGGGGCCGATCATATTGCCGACACTGCTCAGTGTGCTGGTGATCGGGGCAGGCAGCGAGACGTGCAGCAGGTACAGCAGAGCACCGGCTGCAATGGCGATCAGGTTGACATTGGTAAGGAGCTTGCGCCATTCCAGCCGGGCAGACCCCTGCAGGCAGGCACTGGCATGGGTCCAGAGCAGTACCAGCTGTACAATGACAAAGGCGCAGGAGTAGACAACATATTCCTCCCCCAGCAGGGCCTGCACAATGGGGATGACCAGCGCGGCGGCATTGCTGTAAATGATATTGACCTGCTCCACGGCGTCCAGCTTGAGAGCTTTGCGGAACAGCGCATTCAGAAGCAGAAATACAACGTGCATTCCAACGGTGATGCCCATGGAATAAAGCAGGCCGGTGCGGATCTCCGGTGTATCCTTGATCTGAAAGGCGTTCAGAACGACACAGGGCATGACCAGATAGACAAAGACCACAGACAGCACCTTACTGTCCGATGCCTTCAACAGGCCGGTTTTTACAACGGCATATCCCATCAGCAGAACCAGAAATAGCTGCGCGATCTGCTGCATCAATAAAAGGCTGATTTGCATTTAGAACTCCTCTTTTGCAATTCGTTTTTGCAGCACAATCCTACTCCATTGGCGGGGCATCGTCAAGAGAAAACAGAAAAAATGCAATCTGAATAAGAAAAAACGGATGGCTCCGCAGAACCATCCGCTAAAACTGGCATCATCAGTCTTTCCGGTACTTATATGCACCCTCAATGGCGTCAATTTCCGTGGGAATGCAGAGGTTTATGTCCTGATACATGGAAGAGTAGCCTTTTAAGCAAGGATCCCGGTGGATTGCAAAAACAGCACCAGCATCATCACCGGGGCAATATAGCGGATCATCACCCGGTAGAGTTTCTTGCGGCGGAAGGTCTTGCCGCCCCGCTGCATCTCGTCAATGACGTAATCCGGCGTCATGACCCAGCCGATCAGGATGGTGGACAGCAGGGCGATGAAAGGCATCATAACGCTGTTGCTGACATAGTCCATGATATCCAGCAGCTGAGCCGCAGAGCCGTTGGGCAGCTGCACCTCAAAATAGAAGATGCTGTAACCCAGCGCAATGATGGCGGACGCGGCCAGATAAATGACCGCCAGCACCAGCACCGTCTTTTTGCGGCCCGAGTGGAAGATCTCCATGCAGTTGGCGGTGATGGATTCCAGCACCGAGATGCAGGAAGTGAGAGTGGCAAAAATAGCAGTGACAAAGAACAGGATGCCCACGAAAGTACCGGCCTTGCCCATAGCGGCAAACACCTTGGGCAGCGAGACGAACATCAGGCTGGGGCCTGCACTCATGCCCTCGGTACCGGAGAACACATACACGGCGGGGATGATCATGGCACCGGCCAGCAGAGCCACGCCTGTATCGAAGATCTCAATCTGATTCACCGCTTTGTTCAGGTTGACCTCCGGTTTGACGTAGGAACCGTAGGTGATCATAATGCCCATGGACACGCTGAGGGAGAAGAACAGCTGGCTCATGGCGTCCAGCAAGATCTGCAAAAAGCGGCTGACGGTCAGCCCTTCCATGTGCGGGGTCAGGTAGTAGCGCAGCCCTTCCATACCGGTGCGCATCTGGCCGGAAGCGTCCTCGTGGCGCAGGGTGAGGGCGTAACCAGCGATCACCACCACCAGCACCAGCAGAATGGGCATCATGTAGCGGGACACCCGCTCAATGCCGCCCTCCACGCCGTTGTACACGATGAAAGCAGTCACGCCCATGAACAGCAGAGCGAACACCACAGGCGACACCGGCGAGGTGATGAAGCTGGTAAAATAGCCGTCCTCCGCAGCGGCGGCAGACTGTCCGGTGAGGTAGACCACCGCATATTTCGTGATCCACCCACCGATGACCGCGTAGTAGGTCATGATCAGAACCGGTACCAGAAAGGTGAGGATGCCGAGAAATTTCCACTTGGGGCGCATGGTCTCGTAGGCGCGGATGGCACTCTGCTTGGTGCGGCGTCCGATGGCAATATCCGAGGTGAGCAGGGTAAAACCGAAGGTCAGCACCAGTACCAGATACACCAGCAAAAACAAACCGCCGCCATCCTTTGCGGCAAGGTACGGGAACCGCCACAGGTTGCCGACACCCACCGCACTTCCGGCGGCAGCAAGGACAAAACCGATTTGTCCGGAGAAACTGCTTGCTTTCTTTTCCATGATTCTTAAACTCCTATCCTAAAAACCTATTGTAATATAGGATAACATGAAGTATCATATCAGTAAACCCAATAAAATTACTACGACCTATAAATTTTACTTATGGAGCGCTTGCAATGCGGGAACAGAAAGACCGATACGAGATATTCTTGAAAGTATGCGAAACGGGCAGTTTTTCCAAAGCAGCGGAGGCACTGAACTATACCCAATCCGGCATCAGCCAGATGATGGCAGGGCTGGAAGAGGAATTGGGCGTGCAGCTGTTCGCCCGCATCAACCGGGGCGTGACCCTGACAGATAACGGCACCCGCCTTTTGCCCTACATCCGGGAGCTGGCCAACCAGAAGACCCGGCTGCGGCAGGCGGCGTTCAATATCAACCACAAGGTGGAGGGCAAGCTGCGGGTGGGCAGCATTTCCAGCATCACAACGCTCTGGATGCCGGAAGTCGTGCATTATTTCAAGGAAAACTACCCGAAGGTGAAGATTGAAATTCTGGACGGCAACTATGATGAGATCCGGGAATGGATCATCCGTGGGCAAGTGGACTGCGGTTTTCTCTCGTCCATTGTGGCAGACGACCTGAAATTCTACCCGCTCCGGGACGACCCGCTGTGCGCTGTGTTCCCGGAGGGGTATCCGCTGGCTGCACATTCCAGTGTGACCCTGCCGCAGCTGTTTCAGTATCCGCTCATCATCGAAACGCCCGGCTGTGATAACGATATCCAGCACCTGATGCTCAAATGCCCGGTGAAGCCGAATATTTTTTACAGCTTCCGGGACGATACCCTCATCATGGCGTTCGTGCGCAGCGGACTGGGCGTGACCATCTCACAGGAGCTGGTGATGCAGGCATTTGGCTGCCCCGGTGTGGTGTCCCGCCCGCTGGAGCCTGCCTGCTGCCGGACATTGGGGCTGGCGTTTTCCAAGACGGCAAGCTCGGTGGTGAGCCAGATGCTGCTGGAATATCTGAGCTCCACCCGGCAGCGAAAGGAAACACCGGAGATAAAATAAGAACAAATAGAGGAGAACGGTATAAAAGCCGCTCTCCGCTTTCCCAGCAGCTGCTCCTTGATCTCCTTGGAGATGACCGCCTGAAAATCGCGCACGATGGTGGGGAGCAGTTCCCTGCACCCTCAAAGGACTTTCTCTGTTGTCATTCTGCCTGTATCTCTTCCACCAGCGGCAGATAGTCGGCACAGTATTTCCGGTACAGCGGCTGTACCAGCTGGCGAAAGTTCTGCATTTCCTCTTTGGGCAGCGGCAGCTCCCGGCACCCACCAGCCAATGCCGCTTCTCGGGCGGCAGTTTCCTCCTGCGCCCAGAGCTGGCGCTCGTATTGCGCCGATGCCCGGGCGCATTTCTGCAGAATCTGCTGGTACTCCTCCGGCAGTGCATCCCATGTGCGGCCGGAAGCCAGCTGCACCTCCGGTACGCGGCTGTGCTCATCGGCCATGTAGTACCGCGCCACCTTGTAGTGCTCCATGGAATAGTAAGCCGGCCAGTTGTTTTCGGCGGCATCGATCTGCCCGGTCTCAAACGCCGAGTACACGTCGCTGTAAGCCGTGGTCTCCGGCACCGCACCCAGCAGACGGATCATGTCGATCACGATCTGCGAATCCTGCACGCGGATGGTCTTGCCCTGCAGATCGTTCAGGCTGCGCACCGGCTGACGGGCATAGAACGAGCGGGCACCCGCGTCGTACCAGCTCAGGCCCACCCGCCCCTGCGCGGTAAAGTCCTGCAAAAACTCTGCTCCGATGCTGCCATCCAGCACACGCCACATATGGTCGGCATCCCGGTAGAGATACGGCAGCAGCAGCACGTTGAGCCGGGGCAGATCGTCCGTAGCCGCCGAAAGCGACACACGGGCAAAATCTACGCCGCCAATGGCAAGCTGCTCCCACACCTGCTGTTCCGAGCCGTACTCGCCGTTCGCTTTGACCTGAATGACCACCTTGCCCCCGGTCTGCTGCTGCACAAGATCCGCAAAATACTGTGCGCCCTGTGTGGTGGGGTACCCGGCGGGCTGGTTGTCGGCATAGGTCAGCACATAGTCCGGTGTGGTCTGCGGCTTTGCGCCACAGCCTGCCAGCTGCAAGGCTGCAAAGCCCAGCCCGGCTAAAAAGGTCCGTCTGCGCATGGTGTCTCCCTCCCTTTGCAGATAGTATAGCGCACAAGACTGCTTTTGTGCAAGAGACAGAAAAAGGCGGTGCCTGCCGCAAAGCAGGTACCGCCTTTTTAGGAGAAGAAGGGAATGTCTCAGTTACATCAGGCCCATTGCCTGCGGCAGTGCGGTAGACACTGCCGGGATAAAGGTGACCAGCAGCAGGCCGCCGATGATGGCCACATAGTACATAAGCATATACGGCATGACCTTGGAAAGCGAGGTGCGGCCCACCTTGATGCCCACGAACAATGCGTTGCCCACAGGCGGGGTGATGTTGCCGATGCAAAGGTTATACACGAGGATCAGACCGAACTGGATGGTGCTCATGCCAAAGCTCTGGCAGATGGGCAGGAACAGCGGGGTGAAGATGAGGATGGCCGGGGTCACATCCATAAAGGTGCCGGACACCAGCAGGATCACGTTCATGATGAGCAGGATGATGTACTTATTGCTGGTCAGGCTCAGCAGAGCTGCCGCCACAGCATCCGGGATCTGCAAAAAGGCCATGACCCAGCCCAGAATGTTGGAAACACCCACAAGGAACACCACCATGCCGGACATCTTGGCAGAGTCCACGATGATCTTCCACAGGCTCTTCAGGTTGATGGAGCGGTAGCAGAAGGCAAGCACCAGTGCATAGACAACGGCAATGGCAGAGCCTTCGGTGGCAGAGAACACACCGCCGATGATGCCGCCGATGACCACGATGATCAAGGACAGAGAAGGCAGGGCGCGCAGGGTGCAGACGCCGAGATTTTTCCAGTCAAATTTGCCGGGGGTGCCTTTATAGCCCAGCTTGACCGCCAGCAGCACGCCCACCACGCAGCAGCACAGCGCCCAGATGATGCCGGGAATGTAACCAGCCATGAACAGCGCAGCCACAGAGGTGCCGCCGGATGCCAGCGAGTAGGTGATCAAGGCGTTGGACGGCGGGATCAGCAAACCGGAGCAGGAGGAAGCAGCGTTGGTGGCAGCGGTCACGGCGGGGTCGTAGCCCTGCTCGTCGGCACCGTCGCGGATCATGGAGCCAACAGCAGCCGCCGCAGCGGAAGCCGAGCCGGAGATGGCACCGAACAGGGCGTTAGTGCCGATGTTGGTCACCAGCAGTGCGCCGGGCAGCTTGCCCAGAATGGCCATGACGAAATCCACCAGACGCTTGGCGATGCCGCCCTGATTCATGATATTGCCGGCCAGAATAAAGAACGGGATGGCGGTCAGGCTGAACTTGCTCATGCCCACAAAGGTGCGCTGGGCAGCGGTCAGCACGGCTACGTTCAGATCAATGGAAGAAAGGATGGCAGTCAGAGAAGAGACTGCAATGGCGTACGAGATAGGCACGCCGAGGAACAGCAGCACCAGCAGCACTGCCAGAATTACGAGTAATGCTTGAATTGCCACAGCTTAGTCCTCCTTGTTTTCCTTGTCGGCATCGGCAGCCATTTCGGCTTCCACTTTTGCAAAGTCTGCATCCTCCGGGGTATCCAGACAGATGGAGCCGTTGGCGATACCGATAATGTTCAGCACGGAATACACCAGAATGATCACGCCGCAGATGGGCATGACCCAGTAGAACACGCCCACGGCTACGCCCAGCGAGGAGGTCTGCTGTCCCATAGCCAGCTGGGACACCTGAAAACCGCCGAACACCAGAATGGTCGCGGAGAAGAGGAAGGCGATGACCTCGGCAAAGATATGGAACGCCTTGCGCATGATGGGGTTGAACCGGTCCACCAGCACGGGGATGTTCATGTGGCCGCGCTCGCCGGAGACGATGGTGGCGCCCAGCATGGTGCTCCAGCCGAACAGATAACCCACCAGCTCTTCCGACCATGTGGAGGGAGAGTTGAAGATGTAACGCACGATGACCTGATAGGTGGTCAGTACCACCATGACTGTCATGCTCAGACCTGCCAGCAGGTTGAGCACCTTGTTCAGGGTATTTCTCAGTTTTTCCATGATGCTCCTCCTCAGTCCGCAGTATGGGCAGCGTTGTGCTGCTGGATCAGGTCATAAATGGGCTGCAACTCCGGGTTTGCGGCCAGCACGGAATCGTGCAGGGGGGCCATAGCCTCCTGAAACGGTGCAGTGTCCGGGTAAATAAAGTTGACATGCTGCTCATTCTCGGCCTTGTCTTTGGCCTCAGCCACAGCATCCTCCCAAGCGTCCTGCTCGGTGCGCTTCACGATCTGGAAACCCTCTTCAAAGATCGCGCGCTCCTCGTCGTTGAGCTCGTTCAGGAAAGCGTAGTTTGCCACCAGCAGATCCGGCACCATCTGATGCATATCGTAGGAGTAATACTTGCAGATATCGCCGTGGCCGTTATCGGTCAGAGCCAGCTCGTTGTTCTCGGCACCATCCAGAATACCGGCCTGCAGCGCGGTGTACACATCGCCGAAGCCCATGGGGGTAGCGGTGCCGCCCAGCAGACGCATCATTTCCACATTAGTGGGCGACTGCTGCACGCGGATCTTCAGACCCTTCAGGTCGGAGGGCTGGTTGATGGGGGTCTTGATGGTGTAGAAGTTGCGGGTGCCGGCATCCAGCCACGCCACCGTTTCCAGACCGGCCTTGGAAGTGGTCTTGAAAATGGGGTCCGTCACCTCGGGGTCGTCCATGGCCTCGTGGTAGGCTTCCACGCTGGAGAACAGGTAAGGCAGGTTGAAGATCTGGTATTTGGCGCTGAAGGTCTCCATGATGGCATTGGACGCCACCACAAAATCGATGGCACCGGTCTGGGTCAGCTGCACCATTTCGGTCTGGGAGCCCAGCAGCTCGCTGGGGTACACCTCCACGCGGTACTTGTCGCCCAGCTTCTCGTTGATGTAGTTGGCAAAGGCTTCCAGTCCCAGATGATCCGGGTGGGTCTGGGACTGCACATGACCGATGCGCACGATCTTGCGGTCGTCATCAGAGCCGGCACCGCAGCCGGTAAGCATCATGCTGCTGGTCAGTGCCGCTGCGCCCATCAACGACAGAAACGTTCTTCTCTTCATGAATGGCATCCTCTCTTTTCGCGTTTTTTCTATGATTATAGTTTAACAACTCGTTCATTTTTGCGAAACCGGATTATTTTGTGAAACGCAGTACGATTTTGTCTTTGTTGTATCCAAGTACAATTTTTGTGTTTTTTTGACGAAAGAAACTGGCAAAAATAAAGAAGCGCCCGTCCCTCTCCTGCTGACAGGCAGGAAAGAACGAGCGCTTCTTTTGTGTCGGATTTATCCCTGTACCGCTTTTTCCGCTGCGGCCATGCGGTATTCCGAAGGGGTCTGGCCGGTCAGGCGCTTGAACACCCTTGTAAAATAGTTGGCGTCGCTATAACCCACAGCAGCGCCGATATCCTTCAGGCTCAGGCGCGGGTCCAAAATCAGCTGACGCGCCTTGTTCACCCGGTATTCGTTCAGGTAGGCCGAAAAGTTCACCTTAAAGCACTGCTTGAACAGCTTGCAGAAATAAGCGTCCGAGTAGCGCAGCGCAGCGGCGGCATCCTGCATGGAGATATCCTCCCCATAGTGGGCGTCGATGAAGCGGCTGATCTCGGCACGGATGATGGCGGTGCGCATATCCTCATCCTCTTCCCGGCGGAGGGGCTCTGCAGGCGCAGGGGGCTGTGCTGGGCGGGCGGGCAGTTGCACCGACACCTGCCGGATGGCATCCTCCACCGCGAATACCAGTTCCTGCTCGTTGTAAGGCTTGAGCAGATAGTCCAGCGCCCGCACAGAGATTGCCTGCCGCGCATAGTCGAACTTATCAAAGCCGGTCAGAAACAGGATGGCGCAATTTTTGTCCGTTTCGCGGATCTTGCGCGCCACCTCCAGCCCGGTGAGACCCGGCATTTCAATGTCCAGCACAGCCACCTGCGGCGCTTCGCGGGCAAAAATTTCCAGCGCCTCTCTGCCATTTTTGGCCTCATACAGGCTTATCAGATCTCCCAGATACTTCTGCAAAGTCCGGCACAGCACCTTGCGCTCGATCAATTCATCCTCTGCCACCAGCAATTTGCACTTCACGAGAGCGTCTCCTCCTTTTCTTCCGGCTGCTGCGTTTGCGGCAGTTCAAACCGCACCACAGTGCCATGACCTGCACGGCTGTACATCTGCATTTTACCGCCCGGATACAGCATCCCGATGCGGCGGGAAATGTTGCCAAGGCCGATGCTGCGGCCGGTCTGCTCGCTCTGGGCAATTTTTGCCTGCACGGCGTCCAGCTCCTCTGGGGTCATCCCCTTGCCGTTGTCCGCGACCGTGAGCACCAGCACCTTGCCCTGCATCCATGCCCGCAGCAGGATGCGTCCGCCTTCCTCGCGGGACTTGAGCCCGTGCGAGTAAGCGTTTTCCACCACCGGCTGCAGCATAAAGGACGGCACCAAAACCGCCGCAGGCTGCACCCGGATGCTTTTTTCTACGGTAATGCGTCCGTCAAACCGCATCTGCTGCAAATAAATGTAGTCCTCCAGCCCGTCCAGTTCCTCCTCCAGCGTGATCTGCTGGCGCTTGGTGCGCAGGTTGTGCCGGAACAAACTGCCCAGATGCACGATCATCTGGTCGGTGGTGGAAGCATCCTCCAGCCGCGCCATACAGGAGATCATGTTCAGGGTGTTGAATAAAAAATGCGGGTTTACCTGACTTTTAAGCACCTCCAGCCGGGTGTGTTCCAGATCCTTTTCCAGCGCAAGGTTCCGCACCTCTTCCCGGTGCAAGGCCTGCTGGGTGGTCAGCTGCTGCGCCATGGCGTGTTTCATCTGGTTGAAGGTGGCCGTCAGCCGCCCCACCTCGTCGCTGCTTTTCACCGGTAGGTCCGGGCTGGAAAAATCTCCCTCGGCAATGCTGCGGGAAGCCTGCGCCAGCCGCAGCAGCGGACGCACCACCGCACGGCTCAGCACCCGGATGAGCAGCAGCATCAGCACAGCCGCCGTCAGGAACAGCCCCAGATACAGCCACGGCAGATGCCGGATGTGAGCCGCCGTGCTGCTGTAAAGGGCGTTTTCCTGTTCCAGCGTGGCCTGTGTCAGGCGCAGCGCATACTCGGCAAGGTAGTCCTGCAGCGCCATCACATGGTACATCTGTTCAATATAGGTATCTGCTGAGGGCGAAAGCTGCAAAAAGGCATCCCGCTCCTGCCGGTAACCCGCGTACCCCTGCAAAAGGTTCCATGTGCGGGCATAGCGTTCTTCGCCGATACGGGCGTAATCGAAGGGCAGGGCCGCAAGGCTTTGCTCGGAAGCGGTGCAGGCGGCGGTATAGGCTTGTTCGGTTTCAGAAGTAGGCTGGCGCACATAGCGCGCAAAGGCCTGTGCTTCATCCTTGAGGGCGTTCTGCACCGTGTAGCAGAGGGCATTGTCGGCCAGCAGCGTATCAAAGGAGCGCACCGTCCATTGACCTGCCACGGTAGCAATGCCGGTGGAAAGCATGGTGACCAGCAAAATCGCGGCAAGCCATGCCGTGACCCTGCTGCGCAGGGAGATGCCGCCCTGTGCGGTTTTGTTCCGTGCCATACGCTTTCCCTCCTGCCCTTGCAGCACCCGGTCTTTTTTATAAGATAAGTATAATAATCTCCCGGGAAAAGTGCAACTGCAAAAAAAGCACCGGTTTCCGCAAAGAAGCCGGTGCTTGCAGGCAATGTGCCAAGCGGTCAACGGGTCAACAGCTCAAAGTGATTCCGCTTGGTGACCAGCAGCCCTTCTTTTTGCAGCTTGGAAAGCTCCACCGACATGGCGGCGCGTTCCACGCAGAGAAAATCCGCCAGCTGCTGACGGTCAAAGGGAATATCAAAGGAAAGGGAGGACTGCCGGATGGACTCGGCGGACAGGTAGGACAGCAGCTTTTCCCGGGTGGTGCGCTTGCTGACATGGGTGATCTTATCGTTAAAAAGCAGTATTTTGTTTGCCAGAACGCTGACCAGATTGCGGATGAGTTTCTGGTGGTGGTCGCAGGCGGTGGGGCAGGCGGTGAGCAGCCGCTTGACGTTCAGCAGCAGGATCTCGCAATCCTCCTCTGCCACCACGCTGATGTTCAGGATGGCACCGGGGGTGGCGGCGTAAGGCTCCCCGAAAAAGTCTCCGGTATTGCACTTGGACAGGATATTGCGGTGTCCCCAAAGATCCTCCTGTATCACAAGGGTGGAGCCAGACAACATGAGCCCCATGACCTCCGTGGAATCTCCGGCACGGAAAATGTAGGAACCCCGGGGACGGGTGATTTTCGCTGCACTGACACAGTGCAGGATGGACAAGATCTCATCATCGCAAAGCCCGGTAAAGAAGGGGCAGCTCCGCAGAACAGGCAGATATTTTTGCATAAATGCTCTCCTTGTTGGAATTCAAACATACAAGATGGCTTTAGTATACTATAATAAACCTGCAAATGCAAAAACACCCACAACAGGAGAGTATAGATATGATTCGGAAGATCATCCATATTGACGAAGAAAAATGCAACGGCTGCGGCTTGTGCGCAACCGCCTGCCATGAGGGAGCCATTGATATCATCAACGGCAAAGCAAAGCTGGTGCGGGAAAATTTCTGCGATGGCTTTGGCGACTGCCTGCCGGGCTGCCCCACCGGAGCTATCACCTTTGAGGAGCGGGAAGCCCCTGCCTACGACGAGGCAGCGGTGCAGGAGAACAAAAAGAAAAAGGAATTGCAGGAGAAGATGAAGCACCTCCACGAGGGCGGCTGCCCCGGCTCCCGGATGCGGATGCTGGAACAGCCGGAGACCGCTGCCGAAAGTGCAGTTGCCGCCCCTGTGCAGCCGGTCTCCCGCCTGCGCAACTGGCCGGTTCAGATCAAGCTGGCACCCATCCATGCGCCTTACTTTGAGGGTGCAAAGCTCCTGATTGCAGCGGACTGCACGGCCTATGCCTACGCCAATTTCCATCAGGAGTTTATGCGCGGCAAGGTGACCCTTATCGGCTGCCCGAAGCTGGATGCTGTGGATTACAGCGAAAAGCTGACCGAGATCCTGCGCAGCAACGATATCCAGAGCGTGACCATCCTCCGCATGGAGGTGCCCTGCTGCGGCGGCTTGGAGATGGCGGCGAAAAAGGCGCTTCAGACCAGCGGAAAGTTCATTCCGTGGCAGGTGGTCACCATCTCCATTGACGGAAAAATTCTGGATTAAAAGCACAGGGCAGACCTATACCGCCTTTTAATGCTTTACGCATTTCTTGCCTTGCGGTAAAATACCATAGATTCCATAAGCGGGCGACCTGAAAAAGGCTGCTCGCTTTTTTATCGTCATCGCAGTATTTTTGCGGGAACGGCTTTTTGCCGGTAAGGGATAAAAGCGTTCCATAGAAAATAGGTGCTCTTTACAAGAAAAAATCTTGAAACGCTTCTGTTATAATGTTACAATTATGCTACATAATAGGATAGATATTCAAAAAAGCTGCTGACAGCAGAACGAGAATGATATTGCAAGCACCTTCCTGAAATCGGTGAAGTGAAAATAAAGCCGGAATGAGACCGTCTGGGGTGGAGAAAGATTGGATAAAATGAAAAACTCTGGAATGAGCGAAACCATGCAGACCTTGACACGGAAAAGCGCCTGTGTGATGCTGAGCCTACTGTTGCTACTGTCAGCCGTGCTCCCTGTGAAAGCTGCCGCGGAAACCGCCTCTGCAAAGGTTGTTCGTGTCGGCTCGTTTGAGGACACCTTCAACTATGTCAACGAGAAGGGCGCAAGAAAGGGCTACGGCTACGAATTGCTGGAGACCTTGTCCGGCTATACAGGCTGGCAGTTCGAGTATGTGACCTGCGACTGGTCAGACTGCTTCGAAAAGCTCAAAAACGGCGAGATCGACATTATTGGCGGTATCTCTTATACGGAGGACCGCACCCAGGAGATGCTGTTTTCAGACGAGCCGATGGGAGTGGAAAAATATTACCTCTACGCCGATCTCTCGCGCGCAGACATCTCCGCCTCCGACTTCAAGACGCTGAACGGCAAAAAGATCGGCGTTCTGATGGGAACAGAGCCGGAAGTGATGCTGGCCGAGTGGGAAGAAAAATACGGCCTGAAAACGGAACACGTCAACATCTCCAACAACGAGGATGTGAAGCAAAAGCTGGCAAACCACGAGATCGACTGCTTTGTTTCGCTGGAAGAATCCTTCTGGGCAGAGCGTGGCATCTCGACCATAACCCGTGTGGGAGAATCCGGCATCTACTATGCGATCAACAAAAACCGGCCTGATATCAAGGAAGAACTTGACGATGCGATGCGCGCGTTGGACGAAGCTGTGCCTTTTTATACAGCGGATCTGTACAAAAGATATTTCTCAATGGATTATACGCCCATCCTTACAGGGGAGGAAAAGGCGTGGCTCAGAAAGCACGGTGCGATCAGGATGGGCTTTCTGGCGAGCGACAGCGGCGTCAGCACCTTTGACCCTGCCACCGGGGAGTTTACCGGGGTAATCACGGACTATATTCAGTTTGCAGCAGATTGTCTGGGCAATCAGGAACTGGAATTCCAGCTGGTCGGCTATGACAGCAAGGAAGCAGAACTGGATGCGCTGAAATCGGGCGAGATCGACATGATCTTCCATTGCGACCAGAACCCCAATCTGGCGGAAGAGTATCACTTTGCCTGTACCAACACAACGTGGACCTCCAACCTGATGGCGGTCACGAACAAACAGCACTTTAACGAAAACAATGTAAACCGCATTGCCGTTCCCCAAAACAAACTCTCCCTGAAAAAGTACCTTGCGTTTTATTACCCGCAGTGGGAGATCGTGGACTGCGATACACAGGAGGATGCGGCAAGGCTGGTCAAAGACGGACAGGCAGATTGCTTTGTTACCGGGATCAGCAGTGAGAATAAATACAGCAAGAAATACAGCTTTTACAGCGTTCCGCTGGTAAACCCTGTAAGATCCTGCTTTGCGGTCAATAGCGGAAACCGCAGCCTGCTGTCCATCCTGAACAAAACGATCAAGGCAATGCCTGTTAATATGCTTGCCGGCGCGCTTGCGATGTATAAGAGCTCCGCGCGGAAGGTTACCCTGAGCGATTTTATAAAGGATAACTTCTTTAAAGTTATGTTGATCAGCAGCATTGCTGTTGCAGTTGTTCTGCTCACGATTTTGATGCTGCTCCAGAAGGCGCGTAAAGCCGAAGCTGCTGCAAGGAAAGCCGCAAGCGATACGCAGGAACTGAATGCAAAATTGCAGGTCGCCGTGGAAAAAGCAGAGAGCGCGAACCGCGCCAAGAGCACCTTCCTTTCCAATATGTCCCACGATATCCGCACCCCCATGAACGCCATCATCGGCTTTACCACGCTGGCGCTCAGCAATATTGACGATACAGACCGGGTGAAGGATTATCTTGGCAAGACCCTTGCATCCAGCAACCATCTGCTCTCCCTCATCAACGATGTGCTGGATATGAGCCGCATTGAAAGCGGAAAAATTCATCTGGAAGAGGTGGAAGTTAACCTTTCGGATGTGTTGCACGATTTAAAAACCATCGTCAGCGGGCAAATTTATGCAAAACAGCTGGAACTTTACATGGATGCCATGGACGTGACCGACGAAGACGTCTACTGCGACAAGACCCGGCTGAATCAGATCTTGCTGAACCTGCTGTCCAACGCCATCAAGTTTACCCCGGCGGGCGGCACGGTCTCGGTACGGGTGCGGCAGCTTGCCGGTAAAGTGCGCGGCTGCGGACAGTACGAGTTCCGCATCAAGGATAACGGCATCGGCATGAGCCAGGAGTTTGCCCAAAAGATCTTTGAGCCCTTCGAGCGGGAGCGCACCTCCACGGTAAGCGGAATTCAGGGCACCGGCCTTGGCATGGCCATCACCAAAAACATCGTGGATATGATGGGCGGCACCATCGAGGTGCAGACAGCGCAGGGCAAGGGCACCGAGTTTACCGTCTGCGTGCCCATGCGCGCACAGACCGAGCAGCGCCCGGTGGAAAAGATCACCGAGCTGGAGGGCCTGAAGGCACTGGTGGTGGATGACGACTTCAACACCTGCGACAGCGTGACAAAGATGCTGGTCAAGGTGGGCATGCGCGCCGAGTGGACCCTTTCCGGCAAGGAAGCGGTGCTGCGTGCGCGGCAGTCTATCGAGATGAGCGATGTCTACCACGCCTATATCATCGACTGGCGTCTGCCGGATATGAACGGCATCGAGGTCACCCGCCAGATCCGCAGCCTGCACGATGATACGCCTATTATCATCTTGACCGCCTACGACTGGTCGGATATTGAAGTGGAAGCAAAAGCAGCCGGCGTGACCGCCTTCTGCGCCAAGCCCATGTTCATGTCCGACCTGCGCGAGACCCTGATGAGCGCCCTTGGCCAGAAGCCGGCGGATGCGGTGCAGAGGCTTTTGCCGGAAAAGAACGCCGACTTCAAGGGCAAGCACATCCTGCTGGTGGAGGACAACGAGCTGAACCGCGAGATCGCGCAGGAGATCCTGCGGGAGTACGGCTTCCTTGTCGATTCGGCAGAAAACGGCGCCGTAGCGGTGGAAAAGGTAAGTACCGCCGCGCCGGGCAGCTACGATCTGGTGCTGATGGACGTGCAGATGCCGATCATGGATGGCTATACCGCCACCCGGAAGATCCGCGCACTGGACGACCCTGCGCGGGCAAAGCTGCCGATCCTTGCCATGACCGCCAACGCCTTTGACGAGGACCGCCGCAACGCCTTGGAAAGCGGCATGAACGGCTTTTTGTCCAAGCCCATCGTGATCGACGACCTTGTGCAGGAACTGCGCAAAATTTTGTAAATGAAACGCCGGTCAGGTGAATAAAAAAGAATGCACCCGCAGCATTTGCGCCCGGAGGCCAAAACCTCTGCAAAGCTGGACGCCCATGTAAAGCTGTTCTTCCGCACCTTTAACATCGAGGGAGGTGAAAAATAAAGGAATTTTTGAATTTGAATTTTATGTTGAAGTAGAAAAACGCCATAAATGCTAAAATCAAAGGAGAACTTTTTGAAGCATACAACATTTGCACTGGGACTTGTGGGCTGACCGGGAGGTCTGGCAAATACTACAAGCCACGCCTCCCGAAGACGAACAGACACAATTCTTCAGGAGGATATTACCATGAATCGTGAAAATAAACGCAAGACCTTTGAAAAAGGTTACTATAAGACCCACGCCTGCAACGACACCTTTACCTGCAAAGTCTGCGGACGGGTCTGCACCCCGCAAAATGCCGGCAGCGACCACCGCAACCATTGCCCCAACTGCCTGTCCAGCCTTCATGTGGACGAAGAACCCGGTGACCGCGCCTCCGACTGCGGCGGCATCATGGAGCCGGTAGCTGTCTGGGTACGCAAGGGCGGCGAGTGGGCCATCATCCACCGCTGCAAACGCTGCGGAAAGCTCAGTTCCAACCGTGTGGCGGCAGACGACAACCCCATGAAGCTCATGAGCATTGCCATGAAGCCGCTGTGCTCTCCGCCGTTCCCGCTGGACTATATTGAGGAAATGACCGCCTTGATGGGCGGCGATGGACGGATGCGGTAAGCCGCAGGAGGAACTACAAGATGGAGTATATCCGAATCACAAAAGAAAACATCGACAAGGAACACATCTGTTGTGCCATGTCCGGTCAACAGAGCCTTGCCAAGAAGGAATGGCTCAAGCAGCGCTTTGAGGAGGGGCTTGTCTTTTACCGCAGTGCGGAGCGCGGCAAATGCTTTATCGAGTACATCCCGGCGGAAAACGCATGGGTGCCCATTGAAGCGGCAGGCTGGCTTTATATCAACTGTCTGTGGGTCTCCGGTTCCCTGAAAGGGCACGGCTATTCCAGCGAACTGCTGGAAGAATGCCTTCGGGATGCCAAGGCGCAGGGCAAAAACGGCGTTTGCATCCTGTGTGCAGAGGGGCGCAAACGGGAGTTTCTCGCTGACCCAAAGTTTTTGACCCATAAGGGCTTCAAGGTTTCGGACACCTCCGATTGCGGCATCAACCTCATGTACCTGCCCCTTGCAGAGAGTGCCCAATCGCCAAAATTCAAGGCCTGCGCCAAGCATCCCAAGGTGGAGGAAAACGGCTTTGTCCTCTACTATACCGACCAGTGCCCTTACACCTATTATTGGGTGCCAAAGGTGCAGGAGGCCGCAAAGGAACATGGGATTCCGTTCAAAGCCATCCACGTCACAGAGAAAGAGACGGCACAGAATGTGCCTGCACCCGTCACCACCTATGCACTGTTCCGGGATGGGAAATTCGTGACACAGGGCATCCAGTCGGACAAGAAATTTTTGAAATTAGCAGGCGCAGCGGATTGAGAGATTCAGGAGGAAAAATGCAATACGATCAAACGGTTATCACACCAAAAGGACTGATCGTCCACATCCGAAACGGCGTGGCATCCGATGGAAGCGCTGTGCTTGAAAACTTTGATCTGACACACGCAGAAACAGATTATCTGCTGAGTTATCCCGATGAAAATCACTTTGATGCGGAACAGGAAAGCCGCTACTTGGAGAAAAAAGCAACCAGTCCGAATGAGATCGAACTGATCGCCTTTGTGGACGGTAAAGTGGCAGGAACTGCTGGAATTGATGCAATCGGAGCGCAGTATAAAGTGGCGCATCGCGCGGAATTTGGCATCGGTATCCTAAAAGAGTATTGGGGTCTGGGGATCGGGCGAGCCTTGATGGAAGCCTGTATCCATTGCGCTAAAACCGCCGGATACGCTCAGTTGGAGCTGGAGGTAGTGGCGGAGAACGCAAGAGCAATCTCCATGTACCAGACGGCAGGATTTGTGGAATATGGCAGAAACCCAAAAGGTTTTCGCTCTCGAAACGCTGGATATCAGGAACTGATCTCTATGCGGCTGGAATTGTAAAGCTTATCGACTAAAACAGCCCTCCTGACCATGACGGCCGGGAGGGCTGTTTTTGGTAGGGAGGTTGACCAGTATGAGGACGATACCCGGACTACCGCAAGGCGCGGAACGAGAGGCAGGAACTGGTTCGGGCACAGAAAAATGTAGAACGTTTTTTTGCAGAGGAAAAGAACACCACCGAGAAAACACAGACACGTTAAAAAAGTCGCCGAGGAGCTTCCCAGTTGGGAGGCATCCTCGGCGGATTTTTTAGTTTATATAGCAGTTTTTCGGAGCAATGCGCCTGTTACCCGTATATTTTCCCCACGATCTTTCCGCGTGCTGCGGCGGGCAGAAGCTTGCACAGCAGGCTCAGGAACTTATACTGTGCACCGGCAACATAAACGACCGCCGGCTTCTTTTTCTCCACAATACCGGCGATGTACCGTCCAATGCGTGCCGGGTCCATGCCGTTTTGCTCGTCATGCTCCATCTGACTGACGCTCCGGGAGATGCGCCCGCCGTATTCATCATCGCCGAGAATGCTTTTCTGACGTGCTTTTGTAAAACCGGTACAGATGTCACCCAGTTCTACGACGGTAACATGGATGCCGTAGGGCTTGACTTCATTTGCCAGAGCGTAAGAGTAAGAAGAAACGGCGGCTTTGCTTGCGGAGTAGAAGGTCTGGAACGGAATGTGTGCTACGGCGGCAACAGAGCTGATGTTCACAATATGCCCCTTCCCCTGACGGCGCAGGAAGGGGAGAACCGCTTTATTTACAGTGACTGTCCCGAAAAAGTTCACATCAAACTGTGCTTTGGCTTGTTCCATGGACGTAAACTCCATCGCACCGGAAATGCCAAAACCTGCACAGTTGATCACCGCATCAATTTTAGTTTCTTTTTGGAGGACCTGCTGCACAGCGGCGTTGACCGCATCTTCATCGGTCACATCGACAGACAGATGGGTAACGCCCTCCATAGGGATATTTCTGCGGCTGAACTCATAGACGATGCAGCCGTTCTCCTTCAGAGCGGATGCCGTGCACCGCCCGATGCCGGAGCTTCCTCCGGTAACGATGACCACCTTGTTGTTTTCTCCCACCATGATTTTCCTCCTGAAAATGTTGATCTGGTTCGAGTATACCGCATCGCAGGGCGGCTGTCTATACGGATAGCTAGATCGTGGAAAAGTACGGGGATCAACTTGCGTAAATTTTCACGCAGATTGGCCTCTCTTTTTTACACAACCAATGCCAATTAGCGCTTGAAAACGAAATGCTGCGCAAGTATACTATACTAGTTATATTGTACAAGCTTGATCACAAATCAGTATGCCAGTTGACCATAAAAGACATACCAGAATTGAAGCGTGCGGCGGGGTCAAAACCCTACGAGGATGAAAATGAAATTCGATAGAAGACTTACAGATGAAATCTACACTTCCGATACGGTAAGGCTGGGAAAAAATGCATTTCAGGCCATGCAGGAGACGATCTATCATAATGGCGGTGTCGGAACCATTACCGGGTACTATGATGCCGAATTGTCGATCCTGTCGGTCAGTGATCTGTTGCTGCATAATCTGAACCACAGCTATGCATCCCTGATGGAACAGACAAAGGGTTCGCTGAAGAATCTTTTCTATAAGAAAGATGCCGCATTCCTCGACAATGCACGCTTTCGTCAGCTCCAAGGCGAAGGGGAAGGCCGGATCCTCACGGCAGATGGGGCTCCCGTCTATGTGCGTCTCTACAAAAAAGATGCAGTCGATACGGATGGAACACCGATCTGGATCATGTCAGTACAGATGAACTGGGCGTATGAGAACCTTGCGCTGGTTAATGAATCCATCCATTCTGCACTATGGTATTTTGAGTGTAATGAAAACGGTGAGATCGTTCATGTGAACTGGAGCCATGCGTTCCGGCAGATCCTTGGATATCATGACATTCTGGATTTTCCGAACAAACTGGATTCGTGGTCGAACCTTCTGCACCCGGAGGACTATGACCGGGTAATGCAGCTGCTTTTGGAAGCGATTGCGGACAAAACCAATGCTACGAAGTATAATGTTGAGTACCGACTGAAAATGCAGGATGGCCAATACCACTGGTTCCGGGCATCGGCGGAGGTGATACGCCGTCTGGATGGTTCGGCCAATCGAATTGCCGGAATCATCAGCAACATTGACGCGGAAAAAAGAAGCCGGATGCAGGCGCAGCGGGCAGCGGCATTTCACCGTGCATTTACCAGCGCAAACCTCTGCGAATACTATGTAAATCTGGAAAAGAACACCTTTGACACTTTCAAAGTGGAGCCCTCTTTGATGACGGCCTTTGAGCAGAACCACACATGGGATGGACTAGTCAGATTCCTTGTGGATAACTATGTGGTTGAAGAGGACAAAAAGTCTGTAACGGATTTCTACAATCGCGCCTACATCACGGAAAAACTAAAGGGGCTTGAGACGGAGCTGCGTCAGGAGTGCCGCATCGTTCTGGATGGGGAGGAACGATGGGTCAGCAACGTGGTCATGCGCGGCGAGATTGAAGATTCCGAATATGCGATGATTTTTCTGCGGGACATCACAGAGTCCAAAGCAGAGACGGCACGGCGGATGCAGATGGCCTCAGATAACGCATCGATGGATCTTTTGATCAAGAGTATGGTGCGTCTGCTGGATCGCTTTGTCGTCTGCGATCTGGAGAATGACCGGTATCGGTTCTATAATCTGCAAGGTGAAATGATATACGCGCCGACGGGAACCCACCATGATTTTGTGGAGCAGGTGGCTGTAAGGTATAAGACGTTGGAGCCATTGGCGGCGGTGGACGCATTGTTCTCACCGGAAAATATCCGCAAGAATCTGCAGGGCGAGAACGACATCTACAAATTTGAATACTGCTCCATAGACGAAAACACCTATAAGATCGCTTCCTTCATTCCGCTGGAGTGGGATGGCACAAAGCTGGTCAAAGCACTGTTGGCATCTATGGATGTGTCACAGGAGAAAAAGGCCGAGATCGAATCCCATAAGGCACTGAAGGATGCGTACCGGGCGGCGGAAAACGCAAGCCGTGCCAAGACGGAATTCCTCTCCAATATGTCCCATGATATCCGTACACCGATGAATGCAATCATTGGCTTGACCGCCATTGCGGGTGCGAATATCGAGAGTCAGGACAGGGTGGTCGAGTGCCTTGGAAAGATCACAAAGTCGAGTCGTCATCTGTTGGGACTGATCAATGAAGTGCTGGATATGGCCAGAATCGAGAGCGGGCGAATGAGCCTTGCCGAGGAGGATTTCAGCCTGCCGGAGCTGGTCGATAACCTGCTCACCCTCACAAAACCGGCAATCGACGAGCACAAACATCAGCTCGAAGTCCATGTTGAGCACATCGAGCACGAAGCTGTCTGCGGCGACAGCCTGCGCATCCAGCAGGTCTTTGTGAACCTGATGAGCAACGCCGTCAAGTATACCCCGGATGGCGGAAACATCACCCTTACGATCAAGGAAAAACCGAACGGCTTCTCGGAGCTTGGCTGCTACGAGTTTTCCATCGAGGACAACGGCATCGGTATGACGCCGGAATTCCAGAAGATCATGTTCGAGCCGTTCAGCCGGGCAGACGATCACCGGACGACCAAAGTGCAGGGCACCGGTCTTGGCATGGCCATTGCAAGAAACATCGTCAACCTGATGAATGGTAACATTCAGGTCGAAAGCGCTCCCAACAAGGGAACGAAGATCACGGTCACGGTCTATCTGAAGCTTCAGGAGAACGAGAAGGAACAGGAAAAAGAACTGCTCGATCTGCCGGTACTGGTCGTGGACGATGACAAGACCTGCTGCGAAAGCACCGTTGCAACCCTTCAGGAGATCGGCATAGCGGGCGAATGGGTCCTGACCGGCAAGGAAGCCGTGGAACGCTGCGCGGCGCGGCACAAGACCGGCCGCGACTATTTTGCGGTGATCCTGGACTGGAAGATGCCGGAGATGGATGGCATCGCAACGGCCAGAAGGATTCGGGAATGCGTTGGGGAGGACGTCACGATCATCATCCTGACTTCCTTTGATTTCAGCGAGATCGAAGAAGAAGCCAGAGCAGTGGGCGTGAATGCGTTTATGGCAAAACCGCTGTTCCGTTCTCGTCTGACGGCAACTCTGCGACAGTTTACATCCGGGAAGAAGGAGAAAAACGCCCGGAACTATCTGGAAGATTTTGCGAAGGAAAACTATGCGGGCAAGCGGATCCTTCTTGTGGAAGACAATGCGCTGAACCGTGAGATCGCAACCGAGATCATAGGCATGACGGGCGTGACCATTGACATTGCCGAAAACGGAAAAATTGCAGTCGAAAAGGTGATGGAAGCGCCAGAAAAGTGGTACGATCTCATTTTTATGGACATCCAGATGCCCATCATGAATGGTTACGAAGCCACTGCTGCGATCCGTGCGCTTGCCGGCAGCCGGGGCAAGGTGCCCATCATTGCCATGACGGCAAATGCCTTTGCCGAGGACGTGCAGCTGGCAAAGAACACCGGCATGAACGAGCATATCGCAAAACCGCTTGATTTGAATAAGCTGAACGATGTGCTGAAACAGTGGCTGTGATCTGTGCATTGCCGTAAGGCGTGGCTGCACCCGAGAACCGCGCCCAGACCGCGCTGCTGCTGTGGAACACCGCAGGCCGTCCCGAGCCTGCCGAGGCTCCGGCCTTTGCAGACGTGGCAGACCCGGATACCGCCAAGGCAGCCCAGTGGTGCGTGGAGCAGGGCCTGATGAAGCGCCGCCTGAGCGGCAAATTTGCCCCGGGCAGCAGCATCCCGGCCTATCAGGTGCTGAACGCCTACCGGAAGCTGGCAGGATAAAACCTCTCAGTCTCGCTTCGCCCGGCAGCTCCCCTGACCGGGGAGCCAAGAACGCGGGCGTGTTCCGGCAAATGACATCAAAACGCAGCCGATGCCCTGACTTTCCCATCAGGAGAGGGGGCGCGGCATAAAAAATAAGCATCCGCAGCGAACTGCGCCTGAGCTGAAGCAGCCCGGCCATGCGCTGCGGATGCTTTTGTTGTGCGGCGGGGCACGCCGCCAAAAACAAAAAATCCGAACCCTTCTCTTTCGAGAAAAGGTTTGGGTCTTCCTTGTCTGGTGCGAGTAGTGATGCAGAACTTTTGAAAACAATCGTAGTACAATTTATTTTTGAGGTCATTGGATAGCAACTTGCTTGTATCACATCCCGATGGGCAGCTGTATTGAAAAAAACAGCTACCCAAGACAAAAAGAAACGCCGTATCGTGTTAAACGATACGGCGTTTTATGGACCTAGAGGGATTCGAACCCTTGACCTCTCGGATGCGAACCGAACGCTCTCCCAGCTGAGCTATAGGCCCATGATGATGACGCTGATAGTGTACCGCGTTTTGGGGCGTTTGTCAAGCAATTTCGGAGAGCGTGAGCAGGGGACTTATAAGCGGCCAAGCTGCCAGAAAGCTACGGCGCTGGCGGCGGCTACGTTGAGGGAATCTACCCCGTGGGACATAGGAATCTTTACGGTGTAATCGCAGGCGGCGATGGTACTATTGGCCAGCCCGTCACCCTCGGTGCCCAGCACGATGGCAAGTTTCGGCTCAGCGGCAAGGGCGGCATCGTCGATGCTGACCGAGCGGTCACTCAGCGCCATGGCAGCGGTCTTGAAGCCCAGCGCGTGGAGCTGGGCACTGCCGTTTTCCGGCCAGTCGGCAGGACAGGTGCCGATCTGCGCCCACGGCACCTGAAACACGGTGCCCATGCTTACCCGCACCGCACGGCGGCACAGCGGGTCGCAGCAGGAGGGGGTGACGAGCACTGCGTCCATGTTCAGCGCGGCAGCGCTGCGGAAGATGGCACCCACGTTGGTGGAATCTACGATGCCTTCCAGCACAGCCACCCGGCGGGCATGGGCGCAAACCTGCTCCACCGTGCGGGGCGCAGGACGGCGGAAGGCGCACAGCACGCCCCGGGTCAGCGCAAAGCCGGTGAGCTGTGCCAGCAGCTCCCGGTCAGCGGTATATACCGGCACATCGCCGCAGCGGGTCAAAATCTCCTGTGCCGGGCCGGTGATCTGCTTGCGCTCCATCAGTAGGGAAAGAGGCTGGTGACCGGCGTCCAGCGCCCGGGCGATCACCTTGGGGCTTTCGGCGATAAAGATGCCCTTTTCCGGCTCCAGTCGGTTGCGCAGCTGCGCCTGCGTGAGACGGGCGTAGATGTCCAGCTCCGGGGCGGTAAGGTCGGTGATCTCATGAATGACAGGCATGGAAAGACTCCTTTGAAATGAAGTTTTTTCTATTGTAGCACAAGCCGGGCCGGAATGCAAAATCCCTGCTGCACACAGAGCACAGCAGGGATTTGAATGCGGAATAGTTTACTCAGAGCGCAGCGCTTTGACAGGGTTGCTCTTTGCGGCGCTGCGGGCGGGGATCAGGCCGCCCAGCATGGTAAGCAGGGTGGCCAGAACGATCAGGATCAGCGCAGCCTGCGGCGGCAGCGAGGCTACCACGTTCACATCGCCCGCGATGTGGTGGATGAGCATATTGCCGGGGATGAGCAGCAGCAGGCAGAGCACCACGCCCATCACGCCGGAACACAGGCCGATGATAAAGGTCTCGGCGTTGAACACCTGCGAGACGTTGTGCTTGGAAGCGCCGATGGCGCGCAGAATGCCGATCTCCTTGCGGCGCTCCAGCACGCTGATATAGGTGATGACGCCGATCATGATGGAGGACACCACCAGCGAGATCGCCACAAAGGCCACCAGCACATTGCTGACCATGCCCACGATTTCGGTGACAGAGTTCATCAGAGTGCCCACCATATCGGTATAGTGGATCACCTTATCCTCTTCGCCCTGCTGCCGCATGGAGGCGTTGTAGGCGTCCAGCTCGTTCACCACCTGCGCCTTGGTGTCAAAGCTGTTGGGGTAGATATAGATGGCATCGGGCTTTGCGTAGTCCACATAGCCGAGGTCGTCCAAAATCTTTTCGTAGCTGGAAGCGGAGGAGAGCAGGGTGCTTTTGATCATCTCGGTCAGGTCAGAGCCGGTCATGTTGATCTGAATGGCCTGCTGGAACACAGTGGGGTCGATCTTGAGTGCGCTTTCCACCTGCGTGCTCAGCTGCGCAATATTGCTCTGGATGGCCTGCGCGATCTTCTGCTCCAGCTGCCCGGCCAGCTTCTGAATGGCGGGACCCATCTGCTCCTGCAAAGCGGCGGTGAGCTGGGTCTGCAGCGCCTCGCCCAGCTGGACGGAGTAGGTCTCCATCACGGTCTGCAGATTTTGCTGGAGGGTACCGGCAAACTGCTCCTCCAGCCCGGAGGTGTCCAGCAGATCACCCATGGATTCGGCAAGCAGCGTCTGGAAGGCCTCGGTCTGCATATAGGAGGAAAAACCGATCTTATCCAGATTCAGCAGGCCGTTGCTGATGAGATAGCGCTTGTAGCCGTTCATGATCTTTTTCATCAGCGTCTGTAAGCCGTCCTGAGAGATATTCAGCTCTACGCCGTCGAACAGCTCGCTCATGTCCATCTCCATGTCCGGCAGCGGCAGCCCGCTGAGGTCCAGCTTGAAGCTGGAAGGGTCGATGAGGGTGGCAAGATCGAAGGAATCGTCGGTCAGGTCGAATGCGCCGTCCAGATCAAAGTGCAGGGCGCTGGTGTCGAACTGGAAAGCGTCCTTGAGGGCGTCCGTGTCCACCGAGAACAGAGAGGCGATGTCCAGCATGCTGTTGCTGGCAGCGTCGAAGGGTTCGCCGGTCAGCACGTTGATGTCCGGGTCTGCCAGCTGCTGACGCACGATCTCGCTGTTGGCGGCCTGATCGATAACGTGATAAGTCAGGTCGTGCAGGTAGTCCAGACCGCTGTGCAGGATAGTGGAGGTGGCGTCTGCCTTGGGCTGCACGATGCCGACAATGGTCAGCTCCTCGCTGTCGGCCACCAGCTGCTGCATGTAGGCTTCATCGTTCAGCTTGCTCAGCCAGACCTTGTGCTCGGTGTCGTAGACATAGCAGTCGGCCTTGTTGACAAGCTTGAAGGTCATGCCCAGAAAATCGTCATAGGTATAGGTGCCGTAGTCCGTGGGCAGATCGATCTTCTGGTTCTGCGCATACTGCTGTAAGATCTTGTCCAGCTCGGCCTGATCCCGCAGACCCATGGCGTACAGCGCATAGTCCGAAACGCTACCGTCCGCGTTCAGGGTCAGCACCAGCTCGTTGTACTTTTCCGGCCAGCGGCCAGCCTTGACATCGTACTGATCCTCGTACAGGGCGGGGGTCTCGGCCATTTCGCAGAACACATAGGGGCTGGCCATGGAGGTCATAAGGCTGGTCACCGAGGTGTTCTCACTGGCGATATCGGAAAAGGTGGTGTCCGGGTTCAGCTTCTGCACGGTGCCGTCCGGGTTCTGGCGGTAGATCAGCGGAGAAGCAGAATAGGTGTATTCCACCGTGGCGTTGTCCCGGATGGTACAGGCGTCACTGTCCAGATATGCCTTCAGCGAGCGCAGATCGTTGCTGGCAGCGCCGATGTTCAGTTGAGACAGCAGCTGTCTCACCGTGACCATGCCCTCCGGCGAGGAGGAGCCGGACGAGGCGCTGGTGTAGGTGTCCGGGTCCATCATGCTGGCCAGATCTACGCCGGTGCTGCTGATCTGCAGCGGGTAGGCGGCCAGCGTGGATTTTTCCATGTTGCTGATATAGCGGCTCACACCGTTGGAAAGGGAAAGGATCAGCGCAATGCCGATGATACCGATGGAACCGGCAAAGGCGGTGAGCAGGGTGCGTGCCTTTTTGGTGAGCAGATTGTTGAAACTGAGGGAAAGGGAGGTGAGCAGGGACATGGAGGAGTGCCCCATGTTCCGGTGCACGGGGGCAACGGCAGCAGCCTCGTCCTCGGGTTCGTAGGGCATGGTGTCGGAGCGGATCACGCCGTCCTTCAGCTTTACGATGCGGGTGGCGTAGCGCTCGGCAAGCTCCGGGTTGTGGGTGACCATGACCACCAGACGGTCCCGCGCCACTTCCTTGAGCAGTTCCATCACCTGAATGCTGGTCTCGCTGTCCAGTGCGCCGGTGGGCTCATCGGCCAGCAGGATGTCGGGGTTGTTCACCAGTGCGCGGGCAATGGCTACGCGCTGCATCTGCCCGCCGGACATCTCGCCGGGGTGCTTGTGCAGCTGGTTGCCCAGCCCTACCTGCTCCAGCGCTGCGGCGGCACGGCGGCGGCGCTCGGCCTTGGAAACGCCTGAAATGGTCAGTGCCAGCTCTACGTTGCCCAGCACGGTCTGGTGGGGGATCAGGTTATAGCTCTGGAACACAAAGCCGATGGTGTGGTTCCGGTAGGAGTCCCAGTCGCGGTCGGTGTATTTTTTTGTGGAGATGCCGTTGATGACCAGATCGCCGCTGTCGTAGCGATCCAGACCGCCGATGATGTTCAGCAGGGTGGTCTTGCCGGAGCCGCTGGGGCCAAGAATGGCCACAAATTCGTTGTCCCGCAGGTTCAGACTGACGTTGTTCAGTGCGTGCTGCACCAGCTCGCCGGTCTTGTATTCTTTGTTGATCTGTTTAAGTTTGAGCATAGATGTGCCTTTCCGGTACTGCGCCGCCGGGCGCTGCTGCCTGTGGTTTAAAAGTAGGAAACATTTGCAGACAATATCTAGTTTAGTTTAGCAAATAAAAATGAAGAAACCGTGAAATTATTCCGTAGGAATGCTGAAGCTGCGGCACTTTTGCGCCCGGGCAGCGGTTTTGCCGAAAGGACGGGGCAAAAAAGAAAAGCGGAAAAAGATACCGGTTGAATTTACAGGCTGAACGTGATATTCTAAAGCTGACAGACAGGCTGCGCCGGAAAAAACGGTGTTATATTACCTGAAAGGCTGTCGGAACAACACTTCTTTAGGATTGTAACAGTTTCTCCTGCTTTATACAATTATACAATAATAAAAGGATAAACAAGGCAGAAAAAATTTGGCCCTTGTAGTAAGGAGGAACTGAAATGGAACGTACATTTTCACCTATGATCCGGCAGTATTCTGCCATTGATGGTTTGCGGCAGGCGTATACGCTGGTGTATGCCATGGAGGTAGAGGGCACACAAGGCTGTCGGCTGACCCTGTGCCAGATCGGCAGCCGACAGCAGATCGTCAGTCAGCATGTTGCGGCAGCGCCGGAGTTCTGTTACCGGCTCCTGCGCTACTTGTGTGAAAATGGAGTTCAGCCGGAGCTCTGGCAGGATGCAGTCACAGACCTGACAGCTGCCGGGCTGGTAGGCGAGAAAGGCGGCGCATGGCGTGAACAGTGAGCGAACAGCCCAACTGCAAGTCGCCCTTGCAAGCTATGATCTGAAAGAACTGCGTGTCCAGAAGCGTTATTTGCAGGAGCAGGGAACCGCCATTGACTGCACCTGCTTTTGCAGCGGCGAAAAGCTGCTGGCACAGCTGCGGCAGGGTGTCCGTTATGATGCCGTGGTGCTTTGCAGCGAGCTGACGGATCTGCCTGCGGAGCAATTTGTCCGGCAGTTTTATCAGCTGAAGGAGCGGCCGATGCTTCTGATACAGAGCCATGGCCGCAGCAGCGGCACGGCGTTGCAAAAGCTCCGCGAGGGGTGCTACTGCGTAGAGGGCACCGAGCTGAAAAGGCTGCTGTGGCAGCTTTACCGGATGCCCGGGCGGCAGAACCGGCAGCTGGAGCAGCGGTGCAGCCAGCTGTATGCGGCGTGGGGCATCCCGCAGGGGGATGTCAACGCCGGATATCTATCCTGCGCGGTCGGCATCGCATGCAGCACCAGCCAGAAGCTGGCGATCCGCAAGGAGATCTTGCAGGCGGTGAGCGAGCAGTTTGATACATCGGTCGCTGCCGTGGAAAGCGGCATCCGCCGGATGGTGGATCAGCTGGAGGAAAAGCCGCCTCTTGCGTGGCTGGCGTTTAAGGCCGATACAAGGCTGGGCAGCGGCAAACCTACCACTGGCAAGCTGATCTACGCGGTCAGGGACGTTGTGTTGCGGCAAAAAGTGCCATCCACCCGCCTGTAAGGCTTGCACACGGCTTTGGAGCACGGCGGCGTTCCTTTAGAAAAATGGCATCGCCCGGGGAGGCAGAGCAATGGAGCAGCAAAAGACAGAAACGCGGTCTATCACCGCAGAGCAGCGCAAGCGGGTCGAGGAGGTCTGCTTCCGTTCGCTGGCGCTGATCGGACGCAACTGTGAATATCTGGAGCAGCATTTTGACCGCACCGGTGCAGACGCGTCTACCCGGCAGGCGGTGGCAGATATCGACACCGCTGCCATACAGCTGGACCGCACCCTCAGCGAGGCAATCACCCTGCTGGAGTTTCTGCACGAGGACACAAAGCCGCAGCTGTACCCCATTGACCTGTGTGAGCTTTTGCAGCAGGTGGCGGCGCAGTCTGATATGATCCGGGCGCAGCTTGGGGTGGATATCCGGCTGGATTACGGCGGGTGTACTGCCTGCTGTGTAATGGCAGACCGCAGAGATGCGGAGCTGCTGTGCCTGCATCTGCTCTCCAATGCCCTGCGCGCCAGCCGGGAGGGCGGCAGCGTCTGTATCGCGCTGCGCCGCACCGAGAGCGACTGGCAGCTGACAGTCACCGACGATGGCTGCGGTCTGCCCGGTGAGGATGTACAGGCAGCGCTGGAAAACCGCCGCAGCTTTCTGGGCGGGGCGCAGCTGGGACTGCTGCTCTGCCGGGAGTGCTGCCGCCGGATGGACTGGAGCTTACAGCTGGAGCCTGCGCCCGAAAAGGGCACACAGGCTGTGGTGCGCATTCCGCTGTACACGGGCGAAAGCCGCCCCGATGGCACGGTGGAGCTGCGCACCAGCTCGGAGACCGAGCAGGAGCAGCGCAAGTATCATCTGCGTGCCATGCTGGTGCGGGAGATGCGCACCATGCCGGAGCGCGGCGACCCGGAAGACGAATTTTGATAAGGTGGCAAGGCCGCTGCACAGCGTTTTGTGCGGCGGCCTTGTTATTTTGCGCCCGGTGCTTTCCTGCAAGCGCAAAGCATGGTATACTGAATGCTGAAAACAAAAGCTTGGAGGAGCAACAATGACAAACAAGAAGCTGAACTACCCTGCAATTGCCAAGGAGATGGCCATCCTGACCGGAGCCGTTGCCATTATTGCAGCGGCGGTCTATTTTTTTCTGGTGCCCAGCCATACATCCGTCAGCAGTATTTCCGGCCTTGGCATCGTGCTTTCTAATTTTGTGCCGCTGCCGCTTTCGGCTATTACTATGGTGCTGAACATCGTGCTGCTCATCATCGGGTTTTTTACCTGCGGCAGGGAGTTTGGCGCAAAAACCGTGTATACCAGCGTGATGCTGCCGGTGTTTCTGGGGCTTTTCGAGCGGCTGTTCCCGGATTTTGGCTCCATGACCGATAGTCAGGAACTGGATGTGCTGTGCTATATTCTGGTGGTCAGCGTGGGTCTGAGCATCCTGTTCAACCGCAACGCATCCTCCGGCGGGCTGGATATCGTGGCAAAGATCATGAACAAGTACCTGCACATGGAGCTGGGCAAGGCAATGTCCCTTTCGGGCATGTGTGTGGCACTCTCTGCCGCTCTTGTCTACGATAAAAAGACCGTTGTTCTGAGCATTCTTGGCACCTATTTCAACGGCATCGTGCTGGACCATTTCATCTTCGATAACAGCATCAAGCGCCGGGTGTGCATCATTACCGAGAAGGAGGAGGCGCTGCGGCAGTTCATCATCAATGACCTGCACAGCGGTGCCACCATGTACGAGGCCATCGGTGCATATAACTTTGAAAAGCACAACGAGATCATTACCATCGTGGACAAAAACGAGTATCAGAAGTTGATGAACTTTATCAACCGCGAGGACCCAAAGGCCTTTGTTACGATTTATAATGTGTCCAGTATGCACTACCAGCCCAAGCGCTGAGCGCGGTACAGGGGAAGGACACAAAAGCCGTGCCGGGGCTTTTCCGCAGCGGAAAACCGTGGTAAAATAAGAAAAAACGGAAAGGGAATAACAGCCATGGACATCAGACTGGTTTGCAGCGATATTGACGGTACGCTGCTGCAATACGGCAAAAAGGAGCTGGAGGGCGAAATATTCAAACAGATCCGGGCGCTGCATCAGCGGGGCATCTGGTTCTGCCCGGCCTCCGGGCGGCAGTATACCAGCCTGCGCAAACTCTTTGCACCGGTGGCAGACTGCTGCGTGTTTATCTGCGAAAACGGCGGCACCATCTTTAAAGAAGAACAGTGCATCGCCAAAAATCCCATGCCGCGGGCGCTGGCAGAGGAAATTGCCAACGATATGTGGACCCGCAGCGAGGGGCAGGGCGAGGTGATGCTCTCCGGCCAGAACACTGCCTACCTGATGGAGCGCGGCCTTGGGATGCTGCAGCGGGTGCAGTTTGTGGGCAACCACTACCAGATCATCCATAGCCCCGCCGAGGTGCCGGAGGACATCACTAAGGTGTCAGTGTACCTGCACGAGGGCGTGGAAAACTATGTAGAGCGCTTTGTGCCCCGCTGGAAGCAGGCCAACTGTGCCGTGGCGGGCCCGTACTGGATCGACACCACCTTTGCCAACAAGGGCATCGGGGTGCAGTGCGTGTGCCGCACCCTTGGCATCGACCCTGCACAAGTCATGGCCTTTGGCGATAACTACAATGACGAGACCATGCTGGACGTGGTGGGTGTGCCCTACATTATGGATAACGCCGCCGCCCCGCTGCGGGCAAAATACAAAAACCACACCCCCCGCCCGGAGGATGTGCTGGCGCAGCTGCTGGCACAGCAGCCGTAAAGGGGGGCGAGCCCATGGACCGCAAGGGATTGGAACAGCTCATTTTTGATACTTACAGCGTAGAGCCGGACTACCCATGGATGGACACCCTGGAGTCGGCGGTGTTCCGCCATGCGGCAAACCGCAAGTGGTTTGCGCTGGTCACCACCGTGCCCAGAAGTAAGCTGGGTCTGCCCGGACAGCAGCCGGTGGATATCGTGAACCTGAAATGTGACCCCATCCTCATCGGCTCCCTGCGGGCAGAACCGGGCTTTTACCCTGCCTACCACATGAACAAGGAAAACTGGATTACCGCCGCATTGGACGGCAGCGCCCCGGAGGATAAGCTCCGTCTGGTGCTGGACATGAGCTACACCGCCACCGCACCCAAGCTGCGAAAAAAGAAAGCTTGACCGCAGCAAAATAAGGGCGGGCGCTGCAATTTCTGCCCGCCCTCATTCGTATTCAGAGTAAAGGGACTGCATTTTGCAAAAGGAGGAAGCTATGGCTATTTTTGAAAAGACCATCCGCAACCAGAACTTCGACACCCTGCTCCGCAAGCTGGAACGCGCCATCCCGGACAGCAGCTGGTCGGCAGAACTGGAAGCCGGCAGCGACTTCAAGGACGGCAGCGCCCGGTGCAGTGTGCGGGTGTTTGAGCGGTACAGCATGGTGGGCGGTAACCGTCTTAGCCTGACGCTGACCTTGTTCCAGAACGGGGACGAACCCATCCGGCTGTCGGCCATTGCGGCGGGCGGCAGTCAGGCGGTGTTCTTTAAAATGAACACCCTCGGCGAGGACGCCTTTCTGGAGGACGTAAAGCAGCTGCTGGAAGAAATTTTGGAGGGGTAATATGTTTTATACTGGGTTTGACGCATTTTTCAGCATCCTGTTCCCGCTGGTGTTTCTGGTGGTGCTGGGCATGATCCTGTTTACCATAGTGGGCAATCTGCGCACATGGAGCAAAAATAATGCGTCCCCGCGCCTTACCGTCCCGGCTACTGTGGTGGCCAAGCGGATGAATGTTTCCCGCCATCATACGGACAATACGATGGCGCATACGTTCACGACCTATTATGTGACCTTTCAGGTGGAAAGCGGTGACCGCATGGAACTTGAAGTAGATGGTTCGGACTACGGAATGCTTGTAGAAGGCGACACCGGAAAGCTGAGCTTTCAGGGCACGCGGTATCTGGGGTTTGAACGGAAAGACGGGTGACCGATATGCAGCAAAAGCATTCAAGTGTGCCGGAAATCGTGGGCAGAAGCCTGTTTTATACACTGACGAACTATCTGCTTATCAGCATGGAACTGTCCTTCCGTGCGCAGTGGTTCTCGGTCTTGTTCTCGGCGGCGCTTGTATGGTGCAACATGGAGTATTGGAACGCCGTTTACAGGCTGACCGGCAAAAAGCTTGCCGCATGGGCCTTGTGGGGCGTCTGCATTGCTGCAAGCACAGGTGTTGCGTATTTTGCGGGGTATATCCAAGGAACGCTTGTTCCACTTGCGGTATGATAAACGCGCTGCTGCGCAGTATTTTTGATAAAATCGCAGAAGCTGTGACAAAAGTATTATTCTTTTATGAATTTTAGCACTCTACACTTGACAGTGCTAAAAAATCGTGTTATAACAGTGGCGTGCTCAGGAGGAAGGGCAAAAGGAGAGCCGCAAGGCTCCCCGGAAAGCCCTTTGCGAGGAGCTTCAAAATGTAATTTTATACCCGACCCGAACGCCGGGATTGGAGGTATGTTTTATGTTTATGCCGACTGTTTTTCATGAGAACCTGTTCGATGATCTCTTTGATCCGTTCTGGAACGAGGGTGCACTGGAGCGTGTGATGAACCGCGAAGCCCGCGACACCTTTGGTAAGCGCGGCGCAAACATGATGAAGACCGATGTCAAGCAGACGGACAACGGCTACGAAGTAGACGTTGATCTGCCGGGCTGCAAGAAGGAGGACGTTCAGATGGATCTGAACGACGGCTACCTGACCATTCAGGCAGTGCGCAGCCACTCTAACGATGAAAAGGACAACAAGGGCCGTTATGTGCGGCGCGAGACCTTCTCCGGCAGCTGCGCCCGCAGCTTCTATGTGGGCGAAGTGAAGAAGGAGGACATCCACGCAAAGTTCGAGGATGGTGTCCTGCACATCGAGCTGCCCGCTCCTCAGCAGACGAAGGCTCTGCCTGAGAACCCGAACCTGATCGAGATCGAGTAAATGCCGGCCGTGTGCGCCAAGGCATAACGTACATAGGATGCCCCCGGAGAGCTGCAAGGCCCTCCGGGGGCATTTTTTGTGTACAGGCTTTCGATGACGGAGAGGGGAGAAAGTACCTGTTTTTGCCAGAAAACTTTATTTTTCCACCGTTTCGTGGTATCCTTATAAGGCGCACGCAATACAGGCCTGCGGCTGCACTGGCAGCGGCTGCGGACTGCGTGCGGCAAAAAAGAACGTATAGAAGTAAAAAAGGGGGGGTAAAAGTCATGGGCGAATTTGCCTTTCAGACTTTACGGGAAAGTATCACCTCTGCCATCAGGAGCAAGATCCTTACCGGGGAGCTGCAGCCGGGCGCAAAGCTGGCCGAGCAGCGGCTTGCCGAGGAGTTCGGCTCCAGCCGGGCACCCATCCGGGAAGCGCTGCGGCAGCTGGAACAGGAGGGCATGGTCGAGTATTCGCGCAATGTGGGGTGCTCTGTGCGCCGGGTGAAACCGGAGGACGCCTACGAGATCTATCTGCTGCGGGCAAATCTGGAAATGACGGCGCTGCGCTATTTTGACTGCAAATTCCCGGAGGAGGATCTGCGCACCCTGCGCGGCATCTTAGAGGAGATGCGCAATGTCCGGCCGGGGGATCTTTCGCAGATCGTGGAGAACGACAACCGCTTCCATGCGGTCATCGTGCAGCGGGCGGGGCTGCCCAGACTGCTGAAATTCTGGGACGACTTGAACTACGGCAACCTGCTTGTTGGGGCGAACAGCGGCTCCAACCACGAGACGCTGGCGCAGCGGCAGAACGGCATTCACACCAAGCTGTACGAGGCGCTGGCAAGCGGCGACACCGAGGTTGCCTGCCGCGCCGTCTACGCCCACTACATGGAGCCCATGGAGCGGATGCGCAGCGCAAACAGCGCCGCACAGGCAGCGGACGAAGCAGCAAAATAAGGGGAATTTGGCTGACCGTCTAAATTTTGACCAATCATTTTATGGAAATTGCAGATTGTCTACAATCTGCAATTATGCTATACTATCAAAGTGATCGGTCGAGTACTGCTGTATTTTTGGTAAAAATTGCGAAATGTATGCGGAACATCGGCCTTCTTACAGGAACTTCCGCCCTGTGTGGAAAAGAAAGAGAGGAATTGTCCGCATGTCTAACAAAGAAAAAGCCACAAAGATCTCGTGGCTTACCCTTGCCTTCATGGCCTTTTCTACGGTCTGGGGCTTCGGCAACATTACCAACGGCTTTGTGTACTTTAACGGTCCGCAGGTCATCTTCAGCTGGATCTTTATGTTTGTCCTGTACTTCATCCCCTATGCGCTGATGGTGGGTGAGCTGGGCTCTGCCTTTAAAAACGAGGGCGGCGGCGTCAGCTCCTGGCTGCACCAGACCACCAACGCCAAGCTGGCCTACTACGCCGGTTGGACCTACTGGGCCTGCCACATCACCTACATCGCCAGCAAGGGCAGCGGCTTTTTGAAGGCGCTGAGCTGGGCAATTTTTCGCAACGCGGAGACCTACGATTCCTTCCCCACCCGCTACATCCAGCTGGCTACCTTCTGCATCCTGCTGCTGGGCTGCTACATTGCAAGCTTGGGTCTGAACCCTCTGAAAAAGCTGCTGACTGCCGCAGGCACCTGCACCTTCGTCATGTCCCTGCTGTACATCGTGATGATGTTTGCTGCCCCGGCCATCAACCCCACGGCAGAGTACGTCCACGCAAACCTGAGCTTTAGCAGCCTCATCCCCAACTTCAACGTCACCTACTTTACTTCTCTGTCCATTCTGGTGTTCGCTGTGGGTGGCTGCGAGAAGATCTCTCCCTACGTCAATAAGGTCGAGAACCCCAGCAAGGGCTTCCCCCGCGGCATGATCGCGCTGGCCGTCATGGTGGTCACCTGCGCCATTCTGGGCACGCTGGCCATGAGCCGTATGTTCGACCCCGCCGTCATCAACGCCAGCGCAGAGAGCTTCAACGCCTATGTCGCCAACAGTTCCTACTGGGCTTTCCAGAAGCTGGGTCAGTACTACCATGTGGGCGATCTGTTCATGATCATCTACGCCCTGTGCAACGTCATCAGCCAGCTCGCCGTGCTGATCTTGAGCATCGACGCACCGCTGCGTATGCTGCTGGATAACGAGCACACCAAGCAGTTCATCCCGCAGGCTCTGCACAAGGTCAACGCCCACGGCGTGCACAGCAACGGCATCAAGATGGTGGCGGTGCTGTCCGGCTCCATCATTCTGGCACAGTCCTTCGTGCCCGGTGCTGCTGCCGTTCTGCGCCAGCTGACCAAGCTGAACTCTGTGTGCATGCCCATGCGCTATCTGTGGGTGTTTGCCGCCTACATCGCCCTGCGCAACGCCTACGATACCATCCCCGCCGAGTACCGCTTTGTCAAAAATCAGGCCGTGGCCAAGTTCTTCGGCGGCTGGTGCTTTGCCGTTACCGCCATGTGCTGCGTGCTGGGTATGTACGACAAGGACCCCTTCACCTTTGCACTGAACGTCATCACCCCCGTGGTGCTGACCGTGCTGGGATTCATTCTGCCCGCCCTAGCAAAGCGCGAGCAGACCGCTGCCAAAAAGTAACCTGAATATGCTTAAAAAGGGCCGGTCAGCACTGACCGGCTCTTTTCTCAGGAAATTAGGAGGTTTATTTTTATGATCGCATCCGAAGTCCGTGAAATGCTGTCCTTCATCGACGGCAACCCCACCGCATACCACACCACCGCCGCTGTGCGGGATATCCTGCTGAAAGCAGGTTTTGCAGAGCTGCTGGAAAGCCGCAAGTGGGCGCTGGAACCCGGCAAGGACTACTTTGTCTGCCGCAACGGCTCCAGCATCATCGCCTTCCGCATGGGCGACCAGCTGGAAAATTACAGCTTCAACGTTGCCGCCGCCCATACGGATTCTCCCTGCTTCCGCATCAAGGAGAACGCCGAGATCCACATGGGGCAGAACTACACCAAGCTGAATACCGAGGGCTACGGCGGCATGATCTGCGCCACATGGATGGATCGTCCGCTGTCTGTGGCGGGTCGTGTGCTGGTGCAGGAGAACGGCGCTATCGTATCCCGTCTGGTGGCACTGGACCGCGACCTGCTGATGATCCCCAGCGTGGCCATCCACATGAACCGCGAGGTCAACGATAAGGCTTCCTTCAACAAGCAGGTGGATATGCTGCCTGTGCTGGGCGGTGCCTGCGAGGAGGGCGCGCTGAAAAAGCTGATCGCAGAGGAGCTGAAAGTGTCCGAGGAGCAGATCCTTGGCAGCGATTTGTTCCTCTATGTGCGGGAAAAGGCCACCGTCTGGGGCTGCAACGAGGAGTTCATCTCCTGCGGCCGTCTGGACGACCAGCAGTGCGTTTACGGCATCCTGAAAGGTCTGCTGACCGCCAAGAACGCCCGCTCCATCGGCGTGGCAGCCTTCTTTGATAACGAGGAAGTCGGCTCCGGCACCAAGCAGGGCGCAGCTTCCACCTTCCTGTACGATGTGCTGCACCGCATTGCCCAGAGCCTTGGCGGCAACGATGAGGACTTCCACCGCGCGGTGGCTTCCAGCTTTATGGTCAGCGCCGACAACGCCCACGCCGTGCACCCCAACCACCCGGAGCACACCGATGTGAACAACTGCACCTACATGAACAAGGGTGTGGTCATCAAGACCCACGCAGGTCAGAAGTACACCAGCGATGGCATGAGCGTTGCCGCCGCCCGGGAACTGGCTGCCCGCGCCGGTGTGCCGCTGCAATACTTTGCAAACCGCTCCGATAAGGTGGGCGGCAGCACGCTGGGCAATCTGGCTATGGCACAGGTGTCCATGAACTGCGTGGACATCGGCCTGCCCCAGCTGGCGATGCACTCCTGCTACGAGACCGCCGGCGCAGAGGATACCCTCTCGCTCATCAAACTGATGCAGGAGCTGTACAGCAGCCACTTTGAAGAGACTGCTTTCGGCACCCTTTCCATCAGCAAGTAAACGGATAAAAGCATAAAAAGGACTGCTGTGCGTTGCTATGCACGGCAGTCCTTTTTGCATAAAAGCTGATTTTCCGTGGCCGGTTAAGCTCGGATATAGAAATCCGATGGTAGTTGTGGTAAAATAAGGCATCCGGGAGCGCCGGGCGCTCCGCTGCAACATGAAAAATGGAGGTTTTCTATGAAAAAGACCTATCGCTCGCTCTTTTGTCTGCTTGCGGTGCTGCTGCTCAGCGTCAGCGTGCTGCCCTCTGCTTCGGCGCTGTTTTCCAAGAAGCTCTACTATTATGGTGTAGTAGAGGGTGTCAGCCGCACCGTGGAAGGCAAGGTGGAGTCTATTCTGGTGACTGCGGAAGAGCAGGAGACCTATCAGATGATCGTTACCGACAGCACCGTCTGGCAGGACCATGACGAAAAGACCACCTCCGACCCCGCTACCCTTGCGGTAGGCGAGCAGATCTGCGTGGTGCACGACCCGGCTGTGATGATGTCACTGCCGCCGCAGTCGGTGGCGTATACCGTCATCCGCAACTTCCCCGCAGGCACGGATCTGGAACAGGAAGCCCGGGATGCCGCCTGCCCGGTGAAAAAGTTCTTCGCCGACACCCGCAAGGCCATTGAGGACTGGTTCTACCAGACCATACCCGTCTGAGCGTAACATTCCCCCTATAACGCAAAAAAACTGCTGCCCCGTACCGGATGCCAAAGCGTCCGGGCAAAGGGACAGCAGTTTTTTATGCAAGGTTATGCGGTGTTTTGCGGCAAAAGCGCTGTATGCCGCTATTTATTTTCGGGGGGGGGTGGTAACGCGGAAGCGCTTTACCACCTGTTCCAGTGCGCTGATGTCCACAGGCTTGGACAGGTGTTCGTCCATGCCGGCTTCCTTGCTCTTTTGCATATCCTCAAGGAAGGCGTTGGCGGTCATGGCAAGGATGGGGATGGTGCGTCCCAGCGGGTTTTCGCCGCTGCGGATGCGGCGGGTGGCTTCCAAGCCGTCCATCACCGGCATCTGTATATCCATCAGGATCATGTCATAATCGCCGGGCTTCACGCGGGCAAAGGCATCCACGATCTCCTGACCGTTGGGGCAGATGGTGCAGCTTGCGCCTTTTGTTTCCAGCAGCATTTGCAGAATCTCGGCGTTGATGGCGTTATCCTCGGCACAGAGAAACTTCATGCCGGACAGGGGAGAAGTGGTCTCTTCTTCCTCCGGGAGCGCCTGCGCCTTTTGCACCGTGTCCGCTTCGGTGTCAATGGGAAATTCCAGCACCACCTCAAAGCGGGTGCCCTTACCGGTGGCACTCTCTACGCTGATGGAGCCGCCCATCAGGTCTATGACGCTTTTGGTAATCGCCATACCCAGACCCGTGCCCTGCACCTTGTTGGTGCCGGAGCGCTCCTCACGGGTAAAGGGGTCAAAGAGGGTCTTTTGGTAGTCCGCGCTCATGCCGATGCCGTCATCCTGCACCACAAAGCGGTACCGGGCGTAGTGCTCGTTCCGGGGCAGCTCTTCCACCTCCAAACGGATGTGCCCGCCGGTGGGCGTATACTTGACCGCGTTGGAGAGGATGTTCATCAGCACCTGATTCAGACGGTTGGGGTCGGCCAGCACGTTTTCGTGCTGCAGATTGGTGCTTACCGTAAAGGTCTGACTGCGCTGGCCTGCCTGCTGCCGGATGATGCTGTCCAGCTGGCTGATCTGCTGGGGCAGGTTCATTTTTTCCACATGCAGGGTGGTCTTGCCGCTCTCGATGCGGCTCATATCCAGAATATTGTTGATGATGCCCAGCAGCAGCTGACCGGAGCTTTCCAGCTTGCCCAGATGCTCGGCAAGCTTTTCCGGCTCGTGCAGCTCGTTTTTCATCAGGGCGGTGATGCCGATGATGGCGTTCATGGGGGTGCGGATATCGTGGCTCATGTTGGAGAGGAAGTCTGTCTTGGCTTTGCTGGCACGCTCGGCGGACTGCAGCGCCTCGGCGGCAGCATCCTGCGCCCGCCGCATCTCGTCGTTGGCCTGCGTCAGCTGGACGTTATACTGCTCCAGACGGAGGTTCGTCTTTTTTTCAGCCTGCAGCTCCCGCTGCTGCTTTTCCCGCAAAAGGAACCAGCCAGCAATGACTGCCATGATCGAAAACACCGTTGCAAAGCCTACAATAACGGCCATGACGATATTGACCAGCTTCTGCGTATTCACGGCCACATATTCTGCTGGAACAAGGAACGCCAGCGTCCACTGGGCGTTTTCCATCTGCTTCAGGGCGTAGTAATACTCAGTTCCGTCCAGCACAGCGTTGGAATAACAGGAGCCTGTGCGGGCAAGCCGCTCCTTTGCTGCTGCAAAGGAAGAACCGTGCAGATAGGACATCTGGGAGAGCACGGTGTATACGTTGTGCCCCTTCAACAGCTCGGTATCATTGGCGTTGAACAGCTTGAAACCGTTGTTGTCCAGTACATAGACGCTGTTGTTATTTTCGTAGGCGTCGCAGCGGAAATAATCGTTCAGCTGGGTCATGCTCTGCGAAATACCAAAGTAGCGCAGGGTGATCTCTTTCTCTCCGCTTTGCAGTGTGATGGGGGTGGAGAGCTGTTCCAGAAACACCATCCGGGAGTCGTCCACGGTCAGCGAATTGGAAACATAGCTGACCCGCTGCGGCGCGTTTTCCAGATAGTTCATTTCCCGCAGCAGACCCGTGCGGCCATACTCGGTATAATAACGCCCGGCAGCATCCACGGCAATCAGTTCGATCTGTTTTTCATGGTAATTGGAAAGCTCCGACAGCTTTTTCAGATAGCGGTAGAGATCGGTAACAGTCTCCAGCGGGGTGTTGTATAAATAATTACACTGCACATCCACCTCGTCCCAGTGGTTGTCGATCACATCCTCCAGACTGTGGAACATCTGGTGGGTGACCTCTTCCATCTGGCTCAGACGCTCGTGGTAGACAAGGTTTTGGATGTAGGTCTGGCTCATGACAAAAAGGGTCAGGATCAACACGATGCTGACAAAGCCGAAGCCCACAAACAGCTTTTTATAGATTTTGTTGTTCACATCCAGTATCTCCTGTCCGTTTTATTCAACTCCATGCGGTGTCTGCCCGGCTGATGGTGGTGTAAGCACCAAAGAAGGTTTTTGCGGCATCCATGCCCACCACGCCGCTGTCTGTCACCGTTGCTTCGGCAGCCAGCCGGTCGCTCACACCGCAGATGGCAACCTGATAGGTCTTGCCCGCCTCCGGCTGCACCGGGCTTACCAGCACATAGGGGTAGCCCTTGCCGTTGCCGTAGGCATCGTAGCCAGAAGCCAGCAGGTCGCTGATCTGCTGCCCGGTCAGGGTGACGGTCTGGATGGTGCGGTTCCAGCCGGTGGGCAGGATGACCGAAAGGTCGTAATCCGTAATGCCCTTGGCGTACAGCTTGGCGGCTACGCCGTGGTGGTTCTGCTCGGTGGGGTTGCCGGGGATCCATGTGCTCAGCGAGACCAGCGCAAGGTCGCTGCCGGTAGCCTGTGCAAAGCAGCGGCCTACCAGCATGGCGCAGTCCTGCTGCGAAAGCTCCTCCGTAACGGTAGTGATGACATCCGGGGTGTTGTTCACCACACTGTCCTGATCCTCGTCCAGCTGACGGATGACATCCTCCATGGTGGCGTTGCCCTTCATGAAGTCCAGCATTTTAAGGCCGGTGGTCACGAAGGTGTTTTCCCAGCCGGAATAGATAAAGGGCGCGGTGTTGCCTGCGTTCAGGGTATCGGCGATGTCGGCATAGTAGGTGCCGTCTGCCTTTGCACCCTTGAAGGGCAACAGGCTGCTTTTCAGCGCCGTTGCGGGCTGCAGAGCGCTGGTGCCTGCAACGGTGGAAAGCACACGCATCACCTTGAGCGCATCTTCCAGCTTTTGGGGGTTCTGTTTCAGCTTTTTATTCAGACCGTAGAAGCGGTTCACATTCAGCACAAAAACGTTCTGGGTGCCGTCCTCGGAAAGATAGGGCATCAGGCCGAATTTATCGGCGTTGCCGTCTGCCTCCACAATGCCGTTGGTGTTTCCGATCAAAAACAGGGTATTCCCCTCGGCCATCCTCTGCAGGGTCACATTGTCGTCAAGAGCATCGCCGGAGCCGTTCAGCATCCCGATGTCCTTCCACTTTTTGACATACGCCATTGCCTGCATCATGCCGGGGGTGTTGCTGACGTTTGCCTTGCCGGAAAGATAATCCTTCTGCCACAGTCTGCCGTCCAGTGTGCCAAGGAAATCGGCATCTGCAATGTTGCACAGATACTGGAAACCGTAGCCCGGGTACTGGATCTGCGGCAGGCAGAGATCGACCCCGGCTTCCTTGGCTTTTGCAGCCAGCACTTCCAGCTCAGCGAAAGAATTGGGCAGCTCCCAGCCGTGTTCTCGCAGCAGGGTCTTGTTGTAGGTGATGCCGTAGCAGTTGTAAACCGAGGGCAGCAGATAGATGGCACCGTTGTCGAACACGTCCTGCAGACGGGACTCCACATAGTTATCCGTAAAATCGTAGCCGGAAAGGTCCAGCAGTTTGTCGGAGACCAGATCGATCTGGGGGTCGTAGTAGGTCAAGGTGCAGACGTCCGGCAGGTCGCCTGCCGCAAACATATTCTGCAAACAGGTGGTGGTGTTATCGCCGCTGTATGGCACGACCTCGATGTTCACTTCCGGGTAAACGCTGTGCACCTGCTCAATAAAGGCTTCTATCTCCTTATAAGGTGCCATAAAGGTGACGGCTTCGTGCGCATCTGCTGTTTTGCTTTCAGCCTTGCCGCCGCCGCAGGCGGTCAGCGCTGCCGTGGCAGCTGCAACGCTGCAAGCCTGCAAAAAGGAGCGGCGGGAGATCTTTTTTATCATATAAATATACTTTCCTCACATTTTCGGAAGGCAGTACTGCGCAAGTGCAGGAGCGCAGTGCTACCTTAGCGATTCTTACACACCCCACAGGAACCCCTACGCTCGCGGCCTGTCCGCACGGGGCATACGCCGATTTTCCCATAAAATAACAATCATATTGTATCATTGTAACAAAAGTGTTTCAAGCTGTTTTTTGAAGGATTTTGCATGGAAAAGGGCGAACAACCGCGTGCTTTGCAGCTGCACGGCATAAAAATACCCCTGACACCGGGGAAGGGTATCAGGGGTTATGGTATTCCGGGCACGCTGTTTTATTGCAGGGGCTCTTTTGCGCGCAGACGCCGAAAGGTGTCCTCTTTTACAAGCTCGATGACCACCGCTGTCAGGGGGATAAAGAAGATAATGCCGATGATGCCAAAAAGCTTTCCGCCGATCATGGCGGCAATAAGGGTGTATAGCGGCGAAAGCCCCACGGATTTGCCCACCACACGGGGATAAATGAACTGGTTTTCAACAAACTGCACGGCAAGGTACACGATCAGGCAGCGCACCGCCAGCACAGGGTCTACCAACAGCACAAGGAACACACTGACCACGCAGGAGATCAGTGCACCCACATAGGGGATGATGGCGCAGATGGCGGTGAGCACGCCCACCAGACTGCCGTAGGGGATCTTGAAAACGGAAAATGCAAGAGCCATCAGAACGCCAAGGATCACTGCCTCGCTGCATTGTCCCGTTAAAAAGTTTGCAAAGGACTGCCGGAACAGCCGGCAGAACTTCAGCACCCCGGCGGCGTGGGCGGGCTTCAGGTAGGCGCACACCAGCGTGCGGGCTTGGTGGCCGAGGCTCTCCGTACTAAGGGACATATAGACGGAGATGATCAGCGCAAACGAGGCGGTGATCGCGATATTCACCGTGGCAGAGACAGCCCCTACCGCATTGACCAGCACCGTGTCGATGCTTGCGGTGACCTTGTGCAGCAGCTGCTCCCAGTTGATGCCCTCCAGCCAGTTCATCAGCCAGCCCATGTCAGCATCCTGTGCGTTGAGATAGGCAGTCCAGCGGGGAATATTGGCCTCGATCTGCACATACAGGCTGTGGAAGGACTGCACCAGCTCCGGAATCAGCAAAGTCAGCGCCAATACCAGCACCAGCACAACGCCCAGCAGGGTGATGAAAAAGCTGAGAAGGTGGATGGCTTTCGCCGAGGGCTGCTTTTTGGCCTTGCCGAACAGGCGGTTCAGCCGCTTTTCCAGACCGGTCATGGGCACGTTGATAAAAAGCGCCAGAATGCCGCCCGCCAGAATGGGCAGTACCAGATCTATCAGCTTTGCGGCAAAGGCCAGAACGTCAGAAAGCCGCAGCAGCGCTACAAAAAGCGTTACCCCTACCACGGTAACGAGCAGAGATTGTTTTGTTTTTGGTTCCATGAAAAAGTTCCTTTCCCGGAAGATTGTGGCAGCAGGCAGCAAAAAGACCGCCCGCCGGCTCTTTTTGGTATTGTAATCGGAAGAAAAGGGCTTGTCAAGACGAGAGAAAGGGAAACGGGACGTTATAAAAGCAGTTTGCGAGAATGCAAGCGGGAGCTTTTCAGTAGGGAAAAAGCGTGGTATACTTGGCCAGAGCAATTTAAAAAAATTGAGAGAAACACAGCTTGAAAGGAAATAGATCATGTCGAAAGATGAATATTTGATCACAGATGCGCCGCTGAAAGCGCTGACGGTTTTTGCAATGCCAATGATCCTGGGCAGCTTTTTTCAGCAGGTCTATAATATGGCGGACTCCATCATAGTCGGCCAGTTTGTCGGCTCCTCGGCACTGGCGGCTGTCGGTGCCTGTGCTGCGCTGACCAATGTTTTTATTTGCGTGGCACTGGGTGCCGGTGTGGGTGCCGGTGTGCTGGTAAGCCGCTATTTTGGCGCTAAAAACTATGGCAAAATGAAAACCATCGTGTCAACGTCCCTGCTCAGCTTTCTGGTTTTGAGCGTTGTCCTTGGCGTTTTTGGCTTTAGCTTTTCCCGTGCTATGATGAGCGGCTTGCAGACCCCCGCCGACATTCTGGAGGACGCGGTGCTGTATCTGCGGGTCTATTTTGTAGGCTTTCCGTTTTTGTTCATGTACAACATTCTTTCCACCATGTTTACCTCCATTGGGGAGTCCAGGATCCCGCTGGGGCTGCTGATCTTTTCCTCCATCCTGAATATTTTTATGGATCTCTGGATGGTGGCGGGGCTTGGCTTGGGCGTGTTTGGCGCAGCCCTTGCCACGTTGATCGCACAGGGCATTTCTGCGGTGTTTTCGTTTTTGATCTTCCTGCACCGGATGCGGCAATATAAAAGCCCCTTTAATAAATTCGATCGGCAGGAGCTGTATTCCATGCTCCGCATTGCGGTGCCGTCGGTCTTGCAGCAGTCCACCGTGTCCATCGGCATGATGATCGTGCAGGCGGTGGTAAACCCCTTTGGCACACAGGCGCTTGCCGGATATGCAGCAACGATGCGGGTAGAAAATGTTTTCTCGCTGATCTTTGTCTCCATCGGCAATGCGGTCTCGCCCTATATCTCCCAGAATTTTGGTGCAAAGAAGATCGACCGCCTCAAAAAAGGCTACCACGCTGCACTGGTGCTGGACCTGTGTTTTGCGGTCATTGCCTTTGCGGTCATTGAAACCCTGCACACCCAGATCTCCTCGCTGTTTCTGGGCAAGGACGGAACGGCGCTGGCCTATCAGGTGTCCGGTGATTATATGCGGTGGCTGGGTTACTTCTTCATCTTCATGGGCATCAAGATGGCGACCGATGGCGTGCTGCGCGGGCTTGGCATCATGCGCCCGTTCCTCATTGCAAATATGGTAAACCTTGCCATCCGCCTGTCCGTTGCCCTGCTCTGTGCACCGCGCTTTGGCATTGCCTTTGTCTGGCTTGCCGTCCCGGCAGGGTGGCTTGCAAACTTTCTGGTCTCCTATGCGGCGCTCAGAAGATCGTGGCCGACGGAAAATGCAGCGGCACCTCAATGATTTTGTGCAGCGCGGGAGCGGGTGGTGGCCTGCTGGGAAAAGCTCAAGGGGCTTTTCCGTCTGGTGAAGCATTCCTGATGAACACCGCACTGCGGCGTAAAAAGCAAAGGGCTGCTGCGCAGTGAGATAGCTGTGCGGCAGCCTCTTTTTCTATGTGCGCCCCGGTCTGTTACAGCGGTTTACTTTTGGCAGGAGAAATGCTATGATACACCTTAGAAAAAAGCAAGGAGGAGCTACGATGGGCATTGCAGGAAACGAATGGGGTTTTCAGGTGGGCACGCTGCCCAAAGGTGCACGGGATAAGATCAGCGATGTGCCGGGGGTGACGGTAGGGCACTGCACCTTGGCAGATGGCGTGGTGCAGACGGGCGTAACGGCGCTGCTGCCGCACCAAGGGGATATTTTCCACGAAAAAGTGCTGGCGGCCAGCTATGTCATCAACGGCTTTGGCAAGACCACCGGCCTTGTGCAGATCGACGAGCTGGGCACGCTGGAAACGCCCATCCTGTTTACCAACACCCTCAGCGTGGGCACGGCACAGACCGCGCTGGTAAAGTATATGCTGGAGAAAAACCCCGACATCTGCGAGACCACCGGCAGCGTGAACCCGGTGGTCTGCGAGTGCAACGACTGCGGCCTGAACGACATCCGGGGGCTTCATGTGACCGAGCAGCACGTTTTTGCCGCGCTGGCAGACTGCAAGGCAGATTTTGCCGAGGGTGCCGTAGGTGCCGGGCGGGGGATGCGCTGCCACGGGCTGAAAGGCGGCATCGGCTCCGCCTCCCGGGTGGTGGAACTGGACGGAAAACCCTACACCATGGGCGCACTGGTGCTCTCCAACCATGCGCTGTTCGATGACCTCATCGTGGCGGGCACGCCTATCCATACGCTGCTGAATAACAGCATCCCGCCCCACGAGGATAAAGGCTCCATCATCACGGTGCTGGCTACGGACATCCCCCTGAGCGAGCGGCAGCTGCGGCGGCTGTGCCGCCGGGCGCTGGTGGGGCTTTCCCGCACAGGTTCCTACTGCGGCAACGGCAGCGGCGAGATCGTCATCGCCTTCACCACCGCCAACCGGGTGCCGCATTACTCGGAGAAAGCACTGCTGCCCATGACCCTGCTCCACGATGATGCCATCAACCCCCTGTTCCGGGCAGTGGCAGAGTGTGTGGAGGAGAGCGTTCTCAGCAGCCTGCTCCACGCCGAGACGGTTACCGGCAACCATGGCCGCACCTTCCGCAGCCTGACGGAACTTTTGAAAAACCGCGCCTGAGGCGCTGCAATACAGAAAAAAGCCCTGCATCCGGTGCAGGGCTTTTGCTTTGCTCAATAGCGGCGGTGGATCTTTTTAGTGGGCTTGCGGCGGTTCCAGTTGGCGCACAGCAGCCACAGCCCGTAGATCAGGGCGGCGATCAGGCTGAGCACCAGCACCACCTTCAGGTACAGGCTGGTCAGGAACTCCTTCACCTTGTCCACCCCGAATAGCAGCGGGTTGCGGGCTACGTCCTGCCCGGCGATCAGCTCAACCACGCCGATGGTCTCGCCCGCCAGCTTCAGCTCCACCGTGCCCACTACATCGCCCTGCTGGATGGGGGCACAGACGTAGTCCGGCAGATGGAAGTATTTCTGGGTGACGGTGCCGTCGCTGGTGGAGGGCAGCAGGGTCATCATGCTGTCGTTGGGGTACAGCTGCAAGGTGTCGGTGTCGGAGGAATATCGGACCGGGATCTCCGCAATGGTCAAATCAGTGTCCAGCGCAGCCTGAATGGAAAAGCTGTCGAATACCCAGTCCATCAGTTTGACCGTCTCGAACAGGGCGGGGCGGCGGTTGGCGTAGCCGAAGGTATCGCAGCTGTCGGGGCTGTCCATCACGCAGAAGATATAGGTGGCACCGTCCTTGTTACCCCACGAAACATAGCTCTGGGTGCCGGTATCGTTTTTAAAGGCGGTCACATTGCACATGCCGCCCTGCATGGCGCTGCGGTAGTAGCTGCCGCCGCTGGCTTTGCTCAGCGCGGCGTTCTGGCTGACCAGCACCGAGGAAGAGCGGTGCTTCTCCTTGGCGGGCATGGTAAAGCTGGGCGCACCGGACACCTCCACAAAGGCGTCAAAGCTCATCAGGTAACGCAGGATCAGGTACATATCCACCGCGCAGGTGGTGTTGCCGCTGTCGATGCCGCAGGCGTCTGTCCAGCTGCTGGCGGTGGTGCCGATGCGCTGGGACAGGGTGTTCATCTGCGCCACCCAGCCGTCCAGATCGCCGCCGGAAAGGGTGTACGCCACACCCATGGCTGCCTCGTTGGCGTTGCGGGTAAGCATGGCGTACATGGCCTCGCGGTAGGTGAAAGTCTCGTTGGAGCGCATATCTGCGTTATTGGTGTTATAAACATAGTCCGAGATGGCAAAGGGCATCTGGAAGGTGCTGTCCAGCTGGTCGGCGTAGTTGGTCAGCAGCACGGCAAGGGTCATATATTTGGTCAGACCACCGGCAGATATCTGCTTTGTGCTGTCCTTATCATAGACGATGATGTTGGTATCGGTGTTCACGATATAGGCGCTTGCAGCCTGCACCTGATAAACCGGGCTGGGGTCGAACATGGCCCCGGCGGGCAGCACAAGGCAGCTGAGCAGGAATACAAGCGAAAGAACCAGTGCAAAAATACGTTTCATGTGGACAATTCCTTTAAAAAGCGATAAAATATACGAGATACGGCTGCGCTGTGCGGCGCGCCGGAAGATCAATTTTGCAGCAAGCGTGCTGTGTTCTATAATAATAACAGGTTTGCCGGGGTGTTACAAGAGCCTTGCGGTGTTTTACACCGTTCTTTCGCTCCGGCAGGGAGGGCAGGAATGGTATATCTTACAGGGGATACCCACGGCGATATCCAGCGCTTCAAGCAGGGCAAGCTGCGTTGGCTGGGCAAGAAGGACACCGTGGTGGTGCTGGGGGATTTCGGCTTTGTGTGGGACGGCAGCGCCGCAGAGCGCAAGCGGCTGGACTGGCTGCGCAAGCGCCCCTACACGATTCTGTTTCTGGACGGCAGCCACGAAAACTACGACCTGCTGGCGCAGTACCCGGAGACGGAGCTGTTCGGCGGCAGGGTACAGAGCCTTGGCGGCAACGTGTACCATGTGTGCCGGGGCAGCGTGCTGGAGCTGGAGGGCAAGACCTATCTCTGCTTCGGCGGCGCGGAAAGTCAGGATAAGGACGACCGGGAGCCGGGCGTGAACTGGTGGAAGCAGGAGATGCCCAGTGACGAGGAGTACGACACCTGCCGCCGCAACTTAGAAAAAGTAGACTACAAGGTAGATTATGTGCTGACCCACGATGCACCAAGCAGATTTTTGGATTTTACCGCCCTTGCCCTTGGCGAAAGCAACCGTCTGCACCTGTTTCTGGACGAGATCTTGCTCAAGCTGACCTACGAAAAATGGTTTTTCGGCTGCTATCACAAGGATGTGCAGCTTTCCACCAAGAGCCGGTGTGTGTTCTGTGACGTCATCCCCATGGGTGAGCGGCGCACCGGGCTGTTCCACCGATAGGAGGCAAAATGCAGGTCACGGTAAAACTTTCTGCCCGGGAGGGCGCTGCCCACGTCAGCGGCATTCTGGCGGGTTTTACCCTGCTGGCAAAGCGCGGGGAACTGACTTTGCAGGTGCAGGACGTGCGGCAGGGCAATCCCCTTGCCCGGGAAGCGCTGCTGGAAACCGAGATCGACGGCCGCACGGTGGTGTTTGACCTGATGGACGGCTACTTCTACAACGACCCGGCGGCGGTGCTGGCACTGTTCCAACGGGCGGATGTGGTGTTTAAACGTTCCTTTTCGGAGGAGAAGAACCGGCAGTTCCCGGGCGATATCCCTGCAAAACTGCGGCCGCTGGGGCTGAACTATTACGTTACCTGTCCGGGCTCGCCGCTGGAAGCGGAGCGCAGCGCAAAGAGCCGCCTGAAGCAGTGGGCGCTTTCCACCCGCTGCTACCCGCAGGACTTTGAAGCCCGGCTGACCCGGGTGCGCAAAAAGCCGCGCATCCTCTTTCTGACCCGACTGTGGGACCCGGAGGAGCCGGCGGTGCAGCAATACCCGGACTTACAGGCAGAGTGGCGGCAGGTGAATGCAGACCGCATTGAGCTGCTGCACCGACTGCAAGCTGCTTTTCCGGAACAGTTCACCGGCGGCGTGTCCGACAACGCCTGCGCCCAGCAGCTGTGCCCGGAGCTGATCCTGCCGGACAAGCTGACCGGCAAGCGCGCCTATCTGCACCGGATGCAGCACACGGAAATTTGTGTGGCTTCTACCGGACTGCACGGCTCTACCGGCTGGAAACTGGCTGAGTATGTGGCGGCGGGGCGCGCCATCGTTACCGAGCCGCTGCGGTACACCCTGCCGGGCGGCTTTGAAGAGGGCAAAAACTATAAAACATATACGTCCCCGGCAGAGTGCGAGGCGCAGCTGCGGCAGCTGCTGGCAGACCCGGCGGCGATCTTAGCCATGGCGCAGCACAATGCGGCGTACTATCAAGCGTGGCTGCGGCCGGAGCAGCAGGTGCGGCAGGCTTTGCGGCAGCTGGAAACAGGGGAAATGTAAGGGGAAAATGGGGTATGGAAGAGCAGAAACGGCATAGCGGCTTTGAGGCGATGCGCATTCTCAGTATGGTGATGATCGTTCTGATGCACGGCATTGGGCACGGCGGGCTGGGCAGGGCGGCACCGCAGGGGTCGGCGGCATTCTGGATCTACTGGCTGCTGTTTATTCTGGCGCGTGTGTCCACCAACTGCTTTGTAATGCTTTCCGGCTATTATCTGTCGGAGCGCAAGGGGGCTGTCCGCGCCGGGCGGCTGTTCCGCATCGGGGCACAGGTGTGGTTTTACTCCATGCTCACTTTCTGCGTTGCGGTCAAGGCGGGTGCGGTGCCGCTTTCAGCCATTTCGCTGCTCCGGGCACTTTTACCACTTACCTCCAACGGCTACTGGTTTGCCTCGGCCTATTTTCTGATGTACCTCTCGGTGCCGGTGCTGAACGCGGTGGTGCAAAGCCTTGACCGGCGGCAGTACAAAACCCTGCTGCTGGTGGCGCTGCTGCTGCAAAGCGTGTGGGGCACGCTGTTCTACTGGGCAACGGATGAAACCTTTGTGAATAACGGGTACAGCTTTATCTGGTTCTACACTCTGTATTTTATTGCGGCTTATTTCCGCAAATACCGGGTGACCGTGCCCAGCGGGCTGTGTTTGCTGGCATATCTGGCAGCTTCGGCGGCGGGGCTGTTCAACCGGATGCTGGCGCTGCAGATGGAAAACGCTTTGCACCTGAACGGCTTTGTGAATACCGTCAACGGTTATCAGGCACTGGCTACGGTCATCGCCTCGGCAGCAATGTTTTTGCTGTTCCAGAATATCCATATCCGCTCGGACTACTGGCGGCGCTGGGTATTCCGGCTGGCACCGCTATCCTTCGGGGTGTATCTGCTGCACGACAGCGATTTTACCCGGGCGCTGCTGTGGCGGCTGGTAGACCTGCCCCGGTTTGGCGGGGCGCTGCTGCCCTCGCTGGCTTACCTGACCGGTGCAGTGCTGCTGATCGCCGCTGCGGGCTACGCGGTGGATGCCGTGTATCAGCGGCTCTACCGCCTGCTGCACCTGCCCGCACTGGAAACAAAGCTGGACGCCCTGACCGCCCGCATCCTGCAAAACATTGTTGGGAGCAAAGAGGTGTAAAGAAAAGCGCTGTCGCACGAGTTTTTTGTGTGACAGCGCTTTTTTAGTTCATCGGCCCGGCCTTGTCGAACATCTGCTGCACCTGCGCGGCCAGCAAAGCGTGGGCAGGGCTTTCCAGCAGCGGGTCGGCGGCAAGCAATGCAGCGGCTTCGCTCTGAGCGGCGTGCAGGGTACGGGTGTCATTCATCAGGTCGGCGATCTGCAAGGTGGGCAGACCATGCTGGCGGCTGCCGAAAAAGTCGCCGGGGCCGCGGGTCTCCAGGTCGTACTGTGCCACGGCAAAGCCGTCGGTGGTGGAGCACAGGAATTTCAGCCGCTTCTGCACGGCCTCACTGGTATTGTCGCTGACAAGGAAGCACCAGCTCTCGGCAGCGCCGCGTCCCACCCGCCCGCGCAGCTGGTGCAGGGCGCTCAGACCGTAGCGCTCGGCGTTTTCGATCACCATCACGCTGGCATTGGGCACGTCCACGCCCACCTCGATGACGGTGGTGGACACCAGTGCGTCCAACCGCCCGGCCTTGAAATCCTCCATGACGGCGGCTTTTTCCTTGGGTTTCAGCTTGCCGTGCATCAGCCCCACCCGGCGGTCGGGCAGCAGCGTCTTGGCAATGTCCTCATAGTAGGTCTTGACGGCGTTCAGCCCGCCGTCCGGCACATCCTCAATGGCGGGGCAGACCAGATACACCTGCCGCCCCTTGTCGATTTCGCTGTCCAGAAAGCGGTACAGGTCCTGCCGCCGCTTGCCGGTGATGCACCGGGTCTTGACCGGGGTGCGCCCGGGGGGCAGCTCGTCCAGAATGGAGATGTCCAAGTCGCCGTAGATCAGCAGCCCCAGCGTGCGGGGGATGGGGGTGGCGCTCATGACCAGCAGGTGCGGGTTCGCGGCTTTTTCCGCCAGTGCGCCGCGCTGACGCACCCCAAAGCGGTGCTGCTCGTCAATGACCGCCAGACCCAGCCGGGCAAACTCCACCCCTTCGCTCATCAGGGCGTGGGTGCCCACCACAAGGTCGGCTTCGTCCTTGCGGATGGCAGCCAGCGTGGTGCGGCGGGCGGCGGCCTTCATGCCGCCGGTCAGCAGGGCCACCCGCATCCCGAAGGGGGCAAGCAGCCGGTTGAGCCCCTCGGCGTGCTGCGCGGCCAGAATTTCGGTAGGCGCCAGCAGTGCGGCCTGATATCCCGCCCGGATGCACGCCCAGATGGCGGCAGCAGCTACCAGCGTTTTGCCGCTGCCCACATCGCCCTGCAACAGGCGGTTCATGGCGGTTTCGCCCGCCATATCGTTTAAAATCTCCTCCACTGCACGGCGCTGCGCCCCGGTGGGGGCAAAGGGCAGACTCTGCCAGAAAGGGGCTGGGTCGGCGCGGCGCATGGGTGCCCCGGTGGCCGCAGCGCCCCGGCTGCGCATCCGCCCGATGCCCAATTGCAGCACCAAAAGCTCCTCGTAGATGAGCCGCCGCCGCGCTGCTGCAGCCTGCTCCTCGGTGGCAGGGCAGTGGATGGCGCGTACCGCCTCGGCCTTGGGGAGCAGACGGTATTTTTGCAGCATCTCCGGGGGCAGCGGGTCGGGCAGCAGCTCCGCGTGGGGCAAAAGCTGCCGGATGCAGCGGGAGATGGCGCTGCTGGTAAGCCCCTCGGTCTGGGGATAAACGGCCTCAAAGGGCGCGGCTTGGATCTGTTCAGCAGTGCGCACCTGCGGGTTGACCATCTGGCGGCGCAGCATCCCGCCGGTCACGATGCCCTGAAAATAGTATTCCTGCCCCAGCTGCAATTTCTGGGTGGCGTAGGGGTTATTGAACCATGTGATCTCCAGACTGGCTATATCGTCCCCGGCGGTGATGCGCTCCATCCGCCGCCCACCCGGCAAAATGCGCCCGCCGGGCTTTGCGAATACCTCGGCCTTTACCACGCATTCGGTGTCGGCGGGAGCTTCCGCAATGGAGTAGGGCTTGGAAAAGTCGATGTACCGCCGGGGGTAGTGGCACAGCAGGTCTGCCAGTGTCACGATGCCTAACTTCTCGAACCGCTCTGCGGTCTTGGGCCCCACCCCTTTCAGGTAGCGCACCGGGGTGTCCGGCGTTAAGGTAGTGCGGTTTTCGGTGGACATGGCGTTTCAACTCCCTTCCAAGCGTAGTATAGTCATTGTAACACGGACGGGGAACAGATGCAAATATTTTGCCCTTGCGCGGCAGCTGTGGTATACTGACATTACAAAAAGGGAGGAGAGATACTGTGGAGATACGCAACGCAACTATGGACGATTTACAGGCCATTGCCGCCGTGGAGGCAGCCTGTTTTCCGGCAGCGGAGGCTGCCACAGCGGAAGAATTTGCCGGACGGCTGGCACACTATGCCGGTCATTTCTGGCTGCTGCTTGAGCAGGGGGAGCTGGTGGCCTTTGTGGATGGCTTTTGCACCGACACACCCGACCTGACAGATGAGATGTACGCGGACGCCGCCCTGCATGATGAAAACGGCGCATGGCAGATGATCTTTGGGGTGAACACCCTCCCGCGCTGCCGCTGCCGGGGCTATGCCGGACTGCTGCTGCAAAGAGCCATTGCAGATGCCCGCGCACAGGGGCGCAAGGGGCTGGTGCTGACCTGCAAAGAGAAGCTTTTGCACTACTATGCAAAGTTCGGCTTTGTGAACGAGGGCGTTTCTGGCTCTACCCACGGCGGGGTGGTGTGGTATCAGATGCGGCTGCGGTTCTGAGAGAACGGTTTGGAATGCGCGCCGCGTGCGCTCTGCGCATAAATAGCGGAATTAGTTTTTTTATTCGGGATTCAGAAAAGCCTGCGGGCTTTTCTGAATCCCCTTTTCACGGGAGGGGTCGTGGAGGAAAACGGCATTTGCAATTCAGACCGCACTTTAATCATTGCAGCCCTTCTGTGAAAATAGCGTTTGGAGCGCTCCGCAGAGCTTGTCGGGGCAAAGCCCCTCCATCTGCTAACGCAGACCGCTCTGCCGCTTAAAAGCCCCACTGGGGCTTTCATTGCTGCGCAAACGCGGTCGCTCCAAACGCGAAATAAAAATAATCATTCCGCTGAAGATGGCTAGAGTGCAACGACGACGACCGCCGCCAGTGGCGGAAACATGGAGGAGTTGTTGGGGCAGCGGCCAGCAAGACGCAAGTGCCGCCCAAGGCACGATGCGGATGCTGGGTGCCGCAACCCGGAAGAAGCGGAAGCCATTTCAAATCGTTCTGCTGCCCAACCCGCACCCAATTTGCAAATTAAATTTGCATCTTTTTTGCGTTTTACGGCGATTTTCAGCAATTTTGCGGCAATGTAAAAAACTTTGCGGATTTTGCTTGACAGGGGGCTGCCTGCGTGTTATCATGAACACATGAACAGATGCTCATATATCGAAACGAAGGGAGAGGACAGCATGACCGGGCTAGAACAGACCGCACCGGAAAAAGAAAAACAGCCGGTAGAGATGCCGGATGACGAGGTGCTGTACGAACTGGCGGACCTGTTCCGCGTGTTCGGCGATTCCACCCGCATCAAGATCCTGTACGCCTTACACGACAGCGAGCTTTGCGTGCAGGATATCGCGGACGCCGTGCAGCTGAGCCAGTCTGCCGTCAGCCACCAGCTGCGGGTGCTCAAGGACTCCAAGCTTGTGCGCTTCCGGCGGGAGGGCAAAACCGTTTTCTACGCACTGGACGATGACCATGTGCGCAGCATCCTCTCCATGGGGATGGACCATATCGAAGAATGACCGGGCACACCGCCCGCAGAAAAGAAAGGCTGGTACTTATTATGAAAAAGACCTACAAGATCGAAGTGGACTGCGCCAACTGCGCCCAGAAGATGGAGGATGCCGCCAACACCGTAGCTGGTGTGGAAAAGGCGACCGTCAGCTTTATGACCCAGAAGATGAAGGTGGAGTTTGCCGAGGGTGCCGACCCTCACGCCACCATGGAGAACGTGCTGTCTGCCTGCAAGAAGGTAGAGGACGACTGCGAGATCTTTGATATCTGATGTGCGGCAAAGCTCTCCCGGTCGGTACGGGCTGGGGGAGTTTTTCTGTGGAAAAATCCGCCACTTTTCAACAATTTCCACCAGGTTTTCAACACGCTTTGCGAAAAAACCGAAAAAGAAGCGTGGAAAAGCGCTTTTTTACAGGAAAACTGTGTGGAAAACGCGGTTAAAACTGTGGAATACCCATTTTTTGCCGAAAAACTTGTGGAAAACCACCCGTTTTTCATCCGCTGCACCGCAAACTGAGGAGCGTTGCTTATGAACAAGAAACAAAAAAAGACCCTTGAGCGCATTCTGATCGCCGTGGCACTGGTGATCGTGCTCAAGCTTTTGCCCGCCTTGCCCATGCCGGTGGAGCTGGCGCTCTACTGCATCCCCTACCTTGTGGTGGGCTGGGATGTGCTGCGCAAGGCGCTGAAGGGCATCAAGAACCGTCAGCCCTTTGACGAGTGCTTTCTGATGGCAGTGGCCACCGTGGGCGCGTTTGCACTGGGCGACTATGTGGAGGGCTGCGCCGTTATCATCTTCTACCAGATCGGCGAGCTGTTCCAGAGCGTGGCGGTGGGCAAGAGCCGCCAGAGCATTGCCAGCCTGATGGACATCCGCCCGGACTACGCCAACATCGAGGGCGAGGACGGCAAGCTGGAGCAGGTGGACCCGGATGAGGTCGAGGTGGGCACCGTCATCGTGGTGCAGCCCGGCGAGCGGGTGCCCATTGACGGCGTCATCGTGGAGGGTGCTTCTGCCCTGAACACTGCTGCCCTGACCGGTGAGAGCCTGCCCCGGGATGTGAACGCCGGGGATGAAGTCATCAGCGGCTGCGTGAACATGACCGGCCTGCTGAAGGTGCGCACCACCAAGGAATTTGGCGAATCCACTGTCTCTAAGATTCTCGATCTGGTGGAAAATTCCAGCATGAAAAAAGCCCGGGCAGAAAACTTTATCACCCGCTTTGCCCGGGTGTATACCCCCGCCGTCTGCTACGGCGCACTGGCGCTGGCGCTTCTGCCGCCGGTGGTGCTGCTGCTCATGGGACAGCCCGCCCGCTTTGGCGACTGGGTCTACCGCGCTTTGACCTTCCTTGTCATCAGCTGCCCCTGTGCGCTGGTCATCTCCATCCCGCTGAGCTTTTTCGGCGGCATCGGCGGCGCTTCCTCCTGCGGCATCCTGATCAAGGGCTCTACCTATCTGGAAGAACTGGCCAACACCGGCGTTGTGGTGTTCGATAAGACCGGCACCCTGACGCAGGGCACCTTTAAGGTTGCCGGCATCCACCCGGCCGAGGGTGTGACCGACGCCGCACTGGTGGAAGCCGCTGCGCTGGCAGAAAGCTGGTCGAAGCACCCCATCTCCCTGAGCATCAAAGCTGCCTACGGCAAGCCCATCGATGCCGCCCGGGTCACGGACGTGCAGGAGCTGGGCGGTCATGGCGTGACCGCGAAGGTGGACGGCAAGAGCGTTGCCGCCGGCAACGCCCGCCTGATGGAAAAGCTTGGCCTTGCCGTGCCCGCCGTGGACGGCGTGGGCACCATCGTGCACGTTGCCGTGGAGGGCAGCTATGCGGGCTATCTGCTGATTTCGGACGTGGTAAAGCCCCACAGCGCCGATGCCATCCGCGCTTTGAAGGCTTCCGGCGTGCGCAAGACGGTCATGCTGACCGGCGATGCACAGCCGGTGGCACAGGCGGTAGCGCAGCAGCTGGGTCTGGACGAGTACCACGCCGGTCTTTTGCCCGGCGACAAGGTAGACCAGATCGAAAAGCTGCTGGCTGAAAAGCAGCCCAAGGAGAACCTTGCCTTTGTGGGTGACGGCATCAACGATGCGCCGGTGCTTTCCCGCGCAGACGTGGGCATCGCCATGGGTGCGCTGGGTTCGGACGCCGCCATCGAGGCCGCAGACGTGGTGCTGATGGATGACGATCCCGCAAAGATCGCGCTGGCTATGCGCATCGCCCGCCGCACCCTGCGCATCGTGCACCAGAACATCGTGTTTGCGCTGGGCATCAAGGCACTGTGCCTGCTGCTGGGTGCACTGGGCATTGCCGGAATGTGGGCAGCCATCTTTGCAGATGTGGGCGTGATGGTCATTGCCGTGCTCAACGCCACCCGCGCCCTGTATACCAAAGACCTGACCAAAAACTGACATAAACGCAAAACAGCCAGACCGGCACTGCCGGTCTGGCTGTTGTTGTTTCAAGACTTTTACAGCTTTTCCACCATCGCTGCCACGATCTTGGTGGCGGTGGCGACATACTCGCTGATGCTGAACTTCTTCACCACCAGAACTTCGTGGCCGTCTTCGTCGGCGTTGTCGCTCATGGCGCGCAGGATGACGCAGGGCACGCCGTTCTTGGCGGCGATCTGGCTTACCGCAGCGCCCTCCATCTCCACGCAGTCCGGGGCGCACTTGGCTTCAATGGCGGCTTTGGTCTCGCTGTCGCCCACGAACAGATCGCCGGTGGCGATCTTGCCCACCAGTGCCTTTACCCCGGCTTCGGCACAGGCGGCCTCGGCGGCGGCAATCAGTTCCGGGTCGCCGGTGTATTCCTTCAGGAACGGCGGGTTCTGGCAGATCATATCCAGCTGGGCGTCGTGGTACAGCACCGTCTTGCCGATGACCACATCCCCGATGCCGATCTTGCTGGTCATGTTGCCCGCAATGCCGGAGAAGATGATCTTCTCCGCGCCGAACTTGGTGATGAGCACCTGCGTGGTAGCAGCGGCGTTGGCCTTGCCCATACCGGCGCAGCACACCACCACCTGCTTGCCGGCCAGCGTACCCTTGTGGTACTCCACGCCGCCGTAGGGCTCAACGGTGACATTTTCCAGCTTTGCACACAGCTGGTCTACTTCATCGGGCATAGCGCCCATAATACCAAAGATCATGGTGGACTCCTTTAAACATTAAACAGGAACTCGATGACATCGCCATCCTGCACAACGTACTCCTTGCCCTCGGTGCGCTGCAGGCCCTTGGCCTTGACGGCGGCGTAGTCGAAGTTGTTGGCTTCCAGATCGTTGTAGCCGATGACGCTGGCGCGGATGAAGCCGCGCTCGAAGTCGCTGTGGATCTTACCGGCAGCCTGCGGAGCCTTGGTGCCCTTGCGGATGGTCCATGCGCGGCACTCCTTCTTGCCGTCGGTCAGGAAGGAGATCAGACCCAGCAGGTCGTAGCTGGCGGTGATCAGGTTGTCCAGACCGCTGGCCTCGATGCCCATCTCGGCCAGAAATGCCTTCTTTTCCTCGGGGCTGTAATCCGCAATGTCCTCCTCGGTCTTGGCGCAGATGGGAATGTAGCGGGCGCCCTCTTCCTTGGCGCGGGCAGCCACCAGCGGAACGTACTTGTTGTTCTCGATGCCCTCCATCAGGTCATCCTCGCCCACGTTGCAGGCGTACAGCACCGGCTTTGCGCTCAGCAGACCCATTTCGTGCAGCACGGTCTGCTGCTCGGTGTCGGCGGGGTCAAAATCGAAGCTGCGGGCGGGCTTACCGGCGCTCAGATGGTCGGCCAGCTGCTGCAGCCAAGCGGCCTCGGCGGCAGCGCCCTTGTTGTTGCCGCTCTTGGCAGCCTTTGCCATGCGGCCTGCGCGGTTCTGCACCACCTCAAGGTCGGAGAGGATCAGCTCGTAGTCGATGGCTTCAATATCGGCAATGGGGTCCACGGCCACGGCCTTGGTCACGTCCTCCACCACATGGATGATGTTGTCATCGTCAAAGCAGCGCACAACGTGCACGATGGCGTCGCACTCGCGGATGTGGCCAAGGAACTTGTTGCCAAGGCCGGCGCCCTGACTTGCACCCTTCACAAGACCCGCAATGTCCACGAACTCCACGATGGCAGGGGTCTTTTTGTTGGTCTGCCAGATCTCGGCCAGCTTGTCCAGCCGCTTGTCCGGCACAGCCACGATGCCGGAGTTCGGCTCGATGGTGCAGAAGGGATAGTTTGCAGCCTCCGCATTCTTGGTGGAGGTGATGGCGTTGAACAGAGTGGACTTGCCCACGTTGGGCAGGCCGACGATACCTAACTTCATATAAAATACGCTCCTTACACGTTTTTTGGCATAACGATACATCTACCATTATACGCGATGAACCCTGCCAGCGCAAGGGGGCAGGGCACGGAAATCAATTTTTGCGGCTTGAACCGGGACAAGAGCCTTTTCCCCTCGGGCAATCCGGCGCGCAGCGCCTGAAAAAGGCTCCCCAGCCACTTTCTTCCGGACTTTACAAAAAAGGAAATAAAACAAAGAGAGCATCAAAATGTAAACGTTTTCGGCCACATTACTAAAAAATACAACATGGAATATAAACAAAATCCCGGTAAAACCGGTTGACACCCGGGGGGGTATGCTATAATATTGTCGACAAAAATAATGTGTCAATCTTTAAAAATATTGGGCAATTTTTTGGCAAACTTGTCGAAAGGCAAGGACGCAAAGCCATAGGGGCTAAGGTTCGGGGCATTTCCCGGATGATGCCAGCCGGTTGCTTCCGGTTTTTTTGCGGAAATACTCTGCATACCGGAATCGTCCAAAACCGCAGGTGTGTTCTTTTTAAGGGCACGCCGGATTTTGCTCGTATCATCAAAGCTGCCCACAAGGTCGGGCGGCTTTTTTTATTGTTCCAACGGAAAGGGAGCGTGGAGCCCATGGAGAACAAAAACACAAGCAGAGTGGTCATCGGGGTGCTGGTGGTACTGGTGCTGCTGCTGGGCGGCTACATCGCAGTGTCCGGCGCGGCACGGGGCGGCAAGTCCGCTGCCACGGCCAACGGCGCGTCCGAAGCAGCCGCGCTGCCCATGGAGAACTATCAGGCGCAGTACGTCAAGCCGGAGACCCCCATCGACCGCAGCAAAAACGTCACCCTGCCGGGCTGGGGCGGCTTTACCATCCCCGCAAAGACCAAAAAGATCACGCAGGGGTTCGAGTTCCATAACCCAGCCGAGAACCTTTGGTACGAGGACTGGGTAAGCCTTGACGGCACCCAGCTGGAAAAGCTGGTGGTGGACAGCGGCCAGGCCACAGAGCTGAGCCATTACCTGCGCTTGGCGGGCATTCAGACCGAGGTAACAAAGGTGCTGGACGCCGACCCCGCCTATTTTGATATCCAAAAGACCGACGACGGGGTGTACACCATCGAGGCCATCAAGGGCTATAAGGGCGAAAAGACCCTGACCGTGCAGGCCGATGACGGCAAGCAGTACACCCTTACCCTGACCGGCAAGGAGGAGTGCTACTACATCGCCTTTGGGCTGTACTTAGAGGACGGCGACGAGCTGCTGTTCCAGTCCGGCCTTGTAGCGCCCGGGTTGTATGTGCAAAAGATGGAGATGACCCGCGCCCTTGCCCCCGGCGAGTACCCGGCCTATGTGGTGTGCCAGCCCTATCTTTCGGACCGCACCACCAAGACCAACAGCGGCATCGTAAAGCTGACACTGACCGTAGGCTGAGCCCCCTTGCGGTGGGCAAGACAGGCAGTGTTGACAATAAAAAAGAACTGAATTGGGGATCAACAAACCATACGGTGTGAAAGGAGTAGGCAAATCCAAGGCTGACCGTCAGCTGCGGGCCCCATTGCCAAATAAGGATTATGAAATTGACGAAGAAAGCAGCCGCCATGCTCCTCGCAGCTTCTCTGGCGGTGTCCATGTGCGCGACCCCGGTGTTTGCGGCTGACCATAATATGGGTTCGCAGACTGTCAATAGTAGTACTAATGTTCCTGGTGGTGCTTTGGTCGGGGTCGGGAACACCGATGTCTTTTACAAGGTTACGGAAAGTTATACTTGGACTGTTCCGGCTACCATTGACTTTGGTGAAAATGCTGGTGTGGGTAACACTTCTACGGTCAATGCCACGTTGGGCAAAGACGAACTGGGCAAGATGGCAGTGAAGGACAGCACAGACAACAAGTGGAAGGGCACTGCACCGAAGATTATGGTCACCAAGAACGTTATTGGTGTCGGTAAGAACTTGAAGATTGCCGTTAGTCCTGATTGGTTTGACACAAATGGTGAATTCTATGTGGAGACGCCCGATACTTATGAAAAGCTTTACTTTACCATTACCAAGCCTGCTGCTACTCCTGATGGTGCCGGGGAAAAACTGACCAAAGATAACACTAAGGTCCTGAGTGTTCCCTCTGGTACGAACACTGCTGAGCAGGAGTTGGTGTTTGAGCTGGAAACCGCTAAGGGCGACAACGTTGCTGAAAAGGCTGGCAGCTATGAAGGCCACGTCGTTTTTTATAGTAGTATTGTCTAACCCCGCACCTAAACCTGAATAATACCTGAGCCCAAAGGGGAGACGGGAGATGTTCCCTCTCCCCTTTTTTGATTTTTGCGGCAAAAAACAGCCACCCCACACAAGGAGGATACACCATGAAGCATTGTGCAAAAAAACTGCTGGGCCTTGCGTTTGCGCTGGCTCTGTGCCTTGCAGTGGGTGGAACGGCGCTTGCCCAAACGCCGGAATTTGCCGATGTGCCCGCCGCCCTGCCGGAGCAGGAAATGCTTGCCGACGAGCCGAATGTTACCATAGCAGAGGACACCACCACCATCGGTGATATTGCAACCAATGGCTATCAGGTGACCATCCCCACCACTGTGACGGTGAAGAGCGGGGAGAATAAGGGTGAGCTGGAAGTTAATGCAAAGCTGAAGCAGTACCGCACGTTGAATATCGGCATTGAATCGCCAAATAATTGGAAACTGAAATATGACGCAAAGGGTGCAGCCATTGCAAATGCGCCCACGGTGGAGTATACGCTGAAAAATAAAATTGAAGCTGGTGGGGAACACACGCCCGGAGGAATGTGGCATTATGATGAAAGCACGCATGAAATTATGTATGCAACATCCGCTGTTACGGACTTTCACACAGCAACCATCCCCCTTTCTGTCAACGTGACAGACCCCAGCCAAGCTACCATGAGCGGTACTTACTCCGATACGCTTACCTTTACTTTTGATTTGGTAAAACAGTGCGTTACCTATACCATCAACGTGTATGAGCAGAAGCTGGAAATCAACAACAGGAATAATACGCCCCATGTTACGGCAACGAACCGGGTCGATGACGCCACCGGGCAGCTGACAGACGCAAATTCTAAGCCTAAGGAAACCTATGTTTTGGAGTACGGCTGTGCAAATGCGTGGGGAATGCCTTTGGAAACTGCTGTTACTTCTGAGGTATGGACGCGCCCCCGACCTGACGGAACAGAGGGGGAGGAAGATACCCGCTGCTGGGAGGATTTGTCGCGCACCCTGACCCCCAAAGCGGATTTTGAAGCAAACCATAAAACCCAGACCATCAACCTGAACCTTGTGCGCAAGTGGTACTGGCTGGATGTGAACGGCATTGTTGGCTATGATGGAACTCTTAAACACAAGACAGACGGCAACCAGTTAGCGGCAGATGGAGTTGGCTGTTATCTGGACATCCACGTTTCTGTGGATGAGAAAAACAGTTGGTCGGAATGGTTCAGTTATAAGAACGGTGACGACTACTGGGGTACTTTCCCGTATGGAACGAACTTTGAAATTGGCTTCTACAACCCCAAGCCGGGCTACCTCTACGATACAGACGAAGAAGGAAACGTGAAGGTCATTGCAAACGGCAACGATGATTGCACCACAGAGGATAGAACGGTCGATGGTAAGGCGTACAAAATCTTTGAAGGTCAGCTGATAGATGAACCGCAGGAGGCGGATACAAGACCTACGGGTGGCGACGGCAACTTCCATGCCCCGGGCAACTACCAGCGCTACTGCTTTAACCCCTGCTTCCGGAACGACACGATTATTTACCATGAAAACAATGGCACTGCGGGCAGTGTGACCAAAGAGTACAAGGAGACCGATGTGCTCCCGGAGTACAATAAAGTGCTTACAGGTACGCATGGTGATATGAAGTTTGCGGGATGGAGTACAAAGCAAAAACCCACCAGCAAAACCGAAGTCTACCAGCCCGGAACGCTGGTAACAGAGGTCGAGTGGGGAACTACGGCTACCCCCAAACATCTTTACGCCATTTGGGGCTATGATATCACCGTGCAGTTTGAGGACGAAAAGGGCTACTCCACGAACGATGGTAAGGGCCCCGTTGCCACGCTTGGCGGTACGATGGTAGGCTACTCTTTTACCCTCGAAAAACAAGTGGTAGCAGATGGCGCAGACTGGACGCTGGATTTGACCGACCCTAAGGTAACGGAAGCAATTGATAATGCAACCACGGAAGCAAAACGTGCCGCAGGGGATAACCGTGCCACAACCACCAGCGATGATGTCTGGAAGACAGACATTGAGTACAAGCTCAGCGCAGCGGAGGTGAAAAATGGTAAACCGCTGGTCATCAAGCGCAGGCGCTATTTGCTGTCGGTCATCAGCGCTTTGACGGATACGGGCAGTGTTCTGAAGGTTGGTAAAAACCCCGAGATAGATGAATACGGGACGTTCAAAATCATAGTAAACGGTGGCAGCATCCCGCACTTAAGCAATAATGATACGTCTTTTTACCAGCAAGGCTTGAATTATGGTGCAAGCTATACGGTTAGCGACCCAAAACCGTTGAATGACACTTTTGTATATTCTGATTATGTTATTTTGCAGTCTCTTGCAGCCGGGAATAAACTGGGATCGGAAGTGACGCAGGATAACATAGAAAAAACTACAAGCTATAGTAGCCATGTAACGGGAAAAAAGAACAATGTTCACTATTACAAGCCGGGCGATTTAGACCCAGAGCCTGTTTACACAGGCGACCCTGTCCGGGTGGCGTTTTGGGAGAAAACCACCACCGCCACCCCCGGCCCGAACCGAGCCCCGGCGAAGAAAGCCCTGACCCTGCGCTACCACGCAAACTTTGATCCGATGGAGGAGGTTGCTCTTGACCTTGACCCCAACCCCCTGCTGGAGGATATGGACGATACCTTTGGCTTTGACCCCAATCCCCTGCCGGAGGACGTAGACGATGCCCTTGAGGAAGCGGTAAAGACCGTGCGCTACCAGCCCGGCGAGGATGTTGTCCTGCGCAACTGTATGTTTAAGCGCGGCGGCTACGTTTTTGTGGGCTGGAACACAGAACCGGACGGCACAGGCAAAAAGTACGAGGTGAACGGCGTGCCCATAACCGACTGGGCAGCGGGCGATACAGTAGACCTTTACGCCCAGTGGAAAAAGCCCGAACACCTGAAGCCTGTGGTAGACAACGAACCCTTTGTCCCGACTGACCCCGATACCCCGCCGGAGTGGGTAGACGATGGTTTTGACGCTGACTTTGGCGCAGACCCTGACCCCTTGCCGGAGGGCATGGATGATGCCTTTGGCGTGTAGACCCCGACCCGGCAGAAGAACCGTAACAAAAGCCCCTTGGCGCGGCAGCGCCAAGGGGCTTTTTGCCGCCGCGCGGGCAGAAATGTGAAAAAAACTACACTTCCTTCTTTATTTTGTCATAACTGTCCCGTATAATAGAAAGGAAAGAGCCTGTCAAAACGCCCGGAAGGGCTGAAGATACAGCAAAAACCTGCATAAAAGGGGAGGAAAACACTTATGGCAAACGAAAAGATCCTTGTGGTGGACGACGACGCCAACATCTGCGAGCTGCTGCGGCTGTACCTGACCAAGGAGGGCTATCAGGTCACGGTGGCAAACGATGGCGAAGAAGGGCTGGAAAAGTTCAACGCGGTCAAGCCGGACATGGTGCTGCTGGACGTGATGATGCCCCGCATGGACGGCCTTGAGGTCTGCCGCCGCATCCGCAAGGCGGGCAACACCCCGGTGATGATGCTTACCGCCAAGGGCGAGACCTTTGACAAGGTGCTGGGTCTGGAACTGGGCGCAGACGATTACATGGTCAAGCCCTTTGACGCAAAAGAGGTGGTGGCACGCATCAAGGCGGTGCTGCGCCGCTGCCAGACTACCTCCGCTGCCGCCGAGAGCACCGAGGGCGTCATCGAGTTCGACAACCTGCGGCTGGATATGAACAGCTATGAACTGCGGGTCAAGGGCAAGGTGGTGGAGGCTCCCCCCAAGGAGCTGGAACTGCTGAACTGTCTGGCCTCCCACCCCAACCGCGTGTACACCCGCGACCAGCTGCTGGACGAGGTGTGGGGCTTTGAGTACTACGGCGACAGCCGCACCATTGATGTCCACGTCAAGCGCCTGCGCGAAAAGCTGGCCGGGGCTTCCGATAAGTGGGAGCTGAAAACCGTCTGGGGCGTGGGCTATAAGTTCGAGGTGCGTCAGTAATGCGTA
>OWIX01000071.1_pt1 | contig 63338 bp, 84 predicted proteins | sample 1732851 | NCBI WGS metagenome assembly OWIX01 (sample SAMN05065761, study PRJEB22554) | human gut metagenome | biome: ENVO:2100002; feature: ENVO:00000062; material: ENVO:00002003 | host: Homo sapiens | place: USA
TCTACACCCTAGAGTTCGTCGGCAGCGTCAGATGTGTATAAGAGACAGATAAATCGGAGAGCAATGCTTTATTGTTTTCTTCAATCATGGCCGCCACAGCAATGATAAGAGCCTCAGCAGATGCTTCCGACATAACAGTGTTTCCGGCAGGAATACCGTTTCTTAATAATTCAGAAAGAATCCGGCGGTTTTCGTCACCATAACGTTTAAGTCCAATTCTTCTGAGATTATCAATCCAATTATCCATGATAACTCCTTTCTGATTATTTTAATGCAATCGCAAACAAATGTAAACAACAAATGTAATAAACATTTGTTGAAAACGGAGGTGATATTTTGAAGCGAAAACTGTCTCCATGGTGCAAAGAAGTAAAGAAAACCCTAATTGACAGAGATATGTCTGTCACGGAATTATGCGGTGAAGTTGGGATGTGCAGGAACTATGTGACAACCACCATAAATGGAAGAATGTATGCACCTGCACTTGCTGAAAAAATCAGCAAGGCTCTGGATATCGATACAGAGTACACAATTTAATTACCATAACTTGATTATACAGCTTATAGAAGGAGAGAAAAATGTCGAAATTTGCTACGAAAGCAGCGGCTAATATGTTTTGCCAGGCACGATATGAGGCGGCAAAGTCAAATGAACGTCTGAGCAGCAGAGAAGGTGCTGCGGAAGAAATAGGAATCGACCGTACAAGGTTAGCCAGAATCGAACTTGGGAGCACAATACCATATCAGGAAGAGGTCCTTTTGATGGCTGACTGCTATAAGGCACCGGAATTGAAAGGAAATTATTGCCGGGAGATGTGCCCGCTTGGAAAGAACATGCCGAAGATTGAGAATGCAGGACTGGATAGAATCAGCTTGAGAATGCTTTCTTCTTTAAAGAAGATAAACGAGGCAAAGGAATCACTTCTTGATATTACGGCAGACGGAATTATCTCAGAAGAGGAAAAACCGGAACTGAAAAAAATCATTCAGACATTAGATGAAGTAAATGAGATCACACAAAATCTGAAAAATTGGATTGAGAGAAATCTGGAATGAGGTGCTTGGTATGGAAAATGCAAACGGTGTAATCAAAAAGCTTACATCTGCGGAACGTTCTTACTATACAGCCGCTGAGGTCAGAGAAATGATGGGTGTGAGCAGGGATACGGCATATCGCATGATACGTTCTCTTAGATCGGACCTGATAGCTGATGGACAGCTTGCCAAGGGATATCCGTCAGGGAAAATCCCCAAAAAGGCATTTAACAAATTATACATGATTGAATGAAAGGAGTGGATACGATGGCTTTTTATAGAATCTGCCCGGATTGCGGAGCGTATCTGGATCCGGGAGAACAGTGCAGTTGCCATGAAGAACGCCTGATCGAAATGGAAAGAAAAGAAAAAGCAACTGCATTTGTTGAAAAGATGATGAAAGAAGAAAAAAGTGGCCAGCTTCGCCTGGCAGTATAGGAGGGAAAGATGCTGACAGCAAAAGATCTTGAAAAATATCATCAGGCCGCAGAGCGGATCCTGAATGCAATGGACAACAGCCCGGTGCCGATCAGCTGGCACGAAATGGACAGAATGGCATTGCAGAGTGTTATCGCAAAGGAATTGATTCTCATTGACAAGGAGGCAAGGAAATGAATGTATGCAAGGTGCCGGATATGTACAAAGACATGGAATATAAGTATATCACAGAAGATTCCAAAACAAGGGTATATCTGTCCGTGGTGCGAGAATTCAATGAGGCAGAATATGAGAAATACTACATCCGCAAAAAGAAAGAGAAAGTGAGAAAGAGAATCCTTTTTATTGCAAGAGCTTTGAAGTATGCACTTCCAGTCCTGGCAAGCACGATTCTTTACAATATGCTTTCAAATAAGCTTTATCTTGAAAGAGGAAGCTATGAAATTGGCTCAGAAATAGTTTTTGTTGGAATATTCGGCATCGCACTGTTTGGGTTTCTGAATTGGTTTATAGGAGGTGATGAACATTAAAAAGGTCTTGGATAATAAGGGGAAAGCGGAGTGTAGACGGCACCCACGATCCTATCCAAGACCAGTCAGAACTTTTAAAAACAGGTTATCGACCCTTTGTTTTTAAAGTCATCGTCATTTTATCACAAAAATAGGAGGTTATCAAGTAGATGAAAGATGTTTTAGGAAGCTTGCCGGAAGTTATCACGGCATACAAAAATTACAATCTGCTGGTTCCTACAGCAACGGACGTGCAGCTCAATCCATTCTACAAATTCCATGTAGAAGAGGTTCCAGTCGATCTGGGTGAGAACAGCGGAGATATTTTCAAGGTTGGTTCAGTTAAGACAGGTAAGCAGGATGAGAGAGGAAAAGACATCTGGGAAGATGTGTACTCCCTGTCAAAGCCATTATTGAATAAGATGGCAATGGCGGCCGGAATCCAGTTCAATCCAAAGGAAACATATGGCGAGCGTATCGACCGGGTCACATACCGGGCGCAGGCACAGGGTGCCATGCGGAAAGCCGATGGAACAGCCAGAACCGAAACAGATCAGAAAGTAATCTGCCTCGAGGACGAGGAAGATAAATACCGCATTGAGTTTTCCGACAAAGCTGCCAAAGGTATTGTTGACGAAAAACAGGCAAAGGCAGCTGCTGAGATTTATGCAGGCCAGTGGGTGGAATCAAAGAATAAATGGGGAAAGAAATGCCAGGCATTTGTGATTGCCAAAGAGGATCGGGAACGATATATTGAACGTTCCGTTATGGTAAACATGGCACTTCTGAAAAAGACCTGGGCTGAAAAAGCAATGACTGGAGCAAAGCTTCGTGTCATTAGAGCATTGCTTGGCGTAAAGGGGACATATACAAGAGCAGAACTCCAGAGAAATTTTGCTATTCCTACGGTTATCTTTTCACCGGATTTCTCGGATCCGCAGGTCAGACAGGCAATGCTGACACAGGGAATGAATTCTGTAAACAATATGTTCGGAACGCCGCAGATCGGCATCAAAAGAGTTGATTTCGATACGGAGAACAATACATTTGATCCTGCCGATCTGGATAATCCGGCGTACGCTTCGGATACAGAAACTGAAGATGATTATCCACCGATGCAGGAGCCGGACGTTGTTCCTGAGCCGGATCCAGAATCAGAACCCGAACCAGACCGATCAATGGATTTCCAGTGTTCCAGATGCGGTGAGGTCATAAATGAAAGAGTTTATGAATATTCAATCAATAAATTCGGAGAGCCACTTTGCATTAAATGTCAGAGAGGAGGCGGACGTAGATGAAAATATTACATACAGCTGATTGGCATATTGGCCAGTTCAAAGGTCCTGTGGTGGACGGAGTGAATCTCCGTTCACAGGATACAGTGAAATGTCTTGAGTATATGGTTGATGTAGCTATTAAAGAACGACCGGACATTGTTTGCATTTCCGGTGATATCTTCCACCAGGAGCAGATCGGTCCGGTACGATATTCGGATGAAATGATTCATGCGACCAATATCATCACATCATTGGCGCATTTCGCAGGCTATGTGATCGTAATGAGAGGAACACCGAACCATGATGGAAGCGGACAGTTCCGAGTACTGAAAAGAATGCTGCTGAACGTCAATAACGTATGTGTTGTGACGGAACCGTTTGTTATCAAAACGAAATATGCAGACATTGCTTGCATACCTGGATTTGACAAACAGGAGTTCAGAGCAAAATTCCCTGGTTTATCTGCAGATGAAGAAAATCTGGCATGGACGAAATATATTTCAGATATGGTTTTTGCACTGAGAGCAGAGTGTGAAAAGACACCGATTCTCATGGCGCATTATACGGTTCCTGGTTGCAACATGGAATCAGGGCAGACCTCCTTCTTCACAAACTTTGAGCCGGTCATTCCAAGAGAAGCTTTAATTGCCGCAAGATATGAGGCGGTGCTTCTTGGTCATATCCATCGCCCGCAAATCATTGAAGGATTTGACAATGTATTCTATTCCGGAGCGATCAATGCAATGAATTTTAATGATGAAGGACAGGATCGTGGATTCTGGATTCATGAATTTAATGAGAAAGGCACTCTGGTAAAAGGACATAGATACACTACTCCATACAGACAGTTCCGCACTATCACCTGGGATCCTGATGAAGTTGGCGACTATATCCGTGAAGGGGCTATGTATCTTCATAGAACAGGCATTTCAGAAGATGTGACGGATAAGATAGTCCGGGTGCGGTATTCCTGCACATCTGAACAGAAAAAGGCGCTCAACATTCCACTACTGCAAAAGAACCTGTATGAGCTTGGTGCATTCTATGTGGCAGATATTGAAGCAGAAAGCACTATTGACATCACGAACCGCGGGCTTCTCTCGGAGGAAAGCGACCCAAGGTTGAATCTGAAAAAATGGTTGGAGGAAAAGACATTTAAGAATCCAGACAAAATCGTGGAGCTTGCCGAGCCAATCATAGCAGAAGCCATGAAACAGAGTACCACCGCAGAGATTCACGGTGTGTTTAAGCCGGTATCCATTTCTGTCAGAAATTACAGAAACTACAAGGAAGAAAACTTTGATTTTTCAGACATTTCATTCTGCACGATCAATGGAGTAAACGGTGCAGGAAAGAGCAGCCTTTTCATGGATGCTATTGTAGATTGTCTGTTTGAAGAAACCCGTGAGGGAGACTGTAAGGCGTGGATCCGAGGTACAGAGGATGCAAGAAGCGGTTCCATAGAATTTATTTTCGACATCGGAGAGAAACGATTCCGGGTAGTCCGCACCAGAACAAAATCTGGAAAACCAACACTGAACTTGTCACAGTATCAAAAAGAAAGTGCTGACTGGATGAATCTGTCCAAGGAAAGAATCATTGACACACAGGCTGAAATCGAGAAGCTTCTTGGTATGGACAGCATGACATTTCGCAGCTGCGCATTGATCATGCAGGACCAGTATGGATTATTCTTGCAGGCGAAGAAAGATGAACGTATTGCTATCCTTGGAAATCTGCTCGGGCTTGGAATCTATGGAGTTATGGAACTGGATTCAAAAAAGAAACTCTCCGAACAGAGAAAAGAGCTGGCTTCGAAAAAAGAAGCTGTCCGAATCAAAACGGATTTTATCAAATCCAAAGGAGATCCGGAATCTGAATTGCAGAAAGCAGAGGAAGATATTCAGCAGCTTAATAAAGATATTGAGGATTTAAGCGATACTCAAGGACAGTTGCTGAATAAACATGCTCAGATTGAAAAAGCAGAGCAGGAGTGCCGCAAAGCTTCGGAAGAATTGGATGATTGTCATAAGAGACGCAGATCCATTTCAGATGAAATCTCAAGTAAGACGCAGATTTTAGAAAACTGTAATGCCGCATTGGAATCAGCGAATGAGGTCAGAGAAAAAGCCGCCGAATATAAACAGTTGTCCGAACAGATTATAGAGCTGGAGAAAGACGTTCTTAATCATGACAATGCAAAAAGAAATCTTGCTGGGTATAATGCTGACATCCAGAATTGCCAGAATATCATAAACGATGCAAAGCGTCGAAATAACGACATTGCGAATCTTATTGAACAGCTTAAAGCAGAACTTCCGGATAATTTGGAAGAAAAACTGACGGAGCTGGCTCAGGCGAGGACGCAATGCGAGGAATTACAGGAAAAAAGACATTTGACTTCTGTTGCGGAGCAGGAACTGCAACAGATAAGAGCAACGTATTCTCAGCGTATATCAGAAGCAGAGAACAGGCGGAAATATCGTTTGGACAGAATTTCCGAGATAAGACAGCAGGAGGAATTTATGAAGAATTCCGGTTGCCCTGATATAGATAGAGCAAGCTGCAGGTTTCTCGCAAAAGCAATCGATGATGTAAAGAGTTTGCCAGAAGAAGCAGACCATCTGGAAAAATGTGAGGAAGAAATAGCAGCATTGAGGATCAAACGAGACGAAGAAATATCCAAAAAACAGGATGAAATTTGTATTATCGGATATGATGCTGAAAGATTAGAACTTTTGATAAGAAAAGCACGTGCACTTGTAAAATATGAAAACTTGAAAAAGGATGCCGAGAAAAAGAAACTTGAAATCGCCCGTTTAGAGACAGAAAAGAACACCAACAGTAAAACGATAGGGCAGTATGAAGAAATCCTCTTAGAGCTCAATATAAAGGCCCAGAAAGCAACTGATATTGTTGCTGCGTTATCTGATTCCGTTATTAAGCATGATGATGCTGTATGTAAAAGAAATTCGGTAGCACATTTTGCAGACCAGGAAAAGGAACTTCCGGTGTATGAAGAAAGAAAACAGCATATTGATAAGAGACTTACTGAATTATATCAGGAACGGAGCAAGGAAGATGCCAACGAACTTGTTTTACATAACAATCTTCGTGAAGCGGAAATAAAACTGGAAGAATTAAGAAAAGATATTGAAGGCAGTGAAGCTCTTGAAGAAGTTGAGAGAAGATTAAAATCTACAAAAGAAACTCTTGAAAAAGCGCAGATTCAAAAAGGCGTACTGACACAGAGAGTTGAAGATGTTGAGGCAATGCGTTCTGAAATAGCTCTTTTGAATAAAGGTATTGCTGTTGCAGCTGAGAAAGCTGATTGCTACGAGGCTTTGAAACAGGCATTTTCACAGGACGGAGTTCCGCACCAGATCATCAGGAACATCATTCCTCATATCACAGATACTACGAACAATATTCTCGGCCAGATGACTGGTGGAACGATGGGAGTGGAATTTGTGATGGAGCGCACCGTCAAAGGAAAGGACGGAGACAAGGCAACGCTGGATGTTCTGATCAACGAATATGGCAAGACAACTCTTCCATATGCTTCCAAGAGCGGAGGCGAGAAGGTAAAAGCTTCTCTTGCTGTTATCCTTGCATTGTCCGAAATCAAGGCAACAGCGGCAGGAATACAGCTTGGAATGCTCTTTATTGATGAACCACCATTCCTTGATGATGAGGGTGCACAGGCTTATGTAGATGCCCTTGAGACGATTCGTGATCGATATTCTGATGTGAAGATTATGGCTATAACTCATGACGATGCCATGAAAGCGAGATTTGGCCAGGCTGTGACAGTAATTAAAACAGATGATGGTTCAAAAGTAATCTACTAAGCGGGGGAACTTATGGCGAAAAGATATTATTGGTTAAAGCTTCCTGACGGATTTTTCCGTCAGAAGGCTATCAAAAAACTTCGGAAGATTGCCGGAGGAGACACCTACACAATTATTTACCTGAAAATGCTTCTTGTGGCGATGAAACAGGATGGAAGACTTTACTTCGAGGGAGTAGAAGCAACATTCTATGACGAGCTTGCTCTGGACCTGGACGAAGAAGTTGAAAATGTAAGAGTGACGGTTATGTTTTTGATTCAGCAGGACCTCATGCAGCTGATTGACGAAACCGAATATTCACTGCCGGAATGCTCCAAAATGACAGGGTCGGAAAGTGCCAGTGCTGAAAGAATGAGACGGTTAAGAGACAAAAAAGCGTCACAATGTGACATTGAAGTGACGGAACAGTTACGCATAGGTGACGTAGAGAAAGAGATAGAGAAAGAGATAGAGTTAGATAAAGAGAAAGATAATAAAAACATTAGCTTGGAGCTTAAAGACTCCAAGCAGAACACGTTCATCTCTCTTCCTCTGATTACAGGCTCAGGAAACTACGATGTGACATTTAATTATCTCAATTCACTGAGAGAACTGTTTCCGGCATTGGATGTTGAACAGGAGTTTAGATCAATGGCAGCATGGCTTGACAGTCACCCTCGTAATCGTAAGACACCTAGAGGAATCAAGAGATTTATCACTGGTTGGTTAGAACGTTCACAGAATTCAATGCCGGCATCCAGAACACCGCAAGCACCTGTAGCTACAAAGAACATGTCAACGGATCAGTATATGGAGGCAACGGCCGGCTGGCGCGAAGGGATGGGTGATTGAAGTGACACCTCAAGAATTTGATTTTGTCAGAGCTTCGATCAAAAGTGCCTATCCAACATTTAATGTCATGCCAGACCAGTACAGCATCAGAATGTGGTACCGCATGTTGGGAGACCTAGACTATAAGCTTTGCGAAACAGCATTGATGGAACTGTTTGCCACTCATACATATCCGCCTCAGATATCTGAGATACGAGAGAAATGTGCAGAATATACAGTTCCGCACCTCAAAGACCAGGGAGAAGCCTGGGGAGAAGTACAGAAGGCTATAAGCCAGTATGGATATTACAGGCAGGAAGAAGCACTGGAAAGCCTGACGCCGATAGTCAGAGAAGCGGTAAAGCGGCTTGGCTTCCGGGAGATATGCCTCGATGAGAACCAGGATGCTGTCCGAGCGCATTTCTTCAAGATATATTCAACCCTGATCGAGCGCAAGACGAACGATGCAAAGCTTCCTCCGAGTATTCTGGAAGCGAAAAATAAATATATTGCACAGCTTACCACACACGAAAATGCGGCAATAGAACAACAGCACCGGGAACAGATAGCAGAAGAACCAGAACGTGCGACACCAGAGTATATAGATATGCTGATGCGGGAACACGGATTCAAGAGGTGACAGCATGGAGCAGATAGAGAAAATACAAGGAACGGAGAAAGAGTTCATAAAAGTTTTTCAAGAGCTGTGTTACAGCCGGAGTTCATGGCAGGTGTGGGCCGATCTAATGGCGGCAATGGCTTGCACACTGGCGAATTCGGTTGATAAGACGGAACCGAGATACACTGCAAGAGAGAAAGAATATGCAGAGTGCATCAAACGCCTTGGCGGGGTAGAGAAGCCGGCCAAATGCTTTGCGATTGTGGTTGAGGCACTGGAACGCAATCCAGATCAGGACTTTCTTGGAAAACTGTACATGAGCCTTGAGCTAGGGAACCACTGGAAAGGGCAGTTTTTTACACCATACAATGTCTGTGAATGTATGGCAAGCATAACAATCAATGACAATGTACAGATATTGGAAAAACAGGAATGGATATCTGTCAATGATCCGGCGTGTGGAGCAGGAGCAACTCTTGTAGCAGCGGCAAACATATTCCACAGAAAAAAGATAAATTATCAGACACGGGTTTTGTTCACCGCCAATGACATAGACAGGGTAGTTGCCCAGATGTGTTACATACAGCTTTCGCTTCTTGGGTGCGCAGGCTGGGTGGCTGTTGCAAATACGATATCCAATCCGGTGTGCGGAGATCCACTGATGCCGGTTGAAAAGCCGGGACAGGAATTCTGGTACACACCGTTTTATTTCAGGGGAGAATGGAACTGTAGACGGCAGATTCAGATATTTAAAGAAATGTGCGGTTCATGGATAACTCCGATTGAAGAACGCAACCCTGGGAAGATTACTTTTTATTTTGATTTCGAGAAAGGAGATTACAAATGTCAGAACAGTTAAAACAGGAACTTGAAGCTGATACTGACCGTTTAGAGGCGGAAACGGTTGCAGACAGTGAAACAATAGGGGAACAGGAAGAGAAACCGACAGAGGGCAAATTAGAGGCCCAGGAAGACGATGAATCAAAGGAAGAGGATACAGTTCCAATGGGAAAAGCCTCTCTTGTTGATATTGTTTCCGGGATTCCAGCTCCGACAAAAGAAGAAGTTGAAGCAGCAGAAGCTGAAAATGCAAAGCCGGTAAAGCAGAAAGCCAGAGAAAAGCTGGAAGCAGAAAAGAAGAAGGCAACACAGAAGAACTTTGCGGATCCGGTCATTACTTACCTGATGAAAAGATGCGAAGAGGATCAGGGGCTTGCTGAAGATGTGATGCAGGAGGGAAAGACCTGGAACAAGTGCTTTAGTTATATCGTTGAGCAGGCCAGGAAGCAGTCGAATGGCAGATCCGCTGCAGTTGAAGACCAGGTTGTATATGAATGGGCAGAGGATTATTACCACAAATATGAAAAACCGAAACCTGTTAAAAAGGAAAAAGGTAAAAAGCCTGTGATAACAAAAAAGCCGGTTACACCAACAAAAACTACCGAAAAAATCACAGATAATGAGAAAAAATCACAGGAAACAAAAGATAAACCTCAGATTTCTGAAAAGCCAGTGAAAAAAGATGCTGCTTCCAAGCAGCGGAAAACTGAAAAAACCAGTACCAAAAGCAGCGAACTGTCTGGCCAGATGTCATTGTTTGATCTTCTGTAGGAGGCTGTCGCATGGAAAAGAGAAAATTAGCAAAGATTCCGAGGGAGGAAGCCTCTGATGAAATGGTCAGATTTGCGGAAAGAGCTGCAGGCACACATATCGTAACGACCAAAGATATAGAAAAAGATCTGTTGATGGTAACATTCTATCCAATCAGAAAATTGAAGAAAGGAAAAAAAGACGCTCAGTTAAGAACGTTTTTTTCCAAGAATGATTACATATCACAAGATCTGACCGTTGAAAAAGTGAAATGGCTGACTGCAGCTTATGACAGAATGTATGATATCAGCCTTTATGAACATCATTGGGATTACAAAGAAAGCACAGGCAGATGGACGCCGAATATGTTTTTCTGGACGGATGCAGACATTGATCGTATGCGCAGCTTTTTCAAGGAATGGAGCACAGAGAAAGATGCAAGAGACTGGACAGCTGTGACACGCTTTCAGGATATGGTCAAACAAAAACGTCTTGATGAAAGACATGCCAAAGAAACCAATCCAATTGATGCGCTTATGGAAACGGTCAAAGAAATCCCTGATGAATTTAAAAACTGGGTATCAGATAAGGCGATGTCATTCAGCAGATATCTGATTTACTCAACAAGATCAAAGAATGAGGCTCTGGTGCATTGCACTCATTGTAATGGGGTGACACTGGTAGACAGAACGAAAATTCGGTTAAGAAATAACGAGAAGGGGATATGCCCCCTTTGCGGAAGTCCGGTCACCATTAAAGCCAGAGGCAGGATGCCGGCACGCATATGTGACAGGAGGATTGTTTCATTTATTGATCCAAGAGAAGAGGGGTTCCTGTGGCGGTATTTTACAGCATACAGAGAAGTAAAGCCGGATGGAAAGACAAATGATGGATTATTTGAGATCGTAAGGACATTTTACAAATTTGCACCGAACGGAACGCCATGCACCAGCAGTTATGAATACAGAGAGTATAAACAGACTGGTATTGTACGGTGGTGCACAGATGAAGGATACAGAGAAAGTTCATACTGCACCTTATATCCCGGAAACCTGCCGGAAGCATGGAAAGACACTCCGATGAAATACTCGGCACTGGAAATTTTGGCGGAGAATAGACCGAGTGAACAGATACATTATGCAAAGGCAATTAACAGATACAGAAAGTTTCCGCAGCTTGAATGGTTTATAAAAATGGGGCTGTATAAACTGGCCGCACATCTGATCAACGAGTTTCACGATGGTGCTTTTGGGTATGAAAGCCGGAATGGAATTAGGGGACTGAGAAAAAGTGGAAAAACAATATTTGAAATTCTTGGCCTTACGAAGGAAAACACGCGAATACTGCAGTCTATTGATGGAAACATTGATGAACTGAGATTATTGCAGGAAGCGCAAAGCTCTGGTTACAACCTAAAAGCGGAAGAACTGGAACGGTTCTATAAACTTTTCGGATGCAACACAACGCTGATCCGGAAGGAGAACAGGAAATCGACCATCCATAAGATCTGCAGATATATTGAACGCGAAGGTGCTGATTATCGCGTGGGAGAGAGCGGACAATGTTGGCGATATTCCTATATGCAGTGTAAAGAAAGACCGGATATCAGAGAAGAACGTCTGCAGAATTGCGCTAAGGACTGGCTTGATTATTTGAACTGGTGCAAAGAACTGAAATATGATCTCAACAATATGTTCTTCTATTTTCCGAAGAATTTCAAGAAAGTACATGATCGGACAGCTGCGGAATATCAAGCATTGCAGGATAAAAAGGCAGCGGAAAAGAAACGCCGGGAAGATGAACGGATAAAGCGGGAAGCCGAGGTCATGAAAAAACTTCTGGAGGAAATGCTCAAAGAGAATGCCGGTATAGACAACGCTTTCTTGATAAAAGGAAAAGGATTGATATTGAGAGTGCCAAGAGATACACAGGAAATCAAGAATGAAGGAGCTGCCCTTCACCATTGTGTTGGAACTTACGTTGACCGAGTGGCCAAAGGGCAGACACACATCTTCTTTGTGCGCAGAGTGGAAGAACCTGATACACCATATTTCACAATGGAATATAACAATGGTCGCGTGATCCAGTGCAGGGGAAATCACAACTGTGGGATGCCGGCATCGGTAAAAGCTTTTGTAGCTGCATTTGAGAAGCTGATGAAAGAACGAGAAGAAAAGATGGAAAGGAAGTGCGGATAATGGCGAAGCAGAGCATCAGAAGTATTCGAAAAGGAAGCGTTCAGTGGAACGAAGAAGACCGATTGCAGATGGTTTCCATGCTGGCAAAAGCAGGATATGCAGTCCAGATTGTCAGAAAAGAAGTTCCCGGAGGCGAAAACAGAAAATCAGCTCAGTACGAATATGTGATCGAATACGGAGAGAAGGTGGAATGATGAAATTCATAGCCAGGAAACCTGTTGTAAAGACGAGGGTTTACAAGAGATACGGTCTTGTATGCGTAGAATATAAGCCATGCTACTGTCCGAGGTGCCGGAATATATTAAACGCAGGACCGAACTATCAACCGAAATACTGTAGCGAGTGCGGACAGAAGATTGACTTCTCAGAAGTGAAGTGGGAAGAAGAAAGAATTCTTGAACATGCAGAAAGGAGTTTGACAAATGAATAAGAGCGGTATTGAATGGTGCGATCACACATGGAATCCAATCACCGGTTGTCGGCATGGCTGTTCTTACTGCTACGCCGACAAGATGTCACTCCGTTTTTGCGGAAACATGAAACGAAATATGCTCCAGACAGGGCAATATCGAATAGAGGGAGATCTGTTCGTTCTGGATGAACCGTTCATGAATGAAGATGGAAAGCCTGTCATATATCCATTTGGATTTGAACCGACATTGCACAGATACAGATACGATACACTGGACAAGCTGAAACAGGGGCAGAATGTGTTTGTTGGAGCAATGGCCGATATATTTGGCGAATGGGTGCCGGACAGTTGGATAGACGATATCTTTGGTATTTGCGAAAAACACCCCCAGCACAATTACTTGTTTCTTACCAAGAATCCGAAAAGGTACACCCAGTACGGTGTGCCTTCCGGAAAAGGAAATATGTGGTATGGAACAACTGTGACGAATAGTGAGGACATGGAACGGATATACCAGCTTCCAACTCTGCTAAACACTTTCGCCAGTATAGAGCCATTGCTTGAAGATATAGACGAAAACATTTCTGCACTGAAATATTTGAACTGGATCATCATCGGCGCCGAGACAGGACACAGGAAAGAGAAAGTGATTCCTAAGTTCGAATGGATCAAGAGGATTGTTGTAGAAGCTGATTACAATGGGATACCGGTATTCATGAAAGACAGTCTGGTTCCGATTATTGGCGAGAAGAATATGCGCAGGGATTATCCGAAGGAACTGCAGATTCGTAAGAGAAGCGAGAAAGTTAATAAAAGACTCAGCGGCAGTTGTATGTTGTGCGGAAAGACAGAAGATAAAAACAAGATGGTTACCTTGACAGCAAGAGCGGTCAGGGGCGGCAAGGCGGCATCGTTTGGCCATATGTGCCATTCCTGTTTTACAAAATGGCTGACTGCTCACAATATACCGGTGCCGGACCTGGAAAATAAAAAGGAGATTGAAGATGGCGAAGAGAAGCTGTAGAAGAACAACTGATGAAAACCTTATTCATAAAAAAGCTGTGGAAATGAGAAAGAAGACAGATGAACAGCTTGTGCATTATGTGGAAGATCGTGTGGAAAAAGCACGAAGTGAGGGCTTCAATTGTGGAAAAGCCAGTGTTCCAAAAACCGGAGAGGGAGCAAAGGAGTTTATCGCATTCCTTCAGCTGAATAAGATTCCGGGAATTGGAGCAGTAACAATAAACAAACTCATAAAGGTAGCGGAAGAAAATGGATACTTATAAGCGTTCGATAAGAGGTCTGCAGAGCAGATCTAACGGGGAACATTTTGAGGGAATGATAATTGCGGCATCCAGATTCTATGAAGAAAGAGGAATTGCAGCAGTTGATAAAACTCCGGAAGCATTTAAGGTACTGAAGGCAATGGACAGGAACAGAGGGCAGTTCATCTGCTGTTTCACTAAACAGGCTCAGCCTGATTTCAAAGGAATTCTCATGGATTCAACCATGATCTTGTTTGATGCAAAACATACGGACAAGGATAAGATCGGCAGAGATGTAGTTACTGCTGAACAGCAGGCGTGCTTTGAACGGTATATGAAGCTTGGAGCAATGTGCTTTTTGGTTGTGTCTCTGGAATTTAAAGAATTCTACCGAGTTCCGTGGGTGGTGTTCCGGGACATGAAGAAGATTTACGGACACAAGTACATGAACCGGGAGGAGCTGGAACCTTACAGGATCAAATATTCAAACGGAGTGGTGAAATACCTCGATGGTATTGTCCTCCGGGAAAGGAATGAAGATGAAAGTACAGAAGTATGAGATTGCCAGAGTTATTGACAAATTAAAAAGTATTGTGCAGAAGAATGACCAGTTTCCGGCACTGGGCGGGATTCTGGTAAAGGACGGGTATTTAATTGCCTCCAACTCCGAGATCACAATGAAGGTCAAATTAGAGGCCTCAGAAGGCAGTTATTTTATTATTCCAATGAAAGCCTTTGACTTGATCAAAAATCTTCCAGATGGAGAAATCGACATCAGCGCAACTGACAAGAATGTAGTTATGATCAAGATAGGAGCAATTAAAAATAAATACCAGAGTTATCCTCCGGAAGAATTCAATTTTGATATTACAGAGGATCCGGAAGCGGATGGAGTGGAATTGAATGGCAAAAAGATCATGGAGGCTATAGGTCATGTTATTTATGCAGCAGCTGACGGCGGTGCGAATACACAGATGACTGGAATTTATTTTGAGGGTACAGACAGCGGAGTTTCCCTTGCCGCACTGGACGGGCACGTGGTCGCAGTAGATTCTGTTAAAGCAGAAGGCGCAAAGGACATGAAACTGATCGTGCCGAAGGCAACCGCCAAGAAGTTGATTTCCATGGGCGTGATCGACGATGTGACACTTACATACACCAAAAACAGTGCAGTATTCAAATCTGACGAATACACCATCTATACCAGATTGATCACAGGAAATTATTTTCCGTATCAGAAGATGTTTACTGATGGCGAAATCAATACATGTGCATCTCGCACGGCCCTGATCGGAGCAATGACCAGAGCAAAGATGTGTACAGAGGAAAAGCAGCCGGCAGTATTCCAGATAGAAGACGATGTGCTGAATATCAGTATTCGGGATAAATTGGCAGATTATCAGGAACAGGTACCGCTCCAGGAAACCGTATGCAAATCCATACGGTTGGGATTTGATTCCAAACTGGTTCTTGAAACGCTGAAAGCTTTTACCTGTGACAATATTGCACTGGGCTTCACCAGCCCAAGAACACCGATGATTGTGGAAGCAGAGGACAGCGACATGAAAGCCATGGTGCTTCCGGTTGCGATAAGGGAGGCGTAAACATGATTGAGATCATATCAGTAAAAGATATCAAAGACGCAACACCAGAGGAACTTGCAAATCTTCGCCGGAAGGGACTTCTTCCGGCGGAAGGAACCAGGAGAACATCTGGAAGACCTCTCAGCCCGTATGAGCGAACCAGAGCACAGGTGGCTGCTACTGGAAATAGATGGGCGATGGAAAACTTTATTGCCACGCACAGCTGAAAGGGGATGAAATAAATGAATTTGTATAGATATTATCAGCATGATGGATTCCGATGCGAAACTACAGCCGGAATTGTTAAAGCAAAAGACATGCAAGAGGCTGAAAAAATCGTAAAAAACCATTACGAAAAAGCATATCGAGGAGAATTCCAGCGCGATGGTTGGAAGCTGGAAGAAGTTGAGTTTTCTGATGATGGATGCAGCGAAATTTATTACGGGTGATTAATATGGCGAAGGCGTTATATAACTTATGCAAAAGGAATGGGACAGTGATGGAGTACTCCATCACTGGATCCGAAGTAGCTGAATTGATTAGCTGCAAAAAGCAGGATGTTTATAATTCTACGAGCTACGGCCAGATGATCCGGAAAGAATTTTACGTTGAAGTTGTAGACCGGCCACTGAGCCGAACGAAAGATCTTACATTACTTTTGGAATATGACCGGGTTTGTAGAGAAATTCTTGAGAGGTGTGGATGATGAAAGTATATAAAGCAGTGCATGAGAGAGAAAACAAGTGCAAGGAATTGCACAAAGAGATGAATATGAATGTAGGCCTGACCAGACTGGTCCAGCCGGACTTTTACCTGTTGGTCGATGTCGATGATATTCAGAAACAGGTAAATGCATTGAAAAATCAGGTAAACAGAATGAAGAGAACAGAAGCAAGGAGGAAATGGCGTTATGGAAGAAAAAATCATTAAGATACTGGAATTGGTCCAGATGAAAGAGGAAGGAATAGTTGAATTTACGGCGGAATCAAAAGCCTTGATCCATGAAGCTGCTGAAGAATGTCGGAAGCTTCCTTTGTACCAGGACAACAAAGACAAGGAGGAAACGTACAAAGAAGGGCTGACGGCGGGACAGGTATACGCTGATATGTGCTTCAAGATCATCAATGCCCCAACACCGTTTCATATGATGGCAGTACCTAAAATGATGCTACCGGTGATTGATGATAAATTGCAGGAAGAATTGAAAATGGAGGTAGAACATGACTGAATTAAAACCTTGCCCGTTTTGTGGTAGAGAAGCAGAGATAATAGCTGAAACGAAAAGAAATATCGGATTTACAATTTGGTGCGAATGCAAGGAGTGTAGCGCAAGAACTGAAGGATATTGCCCAAATATGGAAAACCCAGCGCACGCCATAAAAAGTATAGAAAGGTGTAAAGAAAAAGCGATAGAAAGTTGGAACAGGAGGACGAACGATGAGGTTGATTGATGCAGATAAACTTATTATGGCATTGAACGATTATGCACTGACAGAAGCGCCGGATGAAAGAGAATGTGCAGGTGAGAGAAGAATATCTAGTGCGGTATATTCTGCAATCCAGAATTGCATGAAAGCAGTAGAAGAACAGCCGACTGCTTTTGATGTGGAAAAGGTTACGGATGAAATTTTAAGAGCAAGCTGTATAGCAAGACCCATGGGGTGGAATCGTAAAAGAGAAATTATTGAAACGCACACGGCAATTGAAATCGTGAAAAGCGGTGGAGTTGAATGAGAGAAATTCTTTTTCTTGATGAGTTTGATCTGGAACATTATGAAGCAATTGGCAACATTTTCGACAATCCAGAATTAGCGCAAGGAAGTTTATGAGCCGGGATGATTACGCTTTTCCTTGCGCCGGCTGTCTTTGCGACCATTGTGCGAACAATTTGTACAGTTCAGACCAAATGGCGGGAGAAGCAAAGATATTTTGCTATGTTTGCGAGGAATGTCGATACTATGATGGGAACTTAAAAAATAAAGATATGAGATGCAAGCAGTGCGAAAATTATATCGTAACAAATGAACATGCTGAACGTTTGAGAAAAAAGATAAAGGTGGTAAAGAAATGAGGAAGATTAAGGAGAAACGTATGCAGAGTTATGTCCTTAGAGCCAGAAAAATGGTCCAAGAAGGAAAAAACAAAGAAGGGGCAGAAATGCTTAGTGAAGGATTGAACTATTACAGTAAAAATATCATTAAAGCTCTTACGCCATATGCAACTGCAGACGCCGGAATTATTTCTATGGTCCTGCGCAACTTGGCAGATGGTATCGAAAAGGATAATCCAGGAGCAAAAGAACTTCGCATGTGGACAGAAAACAACACCACAAAACCTGAATTGCAAGAAACAATTAAGGTAAAAAAACCCAATATGAGGTAGAAAATGACAAGAACTGAAACAACCAAATTCCTCGGAAAATTACTTACAGATACTCGCCTCGGAGGGGCTGGCTCGCACTGGGCCAGCGAGGTTAGTGTTGATCCATGGACACCGAAGGCAAGGCGGGTGGACTACATGGAATTTTCTCCGGCGAATCAATGCTCTGTGTCAGGAATAGAAAAAGGCATATTCACCTGCTATGAAATCAAGAGCTGCAAAGAGGATGTTTATAGCGGTAATGGTTTGAATTTCTTCGGGGAAAAGAATTACATTGTAACTACGATGGCGTGTTACAAAGACATTCTACCGGATTTCCGGAGTGGCAGATTTGCTAATTACATGAGCGAAAAGCACCCGGATTCGTCAACTTATTATGGCGTTATGGTTGCTATTCCGTTTTGGGGAGAGGCTACTGAAGAATTCAAAGACCCCACGCCATTAAGTGAGGACAGAAACTGGAAGTTGGAAATTGTATTACCTTGCAGGCAAGGGATAAGAACGAAGTCTATGACAGAATTACTGTTCTGCATGCTACGGAGCGGGCGTTAATAGGAGAGATTATAATGGATGTAAATGTACATGAAATTATTGTTTTAAGGGACAAAAAGGTACAGGCACGTACCCATAAGAAAAAGAGAATAAACAAAAAATGGGCAAAAAGATACGTTTTTAAAACATATGAAAATCAGTTGCTTGAAAACGGACAAATGATTGTAATGGGTCGGGAAATATACATGAATGAAAGAACGTACAAGGCATTGAAAAAACATGTTCGTTGACATTAAGGGGCAATCATTGAGAGGAGAATTAAGATGGCAATATTCCATAAAACATTGCAGCATCATGAAGATACAACAGAGAAAAGAGATATTTCTCAGGAAGATATAGAATTTCTGAAGAGATTACAGCTTGAGATGAATACTCAGGACACAACAGGAACAGCGGATCCTCGCTTCTGGGTTATTAAAGGCAGCGAGAGAGTAGTTGACAATGAAAATCCAGATGAACTTGTCCTGCAAGTAGATGGAAGCACCGTTACAAGCACAACGGAAGAAACAGTGAAGTATCTCAATGATAACATCTTGCCAGACTGCAATATCGATAGAGAAAACTGCAAAATTGAAACAGGGTACACATGGGATTTTAAACTGACGTACACGGAAGATGGAGAAGAAGAGTATGAGGATTTGTCAACGCAGGAAGTGAATGAATTTCTTGCCAACAATGGACATGATGGTACCATGATAATTGGTATTTCGATCAGACCATTTATGTACCCAAACACGATGTTTCTTACAGAGAAAGAAGCCAGGAAACATCTTGAGAGAAATTATTATCATTACTCAGAAGACGCACATACATATTGCATGGTTGCGTGGAGATCCCCGGAAGTAGAAAAATTATGGAAGATATTACGGGAAACAAAATGGGATTGCAAAGACAAAGAGCTTGAAAGCCATGAAGAAAAGTACATTTTGCATTACTGTATTTCTCTCATGCAGGAGCTGGTCGGATGTTTCGAAGAATGGTACAGATGGGTACATGGAGAAAATGCAATAGAAGAGCTGAGTGAAGAAGAAAGGTTCTGCTATAACATGTCGTATTTCCATATCGTTCAGGAATTGTTCTTGTTCAGGACATATCATTCCGGAGGGACATCAACGATGGCAAAATGCAGACAGCTTGGCGTTGATAGTGGAGATAACATTGAATTTAAGTTCAGCGAGGGGGAAGAGGATGACAGGTAAAGAATATCAGAATTTGGCCATGAGGACAAATGACCACAAAAATTCTGACAGGATAATTAAAAAGATTAATAATAACCAGCTTGTGAATAGTGACGAGCTGATCATACCGGATATTGGGGGTGTGCTGAATGGATGCCTGGGGCTTGCTGGAGAATCCGGAGAAGTATTAGATTTAATAAAAAAATGGGTATTTCATGAAAATGAGTTACATGTTGAACACTTGAAAAAAGAGCTTGGAGATGTGATGTGGTATGTTGCTATGATATGCGAATCCATGGAGTTGGATATAGATGAGATATTCCAGATGAATATAAATAAGTTGAAGGCAAGATATCCAGAAGGCTTCGATCCAGACAAAGCGAATCATAGAAGAACGGATGACATTTAAAGAAATAACTAAAGTAAGGAGAAGGACTGTTGGAATTATGTTAAAAAAATATGCGCTGAAAATGGGAGTAAGACCTTGCCCTTTCTGCGGAAAATATCCGACAATAGAAGGGCTTGCAGATAATCCAGGAATGTATGCAATCAGCTGCGAAGGAATCGAGAGCAATAGAGACAAAATAGGAGACCTTACCACAGAATGTGATCTCGTATCATTTGCTGGGAAAAACATATCAAGCGTAATAGAGGCCTGGAACAAACATTGCAGAGAAGCGGAGAGGTGAACGAATTGAGAAGTGTATTATTTTATATCGCAGGAGCTGCTACAGTAGGAGCGTTTTTTACATTATGGTGTGCCATAGCAGTACAGAGAGTGAGAAAAGAGAGTGAAGCATCCAAGTACGGAGAGCTTTGTGCGAGGATTCAGAAACAGATCGATGAAACAAGAATGAGAATTTCTTCTGTGAAAATGCAGCTTCATATAGCAGATCATGCTCTGGATCAGGCATTGCTCCAGTGGAAGTATGAGTATTTGATGAAACAGGAACAATGGCTTATCGAACTGATGTGCGGAAAAAGAGAAGAAGAAAAGCAAGAGGAAAAGCAATGAAGTGTAGTATCAGCACATATTATAAGATTTTGGACGCAGAATTATATAATTATGATGATGGTTATATGCAGCTGAATGTCGATATTGATACAAAAAACATCGATCTTGAAGAATATGTAAGCATGCAGAAAAAGAGCATTGCGGATATGTGCAATGTGCCGGAAGAAAAGGTAATTCCAATATCTCGATTAGAGTATGAAACATATACAGACGAGTAAAGAAAGGAAGCCCATATGTACAGTAAATGCCAGAAGTGTGGAAAGAAACTGACGGATCCCGAAAGCATCAAAAGGGGATATGGACCGGAATGTTGGAATAGCCTGACTACACATTATTACCGAAACCCTGTTGACTGGGAAAACTACAGAGTACCTGGGCAAATGAACATTGAGGATTTTTTGGATATGGGAGGTGGGGACAATGGCGATAAGAAAGATATGCCCTGAATGCGGGCAACAGTACGGCGCCAGACCAGCAGTGTCGAGAAAGGATAGGAAAACAGAAATATGTCCTGACTGTGGAACAAAGCAGGCACTTGACACTGTGAGGGATTTGTTGGGACCGGAAATGACCGATCAGCAATGGGAAGGATATAAAAGTGGATTTTTAAAAAGGTCGAGGGAGGGACAGCATGGACAGAACACTTTATAATGCCAGCGGGTGTAAGGATAAGACCGCTCATGATGCGATTTGTTCTGCATCAAAACCGCAGACACAGGTTTTCAGATCTGACTGGACGCGGAGAGACAACGAGGCAGATATGTTCGTAAAGATGGTGAAACGTCTGGCAAAAGGATTTAATTTTAAACTTTGCGACAGAATTCGATTTGAGGATCCGGAAACAGGAAAGAAATATTTGTGAGGTATGGCATGGACACAGAGAAAAAAGTACAATTCGTAGCACTGACAAAAGAGGAAATTGATGCAATGATTCAGCAGGCTGCCCTTGCCGGAGCGCAGGTTGCGTCTGATGCAATGATGGTAGGGCAGAGAAAAAGCGAGAAGGAGAAGATTGATCGTCGTTTGCATAATACTGATTTACTCCTTAGAAATTACAGAACTTTAAAGGCGAGCTACGAAAATGCCGTCTACAAGTCCAAGGAAGGGGAGGTTACAGAGGTGCTGGAAGACATCATGACCATGAAAGATGATAAGGTCATAGTGGAGAGCATCAAAACTTCGGCCAAAAGAACCGCTATCATGGTACAGCATATTGACAAAATGCTTGATGTATACCGTATCTATTGTAGCAAATTATCGGAAAAAGATAAGAGACGCTATAAGATTATTAAAGCCCTTTACATATCAAAGACGCCAATGACAATTGCAGAAATTTCAAAAAAATTTTCGGTCAGCAAGGTCACTGTTTACGAAGATATCAAAATTGCGAAAGAGCGCTTATCTTCGCTGTTTTTCGGAATTGACGGTCTGAAGTTTTTTTAATAAAATCAGAATAACGGAATCTGTTAACTTAACATTGACTTAATAACGAAAATGGTGTATGATATGCGAGTAAAATTTTAATCAAAAGCCATGAGCCACTGGGAAAAAACCAGTGGCTTTTTTAATGCAATCTTGGGAGGGAGGAAAGGATAGAAAGATGGGAATGCTCCTTTAAAATATTTTAGAGGAGATTACGCATGAATGGAGTAACAATATTATTTGTATATGCAGCTATCATGATCCTGGCAACAGTGATCCTGACAAAGAAAGAAAAAAATGTGGAACGCTTCTGTGTTGGAAGCCGTTCTGAAAACTGGCTGATGTCGGCTCTCAGCATTGCGGCAACATGGATCTGGGCTCCGGCATTATTTGTATCAACTGAGAAAGCATATTCTACCGGCTGGGTTGGCCTGTTCTGGTTTCTGGTTCCGAATGCCCTTTGCCTGGTGATATTCATTCCCTTTGCAAAGAAAATCCGGAAGGAAATGCCAGAGGGAATGACACTGTCTGGTTACATGAAAGAAAAATACCAATCCGATGGAGTGAAAAGGGTTTACCTGTTTCAGCTGATCGGACTGTCTGTTCTGTCAACAGGAGTTCAGCTTCTTGCGGGAAGCCAGATTCTTAGTGCAGTAACAGGAATTTCGTTCAAAACCATGACTATTTTGCTCGCTTGTATAGCAATTTCCTATTCTCTGTTCTCTGGAATTAAAGCATCTATGCTTACAGATGCTATTCAAATGGTATTCATGCTTGTTGCATGTAGCCTATTTGTAATATTCGGAGTAAGAAATACAGGAACACAGGGCATTATACAGGGCCTGAGTGGTATATCAGGAGACTGTACAATGCTCTTTTCTGGAAAAGGAGTAGAGATTTTCTTAGCCTTTGGGCTTCCGACAACGATAGGACTTTTATCCGGGCCGTTTGGAGATCAGAGCTTCTGGCAGAGGGCATTTGCAGTAAAAAAAGAGAAGCTGGGAAGAGCGTTTCTTCTTGGAGCAGTTCTTTTTGCGGTGGTTCCACTGTCAATGGGAATTCTTGGATTTATGGGAGCCGGTGCAGGATATCAGGCACAGAACCTTGGAATCATCAATTTTGAATTGATCCGCCACTTTTTCCCGTCCTGGGCAGTATTGCCGTTCCTTTTCATGATTGTTTCCGGTTTGCTGTCTACAGTGGATAGCAACCTGTGCGCAGTATCTTCGCTTACGACAGATATTGCAGGAGGAAAAGACATCAGGAAGACCAGAGCTGCAATGGCAGTGCTTCTGATCACTGGCATTCTGATTGCAAATATCCCGGGAATTACAGTGACACATCTGTTTTTGTTCTATGGCACACTGAGGGCGTCAACATTACTTCCAACAGTCATGACACTGAAAGGGGTAAGACTGAATGCAAAAGGGATTATCACAGGTGTGGTTGCTGCACTGGCTGTAGGGCTTCCTGTATTCGCCTACGGCAGCGTTTTGAATAGTGGACCATATAAAACACTGGGAAGCTTGCTGACAGTCCTGTTGAGCGGACTTATCGCCTTGGCTGCTTCCAGAAAGGAGAGACACTATGCTCGGTAGAAAACAATCCGTTCGAAATAATGAAGACTGGAAGAGTGCGCTTGATCACATTGAAGAGACGGTGCCAAAGAAAGAACTGGATTCCCTTGTGAAAAAGACAGTGAAAGACATCAAAGAGAAATGCAAGGGGAAAAAGGCAGCCTATGCATGGAGTGCGGGAAAAGACTCACTGGTACTTGGAGAGATATGCGAGAAAGCCGGTATTGATCAGAGCGTCCTTGTAAGGTGTAATCTGGAATATCCGGCATTTATTGCATGGATAGAGCAGAATAAACCTTCTGACCTTGAGATTATCAATACCGGACAGGATATGGAATGGCTGAAAAAGCATCCGGATATGCTGTTTCCGGATAAAAGCAATAAGGCAGCACAGTGGTTTCATATCGTACAGCACAGAGGACAGGCGAGATATTATAAAGAACACCAGCTGGAAATACTCCTGCTCGGACGCAGGAAGGCTGATGGCAATTATGTTGGAAAAGATAATATCTACACTAATTCAGCCGGAATCACCAGATACAGCCCTCTTGCAGAGTGGAGGCACGAAGATATCCTTGCATACATTCACTATTATGATGTGAAGCTCCCACCCATATATGACTGGGAGAAAGGATATTTATGCGGTACACATCCATGGCCTGCCAGACAGTACATGGAGACAGAACAGCAGGGCTGGAAAGAAGTTTACGACATTGATAAGACCATAGTTGAAAATGCGGCACAGCATTTCGATGGAGCCAGAGATTTTTTAAAAGCTATCAAATAGCCGGTTGCAGCCGGAGGCCATTGCCCTTCAGAAATGGAGGACAAAATGAAGGTTATTAAAAAGAGACTGGATGATCTTAAACATCCAGAGAAAAATGTCAGAATTCATTCTGAACAGCAGATCAGGGAACTGAAACGCTCCCTTGAGAAGTTTGGACAGACCAGAGCCCTTGTTGTGGATGAAAATAATGTGATTCTGATCGGGAATGGCTTATATGAGGCTATGGTGAGCCTTGGTTATCAGGAGGCATCCGTATATGTAAAAACGGAACTTTCTGAAAATGATAAAAAGAAGCTTATGATAGCCGACAATAAGACTTATGCTCTTGGAATTGATAATCTGGATACACTGAATGAGTTTCTTGAGGAATTGCAGGGCGATCTGGACATTCCGGGATACGATGAAGAAATATTACAGCAGATGGTCGCGGATGCAGACGAAGTAACTGAGAAAATCTCTGAATATGGAACATTGGACGAATCAGAGATCCAGAAGATAAAGGAAGCCAATGAGAAACGGGAGCAGAAAGCGGCAGCAGCGGAAATATCTGACAATAATTCAGAGAACAGTTCGGAAAATCCGAACACTTCAGACAACCAATCGTCGGAAAGGCAGAATACCACTGAAACAGAACCGGAAATAACAGAAACCCGGAAGTTTGTTATCTGCCCGAACTGCGGTGAAAAGATATGGCTGTAAAACGTTGTGAAGCCAATATCGATGTTGTGAAAGCTGCAGAGATCCGGATAAAAAACGTGTTCGGAAACGGGCTACCAGTGTTCTTTTCTTTCAGTGGGGGAAAGGACAGCTTATGCGTGGCGCAGCTGATGGTCAATCTGGCCAATCGAGGTGAGATTGACATGAAACAACTTACAGTGCAGTTTATAGATGAAGAAGCAATCTTTCCTTGCATGGAGGATATGACAAAGAAGTGGCGGCGCATCTTTATGATGATGGGAGCAAAGTTTGAATGGTATTGCGTAGAAGTAAAACATTTTAACTGCTTCAATGAACTGTCAAATGATGAAACATTTATCTGCTGGGATTCCGCAAAACAAGACGTATGGGTAAGACAGCCGCCTTCCTTTGCGATAAGGAACCATAAACTGTTACGTCCAAGGATTGATGCTTATCAGGATTTCCTGCCAAGGACAACCGTATCAGGAATTACAATGGTCGGTATCCGTACAGCGGAATCTGTACAGAGGCTTCAGAATATTGCGTCTATGACAAAAGCAGGAAACAAAATGACTGCAAAGAAGCAGGTATTTCCCATTTATGATTGGACGGACAATGATGTCTGGCTCTTCCTTCTGAGAAATCATGTAGATATCCCGGAGATATATTTGTTCCTCTGGCAGTCAGGATCCAGTAAAAGGCAGATGCGAGTATCCCAGTTCTTTTCTGTTGATACAGCAAGAAGCCTTGTGAAGATGAATGAGTATTATCCAGATCTTATGGAACGGATCATTAGAAGAGAACCGAACGCTTATCTGGCTGCCCTGTATTGGGACAGCGAGATGTTCGGCAGAAGTTCCAGAAAAAGGAAAGAGGCGGAAGAGGGACAGGAGCAGAGAGATTATCGGCAGGAGCTGATACATCTTTTTAATCACATGGACGTTTTTTTCGACACTCCGCATAAAAGGCATGTGGCAGAACGATACCGTAATTTCTTTATGGCGGTATCAGCAATAGCTACATCGGCCGATTGCAAGCACATATACGAAGGACTGATATCCGGAGATCCCAAAATGAGGGCATTCCGGGCACTGTACCAGAGAGTATATGGACGTTATATCAACGATGCGAAGAAAGGAGAACACCATGGACAATAAGCTGTCAGCACCATCTAGGACCATGCATTGGGTAGATAGGAATAAGATCAAACCAAATGATTACAATCCGAACAAAGTTTCGAGACAAAATCTGGAACTGCTCACACAGTCTATCTTTACAAACGGATGGACGCTGCCAATTGTGGTAAGACCAGACGGTACTATTATTGATGGATTCCACAGATGGACGGTTGCAGGACCTGACTGGAAGTACGTTCCTCCTTCGGAAGAAGATGATCGCAGGACATTATACGAACGTCTTGAGGGAAAAGTGCTTGTAGTGATTGTTGATCATAAAGATAAAGCGAAAAATATTTACGGTACCGTTACCCATAATAGGGCAAGAGGTACCCATTTGCTAGAACCTATGAAGAAAATCGTTAAAGAACTCATGGACGAAGGCAAAACAGTTGAAGAAATCGGAAAACAGCTTGGAATGAGACCGGAGGAGATCTTCCGATTGTCAGATTTTTCAAAAGAAGACTTCTTGAAGATGATGACAAAAGGGGTGACGGGCTATTCAAAAGCTGAATTTATTACAAAAATTTAATGTTGTTCTACGACATATAGAACAGAAAGCAGGGAGAGGGAGAGCAACCTCTCCCTTTTGCATATGCCGAAATAAGATGATGGAGGGGAGGGGTGTACATTGGCAAGGGCAAGAAGTCCCAACAGCATTGAAGCTGAGGAAATGTATAAGAACGGGATGAAACTTGTTGACATTGCCAAGAAGTTGGACGTCCCGGCCAGCACAGTTCGGCGGTGGAAATCAACACAGAATTGGGACGGAAAGACAAAAGGAAAGAAAAACGAGCGTTCGCAAAAGAAAAAAGCGAACGCTCGCCATAAAGGTGGACAGCCTGGGAACAGAAATGCAGTTGGAAATAAGGGCGGTCCACTGAAACCGGGAGATAAGATTGCAGAGAAACACGGAGCATATTCCTCTGTATATTGGGATGTCCTTGATGAGTCTGAAAAAGATATGATCGAAGATATCCCGATGGATGAAGAAATGCTTCTGATCGAACAGATTCAGCTCTTTGCTGTGAGGGAAAGAAGGATCATGATTGCAATCAATAAATACCGGAACATGAAAGGTGAAGTATCCCTGTATGGATTCAACCGAAGCGAAAGCAAAAGGACATTCAAAACAGAAGAGGACAAGCAGCTCTATGAAGAACGCATAGAGAAAAAAATATCTGCTGAAGAACGTCTGCCGGGAGATATGTATAACATGCAAACCACGATGGAAAACAAGGACAATATGATCGCCAGACTTGAAAAAGAGCTGTCAACTGTACAGTCAAAGAAGACCAAGGCTATTGAAGCACTTGCGAAGCTGAGACTTGAAAAGCAGAAGATTGCCGGAGAAAGCAAGGGCAATGAGGTTGTTCGTGCATGGGCCGAAGCTGTGGTAAAAGCAAGGGAAGGAGAGAACAAAGATGGATGATATACAGTTCTCTGAATTCCTTGATGAAAGTATACCGCTGTGGCGTGATGATCCGGTTATGTTCTTCCGGGAGGTGCTCAGTTTTGAGCCTGATGAATGGCAAGCGCAAGCAGCAAGAGACCTGGCTGCAAACCCAAAGGTAAGTATTAAGTCAGGGCAGGGTGTTGGAAAGACTGGTCTTGAGGCAGCAGTATTCCTGTGGTTTATTACCTGTTTCCCATATCCGAGAATCGTTGCGACAGCACCAACCAAACAGCAGTTGCACGATGTCCTCTGGTCTGAGATTTCCAAGTGGATGAGCAAGTCTGAATTGCTCTCAATGCTTCTTAAATGGACAAAGACATATGTTTATATGGTTGGCAATGAAAAGCGTTGGTTTGGCGTTGCCAGGACTGCTACAAAGCCAGAGAACATGCAAGGTTTCCATGAAGATAATATGCTTTTTATCGTTGATGAAGCTTCTGGTGTTGCGGATCCGATCATGGAAGCTATCCTTGGTACCTTATCTGGAGCAAATAATAAACTTCTTCTGTGCGGAAACCCAACGCGAACATCTGGAACATTCTATGATTCACATACCAGAGACAGGGCGTTGTATAAATGCCACACTGTATCATCTGCAGACAGCAGCAGAACGAACAAAGAAAACATTGATTCGCTCATAAGAAAGTATGGATGGGATTCGAATGTGGTTCGCGTCCGTGTCCGTGGAGAATTCCCAAATCAAGAAGATGATGTATTTATTCCGCTAAGCTTGATCGAGCAGTGTAGTAGCAAAATGCTAGAGCTTGATGATACGGACGGAATGCAGTTTGTGTCACTTGGGGTGGATGTGGCCCGTTTCGGAGACGATGAAACGATCATATATCGTAATTATCATGGTCATTGCAAAATAGTCCGAAACAGGCGAGGACAGAACCTGATGGCCACTGTAGGCGACATCGTAAAGGAATTTAAAAAAATATACAGGGAATATTCAAAGTATGAAGGCAAGGTGTATGTGCAGATTGATGATACCGGTCTTGGCGGAGGTGTTACCGACCGCCTAAAGGAAGTCCGGAAAGAACAGAAGCTGCATAAGATGCAGATCATTCCGATAAATGCAGCAGAAAAGATTGAGACCGATACGGCAGCAGGTAAAGATGCAGCTGAAAGATATAATAATCTGACAACTGCAATGTGGGCCAGTATGCGAGACCTCCTTGATAACAAACAGATTGTTATTGAAGATGATGAGCAGACAATCGGACAGCTTTCCTCCAGAAAATACACAATGGCGAGCAACGGAAAGCTTGAAATCGAATCAAAAAAGGAAATGAAGAAAAGGGGGCTGGATTCTCCCGACCGAGCAGATGCTCTTGCTTTGGCATTGTATCTCGGAAAGATCAAGAAACACACAGGCACAGCACCTGGAGTCAAAGAATTACAGGAGCTGACCAAAGACAATTACTGGGGCTGATATAGCCGGAAAGAGGGGTGATGAAGATGAAAGAGTATGGACGGATTGGACAGAAACGATGGGAAGGACAGTTTTATGAAGAATTTCTTCCGGAACTGTCTGGAATGCGTGGGATAAAGGTATTTAAAGAAATGAAAGAGAATGACGATACCGTTGGAGCCATTCTTTTTGCAATTAAGATGATGATCCGGCAGGTTGAGTGGCATGTAGAGCCGGGAGGTGACAGTGCCAAAGACAAAGAAGCTGCAGAGTTTGTTGAAAGCTGTATGGGCGACATGCAGGCCACATGGACAGATACCATTTCGGAAATCCTGTCATTCCTACCTTACGGTTGGAGTTTCCATGAGATTGTATATAAGCGCCGAATGGGTAAAACAAAGAACCGAAGATCATCAAGCAAATACTCTGATGGATTGATAGGCTGGCAGAAACTTCCTCCGAGAGCACAGGATACCTTGTATCGCTGGGAATATGATGATAGTGACAATCTGATTGGAATGACACAGCAACCGCCTCCGGATTATGGACTGTTTACTATACCGATGAGTAAAGCAATGCTATTCCGAACGGAGAGCGTAAAAGACAATCCGGAAGGTCGGAGTATTTTAAGAAACGCATATCGCTCCTGGTATTTTAAACGGAGAATCCAGGAAATTGAAGCTATCGGAATTGAGCGAGATCTTGCAGGTCTGCCAGTTATTCATGCTCCTGAAGATTTGGAAATATGGGATAGTCAAGATCCTGACATGGTTAAAATTAATGGAGCACTTATTGCCATGGTAAAGAACCTTCGCAGAAATGAATCTGAAGGGCTTGTTCTTCCACATGGATACGAAGCGGAACTTCTGAGCACCGGAGGCACAAGACAATTTGACACCAATGCAATCATAAACAGATACGATACGAAGATTGCCCAGACAGTCCTTGCAGATTTTATTATGTTGGGACATGAAAAGACGGGAAGCTTCGCACTAAGCTCTGACAAGACAGAATTGTTTTCTGTTGCGCTCGGAGCTTTTTTAGATGTTATTTGCGAGACGTTCAATAACCAGGGCATTCCTTCGTTGATAGACATCAATGGTTCCCATTTCGATGGGATTGAGGACTATCCTACACTCGCCCATGGAGATGTGGACAAACGGGATATCACGAAACTGTCAACATTCCTGAAGGATATGGTCGGCACGGGGATCTTGATACCTGATGAAGAATTGGAAGATTATGTCAGGGAGGCAGCAAACCTGCCGGAAAGAACGGAAGTTCCAGATTCCAGAGAGAAAGATGAACGGCGAGAAGCACAGCGCAGAGCACCAGAAAAGACAGCAAACGAACCTGATGAACCAGAGGTGGATCCGGAAGAGAATCAAGATGCTGAGGAAGCCAAGAAAAGGTTAGGCAGGTGATTTGATGATGCGAAAAATACGGCCACGATCAAGGACTGTTAAAAAAAGCGAAGAATCACAGAGAGTACTGGATGCACTTGATGCCTATCTCGAGGGAAATATTGATGAACCAGTAAGATGGCTTGTTCGATTCTGGCAGGATCAGGCAGCAGTCATGCTGTACAGAGAACTGCGAGAAATCGTAATAGGAGAAACAGATCCGGAAAGTCTTTTTGATATATGGTTCCAGGATTATTCGAAGATGCTGTCAGAAAGAATGACACCTGTATGGGAACAGGCGTTTCTTGAAGGGTGGAAAAACAATTCTCTCTTTTGTGGAGCAGAAGATGTAATAAGCTCTGAGAGCTGGGTTCGAAGCTGGATTGTTGATCATACGGGAGATTTGATAACAAATTGTTGTAATGAGCAGGTGAGCGCAATTCGGTATCTGATCGCTGAAGCTGAATCTCTTAATATGAGCAGTGCTGAAACGGCAAGATATATCCGGCCAACAATAGGACTGACAGAGAGACAGGCTGCGGCGAATCTCAAATATTACAACTCCATCAAGGAAAGGCTGACAACAGATCATCCAAGAATGAAACCTGAGTCAATCGAGCGGAAAGCGAGAGAAGCTGCTTCGAAATATGCAGAAAGACAGCAACGGTATAGAGCAGAAACTATAGTCAGATCGGAAATAGCACAAGCCTACAACCGTGGCGCAGATGCCTTTGTGAGGGAAGCGGTAACGGCAGGGAACCTTCCGGAGATGGAAAAAGAGTGGTCAACAGCTTTGGACGGTCATGTGTGTGCATCATGTGCAGCTCTTGAAGGCACTAAGATAGGAATGGATGATGAATTCGAAACAGTATCCGGAAGGAGAGAGATTACAACGTCTATTCCACCATTACACCCGCGCTGTAAATGTGCGGTGAAGTATGTGAGGGTGAAAAATGAAAACATTCAATGAAATAATGAAAATAAGGGACGAACCGGACAATAAGCCGGAGGTAACAAAAAGAAAGTTCCAGGTAAAGAAGACAAATAATGAAAAAATGCAGGCATTCGGCTGGGCCAGTGTTGCCATTGCTGAGAATGGAGAAACTCTGGAAGACTGGCAGGGCGACATCATAGAGCCTGATGAACTTGAAAGTGCGGCTTACAAGTTCGTTGATCTCTACCGGGAAGGTGGAGAGATGCACGAAAGAGGCGGGGTTGCTTATCTGATCGAGAGTGTTGTATTTACGGAAGAGAAGATGGCGGCAATGGGAATCCCGGAAGGTACACTCCCTGTTGGCTGGTGGATTGGATTCCAGGTTACAGATGCGGATGTTTGGGAGAAAGTAAAAGATGGAACTTACAGCATGTTCTCCATTGAAGGGGAAGCAGAAAGGGTAGAAGTAAACAATGAATAAGTATATTGGAACAAAACTTATTGAGGCAGAAAAAGCAACTCTTGCAGAAGCACAGGCATTAAAAACAGGTGCCTGCGATACCATTGAAGAAGCAAGAAAAAGATTTGGAGGTTCAGATGATGGCAATCCGGGATATGTAGTTAAATATCCGGATGGATACATTAGTTGGTCTCCGAAAGATGTGTTCGAGCAGTCTTATATGCAGGTTCAGGAGAATCCGAAACTGATATCTGGCGTATCAATAGGAGAACACATGGTGAATGATTTTATCAGCTATATTGAAACCAGTACCGTAGGCTATAAGACAACAATGGTTCGTTGCGTGCTTCGAAATGGTTTTGAGATCATTGAAACATCTGCATGTGTAGATGCTCGGAATTATGACCAGAAGCTCGGAGAAGAAATCTGCATGAAGAAGATAAAGGATAAGATCTGGTATCTTTTAGGATTTCTGCTTCAGACAGCGTGGCATGGAATTAAATAAATGTGATCAATAGGCGTCCAAAAGGGCGCTTTTTTGATAAATAAAAGCGAAAGGAGGAAGCATTGTGGCAACAAAACTGAAAGGCCTGGAAGTAGGTAAAGTAGATTTCGTTGATGAAGGCGCAAATCAGAGAGCTGATATCAAACTGCTGAAAGGCAAGAATAAAGCAGAGGAAACATCAGACCCGGAAATCGGACTATTTAAACGATTCCTGAACTGGATCAGCGGAGAGGTGCAGAAATCAGCCACGACATTTGATGAACAGATCAACGCTGTGAGCATGGACGCAATCCGGGATGAAATCTGGTCTGTATGTTACGCCCTGCAGAATTCACTTAATTCAATCCTGTGCGACCCAGAACTGGACAGCAGCGGGAAGCAGAGTGCAATGGATACAAGCATTGAACAGTTCGCTACAGCTATGAAGGAATACATTCCCGGATGGGCTGGGGGAACATCTGCAAAAATCAAAAAGAATCTGGATGCGCCTGACGAAACAGATCTTCCTATGGTGATGAAAGCGCATAGCAATCTGGAGGAAATCATTCAGAAATCCGTAGAAACGAAAGGAGAATTGGAAGACATGATTAAAATCGACAAGTCAAAAATGTCTGCTGAGGAAAGAGCGACATATGATGAACTTATCAAAAAGTTTGCCGTAGAGACAAACGAGGAGCCGTCTATCGAGAAGAAAGCACCGCAGAAAAGCGAAAAAGAGGAAAACCCAGACGTTCTCGATGATGATGGAGCTGAAAAGAAAACAGATACAAAGAAATCTTTTGCACCGCCAGAACAGAATGCTGACGATGATATTTACAAAGGACTGCATCCTCTTGTGAGAGAAAAACTGGAAGCTCTCGAGAAAAGAGCGGAAGAAGCGGAAGACAGAGAACTTTATGCAGTTGCTAAAAAGTACGAAGTTCTTGGAGAAAAACCGGAAGAACTGGCTAAGTCCTTGAAAACACTGAAAAGTGCAGGTGGAACTGCCTACAATGATATGATCAGCCTTCTCGACAGAAATGTGGCAATGGTCAACAACTCTGGCGTATTTGGAGAAATCGGAAAATCATTCTCTGGCGGAACTGCAGCAGTCAAGAAGTCTGCAGCAGAAGGAAAAATCGATGCGATTGCAAAGGGATTGATTGAAAAAGATCCTTCCATGCCATATAACATGGCGCTGGCAAAAGCCTGGGAAGCACATCCAGAGCTTATGGCTGAGTATGAAGACGAAGCCGGATACTAAGAAGGAGGCGAATGATAATGGGTAAAAATTTTAATGGAACACAGATCAACCAGTCACCAACTATTTCCGAAAAGGCAGGAGCAGATGTTGCTGACATCCGTAACCTTATTTTGAAATACGATACTGATGGTAATGTGGTTGTCGCTGCCGATGGCACAGCACCTCTGCTTGGCGTTTCTATTATCGAAAGTGGATACAATGACATTTCCGGTGTAGAAGCTGGAATGGTTAAGAAGGGTGAAGACGTTGATATCCTGATTAAGGACATCGGATTCGTCATTGCTTCCGCTGAGATCAAGAAAGGGCAGGAGGTTACTGCGACCACCGGAGGAAAAGCGGCAGTTGCGGCAGCTGGTGATTACGTGATCGGGGTAGCTCTTAACAATGTATCTGCTGGAGGCTACAGCAGACTGCAGCTTTCTAAATACCAGAAGGCAAAAGCATAATCTTGATAAAGGAGGATAATATTAATGAGAAACACAGCAGCAGGAATCCAGTCTGAAATCGCAAAAGGCGCATTCAGACCTCACACAGCACTTACAAACATGGCTCTGGCATATTACCAGAATGCAGCTAACTACTTCGCAAAGGCTCTTTTCCCAACCTGTCCGGTAAGTCTTTCTTCTGACAACTACTATGAGTTCAGCAAGGAAGATCTTCTGAGAGATAACTGGAGCAGAAAACCTGCTTATGGAAAAGTTGATCCTACAGTAGTAGGCGAGAGCATGAAACCTTATGTATGCCAGGTAGACCAGATGATCATGGGAATTGATCAGATTCGCCAGACCGATCTCAGTAGAAGACAGGGACCAACCACAATGCAGCCTAAACAGCAGAGAGTAAAAACCATTGCAGAACAGGCAAATATCCATCAGGATCGTCTGTTTGCGGAAAGCTACTTCAAAGCCGGCGCATGGAAGAATGAACTTGAAGGAGTAGACAATACCTCTCCAAGCACAAACCAGTTCATTAAATTCAGCAATGCAAACTCTGATCCTATTGCATTTATCGATAGCGAGAAGACAAGCATGAACCAGCAGACAGGACGCATGCCGAACCGCCTCGGCCTTGGTATCAATGTATTCAATGCCCTGAAGGTGCATCCGGCAATCCTTGAAAGGGTTAAATATGGTGGAAGCACTGCAAACCCAGCGTCTGTAACAGAAAACGTTCTGGCACAGCTCTTCGGAGTAGAAAAGATCGTGGTGCTTAAATCCATCATGAACAATGCCGGCATGGGAGAAGATGAAAACATGCAGTACATCGGAGATCCGGATGCATTCCTTCTTGCCTATGCCACAAACGCACCAAGCATTGATGAACCGTCTGCCGGTTACATCTTTACATGGGATATGCTTGGAAATGGACAGATACTTCCGATTCTGAACTATCTTGGCGAGAATGGAACACATACAGAATACGTGGAAGGACTTATGGCAACAGATATGCATAAGACATCCGATGATCTGGCGAGATTCTACAAATCTGCAGTCTAAGGAGGTGCCATATGAAGCTTGTTGCAAATAAACCATGCACTCTGAGCGGAAAACGATACTTCATCGGAGAGAAAATCCCGGCCGAAGCAGTCACTGATCCGGTAGCTCTTGAAAAAATGGGAGTGCTGACTGTGATTCGTGACGGTATTCCGGTTGAAACACTTGAGGAATGCGTGGCATCAGTCGGAGAAGTATTCTTCAAAATCGAAATCGTAAAAGGAGATAAGGGCTTCGATTTGGACGTTACAGAGCCTCAGCTTCAAGAAGCAGTAAAAACTATGCAGATGAACCAGAAGGATGCTGTAGCTCATATTAGAGACACTGTAGAGGATAATACAGTGCTTATCTTTCTGAATGCAGTAGATTCGAGAACTGCTGTAAAGAAAGAAGCTGAAACTAAGGCGAAGAACCTTGGGGAACTGGAGGAAAGCGCAGGTGATGCCTGATGCCTGGAACATATCAGTACGAACCGGAGAATATTGCTAAATACGGAAAAGACCGTATGCGTTTTGAACTCGGAGATGTAATGGTCGAGGGAAAAGAAAAGACTTGTGCGCTCTGTGATGAGGAATACAATGCGGTGATTCCGGAAAAGGTTCCGACGGCGAGACAATGGAAAAAAGCAAAACTTCGTTGCCTTGAAAGCATTATGCGGAAGTTTGCATTTGAACCCGATACAAAGGTTGGTCCACTCTCCTTATCCATGGGGGAACGGGCCAAACTATGGAAAGAGATGTATGAGGATCTGAAAAAAGACTTGAAAGCCAGTGCAGCTTCGGCCGAAGCAATTCTTCCGTTGGCGGAAAATCCAGAAACAGGGCGGATAACACCGCCTTATTTTTATGCCGGAATGATGTCGCATGAGGAAACAGAGGGGGAAGACATATGATGTTCGGAAACGCAATGTACCTTCGTCCGGGGAATCTCTGGAAGAGCTTCCGGGTATTGAAGATGCATGCGGACAATGTAGATGGATATGCAAAGAACTCATATGAAGATATGGGAACTATAGTGGATGGAATTCTTGCACAGGCGACTTCGAATGAGAGGGAGCTGACAAAACACCTATGGGACCAGAAACTGCATTCCCTGACGCATACCCTTGTGGTATCTGGAAGATGTGATCTCAAAAAGTCAGATATTCTTGCATATGAGGAAAAAGCATATTTAGTTCTTGCTGTTGATAATGCCGGAGACCTTGGGTTTGCCGGCATTGCCTATCTTGAAGAAAGGAATGATCTGAAATGAGTCCGGAGGCAGCAGCGGCAGCTGTACAGGAAGAAGTAAAGAACCGCATAGAGCAAACCAAACGACAGGTTGATGCAAAGATGATGCAGGGTGCCAATGAACTCAGGAACGCCGCTCTTACGGTATTGGCCAATCCAAGTCCTTCAGCTCCCGGAAGTCCACCTGGTGTAAGGAGTGGAAATCTGAGAAGAAACTGGAATATGTACAGTTCTGGCGGTGGAGGAAATGGCATATTCGGAATCCAATCTGGAATGCACTACTCGGGATACCTGGAACATGGAACAAGCAAAATGGCACCCCGTCCTTATGTTGAAAAAATCAAAGAAACTGCAATGCCGGAGATTCTGGCATTGTTCTCGGAGTTAGGAGGGTAAATGTTACTGACTAAAGAAACAAAGAAAGTTATAAATCTTGCTGAAATCGGAAGAGGATCTCTTATCTCGGCAAAAAATAAAACCTGGGATAAAGCGCAGTCTGGAATAGTGACAGAAGCGACTGTTGACACCATCACAGTTTTATTCCTTCCAGAAACACAGAATATCCAGAATCATTTCGTGATTCAGGCCGAGGCTATTGAAAAAGGACTGTGGACTATCAGATATTCTTCTGACGGAATGGAAACGGTGAACGTGTATGAAGGGAGTGTAGAAGATGGATCTGAATCAGTTGCTGTATAGAAGGTTATCTCAGGACAACATTCTGAACGGAACTCTGGCCAAGTACGCAGATAAGCCGGCCATCTTTAACACAGAGTTTCCTCCTGATCAGCAGGAGGGATGGAATGGGAAAAGCCAGTATCCGAGGATTTCTTATGTCTTCAACAAACAGGTGGATACAAAGCGGTCTTCATCTGGCCAGCTTACTGTCGCATTGTACGACATCATGGATCCGCTTGAAGTAGAGAAGATGGAAGTTACTATCAGGAATTGTCTTCAGGACGTGGTGATGAAACCAGAAGGGGAGGCGCCTATGTGCTTTGCATGGGCCAGAAGCGAACCTTACATCCTGGAAGGAAACGCAGTGCTGTGCAAAGAAATTGTGTTCGATATTCTGGAATACCCCGCACAGGAAACTACGGATCCAGATCCTGTTATGGCGTTGAACAGGTATATTAAGAATCTTTTCCCAGAATGCATAGTTTTTGGAATTGATGAGTTATCAGAATACACCATTCCGGCAGATACTCCTGTTTTCTATTCTGGACTGAAATCAATTGACAGCACAGATGGGCATTGCAGGAGTAGCCTGTCGTGGTTCAATGCAGTTATTTCAGTGCATCTCCTGTGCCCGAAAACGTCATTGCGGTTGAAGATGATGGCCGCACTTCACCAGAGCTTAGCGAAGGATGAAGAGATCATCATGCTTGATGATTCCCCAATGGTCGTGAAAGCTCTGAAAATGAACAACAATGCTGATTACCTTAGAGAGGGGCAGATGTCTCTGACAGGGTATTATGCGTGCTTAAAAGACGCATTTAAGCAGCCTGGTATATCAGGCGTAACAATCAACGATCTTACATGAAAGGAGTAAGTAATGGCAGAAAAAGATATCAAGAAGACACCGGCTGCGACACAAACAGTACAGCCGTCCGCTGACAAGTACACCATCCAGGAACTTGAAAATGCAAGCGCAAAAGTATTTGGAGTTCCTCACGAATGTGCAGTAGCAGCCTTTAAGGGTTGTAAAAAAACAGGAATGACTGTTGCGGAAGCGAAACAGATCATCGATAGATTCATGAAAAAGGAGGTCAAATAAATGGCAGGTTATTTTTCTCTTGGAGAAAACAAAATCCGTTCCGGTGCATACTTCAATGTGCAGAAAAGAGGGGATGAAACAAACTTTGGAGCAATTGATGGTATTGTAGCAGTGCTTTTCAGGTCTTCGATTGGGCCACTTGGAAAAGCTACAGTTCTTCCGGCATCTGAAGGATATGAAAAAACCTTTGGCACCGGCGGCACCACAGATGCATTAAGAGAAACGTTCTTTGGAGGCGCTGACAAACTTATCGCTGTTAGAATAGGAAACGGCGGTACAGTTGGCAGTGCCTCTCTTGCTTGTGCAACTGGAAAGGCAAAGCTCTCAACAAAATATCCAAGTGGTGCAAAATTCACAGCAACAATCAGAGAGAAGCTTGGCGATTCCTCAAAGAAAGAGTGCATCGTATATCTGGATGGCTCTGAGTTCGAAAAAGTAACATTTGCAGCAGGAACAGAAGAGGCTACTGCATTGAAAGAAGCATTCGCTTCCTCAAAGAACTTTGTAGTCGATATTACTGATGCATCAGGAACTGTTACGGCGGTTAGCCAGTCCGCTTTCACAGATGGCGCAGATCCGACAGTGACAACCGCAGACTACAGTGTCGGATTAAAAGAAGTGGAAAAATACTACATCAATACCATTTGTGTTGATACAGAAGATGCCGCTGTCCATGCATTGGTAGCAGCATGGCTTGACAGAATTTATCTGGCAGGCTCTTTCGCAATGGCAATTGTTGCCCCAAAACCTTCCTCTTCACTGGAAGACAGAATGACATCAATCTCCAGTTTCGATACTGAAAACGTAATTGCACCGCTGAATGCAAATGCTAATGCCGGCAATGAAGAGCTGAAAGGATATCAGGTGGCTGCGTATATCGCGGGTATCGTAGCTGCGACTCCTGCGAACCAGTCCGTGACACACGCAACTCTTAGCAGATATAGCGTTCTGAATGAAATCCTTACAAATACAGAGATGGAAGTAGCTGAAGAAAAAGGCTGCCTGGTCCTCTCTACGGCTTCTGATGGGGCTGTATGGATTGACAATGGTGTTAATACCTTGGTTCATCCGGATGCCAACCACGACAGCGGATGGAAGAAAATCCGTAGAACCAAAACTCGTTATGAACTTCTGAACAGAGCAAATGCAGCAGCTGACGCACTGGTTGGAAAGGTTGATAACGATACAAACGGAAGAGCCACTATCATGGCAGCTATCCAGGGTATCTGCAATGCCATGGAGGCAGAAGGAAAGATCCAGTACGGCAATGTAACTGAATCTACAACTGTTACTACCGATGGAGACACCTGTGGGTTTGACATCGAAGTGATCGATCTGGATTCTGCAGAGCACATCTATCTGAATTACTACTTCCAGTTCAGCACTATTGTTGCTGCATCTGGTGAATAAGAAAAGGGGGAATAAATAATGCTGAATAAGAGTGCAGCTACCGATGCCAGACACAGCAGATCTGGCAAAGATGCGATGCTTTATAACTCTGCTGGAAAACCATTTGCACAGGTTGAAAGTTTTACTACAAAAGGTTCCTTTAACAACTACAAATACGCACCTCTTGGCCAGAACAGAGAGCTTGAGGTCAACGGAACTGTGGGCGTTACCGTAAACATTTCCGAAATCGTAGTTCTTGATGGTGAGCTGTTTAATGCGGTTATCAATGCTATTGCAAACGGAGAATCTCCTGTTCTGATGTTTACAGGAGTTATCGAAGGAAGAAATGGATCACAGGAACGTGTGACCTACAGAGAGTGTATCCTTTCCGGAGACAGCGATATCCAGAACGTAGCTACAGGCGATGTGCTGAAAAGATCTTTTGCCCTGCACTGCAATGGCAAGGTTGAGAATAAGAGCAAACTGACAATCTGATTTCTATTAAGAGGGGCTGGACATCAGCCCCTCGTTTTTAACAGGAGGAAAAGAAATGGCAAATAAAGACTTTATGGATCCGGAATTAACCGAGGAAGAGAAGGAAGACATGATTATTAAAAATGAAGAGGATTATCTGGAAGGATTGTTGGCAGCAGCTGATAATGCAGCAAATGATATTAAGAAGATCGATATCATCCGTAATGAACGAAAGTATTTCTCCTTCAGAATTCATTCGTTGTCCGATGAAATGTTAAAAGATATCCGGAAAAAATACACAAAATATACAAAGAATCGCCGCCAGGGCATCCGGGTTGCAGACGAGCTGGATCTGCCAAAGTATAGAGCTTCTCTGATTTACAACTCCACTACGGAAGAAGATCAGGCCAAACTGTGGGATAATCCTGCTGTCAAAAAAGGCCTGGAAGCAAAAGGCATCTGCATTATCAATGCCCTTGATGTAATCGATGCTGTTCTTCTTCCGGGAGAAAAAGACCGCATTATGGATATCATTGATGATGTCAATGGATTCAATAATGAAGAATTGAAGGCTGAAACTGCAAAAAACTGATTATGGCCGGTGGGAAGTCAACATTACTCCACCACATATTTCAACGCCAAGGTTTATTGCCAAGTGAAGTAATGAGTCTGCCCTCTGGAGAGAGGGCTTTTCTTTTTGCTTCAACCAGGCTATGGATCGAGGCGAATACGAAAAAGGGGTGACATGGTAAATGGGAGAAACAATTAGAATTGAGATTCCTGTATCTGTGAATGATAATACAGACCCTGGCCTATCAAATATTACGAATAAGATGAACACCCTAGCCACTGCCGCCCAGAAGGTAAATCGGATCCTGTCATCTGGATTCAAAACCAGAGGGATTGAACAAACAGCAGAGCGAGTAGATCGAACGCTTGGACGTGAGCATTCTATTGAAGTTTCAGTAGATGACAATGCCACTCCGGTTCTTTCAAGAGTCGAAGATGCGGCTGAAAGAGTAGGAGGAATATCTGCAGATATTGAGATAGGTGCAAACGACAATGCTACCGCTGAAATATCTGGTGTCGAGGATGCAGCAGCAACCCTTGACGGAGCAAGTGCTGACGTAGAACTGGGGGCAGATGATAATGCCACCGGGGTGGTAAATAGTGTTGGAGATTCACTGTCTGTTCTAAACGGAAATGAAGCGGTAGTAGAGCTTACTGCGGACGACAATGCTACGATGCAGATTATGGATGTGGAGGATGCACTGGCCGCCTTGAATGGTGAAGTGGCTGTGGCCTCAGTGGAAGCTGATGATACAGCCACGGAGATAATCCGAAGTGCCGAAGATGCAGTGACCACATTCGATGGAACTTCCGGGACAGCGGAACTGGGGGCAGATGATAATGCAAGTCCGATCATCGACGATGTGAGGGACAAAGCAAAAGCCTGGGACGGAAGCGTTTTTACGGCAACTATGAGTATAGTAGATGCTGCTACTGCTCCAATGGGAGCGGTTTTAAATGCTGCAAAGAATCCAATAGCACAGGGCGCAACATTCCTTGGAGTGAGCGCAGGACTGGCTGATACTGTGAATACATACAAAGGGTTTGAGAGTATGATGTCGCAGGTCCAGGCTATATCTGGCGCTACAGGGAAAGAGTTTGATGATCTGACCGCAAAAGCACAGGAAATGGGTGCAACTACGAAGTTTACCGCTACTGAAGCAGCTCAGGCATTTAATTACATGGCTATGGCAGGCTGGAAACCAGAGCAAATGACTGCTGGTATATCCGGTATTATGAGTCTGGCAGCAGCTTCCGGCGAAGACCTGGCAAGCACCTCGGATATTGTTACAGATGCTTTGACAGCTTTTGGACTGAAAGCAAAAGATGCCGGACATTTCTCGGATGTCCTTGCAAAGGCGTCTGCTAGTTCGAATACAAACGTAGGCATGCTAGGCGAATCATTCAAATATGTTGCGCCGGTAGCAGGAGCCATGAAATATAGCGTCGAAGATACTTCTTTGGCATTAGGGCTTATGGCTAACAGTTCAATTAAAGGAAGCATGGCCGGTACAGCTTTAAAGACGTCCCTGGCTAACATGGCAGCACCAACTAACAGCATGGCAGAGGCTATGGACAAATATGGTATTAGCCTGACCGACGGCTCGGGAAACATGAAAACACTGAAAGGTGTCATGGATAATTTGCGAAGCAGTTTAGGAGGTCTTTCTGAAACTGAACAGACAGCGGCAGCATCCACCATTTTCGGAAAAGAAGCTATGAGCGGTATGCTTGCTATCATCAATGCTTCAGAACAGGATTATAACGATCTTTCCAATGCTATCGGAAATTCAAAAGATGCAGCACAGGATATGGCTGACACCATGTTGGACAACCTGGCAGGCTCTATGACTCTTATGCAGTCGGCTGTAGAGGGCACTCAGAACAGTTTTGGACAGAGACTTACTCCTTATGTCAGAGGATTCGTTGATTCCATTACGGACGCAATGCCGGCTGTGACTGTTGCTCTGAATGATTTTATGGACACTGTGGACAAAAAAGCAGCACACATGAAGACAGTTATCGGGACCATGACGGCATCTGATGAGTGGCAGAATGCGGATATGTTCGGAAAGATGGATATTGCATGGGATACTCTTATCGGTCAGCCTTTTGCCGACTGGATTAGCGGAGATGGGAAACATCTGATTTCTTCCGGCCTCGGAACATTATTCTCTAGCGCGTCCGCTATTCTTCCGGGAGGAAAGAAAGCAGGCCTTTCTTCTGTGCTCAGCTCTATGCTGATCGCTAAAGGAGCAACTGGGATTCTTGGAAATGCAAAGAATATTGCGACCACCTTACAGCCTATCGGAAATGCTATTAAAAGCATTGGACTTGCAGCACAGACAGCGCCAAGTGTTGGAGCGTTCATAAGTGATCTGGGAGCAATGGTTCCGACAGCGGCGAAATTCGGACTTGCGGCAGCGGCAGTAACAGCGGCAGTAGTTGGAATTGGTGTTGCAGTAGACAACTATAACCAGAAAGCTTTGAGCAGTAATCTGGAAGAACATTTTGGAAACATCAAATTATCAGCTCAGGAAGTGCAGGACATTGCTTCTGGAATTCTTGATCAGAAGTACCTGGCCAATGTGGAAGTTGCCTTAAATGAGGTAAAGAACGCTGATAAGCTTCGAGAAGATGCCCAGAAGGCGCTGGAATCCAATGACGTTCTGGAGTTTAAGAGCAGAGTTGGTATTAAACTTACGACAGAAGAACAGGAAGATTATACAAGTAATATCGAAACTTTTGTTAAGAGCAAGATTGAAGAACTGGAAAGCCGGACGTTTGCAGCGCATATCCACGTTCAGACGTATCTCGGAGGTACGGAAGAGGGACAGACATTAGCCCAGAACATCGAGAAATGGGCTACAGCGGATTATGTTGAATTGGATGGATTATCTAGCCAGTTATCACAAAAGGTCCCTGAGGCACTGAAAGATGGAATCATAGATGCAGATGAAGAAGGCGCCATCAGTGCTTTGCAGGAAAAAATGAACAGCATAACTGCCCGGTGGAAGGAATCGGAAGCACAGGCAAAATGGGACTGGATAAATCAGGAATACGGGAGCTTGAATGCAGCTGATCTGGAAAGTGGCTCATTCACTGACTTACTGGGAGCAATGAGAGATCAGAGGCAATCGGCAAAGGAAAGCGTACAGGCAGATGTTGAGCAGTGGTATTCAGAGCTTAACTCGATGGAATCAGCCGGAAGAATCACATCTGCTCAGAATAAGCAGTATCACGAAATGACCGGTTGGTATGTAAAAGGGCAGGAAGGAAATGAGTTGTCGAAGAGCTTACAGCTTGGTTCGAACACTTTGAATTCTGCATATGCTGAGAAGATTCAGAGCAACAGGCAGAGCCTTGCGGAAAATACGCAGTTTTCTATTGATTCAGCACAGAAACAATTAGAGAGCGGAGATACATCTGCTATGACCAGCGCATTGATGTACGGGTTCAACGAACTTGGCAATGGAAAAATATTAGGAATTACAACTGATGCTACACAGAATGCCTTGAGTACCATGTACGAGAGCATGAAACCTGATGTAACACAGATGCAGGGCTTAATTGACGATTACCGGGAAGCGGGAAAAGCAGTTCCACAAAGCCTTATGGATTCATTTAATGATGCTATTGAGGTTGGAGCAGCTGCTGGCGATACGTCTGCAACGTGGCAGAACTATGCTAATCAGATCTGGAAGAATGGAAGTGATGAATTAAAAGCATCACTTACGGATCCGAGCAATCCAATGTATGAAACGGTCCGCAGTCAGTTGCCTCCTGAACTTGCAGAAGCGATTGACAGGGCGGCGGCAGAGACCACAACTGATGATGTGACACTTGAAGGACTGAAAGCTTCTGTTGATGGAGATGTTGATATTGACAAAGATGCATGGACTTCAAAGCTGAATGAAGCTCTTGGTGACTTGGGTGAAACACAGGAGGTTACCGCTGATCATGTAAAGATTAAGGTTGATCAAGGCGATTGCCTGTGGGAAATTGGCAACGCTCTTGGAATTGACTGGCAGACCATTGCAGAACAGAACGGTATCGAAAGCCCGTATGTTATTCATCCAGACCAGGAACTGACTATTTCCATGGATACGTTGACTGCAGAAGTTGACGGAGACAAGGCTCAGGCTGCTATCGAGCAGGCTATGTCAGCTCTGGATGCAGAAGGAGCAGAAATGTCTGTGACAGCAGAAGGAGTCAAAGTTGATCTGGCAGATGTAGAAGTGGATTCCGATACAGCGGCGGCTCAGATTGAGGCAGCTCTCGGCATGGAATCCGGGACACTTGCGGCAAATGGAATTGAAGTGCAGGCAGGCGCATCTGTTACTATCCCATCAGAACTGGTAACGGTGGATACATCTGGCATGCAGTCTGCAACCGAACAGGCAGCAGATGAAACGGAAACAGAGCCTATTGAGCAGGAAGCATCTGCAAATGTAAATGTCACAAATACAACGACCGATACATCCGGAATGCAGGCGCAGGCGGAAGAAGATGCACAAGGTGCTGTAGGAGATGTACCAGTTGAAGGCAGTGCAAATGTTACCTTCTCAGGCACGACAACAGACACTTCTGGCGTTGTGGAGCAGGTAACAGCAGATATTGAGAGCGCAGTAAGTGATGTTCCGGCCAATGGTCATGCGAGCATCACGTTAGATCAGTCCAATAATGCGGCCGAGATTTATTCTCTTGCAACAGCTGATGTGGTATCTGCTTTCTCGGAGACAATTCCAGCAGACGGACATGTAGATGTCACACTGGACCAGACGAATAATGCAGCAGCTATATATTCGGAATGCGCCGGACAGGTACAAAGCACATTCGCACAGGGCTTCACAGCCTCTGCAGATGTTGCAGTTACGCTGAACTGGCATATCACGAATCCATCAGCTAGCATTTCCACTTCAAGTAGCGGATCATCTGTATCGGCTACTATAGCTGGGCACGCTTCGGGCGGTGAAGTCGGACTGAATGGAGCTGAGCTGTCGTGGGTAGGTGAGGAAGGATTGGAGTATATCATTCCTACGGTGCCGGCCAGACGACAGAGAGGTATTGAATTGTGGAAATCCGCAGGACGGACACTGGGAGTTCTTGGTCCTGATGATGAGATATCAGCGCATGCGAGCGGAGGAATTGTTGGAAAAGAAGTATCAAATACGACACCTTATTTCGACACAGATTCCAGTTCGCAAGATTCCGAAAAATCAGAGAAAGAAACTGTACCAACGAATGTGGTGTCAGATAAATCTGGCGTTGTGGTACAGGTTAACCTCTCCCCGCAGTTCAATATATCAGATACAAATGACAGTGATGTTATTCGGCTCATTAAAGCTCACATCAAGGAGCTGGCTGACGATCTTGGAAGCGAAATTGCAACAATGCTCAGTGAAGCTTATGAGAATACACCTGTTACAACATAAGGAGGGAACATGGGAGCGATATTAAAAGAATTGCATAATTCGGCATCGAAGTTCCAGTTCCCTTCGATGCCAAAAGATGATGTTGATGTAAAAAGAGAAACAGCATATCAGGAATATAACATTCTTGGAAAAGGAAAAATGAGTTACCCATCTGGCATGGGAAACCAGACCATAAAATGGTCAGGATATTTCTGGGGGGCAGGCAGAAAAAAGCTTGCCTCCGTAAACCAGAAATGGATAGCACCAAAAACCTGCATCAGCAAGCTGAAAAGCTGGCAGACAAAAAAGACACCGTTAAATCTGGTGGTTTCTGAAGCTGGCATCAATGAAGATGTTACTATCAAATCTTTTGAGTATAAGCCTTTTGGCGGGCATGGGGACTATTCGTACGAGATATCTTTTGTTCCATATGTCGAGATGAAGATTTATACAACAAAGGAACTGGGGACTAAGAAAAAAGCTAAAAAGAAAAAGAAAACCACTAGGCCAAGTACCAAGAAATCTACTAAAAAGAAAAAGACCTACAGGATTGTCCGAGGCGATACGCTTTGCGGAATATCTCGTAAGAAATATAAAACTGAATCAAAGTGGAGAAATATCTACAATGCCAATAAGAAGGTTATTGAAGCGGCTGCTAAGAAACATGGCCGGCGCAATAGCGACAATGGACATTGGATATATCCAGGAACAGTACTGACTTTACCATAAGGAGGCGAGAGTATTGATAGATCCAATGAAATATAAATACCTCGTGGCCATTATGACTGCAGATAAAAAGGCTTACGACATCACACAATTTGTCGAAGATGTATCCTGGGAAGAGGGAGAGGACCAGCTTGCGGCCAGAATTAGTTTTTCGGCCAAGAACGATAAAACTTCAAAGGGAAGAATTTCTTCTCTTGCCAAGCCTGGGTGTTATGCAGCACTTTTGTATTCCTATAATGGTGGCAAAAATGCCGAAGCAACCAGAGGAAAAATAGTTGAATGGAATCCTTCAGCGAGAACATCCGGAGAGAAATTTAAGGTAAAGGCATACGATGTTCTATATGATCTGCAGGAATCACAAGATCATGTATATTTTTCAGCCGGCGTAAAGACAAAGTCAGCCATAGTCCAAGTGCTGAAACGCTGGGGCATAAAGGTCACATCTTACAGCGGACCAAATGTGAAGCATGGGAAGCTGGCTTATAAGTCTGAAAAGCTTGGAACAGTGGTTGTGAAAATCCTCAAGGAAGCCAAAAAGAAAGGCGGCATTGAGGCATGTCTGCGGGCTGTGAAAATGAATGTGACCGTAGTTGGTTTTGGAACAAATAAAACAGTATATCATTTTGAAGAAACACAGCATCTTACAGAAGTAAACCATAAGATCAGCACTACCGGGATGGTTACAAGGGTAAAAATCATCGGAAAAGCAAATGATGATGGATGCTCACCTGTTGAGGCTACAGTTGATGGAAAGACAAGCTACGGAATCCGCCAGAAGATTGTTTCCAGAGGAACTAATGACACATTAGATGAGGCAAAAAAAGAAGCGAGAGAGATTCTTGCAGATGATGGCAAACCAAAGGAAGAAATCACGATAAAACTTCCGGATATTCCTATCATTCGGAAGGGTGACAAGATTCATCTAAAAACAGCTTCAATAAGTACTGGGTATTATATCGTAATATCTGCTACGCATGATGTAGATAAAATGCTTATGACACTGGGACTGAAAAAAGCACCGGCAGCAAAAAAGAGCAGTGGGAATAAAAAAACAAAAGCAAAATCATATGATGTTGGGGACATTGTTAATTTCCATGGCGGTAAGCATTATGTCAGCAGTTATCCAGATGCCAGAGGATACAGTGTAGGAGCCGGAAAAGCAAAAATCACGATCAAAGGTGGTTCCGGAAAAGCACACCCATGGCATCTGGTTACACAAAACTGGAATCAGACTCATGTCTGGGGCTGGGTTGACGATGGATCATTTGACTGACAGGAGGAACATTATGTCAAAAATGGAAAAAAATGGAATGGAAAAGCTTGCAAAGGTATTGGATTCGAGAATGGGAGAACACTCAGGAGGAGGATTTTCGTTCGACTTTGGAGTGATCAAGAAAGATTATTCCCTTGTTTCCAATACTTTTCCTTTGCCTATTCCTAAAAAGGATTATTCTGTCTGCAGACTTTTGGCCAATCTATCAACAAACGTATCTGGAGGAACACACGGAGGGCATAACAGCGGAACGGGATCACATAGCCATAAGGTGGTTATGCCTAAGTTAAAACCGGGAGATCGTGTGCTTATCGTATGGGTTGAGGGAGAACCTGTAGTCATAGATGTAGTAGTCAAGGCAAGTGGATTATAGGAGGCAATATGGAAGAAGAATCAAAAAATTTACTGCCGACTGTGGATGTTCCAGATTTTGTGGATGAAGAGGAAGATGAAGAATATGACGTTGACTATAAGCCATCGCCAATGTGGGATCTTGAAAAAGGAGATTTCGTTCGCACCGCCGCAAATAATGTGCCAATGAACGATGGATATGAAGCATATAAAATATGGTGTGTAAAAACGGTATCTACAGAAAGATATTCTTGCCTGGGATATTCAGATGATCATGGAACTGAAACAGAAGATATAACAAGAGAATCTGACCAAAGCACTGTAGAACTTTCTCTAGAAAGGACAATCCAGGAAGCTCTGATGGTCAATCCGCGGACATCATCGGTAGAAGAGTTTTCTTTTGAATGGGGTACTGGGAGGGTAAAAGTATCATTCATAGTTTATTCGGTTGATGGAGAACCCTTTACCGTTGATTCAATCATAGAAGTTTAGAGGAGGTGGTTAATATGGCTAGACCAGAATTTGAAGTTCCGGAATTTGTGTCAGAAAGTGATTCTGACCAGATACAGGAGAGGATGATGGGAAACCTTCCGGCGGATATATCGGATATGGAAGGTGATTTCCCATATGATTTTACCATGCCTACGGCCATCGAGATATCTCAGCTTGTACAGTTCAATCTTGTTCGCTGCCTGATGGTTGCGTTTCCGGAATATTCCTGGGGTGATTGGATGGATCTGCATGGCGCAGAAGCAGGAGTGACAAGGAAAGAAGCTGTAGCAGCAACTGGAACAGTGTCTGTTACGGCGGCTTATGGCACAGTATTGGCAGCAGGCACAGTCTTTGCGGTTCCTGCAACAGATCAGATGGAAGCTGTTGAGTTCCAGACTTTACGAACTGTTACGTTCACAGAGAATGAAACCATGGACCTTGCGGTTGAAGCGGTCACTCCGGGGGTATCCGGGAATGTTCCGGCAAATACGATTACAATTATGGCATCACCGATCAATGGCGTTACAGCAATTACCAACAGCGAGAAAACATCGGGTGGTGCTGAAGAAGAAAATGATGAAGATTATTATGAACGAATCCATGCAGAATTCCAAGATTCGCAGTTCTATGTAGCGAATGATGCTGACTATATTAAGTGGGCCAAAGAAGTCCCCGGGATTGGAGATTGTATTGTAGAACCAGCTGTTGAAGGACCAGGAACAGTGGGATTGATCTTAGTTGATAGCAACGGACAGCCCGCATCAAGTACACTGGTCACAGCAGTTTACAACCATATCGTTTCTCCGGACGACAGGAGCAAAAGACTGTTGCCTACTGGATCGTCTAAGCTGATCGTCAAGTCAGCTACAGTAAAAACTGTAGATTTTGCCTGTACAGGACTTGTTCTGGATGGCGTTGGATTGGATGATGTAATCTCGACATTCAAAACTGAAATGATGGCAGTCTATTCCGCGGCGAAAGAAACAAATATCCTCCGGTACAATTCGGCTCGAACAGTACTGTCAACCATAACCGGAGTAAGCGATTTCATAGATTTTACGATGGATGGAAAGAGAGAAAACATTCACCTTTCATCAAGCGAGTATGCAGATACCGGTAATGTGACATTTACATTAGAGGGGGCTGAGACATGAGTATAGATCTGGAAAGATTCCCGTGGAGCGATTCGGCCAACAGAATGCTGACATATGTAACTAAAGGCTGGTATGATAAATCCTATGTCGGAAAATGGATATACGAAGTTATGGGCAGAGAGCTTGATCTGGCCACTGTGCATATTGAAGAACTTCCATACCAGATGTTTATCGATACAGCTACATGGGGACTTAAATATCATGAGATCAAGTATGGACTGCCCGTAAGAGAAGACCTGTCATATGAAGAAAGACGACGGTTGCTCCGTGAAAAGAAAAACACAAAAGCACCAATGACCCCATGGCGAATGGAACAGATTTTAAAAGGCGTGACGGATTATGATGTCCAGGTTCATGATTGTAATGAGCCGGGACATTATTTTTCTCACCCTAACATATTCAGCGTTCAATTGGAAGGTGAAACAGAGGTAGAACTAGGAGAAGTTAAGAGTAAAGTCGATAAGCTGAAGCAATCACACACAGTATATCTTCTTTCTGTTATCCTCATGCTTATTGAATGCACAGAGAGCTTTGAACAGAGAGTGACGTATCATTCAGATTTTTCATGGTGGAAGTATTCTCTTGATGGTTCCTTCGCTCTTGACGGCAGTATCAATCTGAATCATTGGTATCCGACAGAATTTCGCCCAGTCTATCCATTTGATACAGTCTTAACTGAGAATTTTATAGCAGATCGAATTTTTCACCGGATTCCAGATGTATATCATGAAAATATATTTAAGCCTTCCTTTTTCGTACGAAGCGATTTTGTATGGTGGGAAGGTTTTCTTGATGGAAACTTTTCACTGAACGGAACGAGAAAGCTCAATTCTTGGTATCCGATGGAAACTTTTATCGGGCATAGGCTGTTTATCGGCAATCAGGAGGCTTTTGAAACGAAACAGTGTATTTCATTGCCTGATATGATTAATGCTGAGAAAGCTGATTTTAGAGGCACACAGAGGGTAATTATGGGCTGGCGTGATGGTAATAAGATCCTGGACGGCAACTGTTTGTTAGACGGGACTTTATTGCTTGATGCAGGAGAGCCGCCATATCTGCAGACAGTTCGGATTCGTGCGCCTGTTAAACACGAAGAAGAAGTAGAGGTCACAATGGTTATTCCTTCACGGGCCGCAAGACTGGATGGAACGTGTAGGCTAGATGGAAGTGTAAAACTAAATTCAGGAAGGGAGGTCCTTTAAATGGCAGGGACTACAGTTACAACACTGGCAAAGAAAAAAATGGTAAAAGCAAGAGCGGGGATTTCATCACTCCCAAAGATTGTAGGCATGGCTTTTGGCGATGGAGGTGTAGATTCGGGTGGAACAGTAAAATCACACAGCGCCGATCAGAACACCTTACATCATGAATTACTTCGCAAGAATGTTGATGGTTACGAGGTTCTTTCTGACACAAAAATCAGATATCGTTGCACATTGGCGGAAAATGAGCTGGCAAACACTTATATTTCTGAGGTTGGATTATATGATGCAGACGGAGATATGGTGGCCATGAAAGCATTCCTGAAGAAAGGAAAAGATGCAGACATGGAATGCGTGTTCGAGTGTGATGATACATTCTAACGTATTTCGATATTTTGTAACAAGTAATCGGATAATGATAGATAAATGTTATCATAAGGAGGTAGAAAATGTCGTATTTCGATATTTCTGGAGCTGTTTTCAACAATCAGCTCCGCGAATTAGAAACTTCTGATCCTGTTCATGCAGATGTGTTTAACGCTGTCTTTCGACAGTTGATAAATAATGACGTGGCACTTATGGAAGCCGCCAGCATGTTTGCGGGAGAAAAAAACAAACAGGCTGAATTCATTCTTAATCTCAAGAGAACTGGGAAAAAATATGGGGTTCATCATAGTGCATTTGATGTATCGCCATTGTCGGCGGGCACACGTACTCTCGATGCTGTAGGCATGGTAGCACAGCCTTCTACGAACACAGTAAGAGGAAGAAATGATTTTGAAGGCGAATCTGTTTTTTATGGATTGGAAGTTAATGGTCATGTAGATGATGCCGGAGAATTCATTGTGGAATATATTAAGGGAATCGACAATGAGTTCTCCAGGACAGAAAGAGATACATGGATGTTGTATCTGACTCAGTGGATTAACATAACCATTGATGCAAATGGAGAAAGCCTTGTTATCTCAGATGAACATCACGCAGGCTTCTTTCCGGAAGGAGCAGCAATCCGTACAGATCAGACTGTCAGACCGTTCGTTGCACAGGCTAAATATATGGCTGGAAATGGTTCTGATGGAAAGGCTGCATCTATTAGCGGAGTAAACGCTGCGCATGATCAGTCTCACAATGGAATGATTACACGATTCAAAGCCAAAGGAACACAGTATTGTGGAACAACTGCACAGGATAAAAACCATATGGACAACCTGTTTGAGGTCGCTTTCGCAACACGGAATTCACAGTCGATCATGTCTGGTTGCACAGGATATTACAACAGGTTCTATGCGACTGTTGTTGAAAATAATGTGGAACGTATCATTATCAGCAAAAGTGATGCAAACTCTTTGGTGGTCGGAAGCACGGTATCCATTGGAAATGCCACAGCTTTAAGTGGTAGCAATCCGACGGATGATAGAGGAAATGCAGGACTTCATGCAAAAGCAAATCGTGTCATCATTACAAAAATTGAAGATTATGACAGCAATAATTCGGCAGTTTATGTAGATAATGGAGGAACTAAATTTTCTACCGGTTCTACAATGGTAGGCTCCACAGAAGTAAAGACTACTATCGTTACAATGCCATGGCACACAGGTGCATGCGATAATGTCCTTGGTTCTTGCGGTTCTCCGAACAGTAATACATCTGGAAAAGACCCATACATTCTGTTCGGTGTAGAAATGTTCCTGGGATTTTACGAAGTTATCAGCAACGTAATTCTTAAGATATCTAATCATGTAATGACGGCTTGCATTTGTTATGACTGCACAAAGTTAGCAACAAGCGTGACATCGGATTATGTTGAGTGTGGATATAGTATTGCAGATACACAGGAAAGTTGGAAATATATCAGTGAACTTGGATATGATCCAGAAAATCCGTCTGTAAGACATGGAACGAAAGTAGCAGCTTCCTCCAGCACAGGGTATGCAGATGGACAGTATACAAATAAGCTTGATCAGACTTCTGACGGGTTAAGAGAGTGGCTTTCCGGCGGCGCCCTGGACGGCTGGTCTAACGCGGGCCGGTGGTGTGCGTCCCTGAACATCGGGCTCGGTTACAGCTGGTGGAACTGTGCCGCGCGTCTTTCTGCTTCTGGACGCTGTGCGAAAGCAGCAGCGTAGGGGGTGAATTGCCGAATGGCAAGAGGGGAACTCCCCTTTTATTTCCCGGCGTAGCCGGGGCGTTTTAAAATCATACGGACTCACGCTACGTTTGGCAGTGGCTTTCCGGCGGCAACCTGAACAACTGGTCTAACGCGGGCCGGTGGTATGCGAACCTGAACAACGGGCTCGGTAACAGCTGGTGGAACTATGCCGCGCGAATTTCTGTGAGAATTTTGATGTGTAGCGTGTTTCGCTGTCCTTTGAGACAGTCCTAAAATGGCGGGGGCGGAATGCCCGAAATTCAAGCACCAGCATCGGCGGTCAGGAAACTGACTGCTGACCCTGTGGCGGAAGTGGACACAGGTGGGGGTTAGTAGTAAAACCGAAAGCTCTTGAACACAGAAAGAAAGAGGACTGGTAATGAAGACATATTGCCGAAGAATGGATATTTCTGACGAAAATTTCATCAGGAAATACATAGCTGCATTTATATATGACAAGCTAGAAAATGGTAATATGCCGAGTATTTTTGCTTACTATGGAAGCATAAGTAAAAATGAGGCTAGAAGGCGGTTGGAGAATTCACCGGAATTTGTAGCATCTGTGATCGATCAGATTGCGTATGAAATGTCGTGGCATTTGAAGACCAGAACTGTAAGGGAACATATCTATATGGTAGTTCCGGAAGAGAAACTTGTGAAAAATGTTGATATAGTAGATGGAATGAGCGGAAAAATTAGAACGCTAGGACTTGAAAAGATGATCATGCAGCTATATGAGGTGTTGGCCAAGGAAGCGGCAGGCGAGTTGTGGACGGCAAAAGTCGGACTTTTTCAAGTTGCATCAATACCTGGAAGAGGACAAGCTTACGGCAAAAAATACATCGAACGATGGATGTCGCGTGATCCGGAAGGAACCAAATATTGCGTTCAGTCAGACATTAAAAAATGCTATCCCTCTATGTCACATGATAAAATATTAGAATTTCTTCGAAGAGATTTAGGAAAGTCAGATATGTTGTTGTACTTGTTTGAGACTTTGATTGGATTGTATTCTGAAGCAAAGGTGCAGAACAAAGAGAAAGATTGCAAACATGGGATTTTTATAGGCTCTCCGGTGTCGAAAGATCTGTGCAATTATTATCTATCTTATTTGTACCATTATTGCACAAATGAACTTTATGAAATGAAGACCAGACGAGGGAAGACAACAAGAAAAAGATTGATTTATCATATCATGATTCAGATGGATGATATCATTCTTTTTGGCTCTAATAAGAAAGATCTTCATAAGGCAATGCTGCTTGTTATTGAATTCGTAAAATCTACACTCTGTCTAAAGATCAAAGATTCCTGGTCGTTATTTCGTACAGGTTATGTTGACAGAAACGGAAAACAAAAAGGAAGGGATTTAGACTATATGGGGCTTGTGTTCCATGGACAGAATTTAATCAAAAGATGTTATTCCGGAAAAACAGTGACAATACGGAATGTGTCAACAAGAATAAGAGCATCAATATTCCTAAAGGCTCGCAGGAAAATTCATAGATTTGCGAAAAAAATAAAGAACAAAAAGATTATAGGTAGTAAATTCGCCATGAGTACCATAGCATATAACGGTTGGTTTGTAACAACAGACTCCTTTCTTGTGAGGGTTGCAGAATGTTGGGATCAACTTATTTCGATGGCTAAAAATATAATCAGTCGTTATGCGAAACAGAAAAGCTATGCTATGGAAAAATATTATAAGAAGTGGAGGAAATTGAATTATGCATAAAACGAATAGCCCGGAATCACAAGGAAACATTACATATGCTGTTCTTCCAGATGGTTCCGCTGATGTATGGATTCGTAAGAACGAAGTCCAGCTTCCGGAAAAAGATGAAGGACCACAGGGTATGGAAGCTGATGAAATCTATTTTAAAGTATCTGCAGGTGTTGTTCCTAAGGAAGAGATAGTTGCAGATCTTGATTTTTGGTTCGATCAGTTGAAAGACAAAGAAGAAGGCTGCAATGCTGATTATCTTTCTATTGAAACATACCGAGCAGAAAAGAAAAAGGAGATATCTCAGATCTGCCAGAGCACAGTTTTTGCAGGAACGGACATTGATATTTCGTCTGGAAAGGAACACTTTAGCCTTAAAGATGAAGATCAGCTAAATCTCTTTGGAAAACAGGCTCAGCTGACTGCTGGCATCAAAAAACTGGAATACCATGAAGACGGCAATCCGTGCCGGTATTATTCTGCTGAGGATATGCAGAAGATTATTAATGGTGCAATGGAATTCAAGAGTTATCACACAACATATGGAAACTCTGTAAATATGTGGATTAAAGGATGTGCGAAAGCTTCGGAAATCGCCAAGATTGAATACGGAGCGCCGATCCCGGAAGAATATCAGTCAGAAGTTTTAAAGGACTATCTGGCCGAAATGGCAGCCGACAAGGAGGTTAAATGATTACTCTGAAGACCATAGGCAGAAACGCTGTGCTTTTCGCTATAGGAGGTACGATTTACTACATGATCGAACTGATATGGCGAGGGTACAGCTCACTGCCTATGGTACTGGTTGGCGGACTTTGCTTCTTGTTTTGCGGTTCGATAAATGAATTTCTAAGATGGGATATGCTCATATGGAAACAGATGTTTATCTGTGCTGTCGGGATAACTGCAATTGAGTTCCTTTCCGGATACATTTTGAATATTGTATTGGGGCTTGGAATATGGGATTACAGCAATATGCCTTTTAATATAATTGGACAGATATGTCTTCCTTTTACTGTGGCATGGTATATCCTATCTCTATTAGCTATTGTATTGGATGATCATCTGAGGTATTGGATATTTGGTGAAGAAAAACCAAGATACAAGTGGAGGTAACGACGATGGATGAAAACCAGGTTTTAGAACTTGTGGAATTCTATGAAGATATGATTGAAAAGCAGGATGAAATCATAGTGAGGCAGAGCAGGTTCATCAAGAGCCTGGCAACCGAACTTTCTCATTTGCGAAATATGCTGAATGTAGAAGCAAGCGAAGATGAAAGACTTGACGCAGGGATTATTGAAGAAGTAAAGGAAGAGTATGTAAGCATGAGGGAACCGTAGAGGTTCCCTTTTTTCATGGAGGTAAGGTATGGTGCATGCGAGAGATAGACCTTTTAGGCGCAACACATTGGCATCTATTAATGGCGAAAGGAGGTTCTTATGCGAAAACTGGTGGATTGGTTAATCGGAGGTAATCTGGATCGGCTCTTAAAAGCACTCGGAGGGGAAGAGTAATGCTCGAAACATTTTGTCTATCTGTGCTTGGCAGCGGAGGTGTTGCCGGCATTTTTTTTGCTCTGATTCGTCACTATATTGAGCGAAGGCTCATGGAAGTGGAGGCACGAGAGCAGGAACGCATTAAGTATAAAATTGAACAGAGAAAAGCGGATGAAGAAATTACACATGCTACGGGGCGCGTACTCTTTTGGCTACATCATGCAATTGTAAAAGGAGAGCATAATGGCGAGCTCGAAGAAGCATTTGAAAATCTTCAGCGTGCAGAAGCACACAAAAAAGAAATGGACAGAGAAGTTCTGGCCAAATACAGCATTGATTAGGAGGAATTATTTATGGAATTACTTAACTTTTTAAAACAGATTCCGTTCCCAGTATTACTGGTTGCGGTGTTAATTTTGCTTGTAGTGACTTTGGTTATTGCGTTTCAGTATGCCAAGCATAAAGGATTGGAAGGTATCCGTGAACAGGTATACCAGCTGATCCTGAAAGCGGAACATATGTATAAAGAATCGGGAACGGGACAGCAGAAATTGAAATGGGTTGTTCAGCAGGCGAGAGGATTACTGCCAAAGTGGCTGCAGGTTATTGTGTCGGAAGATGCGCTGCTTAAGATAATTGATGTGTGGTTTTGCGGCGTGAAAGATCTTTTGGACGATGGAAAAATAAATGGTTCACAGAAGGAAGGGGCTTAAGCCCTTTCCTTTTTTAGGGGGATATTATGAAAACGAATATAATGGGAACTGCAGTTGCTACGGTCCAGCAGATGCAGTCATATATACAGAAAGTTAATCCGGCAGTACCTAAATCCGTAATCGATATGGTTGAATATTATATATCAGAAGGAAAAACGGAAGGAGTAAGGGGAGATATCGCCTTTGCACAAAGTTGCCTCGAAACAGGTAATTTCACATTCAATGGTTCTGCCGTAACATTGGACCAGAACAATTTTGCCGGAATCGGCGTTACAAAAAATGGTATGAAAGGGAATTCGTTCTCTCATCCATGGATCGGCATCCGGGCACAGATCCAGCATCTTAAAGCATATGCATCTAACGAAAAACTGTACGGTGTATGCGTGGATCCTCGTTTCTGTTATGTGAAAAGAGGAATAGCACCATATGTTGAATGGCTTGGGATACAGGAAAATCCACAGGGCGGAGGCTGGGCTGCCGGGAAGAATTATGGCTCAAAGATATTGGAAATTCTGGCGAAGATAATCGCGATGCCAGAAGTGAATAAGGAGGATGTTACAATGAATCTTAACACAAGTTTAATCAGCAATAACAACAGCTATGCAAATCAGGTACCTAAATACATCGTTATCCATAATACAGATAACTTTGCCAAAGGAGCAAATGCAAAGGCACATGCAAAGGCCCAGCATGACGGAAATTTCTCCGGCTACTCTGCTCATGTATACGTTGATGATACCGAGGCTTATCAGGCAACTCCATTCGACAGAGGCGCTTGGCATGTCGGCGTTAACTACGGAGGTGGTCTTTTCGGAATTTGCAACAACCACAATTCCATTGGCATTGAGATGTGTGTGCAGGCAGGGTATAATTACGAAAAAGCGTTCCAGAACACTGTTGAGATCTGCAAGATGCTGATGAAGAAGTTTGGAATTGACGCAAATCATGTGGTATCCCACTATGATGTGTGTGCGAAGAATTGCCCTTCTGCAATCCGGGCAAAAGGTGACTGGAACCGTTTCAAGCAGCTGATCGGTGCAAAGACGGCAACTACAACTGTAGATAAATATTACAGAATCCGGAAAACCTGGGGAGACAGTAAGAGCCAGCTTGGGGCATACAAGAATCTTGAGAATGCTAAAAAAGACTGGAAAGAAGGCTACACCATCTATGATTGGAATGGAAAAGCTGTATATCCGGAACAGAAAAAAGATACCTCATCACGCAAAGAGAAAGCTGACTTAACAGTAAAACTGGATATTCAGCTTCCTGTATTACAGTCTGGAACTGAGGGCGTAGCGGTGCGATGCTTACAGTCCATTCTTGGAGTTTCTGTTGACGGAGATTTTGGAAAAAATACAAAGTCAGCACTTAAAACATTTCAGCGGAATGTTGGTATTGATGATGATGGTTGCTGTGGTCAGAATACATGGAAAAAGATAGCTGACCACATGAATGCAAATACATTCAAATAATAACAAAATAGGTGCTTTTTATAATATGTTTGCTTCAAAATTTGCCTTACAGGGTATAAAATATATCACGCAGTTTATAACAGTATTTGATATAATCTAACAAAAGTCCTTCCGATATATCAAGAGGTGCTAAATTATAACGGAAGGAGCAATGGCATGATTAAAATTTTACTGTCAAAAAAGCTTGGGGAGATGAGACTTACTCAGGCAGATTTGGCGAGGGCAACCGGAATAAGACCCAACACCATCAACGAGTTGTACCACGAGCTTGCAGATAGGGTGAATCTGGAACACCTCGACTTGATTTGCGAAGCCCTGGATTGTGAGCTGGATGAATTGATTGTTAGGGTACCGAACAAGGAATCAGCCATAACCCACACTCGCCAGGGAACTCAAAAACCCGGCAGAAAGAGGTAACCGCTGCAACGGTTACCTCTTATTAAAGAGGGGATTTCCCCTCTTTATTTTACTTCTTTTAAATTATAATCCAATGAATCGTACAAATAATCTGTATCAAATCCCATATCTTTGTAACCTTGCAATACAGTTCCAACATAACGGCTAGATGGCCTTCCCACAGTGGCTGAGTCAGGCAAGAGGTATATCATAGCCTTTTTTCTAGTGCCGTTTTTTAATTGTACAAATACATTTCTCTTTTTATAAAATCTCGGATATCCCTCGTACAGATCAAGAGCCTTCTCATTTTTGCTATCGATATTCCAAACAGCAACAGGAACCCTACTTCCTTTTTGCCTTTTGACGGTTGCATAAGATCCTGTGTGGCTTCCTCTGTAAAGTAATTTCCAATTTATCAGATATCCGGTAAATGCGACCGTTGCTCCAGGACAACGGTATGACATTTGCTGTACATTAAGAATAATGAGCAAAATCCCAGGAATCCTTTATTTACAAGGGTTTCCGGGATTTTATTTTTGTCCGTGATGCTACGGTGATGTTAATGGGGAGAAAGTGTCTTATTTTTGGGGATTTTTTGTTATTATATGATACTGTACGTTTCATATGTTTTTATCTTCTGCATTATCATTTGTGGCTCTTACTTCATTGAGAGCGTCAGCAAGCTTCCTGTCTTTTCCCGGATACAAATGAGCATAAACTTTCCAGGTTGTCTCCGGTGATTCATGTCCAAGCCGGTCCGAAATCTCCTTGATGGAAAATTTCATATCGATCAGCATACTTGCATGGGAGTGCCGAAGATCGTGGATCCTGATTTCTGGAAGACCAGATCTGGCAGTTGCACGTTTAAATTCTGACCGCATACCGGATTTCTGAAAATAGAAGATACGCTCATCTGGTTCTATAGCCATGCTGGCAACATAATCCTGAAGCTCTTTATACAGAGATTGCGGAATGTTCACGACACGTTTGCTCTTTTCGGTTTTGGGTGTCTGGAAGTATTGCTCGCCTTTTATAACCACAAAGTTCTTGCTAATTGATATAGAGCAGTCCGGCAGGATATCCGCCGGAGTAATGGCCAGAACCTCTGCAGATCGAAGCCCGCCATAGAACATGAGGCTGAATGCCATCCTGTATGCGCTTTTCTTTTCAAACGTCAGAAAGTAATCAAATTGCTCTCTGGTCCAGATGTTCATTTCATCTGCACTGCTTTTCCCGATCGCACCAGCTGCAAGGCATGGATTGCTCCGGAGCTTATAGTATTTGACAGCATAATTCATGATAGCAGACATCTGGTTATTGATGGTCTTCAGATACGTCTGAGAATAAGGATTTCCCTTATCGTCCCTGTAATTAATCATGGCATCTTGCCACCGATGGATCACGATCGGAGTAATGTCACCGATCTTCATATCTTTAAAGAATGGCAGCAGTTTCATGTCTATCAGATACTGCTTGTTTTCCAAAGTGGTCAGTTTCAGCCGGGAGCTGCAGTCTGACATATAATTCTTGATCAGAGCAGAAAACAGGATATCTGGATCCTTGGCTCCCTGCGCCAGAAAGTCACGTTCCCATTCTATAGCCTCTTTTTTGGTAGAAAAACCCCTTTTGCATTTATGCTGACGCTTGCCAAGCCAATCATCATAGTAGAAGTTGGCATACCATTTTGTCTTTCCATCTTTGGTAAAATACTTATAAGCCGGCATCTGAATCCTCCATTATTAAACAAATGTGTCAAACAAATGTAATCAACAAATGTTTGACAAAAATGTTGAATATAGATATAATGTACTTAACAAGAGAACCGTTGGTCAGCGTACACCTGACCGCCGGATAAAACAATAGCTAAAAATAGCGCCTTATCTTACCAGGACGAGGGCGCTATTTTTTATGCATTAAATTGATAACAAGAGTTACAACTGCACAAAGCATAATTACAAAAGTAAATAAATCACCATATGTAACCATCAGCACCAGCCTCCTTTCACCAAAGTGTCCGGCGGCTGACATAACACCCCAACGGTTCCCCAGTTAAATATACTATTCTGTTTTTTCTTCTTCCATGTTCTCCATCATTCCCAAAAAGATACGCTTTCCCTTCTTGGATAACTGACGGTACCGCAGGATAATGTCCTGTTCGTCTTCTGAAGCAATGGCACAGCTGTATTCAGAATTACCCACAAGGTAATCCATAGAGGTGTCGAGGGCTTTTGACAGGCTTGCAGTGGCATCTATTCCCGGAATAGTCTTTCCGGCCAGAATGTCGCAGCAGGCTTCCTCTGTCAGCGTTGAATTTTTGATCAGATCCGGAAGGCTCATCTGCAACTGAGCCAAACGGGCTTTTATTCTTGCCTGCACTGCGGAAACTTCTTTCGGATCCGCAACAGCATATCTTGAAGTAGTCCGGCCAAGAATGTAATCTGCTGGCACACCGAAGCATGCAGCACTGCGATTAACAAATTCTGTTGACGGAAAAGAGTAACCTCTTTCGACATTCGATACTACTTGGCCAGAAAAACCTATTGCTTTTCCAAGTTCGGACTGACGCAGATCAGCCTCAGCCCGCAATTCTTTTATTCGTTCACCAATTGTCATAAAAACTATTCCTCTTATTAATATCTGTCACCGCGTTGGATTACAATATCAGAAATCTTATCGTTATCAATTATGAAACCTATATCTTCCGATACCTTATATGAAACCCACTTGTCTGAATTCAGTTCTGGCTTTGGAATTATTTTTCCGCAAAATTCAGCACCTTCAAATAGTACGACTACGGATACTGCACTGCTGTCAATAGAAGAAATAGTACTTTCGATATCCTCTGGATCAGCAGCTTCAATCTGGGCATTGTACATCTCAACCAGTTTCTTTTGAGTATCGGTAGCAGTGGCGTCGTCATAGCCCACCTGTACTGAAAAATATTTGGAATCATACGCTGAAAATAAATTCGAAATTGTATCACCGATTCTTATACCACGAAATGTTTTGCTATCAGGATAAGCAGAGGCCATTATATAATCTTCTGAATCAGGTATCTCAATAGGAGCATCATTTTTATCATATAATTTAAAATCTTCCAGTGAAAACCATTTTTCCTGATTCTCATATTGTGAAAGTAGTTCTTTGGCAGCTCCTTCTGGCTTATATTCCCCTGTTTTGTAGTCTTTAATTTCAAATGCGGTTGCATCAGCGGAAATCGGATTGACCCAATAATAAATCAGATCATCACTACTACTGTGGATATTCGTTATAGAAGAGCAACTCCAAGTATTGTCTTTTGTATAGTAGCAGACCGCCTCCATGGCTACGCCATCTGCTGATAAAATTACTTGTGCAACTGTTTGAGAATCTTCTTTTTTCTCTAAATCGTAAGAGGAAACTTTTTTAACACCCATATCATTCAACGACTCGGAAATTGCATCGGATAATTGGGAAGCATCTCCGGAAACGTATTTTTGATCGATATTAATGCCATAATCGGATGCTGCGAATACAGGGATAGTATTGGCAAAAATCAATGAGCAGGTAAGTGCAATCATTTTCTTTTTCATAGTCATTCCCCCCTTTTGCTTCGGTACCACTCGAAGCTTATTATTTTGCTTTCTTAAGAGGCTCGACAGTATCTTCTTCCTGCCGTTTTAAACATTTTATGTACCCCTTTAATTCACCTCGAAATTCCAACTGCGCATCATGCGGAAGTTGGTGAATCAATGCTAACCATTCGGAGTCCTCAGAGAGAATGTTCTGCTTTGAGTTTCTTTCTTTGCCCGTAAGTAAATAGTCGCTAGACACACCTAAAAATTCACAAATTGGGATTATCATTTTTGCGGGCGGATCAGTTCCTCGGTTCTTCCAGTTGGTCATAGTGCTTGTGTTTATTCCGATAGCCCGACATAAATCAGTGGCTGTCAAAGACTTTTCTTCAAGCAGTGATAAAATACGCTGAGTGATCATACAATTCTCCAAAATCCCAAAATGTGAAAAACATAGTTGACAAATTCACAAATTGGGATTAATATTAAAAATGTAATAAACAAATGTTTAATGCAAA
>OWIX01000072.1_pt1 | contig 63169 bp, 70 predicted proteins | sample 1732851 | NCBI WGS metagenome assembly OWIX01 (sample SAMN05065761, study PRJEB22554) | human gut metagenome | biome: ENVO:2100002; feature: ENVO:00000062; material: ENVO:00002003 | host: Homo sapiens | place: USA
AAAAAGGGTAGTCTTTCCCTTAAAAAACTACATGAATTACGGGAATGTAATAGCTGTTAAGGGAAAACCATGATTTCATCCAGAAGGGGCAACTGACATGGATAAAGAGCGTATGGCAGAGTTGGAGAAAATCGAATCCCACGGTGCCGAGAACGGCTGGGTTGCCCCGATGACAGAGGAAGACAGGGAGTTCTTTTCATATTTTCGCTCGGTGTTTAAGCGCTACAATATTTCACCCTCAAAGGCAACACGGCTGGAGTATAATTTTGTGACACAAGTTGCGGAGAGTGAGTTCTATCTCCAGAAGGCAAATGCGTGATGGTATTCTTTGTCTGGTACAAAATAAGCATAGCACCCGAAGCGTATAGGAAGCCTCGGAGGCTATGCTTATTTTTGTTATAATGGGAGGGCAATGGATGGACGGTTTCTTTGGTGAGCTAAGCGTTCGAGCTGTAAACAGTCCTCCGCCCTCTTGTTATAAAGATTCGATTGAGCAGGTTGCTCCGGCTATGCCGTGTGCGTGTCACGAACCAAATTGAATCGTAATAAGCCGGTGCGGAAGCATTGCAATATTTTATCAGGAAAGAAGGAATGCCCATGCTCAGTATCGGGATCGATGTGTCCAAAGGAAAAAGTACCGTGTGCGGAATGAAGCCAGGGGGAGAAATCGTGTACACCCCGTTTGAAGTTCAGCACACGAGGGAAGGAATGTCGGAGCTCGTATCACTGCTGCGCGGCAGCGGCGAAGAGGTTCGTGCCGTTTTGGAAAGCACCGGCAGCTACCATTGCCCGGTGGTGGCTGCTTTGTTGGAGAACGGAATATTCGTCTCCGTCATCAATTCGCTGCGGATGAAGCGGTTTTGCTCACAAAGTATCCGCAAGGTGAAGACCGATCGAATCGACGCTATGCAGATCGCTTTGTACGGTCTGGCCTATTGGCAGGAACTTCAACCGACCAAGCTGCCGGAGGATACATATCGGGAGCTTCAACTCCTGGCGCGACAATATTACCAAATGACCTCCATGCTGATCAAGGCAAAGGTTGATTTTAATGCCCTCTGTGATCAGGTTTTGCCCGGTATGCAGGAGCTCATGAACGACCATGCAGGGCGGCACAAGCTTTCGGACTTTGTCCTGCGCTATCATCACACCACTCACATCCTCGAAATGGGAGAAACGCGCTTTCGGAAGGATTATTGCAAATGGGCGGAAAAAAAGGGATACCGCAATTGCGAACGTATGGCAGTGCTCATCTTTGCCACAGCTCAAAACGGTATCCCTGTGCTTCCCAATGCACCATCCACGCAGATCGTCATTACGGAAGCGATACGGGTCCTCCACACAGTGGAGGCGTCCCGTGACGCTATTTTAACACAGATGCAAGCTCTCGCCAAGACTCTGCTGGAATATTCTCTCGTGCGCGAAATGCCCTGCATCGGGGACACGCTGGCTCCGCGCCTGATCGCGGAGATCGGAGATGTCCGACGCTTTCACAGCAAGCGGGCTCTCATCGCATACGCCGGCATCGATGCTCCGCCGTACCAGTCCGGCAAATTCTGCGCGAATAACCGGCATATCTCCAAGCGGGGAAATCGCTATCTGCGTAAGACCGGGTACGAAGTCATGCAGAGCTATGTGATGCACAAACCGGCAAACGACCCGATCTTTACATTCATTGAGAAAAAACGCGGCGAGGGGAAGAGTGGTAAACTCGCTATGGTGGCTGGCCTGAATAAGTTCCTCCGAGTCTATTATGGCAAGGTCACAGAGCTCTACCGCAGCTTGCCGACAATAGAATGAGCTGAGATCTCCAATGCTTTATTTGAGGCGGCCAAGCGATCCGTTTTGCCGCCTCTGCTTTGCTATACTCTTTTTCTGCCTATAACTTTTTTTAATTGGGGCTTGACTTTTTAGCAGGTTTACAGCTTCTCCTAATTGTTTTTTCAGAGATTTCATAGTATTCATAACCCGAACATGATCGCTTCTTTTGCGCCAATTTCTCTTGTTGACCGGCATAGTCATGCCGGAGAGCTTGGCAATATCGTCCCTCGGAAAGGTTACATAGTCCTCATTGAACATTTCTAAAGCACACACAATATCGTCCCTCGTAAAACGATTGATGTCCTCTACGCTCATATCATCATATCGCTCGAGCAATCCAAATGCGTCCTCTCTCAGCTCATCTTCATCTTGTATAGAATCACATTGTTCATGCTGTAAATTATTCCTGGATTTTACAAAAATTTGGGATTTTTCAAACATTGTGCTCTGATGAGTTTTCGTTGATATTCAGTTAAAATCTGCCAGCTTTTTTGAAGGTGCTTTAACAAGGAAAAGAAAATGTTCACGGGGAACTTGAGCGGTCTGCTGCAATCAGGCGAACGCGAATGTATGCTTTACAGTTGTGGGTATGGTAAACATTCCAGCAGAAGATGAAATATGAGGCGCAAAGAAAGTCCAAACCGTTCGAGACAATGGAGGTGTTCTCACCAATGAAACAGATGGTACCACTCAAGAAGCAGAGCAAGAAAGCGCAAAAAGAGCAACATGCGAAGCAGCGCGGTAGCTGGCATGGTATTTCTCCTGTCACAAGAACTGTGCCAAATGGTAAAGCCTATGACTGAAATCGAGTTAAACGAGAAGATCGAGAATCTGCTGACTGAGTCAGCTCCTAGGCAGCCATCCAGACGAACGGGCTCTGCGTATCGAAGAGAAATGCGCATCCGCAAGAATGACGCGCTCATGCGCATTGTCACAAGAAAGTATGTGCCTCATGCCGGCTATATCGATTACGGCTTTGATGGTGACACTTTGCTCCATTCGGGAAAGTACATCAAATATCCCAAGAACAGTAATTGCCAGCGGTGGATGAAACGGGAGACCAGCCGAAAGTTTCGGAACTGTAGGGACCTGCCCAGAAAGGGGAATTACTACCGGCGCCTTTTTGACTACTGGTGGACATTGTATTAACTAGAGAGGATTCCTGCAGCGTAATATGCGGGAACCCTCTCGTTTCTTAGTCTATATCTCTTCAGGCGCCTGTAGGCGCCGGATCTGTTCATGCTGGCAGATGTTTGGCTGCCTCTTCAGCAGTTTAATTCTGAGCGGCGTCCGCCCGCTCAACGATTAGGTTGTCAGTGCCGCATCGCATATTTGTCCGGAGCAGCCATTCAAAGCGATCATAGTAATCCAGACCGACTTCTTCAAGAAGTTCCCAAAGATCTTCACGCTTTTCGCTGGGAGTACGCTCAGAGATAAAATAAGGCATCATATTGACACGATAGTATCGCTCAAGACGCATAGACATATCAAGCCCATGGATACCCTGGAAAATGGAAGTCGGCAGAGAATCGATCGTATCCCAATCAGGGGTGAAAACGTACTGAAAGTTCTGATCGTCAAAGCGCTCAAGATCAACTCGCGCCACAGAGTATTTATTGCCGCTACGATCAACTGCATAGATAATGCCGCTATTGCGATAATGTGGCTTGCCCTGAAGAGGTCGCGTATATATATTTTTGCCTTCATAGTGCTGAGTAATAGACCTCATATTCAACCCCTTTCGTACTAATACAGCTGACTAGTATCTGTCAGTAAGACGAATGGCTTCCCCTGTCCAAATTGGCAGAGGAAGCCATTGATAAATGCAACGTCCTTCACGATTGAGTCCTGTGGTTATTCAAGGGAGCTCTCTGCGCGTTTGAAATACCAGTTAGAGCTACAATATTGTCTTTGCGCCATAGATACCGTTCCGGGCAATACCAGTACTCTTCTTTTCGCTTTTTGAAGATCCGGAACGGCTCATTCAAAGAATTATCATAGATGTGGCACACATCGCAAAGTGGAATCAATTCATGGACAAGGGATAGTGCTTTATGATAACGGGATATTATTTTATCGGTTGGGACATCATGCCCCCCTGCAGAAACCCGAGACGCCACACGAGCAACATTGATTTGCGGGTCAGCTGTCAGAACATAATAACACCGAATGAAAAAGCCAGCATCTTTTGCTCGCTTGAGGAGTTTGAGGTTTCGGTCAGTAGACAAGACGGTCTCAAAGCAAAACCCCTTGCACTTCTCCAAACACTCTTCACGCCGATTCTCTGCGATTTTAGCAGCCTCCATATTATCACAATCCAGGACTCGTTGAATCTCATCCGCATTGATATATGGAAGCATAGGAGGGCGCAGTAAGTTCGTTATTGTACTCTTTCCGGAACCGTTCGGCCCCGCAAAAACAACAATCTCTGGCTTCTTAATCGACTTGTTTTCCATAGCCACCTTTTCTTACTGCCTCGCCCACAAGGGTCTTAGTGCCATCAGCGTGTTCCATATAGACTTTGCCGCTTTTGGGGTCAAATCTAGCGATGGGTTGATTCAAAAGGCGCTTTTTTTTCAACTCATTTTTTACAGCTAACCGTGCATTTCTAACAACGATACCATCAGATGGGACAGGTACAGTCATACCATATACTCCTTTCACATCCGCATAATATAACAACAAATCAAGAATGATTCGTATGCTTTGCCACTATCAGTATACCACAGGGGTGCCGTATTTACAACAAGCAAAGTGTAAGTGACATGGCTTGGTGGATAGTACTAACCGTGTCGAAATCGATGCGGCTAGTTTTTTTCACCCTTACGGGTCTTATAGTCCGCTTCAATTGGCGCTTTCCAATCGCCACTCATAGGAGCACCGCTTCTCATGCTTGTAATCGCGCAGCTGACCACTTCATAGTTCAGCCGTGTCCCTACGCTGTCGGAGTGGTAATTGACCGCGCGGTCTTCACTAATACCGAAGTGCTTCGCCGTCTCGACGGCGTCAATATTAGCGCCGAGGAACAGGAATTCCCAACCATACTTGCTCTTCTCATGCTCGATCATCTGTTTAACACGGGCGCTATCATAGAGACGGCTTGCATTTTCCATTCCATCCGTCGTGATAACAAACAGGGTGTGCGCTGGAACATCTTCCTCCCGCGCATACTTGTGGACGTTGCCGATGTGGTGGATCGCGTCTCCAATCGCATCCAACAAGGCGGTGCAGCCGCGCACGCAATACTCGCTATCCGTCATGGGCTTGATGTCTCGGATATTGACGCGGTCATGGATCACTTCGCTGACATTGTCAAAGAGGATAGTGGAGACCAGCGCTTCGCCGGGAGCTTTCTTCTGCTTTTCAATCATGGCGTTGAAGCCGCCGATTGTGTCGGACTCAAGTCCACTCATGGAACCGCTGCGGTCAAGGATAAAGACGATCTCAGTCAGATTCTTATTCATTGCAAATACCTCCAATAAATTATGGCTGTTTGGTGTTTCACCTTACAGCCATATCTTACTTTGATATTCGCTTCATTTGGTCGCTTGTTAAGCGACAATTCAATGAAAGGCGCAAGCAAAGATGCTTGCGCCTCTGGATTTCTCAGGATGTGTGATGTGCGTAAAACTCGCTCTCTGCAACACGAATCACGAAATTGTATTCCAGTCGATTTGCCTTGGACATGTCGATGTTATACCGCTTACTGACCTGACGCAAATAGGCAAAATACTCTTTGTCCTCACGAGTCAACGGAGACACCCAGCCTGTCCGTGAAGCGTGATCTTCTACCTGACGCAGATACTCAAGCTCTTTTTGTTCCATCGCAGCACACCTCCGGAAAAGATAGCATATCAATCAGGGTTCCACCGACGAAAAGTCGCAGCACCTGATAACTATTATGCGCCAATCAGGCTTTGGTCGAATGCAAACAGCGCCTCATTGATCTCAAATACATTGTAGTTTCCTCGCTCGACAAAATACTCCACGATGATGTCAAATTTGCTGGAATGCGACAGGGCAAATCCAGCTTTCGAGAGCATATCCTTTAATTCATCAAGCGGCAATTCGAGTGCAAGCGCAAAGGCGATCACAGTAGGCTTTGATGGTCTATAGAGCTTATCCGTCCGAATCTTTGAGAACAGCTTTCGATCGATGTTGGCCTTCTTATAGCACTCTGCATCCGTCATGCCACACTCATCAATCTTACGCAGAAGCATCTCGGAAAAGCTCTCGTCAATCTGCTTCAGCGCATCGTCCAGGGATGCTGCCTTTGTTACCATAGGGGCAGCGGGGATAGGGCAGCTCTCTTCCACTGCAAGGCTATGCAGCCGGCTGATCCGCTCAGCATAGCTGTCCCGATGCTCTTCTACATACCGGTCGTCTATGTAGGCGTTGATGTCCGCAAACAACTTGCTGCTGATCTGATACGCCTTGCGATCGAAGATGACGATGTAAACCATCATATCATTTTCAAGCAGAAAACTGCTGATCGTGTCGATAGCTACTTTGAGCGCCTCATCCTTTGGATAGCCGAAGATTTCCGAGGAGATCAGAGGGAATGCGACCGACTCGCAACCATGCTCCTTTGCGAGCGCGAGTGACGTCTGGTAGCACGAGACAAGCTTGTCATGCTCCCTATACTGCCCACCGTACCAGCGAGGGCCAACCGCATGGATTACATATTTGCATGGCAGCTTATATCCCTTTGTTATCTTGGCACTGCCAGTTTTGCACCCATTGAGCTTTTCGCATTCGACCAGGAGTTCCGGGCCGGCGGCGCGATGAATGCAGCCATCTACGCCGCCACCACCCATGAGAGAACTGTTTGCGGCATTGACGATCGCGTCAACCTTCATTTTTGTGATGTCATTTCTTACGATCTGGAGCGGCATAAACAGACCTCCTGTGATATCTGCCTTCTGAGTAATTAAACGGCGAGCTTCTTTGGCAATAGATATATCTTCTTATCATCGAAGCAGATTTGCTCGGTACGGTTATAGATCTGGATCATCTCATCCATCTTTTCCATGAACATCCGTGTGCCAGGATTGCCTATGGAAGCGAATCGGTGTACGGCATCCTTTTCCATATCGAGAGCACTCTTCTTCAAGTGTGTTCCGCCATCCTGAAGGAATTCATCAACTGGCACCTCTCTTACGAGAGGGATACTTCCAATGAATTTCCCGACTGCATTTCCTGCCGTGCCGACACCTTTCAGAACATTGGCTTCTATTGCTGAGTAACTCAGCTTCTCCAAATAGTGTGAGCTCTCCTCGAACAAATCGCGGTATGCGTCTGACATCTGTTGCAGTTCATCTCGAATCCCGGAAATGTAGGATTCTTTGAAATTGCCGCTGAGCATGACCTCCATGAGGGAAGACAGCGAGAATGTATAAAGGGACAAGCGGTAGTATTTGAATTCCTTTTCCAATGAGGCAAATGACTGTTTCACACTAGCCTGTGTGACGATATGCTGTTTTTTCCCGATCGACTCAACGATCTTCTTCTGATAACCAAGCATGTTTTTGCGTGCGCGATTCTGGTAGGTAAGGACTTGATTATGATTGCCGCTGACAAAACGTTCATTGTCCCAGTTGTCCTTATACTTTTTGATGATGCTCATGAGACTTTCAACATCCGCTTCTATCTCAGATTCCTTTTCGATTTCAAGGAACGAGATGATCTGCCTCTGCATATCCTCAATTTCCCCAAGTTCCTGTTCGATTGAGAATAGTGCGACCGCCATCATCATAGTGGCGGGATTGAATGCTGCCGCTGTCTGTGTGGTAGCGGTAATTGCTCCTGCTTCCTGTAGCTGAACCATTTTAGACGCTCCATCCGCAGTTTTGAGTGAGGCCCAGAAGTTTCCGTTCTTTGCCGCTTTCAGTACATCACCGACACCAGCGTTGGCTATCGTATAGAGTCCATCCGCTGCGATGCTCGTCGTCTGCGTAACAGTATTCAACGCAGGGATGAGCGAAGAGACTCCAGCACCAAGCGTAGAGAGTTCCGCAATAGGAACGCTTAACACACCGCTGCTGTTCAGAGCAATCCTTGCATCCGCCAAGAGGCTTTGGGTAATATCCAATAATGCCCCCGTATCACCGCCAGGCTGAGTCTCTATAGCGGTATTCGTATTGATGATCTCTCCCATGTCTTATCCTCCTCAATCGATTGAGAGTGTTCTCATTAGAGTCGTTGCTTTTTTTCGCGGATTGGAAAAAGGCCATGTGGGAGCGGTCGCATACAATATTGCTTTACACGACCGATGCCCCGAAGGGCATTAAAGACAGCTTGGCCATTTTGAAGCATTGCTTTCCGATTGGAATGCCAAGGATCGTGATGCACCAGAGACAGCCCAGAATGCAGTATCCGATTGCCATCTCAAGGCCAAAGAAAATGATCCAAATTAGGTTGACGAGGAAGGAAAAGCCTCCACCGCCATACACAACTTCCTTCCCAAACGGGAAAAAGGCAAGACTTGCGAATTTGAAGCATTGCAGGCCAACGGGTATGCCGATGATGGTGATGCACCAAAGACAGCCGGCCAGTACCCAGGCAAGCCCGCCGATCAATCCTCCAAATAGGAACCAAAGAATATTTCCAATCGTAGACATAGTCGTCACCTCAATTTCTCGCTATTTCGCACCCATTGCAAGCTGTCGCTCGATCCACGCCATCAGCAGCCGCACGATGCGTTTCTGCTCATCCTCCGTCAGCTCACGCCCTATCGGGACATGATACCACTTGTTTAAGCAGCTGCGACAGCAGCAGGCGCAGGCATGCTGGGCAATAAACACTGGATGCCCGCGCATCGGAGTCTGTTTGCCGTCATTTGGGATGATCGCCGGCGCAAGCCGCATTCGGATGAAGTCGGCCGCATGATGCTGAATGGTTTCCATGCCCTTGCCCATTATGTACTGCCTGTCCTTTTCACTCAAATGGAACTTTGCGCGGAAAGCAGACTTTTGTAGGCGTAAAAGTGTTTGCTCAATGGTTGACATGTTGCTCACTCCAAGACCTTCAGTCCCAACTCTTTCATCTTGCGAATGATATCTTTCTCATCCATCATTCCCTCTGGAGATGATGCCTCCTGACCAGGGAATGCTCCGATACCGCTAAACTTAGCTGCCAGCTCATCCGGTTTCCAACCGCAGGTACACCACAAGCGGCTTCCATTGTGATACTGCACGATGAGCTGCATAAGAGTATCTTGCTGCTTTTCCGTCAGGCGGACACCTACCTCGCACAATTCAATCAGCACATTCTGGATCATATCCGTTGTGCGCAGATGACCAACATTCTCGGCTCGCCGATGAAACCGCATAATCTTTTCCACCTCTGTACCGCTGTACTCTGCCAACAGGGCGGAATAAGTGGCGGGAACTTTCTTGTAATAATCCAAATTGAACCGCTCGTTCAAATCGAGAAAAGGAAACTCGTTTAATTTCTTCCCGCGATTCTCATTCGGATAGGTTTTACGTTGTTTTGGGGCGCACTCCATCGCCGTGGACTTCAGGTTCCCAATAAAATCTGCGAGTGATTTCTCCTCTACAGATGCTATTGGTTCCGCATATGAGAGAAAATCATCGGGGACACAATAGGGGCGATCATCGCGCTCGTCCATCAGTGCATAGAAGGGAAACATTTTACCATAGCCAGCACCAATCAATTCTTTTGATACGATGTGCCGATCCAGATCATTGTGCGGTTCTTCCGTGTACAGTTCTTCAATCTCATAAACCCAATAGGGTTGCACCTCTCGACGGACAATAGAGGAAAAGGCGATAAGATCGCGTCGATGAATCCGCGGCACATCGCTTTTTAGCTCCTGATAAACCGACCATACATCGCGAAGGGCGATGGTGCCATATAGATTTGCACAGGCGGCGAATAGAGAATGGAGGAAAGCACATGTTTCCGTTGATAAACCCGCCTGCATATATAGCCGGTTTAGAGATTTCTCCGATAGTGGTTTTGGATAGGACATATACCGTTCCTCCGCGTCCAAGGTTCAAGCTTTATTCGTACTGTGCTGCGATCGACTTGACGTGCTCCGCCATCTGCTTGACTACATCATCAGGCCCAATGACCTTCGCCGCCGTCTGAAACCCGCAGAGCCACGCAAAGAACTGTGGGCTGACGATCACATCTGTCCATACTGTAAAGTGATCTTCTCCATCCGGGACTAAGAGCACATCCCGTCCGAGACGGTCGAGTACGGCGCCCACGAGATGATTTTCGAAACGGAGATGGACCTTGACCTCCTCACCGGTGAACATGCCGAATGTCTTACGCGCATAGACGGCCATATCGAGCGCCTCGTAAGCGTCCTGACCATCTCGTTCTTCATCCAGAACGGTGATCTTTTCCATCTTATCGACGCGGTAGTGCTTGATGATCCCTGCAGCAGAATCAAAGGCAACCATGTAGTAGTTCTCATCGTCCCATGTCATTGCAAATGGGCTGACAACATAATAAGCTCCACCATGTCGGTACACGCGCTCCTTGGCGACATTATACTCGAAATACAGGAACCGGATCTTCCGATTACTTGAGATGCCGTTATGAATCTCATCGACATTATAGTAGATGGACTCATTCATCGTCTTGATCCTGTTCTTCACGAATACCTGCCGGTTGAGCAGTTGTGCGCTATGAATGCTGGCCAGCTTTTCAATCTTTTTGATCAGGGACAGCGTTTTCTTATGGGTAATAAATTTCGAGGATTGGACGCTATCCACGAGGAGCTTGAGCTCCGGTAGTTCAAAGTCACGGCGTGCCACGTAGTATCCGTGATTGTTCCCCTCAGATACCTGGATGATGTCCAATCCAAAATCTCGTAGAGCATCGATATCACTATAGATCGTCTTTCTCTCCGCAGTAATATCATGAGACTTCAGGTAGGCAATGATCTGGCTGGTAGTTACGGCATGGTCTTCATCTGAGTTCTTCAGCAGGTACTCCATGATGTAGATAATCTTCAGCTTCTGAAATGAGGAGCGAGGCATATGTTCATCATCCTTTCAACCTGGTCGAACCAATTTCTGTCAAGCAATGATATCATAGCATAAAACCTGTCCAATAGAAAGGACAACCTTCGATAATGGCTATTTGTATCGCAAAAAGAAAGCCACAGGTTGAATACTCTCAGGTATTCAACCCGTGGCTTTCTATGAGTGTCCTTTTATTGCATCGTTATCCGGATGTTCCTCGATGCTGCTCTCTTTGGTCAAGTAGTCTAAAAGAGCCAGCTGTGTTTTCGCTTCTGCTCAAGCAGTACACGCTCCGCTCTTTGGAGTATATCTGGAGAATAGGCTTCAGATAGCAAATTCAGTTCTGACCTCAGTTCTCCATGCGATATGCGAAAGGTGAGTTGTCTGCCATAGAGTTGCTCAGCCGCCGTCACCTGCTCCACATGATCCGAATCAAAAGGCTTCGCTTGTACTCGCTCAATACAGGTATATAGATCATCGGTAAGCGGGTAGTCATTCAGATCTGAAAGAAGAGAGAGCCCATTATCAAAGATCGGGCAAAGGCGAAATTCCTTTGTTTCTTCATTCCGCAATACAGCGAGATTGTTTGTGTGGCGATCTTCATTGAGCGTCAGGCAGTCCAATTCAAGGATAGCAGTAAGATATGCTCCAACACCGGTTAGATTTGTGACGCGCTCAACAAAACCAACCGTGTAAGCAATTCGATCCGCAGGAGAGTCGAATTTTGTCAGCGCTTGAGCAAGCCCGCGACCTTCATAGGCGCGATGGAGCCGTTCAAATGGAATCAGCATTTCATCTTTGCGCATGAAGTCATGGCTGGAGCATCCCGGTATTACTTTATCGTTATAGTGAATGAACACTGGTTGATAAACCACGAAATCATCCGCATTTGACCATGTGAGCAAACGTGAAACGATTATTTCCGAGAGCGCTTCGTATCCCATGTGGTCCGCTTTATACCAATTGCCTGACTGCTTCCATTTGGGTTGGTCACCCTTTGAGGTATGGCCTTCGCTCATAATTCTATCCGCGCTCGTAAAATCAATGACTTGCATAAATGATCTCCTTCCTCGGAAGATAACGAAGTCTTAACCACATTTCGTCATCAGCTAAACGACCCCTCGTCTTTTCTACGATCTTCAACGGATCGTAATCCGTTAGTTCCATTTCTTGAAGCAATTCCTTGCAATTGCCGCGCGTCTGAGGAAAGCAGCGATCCCGCAAGAAATTTTCAAAGTCATTCCAGGTTGGGTGCTCCAGCACACCGAATGCACGATGCAGAATGTCATCCGTTTTGTTCTGGATGACCACCTTTTGGTCAAGGAAGTCTACATCAATGACGGTGCAGGGCTGCCTTCTGAACATATAGGTGATACGCATTGTGCAGCCATCGCCTGCGGCTGTATTCAGGTATCGCTCAACCGTTTGACGAGAGAGCCCAAATGTCCTTGCCAGTTCCTGCATGGATGTGCCGGCGTTGCGCATAGCCCTCATTTTGCGGATATCATCGTCAGATATTTTTCGTTTCCGACCAGCGTTGCGAGTGTTCTTCTTCCTATATTCTGCAGCGATCTTGCGAAGTGTGGCCTCATCATCAGTACCGAACAGTTCTACACATAGCTTTCTATAGTCCATTGTTCTCCCTCCTTCACATTGAATATATGCAACTAATTTAATTTTGATACATTATAACATGCTGTGGGCAACGTGTCAAATTCTACATGTCCATGCTACAAAACTCTATATTTCTCTTCAAGAGCTATTGCATTTTACGTGCAATAGCTCTTTTCACATCCGTTCACAAAAAGTTTACAAATTTCTTTTCGAAGCGACGGGGGGTACCCCCCTGTTTTTTGAGTGAACTCTAGTAGAACGCAAAAAAGGAGATGACCATTTTGAAAAAAAGAAAGCCCCGAGCCCAGCGCAGTAGATCCTTCCGCTGCCCCCATTGCGGAGCAGCCATGATCTTGAGACCAGCAGCGGAGATCTACCGCGACTGCCAGAACGATCGGAAACTCTATGTCTGTCACAACTACCCCGCATGCAACACCTATGTGGCAGCGCATCCCGGCACCAATCAGCCGATGGGCGTGCCGGCGAACGGAGACCTCCGGAACCTGCGCATCCAGGCGCACCGGAAGTTTGACCGCATCTGGCAGACCGGGATCATAACACGAGAGAATGCCTACCGCTGGTTTGCGGACTCCTTTGGATTGAGTCTGAAGGATGCCCACATTGGAATGTGCAGCGAGTACCGATGCAAGGAGCTCATCCGGCTTTGCGATGAGGTGCTCGCAAGAAACCATCGTGTCGCATAAAGGAGGTGCCTGACATGACTGATTATCAGAATGAGCTTGTAATGGAACATCTGGATCTGGTCAACTGGGTCATCCGAACCAGAATCTCAGTTCCCAATAGACCGCTATTGACCTATGATGACTTCTATGCCATCGGTTGTGAGGCCATCTGCCGTGCCGCTTTGAAGTACCAGGCGGATAGCGGCGAATTCGCACCCTTCGCATGTCGCTATATCTACAATGCCATTATCGATCACTGCCGTGCGATGAATTACCGACTCCAGAGAAGTGTAGATGCAGGTTTTGAAGAGGGCGAGGTACTCTTTGATCTGCTTGCCCATACCACCGTTGACTTCGAGGCCGAGGTCACTGACGATTCCGCTAAGGCAGCGTTGCGCGCCTGTAAGGAGAAGTACCAGGGTGTTGCTCGGAAAGGCGTCGAGGCCATTGAGCTGAAGCTGCAGGGATATGAGTCTGTTGAGATTGCAGATCTCTACGGGACCACCGTCAATAATGTCAATGCATGGATCTCGCGAGCCCGCAGCAAGCTCCGGAACGAACCTGCCCTGATGGAAATTTTGTGCTGATTTGTTGTTCTTCCCGAGCCACCTTCGTAAGAAAAGTGTAGAACGGATAAGGAGGATACAGCAATGATGACATTTTATGCTGCTGCAGGCAGTTATCAGATCAGAAGCGAAGACGGCAAGAATATGCCTTATATCATGCGGCTGGGAAAGCTGCAGCCAGTCTCCATTCCGGAGTTCAGTCTATGGAGTATGCTCCTGTGGGATGTACTGACCTATGAGGAGCTTCGTAAAAAGTTCTATGACAAGATGGAGGAAACAGAGATCGAACCTTCCTCTTTTGATAAGTCACTGGAGATGCTGGTTAAGCGCAAGCTCATCATCAAGGGTGTAGGATACACTGGTGCGGATGCGCTCTACAATATGCTTTCGGACACCTATGTGATTCCTCTTCGAGGCGTCCAGGGTACCCGGAAGCTCATGAATGTTGCCAAGCTGCTCAAGCAGAAGAAGGTAAACTTCTTCGAGGCTGTTTATCTGCTGCAGCCGGAGAAGAGTTCGGTTGCCGAGCGTAGGATCATGAACCTGGTGCTTCAGACCCCGCTGAGCGTACCGGAGCTGGTTCGCTGCTTTGAGAACAATGTGCACGATGTGAGTTCGGCCGACAAGGTCATTTCCGCCATCTACACGGAGGAGTCCGACAATCAGGCGCGGCTGAACAACGCATCCAGCCTCTCAGACCACCGACACGATGTCCTGAAGGCGACAGCGAATCTCTACCTGACACGCCAGGTCATTTTGGAACACGCATAGATACAAGCCCAGAAAGCTTCATCGCTTTCTGGGCGCTTGATTTTACCACTGTCTTATAAAAGAGAAAGGAACCTGTTATGAAAATGCCACCACCCATAGCAACTAAGTTCACTAAGTTGGTTCTTACGATCCTTGCCATTACCATTCTCGGCATCATCCTCTCGTTCATCTCCCAAGACCATACGCTCCTTATGCTATCAGCTGGTGTAGCTGTTGCCGGAGGCGTGAAGATCATCGACTACTATCGAACGATCAAGGGAGAGCACTATGAGTGCATTGAAGGGACGCTTGTCCGGGAACAGGCCGGCTATGCAAGGAAGCGGCACACGATCGTGCTGGCTTTGGAAGACGGCTCGTTGGAGCAAAGAATCCTGGAAGGCCGATACAAGTTCAAGATTGGAACCGACTATCGCTTCTATCTCAAGCGGGAACCGATCGCCGAGATCCAGATTGAACTCCCAGAAATCCTCCAGCCGGCCATCGTCGTACTTGGTCATGAGGAGCTCCCTTTTTCGTCAGGAAAGCAGATTTAGGTATTCTGGAAGGGCGCCGAAGCGGATGATATGCTTACTGTGTTCTTTATTAGATTGATCCTCCAACTGGAGCTTTTTAAGATGTGAGCCTGTGACCAACCACGCAGGCATATCAGGCAGAATCGTGGATTGTGACTCTATTGCCATCCACCTCTGTCTTTTTCTTTGTCCGGCTTCGGCTGGATGACTTTGTACCATGCGTCGTTAGGCGTTTGGAATATTTTAAGCCGAAAGGCAGAAAGGAAGAATGACAATGCACGCAACGATCATCATGGAGGGCCGACTGGTCAATGACCCGGAGCACAAGACTGGAAAGAATGGGGACTACTGCATATTCCGCTTTGTGGTCAACACGAAGCATGGAAATCAGGACATCGCTTCTTTCTACAACTGCACCGCAAACGAGTACATCGCAAATCGGATGAAGAAGGCCGGCATCAAGAAGGGCCGTATGATCGAGATCATCGGTAATCTGGCTCTTCGCCCCTACGCGACCGACGATGGCAACAAGCAGATTTCTGCCGATGTCAGCGTCCTCGAGTGGCACTTCACCGGTTCTAAGCCGAAGAGCGATGATGCGGACTCCTCCCAGAGTGATCCAAAGCCTGCGCCGAAGGGCACCGGCAAGGTTCACCAGGAGCAGACGATCCCCACCGGAGACGACGATGACGACGATCTCCCCATCTGATCAGGACATGCATATATGGGCTGTAAGTGTGTTTCGACTCCTTACAGCCCATTTTGTTTTGTCCACCCAAATCTACATATGAAAGGAATGACATTTTGTGGCTAAGAAAAGCCGAATTGACGCCTGGTCCCTTATGAAGATCCTCGTCGTACCGTGCCTGTTCCTCTGTGCGATTTTCAAGCATCCCGCGTTCCAATGGATTGCGGCCGGTGCGCTCGCACTCTGGGTTTGCTTCATGCTGGCGGAGGCCATCCGCCCTCGCATTCGTAAGCGCAAGAACCCCACTGTCGGACAGAAGCAGGAAGCTACGATAGAACATCAGGAGCTGCCCACGCTGCCCACGGAAGCGGATGACGATACCAAGCTGAGCTTGCTCAGGCAGGTTAATCATCGCGTGATGGAGCAGCTGAAGCAGAGCTATCCCACGGTCGCATGGCTCTGGGAGGCTCGTCCGAGCTCCGAGGAGATCAGCAAGGGTTGCACCAAACGCATCAAGCTCTATCGCTGTGATCCATTCAACTTCGGTGAGGTGACGCTGAGCGCCACTGGGAAGTTGGAGATCGCCCTGGTCCAGATGGTTCCTCTTGCGGAGGCTGAATTGCAGCCGCACAACGATGAGGACCTGGAAGAGCAGGACATCCTGGATCGCAGCGATGTGAAGCAGTGGTACACGCAGAAAGGCATCGCATTGCTCAGCGCTTTGATTGACGAGCTGAATGTGCAAGGCCACAAGCGCCTGACCATCAAAGAGAATGGAGATGTCTTCGTCACAGCCAGTGGTAAGCAGCAGCCGGTGGATACCATCCCCGATTTTCCACCCCGTTCTGCGTGGGAGGATCTGTGTGTTCTGGCACGCGAAGATGACATTGCCGCTGAAGTGTGTAACCAGGAACTCACCGTGTCCTGGGCCTAACTTATTTTTCAATGAGGTGTGATTATGGCTAAGACCAAACTGTTTGAAGCTTGGAGCTTCCGGCTCCAGCAACCGGCGCCCTTTGACGACCCGAAATATGCCGGATCCAAGTCGATGGGCTTTTCCCAGTACAACGCATCCAGTACAGCTCAGAAGTCCACGCTCCATGCGCCTACGATGCGGGCCTTGCTCGCATACGCCAAGCTGGTGAGCGCAACGGAGAATGGGCAGAGTGTCGATGGCCTCGGCGCCATCGGGCATCAGGGCACTACTTACCGCATCAGTGAGTATCGATCCGCCAACAAGACGGACTGTGTGGTCTTCAACCCCGTCACCGGCAAATTCAATGCCGCACAGGTGGAGGACGGCACGCAGGCCTTGAAGCCCTATTCTGTTGGTGCCGGCAACGGCACCGGTTCGGGCCTCCTGTTCTGCCTCATGCCCGTCCTCAACGAGGATGACGAGTTCCGGCAGAAGTTCCAGGAGTTTGTCTCCCTCCTTGAGAGTGGCTGGGCAGATATGGATGCGGCATTCGAATGCGCACTGACTCTCTGTGATAATGTCTACCGTCGCATTGAGAACAGTAAGCAGCTGGGTTCTGATGGCGTCAAGATCTCCATCCCTACGACTGGCAATATCTCCGTTATTACCCAGATGGCCATGGACAGCGGCAACTACGCTCCCACCGGCGCCTCTTATGGGGAGTTCACCATCATGCAGATGTCCGGGACACCTACGGCGAAAGCGTCTTCCTTCCAGAAGGAGGATTTTGTAGCCAAGTACGCGCTCTCCAACCGTACTCTTACGGCACGAGAGCTGGCAATGGTGCCCACGCTGCCCGACTGGTACATCATCCCCAAAGAGGTCGTCCGTGTCTGTGAGCACGCCAAAGTCACTACGGCATCCAGCCAGCCAATGCGTAACTTCCTGTTCCGGGGCGAGGCTGGTACCGGCAAGACCATGGGTGCACAGGCCATCGCAGCAGGGCTCAATCTGCCCTACACGCTTATGACCTGCAGCGCCAACACGGAGATCACCGACCTGGTTGGTCAGTTCATTCCTGATACGGGTAATTTCCAGAGCGACTTTAACTGCACGGAGCTTCCCAAAATCTCCGATATCACGATGCATCCGCCCAGTGTTTACATGATGCTGACCGGCGAATACGATGAGTCCAAGACGGAAGATGATGTGCTGCAGAAACTCATTGAGATCGCCGTTGGCAATCTCATGGAGAAAGAGGATCCTGCTGGCCAGCGCATCCGTTATGTGGATACGCCTCTCGTCGAGGCGATTAGGCATGGGTATGTCTGTGAGCTGCAGGAACCTTCCTGTATCGCGAATCCAGGTGTCTTAGTCGGCTTGAATTCCTTGCTGGACAACTGCCAGGTAATTACTCTGCCGACTGGTGAGCGTGTGCGACGCCATCCGGATACAGTCATTGTCGTTACGACAAACTCTGACTACTCCGGCTGCCGCGACATGAACCAGAGCGTGATCTCCCGAATGGATCTGATCTACGACATGGAAGCGCCTGATTTGAACACGATGGTCAAGCGCGTGATGAATGTCACCGGATTTACCGATGAGCAGGAAGCGACAAAGATGGCCATTGTCGTGCGCGATATTGCAGAGCGTTGCCGTCAAACGATGATCACGGACGGCAGCTGCGGTATGCGTGAATTCAAGAGTTGGGTGCTCTCCACGATGGTGACGAATGATCCTTATGAGTCAGCCTTATCTACGATCATCTCTTCCGCTTCAGCGGATCCGGATAATCGTGCTGAGCTGATCTCCGCTTGCCTTGAACCCCAGTATTCCAAAACAATTTGATGAAAGAGGTGTGATTTGATGAGAATTGATCGAGAGTCCTTTATCCGTTTTGCTGTCGCTGTCGCGCTGGCATGCTACGACCTGCCTGCTGACCGAGCAATGACCTCTGAGGAGGCGGCGCAGCTCGTGAAGGGGGGCATTGACATGGCACTCGGGCCTGACGCATCGAATGTCCAGGTGGAGCCTATGGAGAACTATCCTGCTTCCAGTAAGATGCCGCTTATTATCAGCATGGCTGGTGTGCAGCAGCATCTCTTTTGGTTCTACCCGCAGCAGTCCTTTGAGGAAATGTGCGATGCACTCTCCGCGATGCTCGGCGAGATCCCTATCAGCTGCGATAGTATCCCGGCATGATGGGAGGCTGTGCATATGAGAACATCCCACCGCCAGATCCGAAAGAGGATCCTCGACGCCAAGAGCAAGATCACCGACGAGGAGTTCTTCTCCTCCAGGGCCTATAACGGGTATTTGACGGATCTTGCGGAAGCAGCGACAAAACGCTATAAGCGTCCGCTGCGTGTGCGAGTCGTTGCAGATCATGATGATGAGACCGTTGCCTTTACGGATTACCACGGAATCTACATCAATGCCTGTAACCACATCACCTGGAGCTTTCCTTCAAGGCTCCTTCGTTCCATGAGTCTAGAAGGCCTGAATGCGCATGAGTGCGGGCATAACCTGTTCACCGACGAGCGCATTTGGCACAGCTACTTCGCTGGACTCGCTAAAGGCAAATTCTATCCGAAGATGCCTGATGGTCTGGACAGTATGCAAAAGCTCCATGCAGGCGACATCCTCGAAGCAGTTCTCGATGAGGCCGACACGGTTCCTTACCAGGTCATCATGAGTGTGGCGCATGCGCTGCAGAACATCTTGGAAGACGGATATGTGGATGCCAGGTACTCGTATGAGTTTCCTGGCTCCCCCGCCAAAGGGATCGCGCTCAATAACCTGCGCTATGCGGATACCATGCCGGAGATCACGGAGATGATCAATCGCAAGTACTATGACCATTCGATCGTAGTCAATCTCCTGATCCAGTATGTCAGGGCTCATGAGGTCAACAACCTATCCGGTTACACCGGTGAGTTCATCGACAAGCTGTATGAGTATATCCCCTGGATCGATGAGTCTGTCTACGATGATGATGCCAGATCCCGCTGTGAGGCTGCCAATAGGATCCTTGTGGATCTTTGGCCCATGATGCAGCGTTGCTTCGACGCTCTGCGCGATAAACAGAAGCAAGCCCAGCAGCAGGCGCAGCAATCCTCCCAGAAAACCGGCAAATGCGGTTCCGGGAGTGGTTCTGGCCAGCCCGGCAGCGGCGATGATGAAAATGATGGCAGCCAGCAGGGGCAACAGGCGGTTGAGGAAGACCTCTCCAGCCAACTCCCGAAAGCGGCAGCAAACTTCACCATCAAAACCAAGCCGGTTCCCAGTAATGGCACCTTTACCCCCAATCCCGGCCAGATGAATGCGGTTCGGGCACAGGTTGAGCGTGTGATTGCTGAGGAGACAAGCCGTATTGCCGCTCATCTGACGAATGGCATCACAAGTAGTGGAAATGGTGGCGTTGACCAGAACAGCGAGTATGAAGGCAACGATTATGAGCATGCAGCTGATGACATTGAGCGTCTCTTATCCTCCATGGCGGAGGAAAAGGTGACAGAGGAATTGGAAGAAGAGCTATCTGAGGAACTTCAGCGAGAGGCGAATACTATCCGATATGGTAACGCGCATCGCAACATCCATGTGACCGTCAGTCGTATGGCGCATGTGGATCAGAACCTCATCGACAGCTATAACCGTGTGGCTCCGGAGCTTTTAATGCTCTCCAAACGATTGCAGCGTAGTGTCAGTTCCGCTCTCCGCGATCGGCGGCAGGGCGGGAAGCAGACAGGACTCCTGATTGGGAAACGACTTAATCAGCATGCGCTCTATCGGAACGATGGCCGCATCTTCTATAATTCCCGACTCCCGACGGAGCCGATCAACCTTTCCGTTGGCCTGCTCATCGACGAGAGTGGCTCCATGTGTTCAAATGACCGCATTACCAGAGCCCGAGCAACTGCCATTGTGATCCAGGACTTCTGCGAGTCGCTTGGCATCCCGCTGCTGGTCGTTGGTCATACCGCCTGGAGCTCACATGTTGAACTGTTTTCCTACTCGGACTTCGATACCTACGATAAGAATAACCGCTATCGGCTGATGGACATGAGTGCCAGAGACTGTAACCGCGACGGCGCCGCGTTGCGCTTTGTGGCGGAAAAACTCTCTAAGCAGACATCTGAGGTGAAAATCCTCATGATCATCTGCGATGGTCAGCCAAATGATGACGGTTACTCCGGATCTGCAGCAGAAGCTGATCTGCGCGGGATCAAACTGGAGTATGCGCGAAAAGGTGTCAAAATCTACGCGGCAGCCATTGGTGAAGACCGCCCGCGAATTGAGCGGATCTATGGTGATGGCTATTTGGACATCACCAATCTCCAAGAACTGCCGGTAATGCTGACGAACCTGATCGTGCGTAGCCTCCCACACTAAATAGAAAGGGGAAACTACGAATGATATCTTTTGAAGACTATTTGTGTAACCGAAATGATGCGATTGACAACGCTGCGTATCAGTTAATCTGCGCCATGACCGCGCAAGATCACAACGAGCTGAAAGAAGATGATCCTGCCGTTCCGGATTGGAACATGGAAATCATCGGCGAATTGGTCGATGCAGCGGAGGAGATCATCCAAGAGAAGGCTGGACACACCTGTCACCCATTCTACTGCGACAGTATTCCTTGTTATCAGACTGGAGATTGCAAAAATCAGTATTGCGCTTTCCTAAAGACTGACTAAAAGGAGGGAGACATGTGAAGAACCCCGTGGATTTCGACTGGTACTGCAAGACCAAGAAAGACGTGATCAATAATGCTGCCTACGAGCTTATCATCGCCCTGACGGCCAAATCGGCGCCGCCGAGGAAGTTCGAGTTATCCATTCCTCAACGGGACGATGAGATGATTGCCAATGTTGTAGAGGGCGCTATCAACGCGGTAGAAGCTCAGATCGGCTATTATTGCCATCCATTCTATCAGGAGTTGGACAGGCTCCCGTGTTACCTCGGCAATCGTTGTGATAATCCACACTGTGTCTTCAAGGATGCCTCCGGGCGGCCTAAGGTGCAGCCTTCCGAACGGGAAGAAGATCCTGAGGAAGGGGGTGATGACGATGGCTGATGAGAAGCGCTACTTTTCTGTCAAGGACATGTTTGAGCAGGCGGTCACGCGGGCAAAGACGGATCCTCGATATGAAGAGTACAGCAAGATCTGTGAGCTGGACTATGACCTGCTCTGCAGCACATGCAAGTACGACAAGCTCTACAGGTGCGAGTTCGATGTGGTAGGCGAAGTGACCTACGGCAGCAGCGAGGGTATCTACGGAGATATCTTCCTGTATGGCAACTGGTCCAAAGAGCGGGATGACCCGTTCAAAAGCCGCGCCCGCGTCTATGTGCTCAAGACCTTGAAGCAGGACAAGGAGTCGTACTTGGCAGTGGGAATGCTGGTCAACCTCATTTGCTACTACGCAAATGAATTCGTAGCCACACATCTCGACCGATTTGATTGAGGAGGAACAAATGCATAGCAGAATTATTGAACTGGGCAATGCGCCCATTTTACCTGATGACCGTATGGGAGAGTGCAGTGTGCCGGAATGGTTCTACCACTCGATTGCGGACTACACGAATGCGGAAACGGACCGGGATGAAGACCTGAAATGGTTCCTGGAAATCGTTGCCCACATCGTGGATGTCGCTGAGGATGGAGAGAGCTTTACGTTCAAGCCGAATGCCAAGAAGAAGTACTTCCACAGACAGTACTACGCCTTCCTGGATAAAGCGAGAGAGCTGACAGGCATCTCAATCGAAGCCTTCTGTGCTGAGACCCCTTACGACATTGGCATGGCCATGTATAAGCTGAATGAAGCCTACCAGGATAAGTTCAGTTTCTACATCTACTACCAAGATGAATTGAAAACACTGGATGAATGGATTCGCGAGACTGATCTCAGCGAGTCTTTTTATTTTGGTGGGACACTCGACTATCACTTTTAAGAAGAGGAGCAGCGCATTATGGGAACCTATACCGATTTTACAGGTGCCATCCGCATTACCCCTTGTCTGAAAGAACCGTTGGCGGGAAGATTTCGTCAGTTTCTCGGCATCCGGCATATGAAGCGGGATGTCAAAATACTGGAAGCCCTTTTCCCAACATTGGAAGAGCGCAAAGCTGTCACGCTGTTTGGCGATGGAGATTTTGGAGAGGATGGTGCATTCTTCCTGCCCATCCATACGAGGGATCTCACGCGCCGCATCTGTTTGCACGAACGCTATGCGGAAGGGCTCACAGATGAGCGTGACATGAATATGACGCCCGGCCCCTGCCCGAGCCTTTATTGTGATCTGGAGCTTCGGAACGATCCTGACAACGGACACTCCTATCTTGGGTGGAATGAGGCTGAAAAAGCCTACTACATCACGGATTGGATCGGATACATTGCCGAGTGGCTCTCGAAGCTTGGCTATCACCTCGATGGCAAGATGTTCGCTGTGGTCGAGGGCGGCATGTCCTACTACACGATCACGGTGGATGGCGACAAAGTGACTTCTGAGGAATTCATTCCGGACGCAACCTATGTGGATGAATTCTACGCATGTGAAGAAAGTGAGGATACCTGAAAATGGAAGATAATCGCATTCAAAACCAGATCGCGATCTACATGACCAACAAGAAGCTCTGCGAGTTTACGGACAAGCTCAAGCCGGCACCGATCGAGTACTATGCTCATATGCATGCCCAGGGCGAGGAGCAGGCGGATGGTATCCGTGCCTACTCTTGCATTGGTGTTGTGCTGCAGGATTACTCCAACGGTACTGGCGATAAGACCGTTCGTGTCACAGCGAATCTCTCCCCTGGATTTTTCCCCTTCGTTCTCAGCAGAATGCAGAACGATCTGGATCGCTTCGACTTCACGGAGGATAAGATCTTCGGTGAGCCGGACGAGCATGGACTGAGTACGGTGACAAAGCTCTCGGTCAAGCGTGCGTCGGTTGGAAACGATGGAAAGCCCAGAAATTATCCTTGGTGCTTCATCGTGGAAAATGGACGCGCTGTCAAAGAGAAAACTGCGACGGGAGGCACCCATATCAAGTCGGGCACCTACAAAAAGCAGCGCTCTGTGTATGTCAACATCAACGATCTGGACTTCTTCAATCTTGTCTACCGCACGACACGATTCATTGAGTCGTGGGAGTTGACTTACGGCCCGAAGCTGATTCGCGACGCCAGAAAGCTGCTGAGTGAGCAGCGCGCGGCGGTGCAGCAGTAAGGAGGTGCAGTAGGCATGAAACGGAATTGCGAGTTTATCGACCTTGGCGAGTTTGAGATGACTTCTCCAGTCATGCGTGTCAGCGACCCCTGTTACGAGCGTGATGTCTGGTGCTGTGGCACCGTTGACCATTGCAAACTCGGGACTTGGGAGGCAGGCGTCCTGAAGACGGATGAAGGCGAATGGGGCACACGCTGTGCCGTCCTTGCCGTCCGTCATAAGGATACTGGTCCAGATTTCAATGTGATCCGCTTAGGCAAAGTGCGCAAAGTGGTGTGCAAATGTGTCGAGCAGTCATTTGAGGTCGGCGTTGATTCCGGTCAGGCAGGGTTCTTTGATGATGCGTTCTATCAGAACGATACGGTTTTTGAGGAACTGCCTGCACCGGGTTTCGCTATTGGTGATCTCTGGTATCGCCATGTGTGCGACATCACACTCAGCAAGATGTCAGCCGGCGTGTTGCCTTATGGTGCGGTCTCATCGTCCGGTTTCGGCGATGGCGGCTATACCTGCTATACACACGCTGATGAGAATGGGGTAATTGACTTTGCGTTCATTGTGTTTATTTGAGGAAATAACCGTTTTTTGCAGGGGAGTGCTTCGGCACTCCCCTGCCCCGTAGAGGAGGTGCATAAGCCATGATCTCAAATCGGGACTTTTCACTTGTTTTAGCCATCAGTGAACTGCTTATTGATCCACAGCAGCCAAGCAGTCTGCTGGATATCAAACTGCATGCTTTTCAGAAGGCCAAAGATCTGATGCTTCAGTATGAAAAGCGCGGCATCCGCCGAGATCTTCTCGACGTCATTTTGGATAAGAAGCTCAAGCTGATCTTGAAAGCAGAGACCGCGAATGAAGTAAAGCGCGCATCCGAACCGCCAAAGCCAGTGTACAACTATGGTACCTGGCGGGAAGATCCATTCTCCGTTCCGGAGGAGGAGCTTGCGATGTGGGCGATCATTTCGCCCAACAACATGCTAATCCAGCCGGCTCAAGAGCGGTACATGGATCTCTTTACTCGCGTGTTCGGAATCACGAGGGAGCAGCTTACAAACGGCCCGCTCCCAGACGTGAAGCTGGAGGTGCAATAGGATGGATTTCTACTTCGGAGTCGATCTACTCCATCATCTTCAAAAGCACTATGAGCCGCGATTATCCCTTGCTCTTTCCAAGTCTTTCAACCAGGCAGATTCCCGCTATTTTTGGCTCTTCAAAGAGCTCGAATGTCGTGTAACAACGCTTCGAAAGATTCTGGTCATGATATCCGCTTTGCCGGGCTTCATGTGCCGGCAGACGGAGGAACAGGTCTTTGCGATGGTAGTCAGTTCGACATCCTCTTGGTTTTCTGTTGATGTGCTTGGAGATCAGCCGAAGGACGCTGCGGGCAACTGCTCCTATTACCAGGAGAGTAATCCCTACTGGGTCGATTATCAGCTTGCTATGGATCGCTTTACTCTGGATTACGACTACACGAATTTGGCGACATTCTACGTCGATCTCGTGGAGTATCTCGTGATGGCGGTACGCCTGTACTTCTTCATTCGCGAGCAGCAGTTCCGGCCAATCGACCGTGGCAAGTATGACGAGTTGGTCGGGATCCAAGCTGTTCTGCAGAAGCCAGCCTGAGAGGTTAGGTGAAACGGATAATGAATAGGAGGGCAAATGGAACATGACGGCCAAAGAGTATAATCATGATTTTCTCCCGCGAATCAATAGAGCTGAGGAGTTTGTTGAGCTTTTTGAAAGCAGCATCGAGCACATGAGCGATACGCGGGTTGATAAGGATGAGGTTCGTAAACAATTCCAGACCCGAGGTTGGTCGGAAGAAACGAGACAGGTGATCCTGACCGCGCTTGAATACTATAAGTGCGCAGAAGGGCTTGCGAAGATAAGAGGTTAGGCGGTGAAAGGATATGAAGCCACTCACCCCCGAGCAGCAGGCTTTTGCTGAGGAGCATCATGGACTTCTTCTTGACTTTATGGCAAAGCACAGCCTTGGGGATGACTACTACGACCTCCTGGCCAATCGGTATCTGAAAGCGGTGGTACGCTACCTGTCGGAGGAAGCGCTGCGTAAGTACAGCTTCTCCACGGTGGTTTGGTACCATCTGCGTTCAGAGCTATCGAACTATGCACGAGATCAAGTCGGAAAACCGCAGGAAATCCCAATCGAGTTCTATTGTGAGATCCCTGCACCTGAAATTGCTCCGATTGATGATGGCCTCTGGCGCGTGGTCGAAGATAACCTCACCTATAAGCAGTTTGAGGCGATCCAGTTCCGCAACCAGGGCTACACCAATCGTGAAATTGCTGAACTATGCGGAGTCGGTCGCAAAGCGATTGAAAAGCGCTTTGCCCGGATCCGCAAAATACTATCAGATTATAAGGAGAACTGAATTATGAGTCACTTTTCTGTTTGTGTTATTGTTCCTGACGATGGCGTTGTCAACAACATCCATGCCAATAATCTGGAAGACCACCTGATTCCTGTTCTGGCACCCTTCGATGAACAGACAGAGGAAGAGAAGTACCGCGAATTCGAAGATCGCACGGAAGAGGCAAAAGCCGACTTTGAGAATGACACCATGCGTGTCATCCGTTTCCCGGATGGCAGCATCCACTCCATTTATGACGATGCCTTCAACAAGTCCTTCTTCATCGAGGAGGACAAGATCTACGCGTTCGGTCCGAATCGGGATCGAAAGAGCAAGCTCCAGACAGCGGAGTCCAAAGCGATGGAGTTGGTGACAGATTACCCCGTCAAGTCGTGGTATCCCTCCTTCGAGGCTTACTGCGATGAACATCGCGGCTTTGTGAAGGCTTCAGATGGACGATGGGGATACACATGCAACCCCAACGCGAAATGGGACTGGTGGCAGATCGGCGGTAGATTCCCGAATCGATTCTTAGTTCCGGCAGGTCTGCAGGACTGCATTCCTTCTGCGAAAGACGATGATGGCGAATCTACCACCCCTCCCGAGGGGTATCAGTATGCCGATGCAGCACGCAAGAAGGATATCTGTTGGGATGTCATGCGCAAGATCGCTGTCGATGCGGTCGAGAAGCGGTATCAGAAGTGCGTAAAAGCATTCGAGACCAAAGACCTCACCGACTTCGGCCCTCTGTGCAGGATCCTTGATGATGGCATTGCAGCCTGGGGCGAAATGCTGTATCTGAAAGGTGAAACTCTGGATGAGTATAAGGTGCGGAAAGGCGCTACCGATTTGGATCGATACATGTGCCATACCTACGCATTTGTTGATCGCAATGGAGATTGGACCGGCTCCGGTGATATGGGCTGGTTTGGGTTCTCCAGCAACGATAAGGACGAGCGGGCTTGGAACGATGAGATCCAGAAGCTGATGAATGAGGCAAAAGATGATGACTTCCTTGCCATCGTCGATTGCCATATCTGATTTTTGAAGAAAGACCCGGAGACGAGAAGTGCAACAGCACCTCGCCTTCGGGCCTTTCTACTACGCATGAAGGAGGTTATTTAGAATGGCTCTTACCTATGTGTGCTCGCCCCTCTCTGCCCCTACGCGGGTTGAGATCATGGCGAATGCCCAAAGGGCACGCACTTATATGGCAATGTCCGAGCGGGAGTTCGGCTGCCGCGCAGTCGCCCCGCACGCTTATTTACCCTATCTGCTTGACGATTCCAATCCGGAAGAACGGGCACTTGCCCTATCTTTTGGCGCAAGCCTGCTTGCCCTGTGTGATCGCTTGGTCATCTATGGCGACCGCATCAGTAGTGGCATGAAGGAGGAAATCCAAAGAGCACAGGAATTGGGGATCCCTATTCTCAATCGGCAAATACAGCTGTCGGATGGTTCATCCGATCCGGTCATCGTTGGCCGGTACATCAACGGGATATCCCTGAATGGGCTTGAATACCTGAAGAACGACGCAGATGAAGTGATCTACTTTGAAGGTGTTGAAGCGGCAAAGGTGTACCTGCGTGAGCATGGTGTAACCGAAGACGAGATGGAAGATATGGTCTTCCGAAAGAGTGTCGGTACCTGCTTTCGCTGCGGAGATCCACTCTTCTTGAGTGACATTCCAGAATACACTTGTCAGTGCTTCCGCTGTGATGAAGACTTCTACTCCATCGAGCAGGATGTTGATTTATGATCAAAGAAAGGACGATACGTTTATGAGTATCAATCGTGGCGATATTTTCTATGTCAATCCGAGCGAAACGGTCGGATCCGAGCAGCGATCTGGTCGGCCGGCCATCATCGTCTCTAATCCGCTGTGTAATGAGCACAGTCCTGTTGTAGAAGTCGTGTACCTGACCTGCCAGTACAAAAAGCCCATGCCGACGCATGTGCGGATTGAAAGTGCCGGCAAGCGCTCGACCGCGCTTTGCGAGCAGATCTCTTCCGTCGATGTCAGCCGTCTTGGTGATTTCAAAGGCCACCTGACAGACCGTGAGATGGCGCAGGTAGATGTAGCCCTCATGGCTTCTCTTGACCTGCACCCGATTCCGCGTCAGGCGAAAGTAAGACCTGTCGGGCCGGATGTGGATGATGCCGCATTGGCTCTCATTGCGCTGCGCTTTTTAGAGGGTTTCCTCCAGAAGCGCTGCGGTGTGACGGTTCCAGATAGGCTCTCGATTGACCTGCTTGGTCAGAAGAATGACTGATGGAGGTGTACCATGAAAGGGTTCTATGAGAAATTGCCGGACGGGAGAATCGTTGATCGACCGCCATGCAGTCGCTGCCTCCATCGCAATAAGATGACTGTGGAGGAACCTTGCTACAGCTGCATAGACCTCATGGATTTGAGCCTCCATCGACCGAACGCGGAAACGGAGTTTGCGAGCTTCACCCCTGCTACGGGGGTGAACCATGAAGAATGAAGAATTGACTGTACACACCCCAGCCGACTGCTTCGGCGATACCACGGCCGTGGAGGTTGGCTGGCACTATGCGAAAGGAGTACTTCAATGAATGATGCGAATTTGATTGCCGAACGGTACGGCATCACCCAAAAATGTGAATTCCTCGAACGCGACTTGCTGAAAATCACCGGCGCGACCAGCGTTGAGTTTGACCTGAACGGATTTCTCGACAATATGCATCAGGTGATTGTGTTGATTGGGTACGATTTTCACAAGATTAAAGGTAAGGTGCGGTTCGCCGTTGAAGTGATCAACACGGCGTATCTGCACGGACTGAAAGAGTCCGAGGACCGTATTGAAGACTACGGCGAGCACCTGTACTTCGTTTTCAATTGTGACTCGAGTTGGTTGAAGAAAAGTGATGAACATTGAGGAGAAAGGAATACGGAGGATAATTATGGGCACAGCAAAGCTGATGACGCCATTATTCTATGATGGCAACTATAATGCAGAAGGAAAAAGAATGAGGGTGATTTTGGAGCGTAAGGTTTCCAACGGCACAGAGTCGTACCGCCTTTGGCGTAGCGATGGAAAGCCGGAACTCAAGTATCCGAGAGCCGCAAACGACGCGTACATTCTCTATGTGGAAGTCAATGGCCGTCTGGTTTCTCTCTGCATGACGGACTATGCCTTGATAAATCATTGTGGGTTGCTTCCCGCAACGATTGCCCTGTATGGTTCTGAAGAAGGGAGAGCGGAGCATTTCAAACACCTGAGGGATTCTGGTGCCGCCGGCACAGGTGTTTTCTCAGAAGCGATGGCACGCGAGACGGAAAAGATCATAGAGCTTGGTAGTGATTCGGCTCGTCAGGCGGACTACATTAAAAGTGTTTTGGATCAGCATGTCGCTGTATTCCTCGACGCCAAAGAAAGCGACGGCAAGAGTTTCCCCGACTTCGTTGGGGCCCTCATTCTGGATGAGATCCCGACATGCCTTGCGCTGAGAACAAAGTATCGTGCGTATAAGCAGGAGGAAGCGCTCAAGCGGCAGGCCGAACAGGAAGAACAAGATCGGGCTTTCTGTGAAGAATAGAATCGCAAGGCTGAGCAGATGATCGACTCGGCCATCCGCACCATTCGTGGCGGGGGTACGCTCAAGAATGATCCCATCAGCATCTACAAAAGTTGCTATGATTCCAGCACCTATTCTCTTGTGAATCACCTAATGCGTCGGTATCAGGTCAATGTGCCACTCCGCACGCAGGGCTGGATCAATGATAAGCTCGTCAGCGTCACAATCGAAAATGGCAAGTGTGAGCATCTCCGATATATGCGTTCCAAAGGCGCACAGTGCTCTCAAAAAATCTTCGATTGTATGCACGAGCTGATTATGAAAGTCTGCTTAGAAGCGGAGGAGTAAGAGATGGAATACCATTGGTACGAGGATTATTGGGCGATGCCACGCAACCTGCCAAAAGGTCATGAATTTTTCATCGGTTATTACCAGACGCAGCGCACGATCCATCATCATGCAGCATTCATCCACACAGATCAGTCCTGCTTTCTTTCGACGCATCTCTTTGATCAGGGATATCGCATCTTCCTACACTTCAAAAGCGGTACTGTGACCGAAGTTGCGCGCGGTGAAAACCCTGCATTACCAGTAAAGATTATCCGAGAGGATATGGATTTGGAAGCACCGCTCTTAGCTGGATTGCTTGGGAAGCTGACCGAGTGATTAGTGTAAGTGTTAATCTTCCCAATATATTTACCTTGATTTGAAAAAGAATCCAAGTATCGGAATTGAGGAAAGCCCAGTACCACGGCAACGTCGTGGTGCTGGGCTTCTTCGATATTGGCCATTTACCCTTCGATGAACAACGCCGTATGCTAATCAAAGCGTAAAACATGATACACATTGCGTATTGAATGAAGCCTCGTCGCACGATATAATATTATTCATAAATAGGGAGCGTGATGATATTGACACTTCAAGACGTATACAATCTTGGCTGGATAGGCGGGCACATAAAAGCAGAACTGGATCATCCAGACAATACACATGACTCCGAATGGATGACTGAAGCCATCAATGCCATCAACCATATGGGTAAGCTTAACAGTTCGTCACCATTGCAAAACATCGAAGGAGCTTGGAACATTGGATATCGCGATGGGATACAGAAACGGCGTCTTGCCGATATTATTGATATCGCAGCACTACGTGCCAAGAACAATATGACGCAAGCTCAACTTGCCAAAATGCTTGGTGTCGATGTGACGCAAATATCCCGCTGGGAGAATTGGAGAGTCCTACCGGGTAAACAAACTGTTGTTAAACTCAAACAGCTTCTGCCGGAACGATAGTCGTTTGAAAATATGCCTTGGTAAAATCGCAAAAAAAGGGGTACGCATCGGATTGCTTCGATTGATTCAATAACGTACCCTTTATTTTTAAGAAAGACCCTCAATCAGTTTTTGGAGAATTGACTGAGAGTCTTTTGCACATTATCGACAGATACTTGTTAAATGAATGAGTGATGATTGAAGATAGCTAACCTGCGGAAGTGGAGCACCTGTATGGGGTGCTCCACTTCTTTTGTTGTTCAGAAGGAGCCTTGTCCGTATTATTGGACAAGGCTCCTGTTATGATGCGTACAGTACCAAAGGAACGCACCTTATAGGAGGAGAAAGTATATGGATCTATTCGATTTTAACCACGATGGCGAAGTAAGTGACCTCGAGCGCATCATGGGACTTGCTGCAGTTCTTTCTGAGACCAATCCGGATGTAGAGATCTCTGTGACCGTGGGCGAAGACGAGTACTATGAAAGCATGACTCACGCTGAGCTGGAAGATCGTCTGGATGAACTTCGCACCCAGCGAGACACCCTTGAATGCGAGGAACCAGATGACCCTGATAGCGAGGCATACGAAGAGTGGGAAGAACAATGCGAACAACTCGACGAGAAAATTGAGGAAATTGAAGACCTATTAGAATGTTGAGGTGGTCATAGTGGCTGGTAGATATCGCAGGAATGGTGAAGCTGAAACACTTGGCTGTTTGGTTCAGTTACTGCTGCTACTCGTTGCCATGCCTTTTGTTGGCCTCTATCTTCTGATAAACCCCAATTCAATGTCAAACCGGCTTGGGGACTTGCTATATTTGCGAAGCCGAAAGGCGTGTGCTTCAGGAACCGGCCGGCCAGTATCTCTTAATTCATCGTGAACCGCTCCTTGCATTTCGATTTTCCCTGTGGTATTTTCATAACAGTAATTGCACTTGGCTTTCTGTCAAGATACATTTGAAAATTTCAGGAGTTTTATGTGTTCGTTAAAGATCAATTTCAATCAGGTTGAAAAAGCAATTTCTGTGATGCGCGAGGTTTCGGCTTGGGGGCGGGAGCAGGGATATCGTGTCTGGTCCGATGAATGGCTGACGGAGGGTGAATTGATCACCCCCGATGCGCAGCCGGAAAATTTTTGCATAGGGACGATCGATGGCGAAGTTGCCTGCGCTTTCATTCTGCAATGGGCGGATTCTGACTATTGGTCCGATGCGCCCAAGTATGAAGCTGCCTATCTTCATAAATTCTGTGTGCGACGCAAATTTGCCGGGATGGGCATGACAAAGCTGGTCACAGAGGCACTCCGGGCAGAGTGCCGCAAGCGTGGTGTTCGGTATATCCGGCTGGACACCGGCTTGGAGGAGAAGGCCGTCAGGAAGATCTATCTGTCCGCAGGCTATAAAATCGTGGATATTCTGGATTATCCCAACGGCCGGTCGATGGCTTTATACGAGTTGGAGGTATAGCGGCCAAAAGTGACATTTGAGAACACCGCCTACGCGAGAAAAGCGGGGCCTTCTCAAATCGACGCAGTATGGGAACCGCGTGAAGAATGCGGTTCGTGTATGATGAAAACGGGAGCCGCTGTAGCTGATCGCATGACTTGCGAGAAGCGCAGACTACTATTTGAACACTGCGGAGAAGGCTCATTTTTTGCTTGGAGGATCAAAAATGAAGAGAACATTCAGCACGGAGCTTGCCTATGTATTCGGCATCGTATTTGTCGCGTGGGGCGTTGTCCTGATGGAAAAGGCCGACTTCGGCGTTTCCATGGTGGTCGCGCCTGCATACCTTCTTTACCGCTGGCTGTCTCCTGCGTGGAGCGTTGTCACCTTCGGCATGGCGGAATACTGCTTGCAGGCGGTGTTGCTGCTCGCCATGTGCCTGCTGCTGCGGCGTTTCCGTGTGTCGTATCTCTTCCGGCGGTCGTCTACGGATATGAAAAGCACTGGACGTTCTGCGACCGCTTCCCGTGGCGGAAATATTTCGCGCCGGACGCTGCGGCGCAGACGAGCGCGAAGTGAAACGCCTCAATGGGAAAAGACTTTCATCCATGCATCCGGGCGATCTCTGTGATGGAGATATATTTATAAAAATAAGAGTATATTGCTCCCTCTATGCAGAATGTCGATCTTGTGCTATACTCGGTATATTAAAACAGCGCTGAATATGGGGGGAAAGACAATGGCTTTGAGAATCTTGCTGGTAGAGGACGAAGAGAAGCTGCTATCTGTTATGGCGCTTTTTCTGCGCGCAGAGGGGTTTGAGATCGCAGAGGCACAGGACGGAGAAACGGCATTGAAATTATTTCCCAGTTTTGCGCCGAATCTGGTGATCCTGGATGCGATGCTGCCCGGGATCAGCGGATTTGATGTTTGCAGCGAGCTGCGCAAGACCTCAAGCGTGCCGATTATTTTCCTGACCGCCCTGAGTGACGACGACCATCACATGCTGGGGTATCGTTTGGGGGCGGACGATTATATTGCCAAGCCCTTTAAAATATCCATCCTTGCGATGAAAGCCAAGAGAATGCTTCAGCGCACGGAGATCGCGCAGCGCCATGAGCATCGCTATGCCGGCATCGTGCTCGACACGGATGCTTACAAATGTTATGTGAACGATGAAGAGGTCGCACTTACGCAAAAAGAGTTCGTCTTGCTCAGCGAATTTATGAAAAATCCGGGAAGAGTGTTGACGCGCGAATGGCTGCTGGAGCAGATATGGGGATACGACTTCAGCGGCGAAACCCGTGTTGTGGACACAATGGTGAAAAATCTGCGCAAGAAGCTCGGCGCCAAGGCGCACCTGATCCATACGGTCATTTCTGTTGGCTATAAGCTGGAGAACACGAAATGAGATCGTCGCTTTTTCGCAAGCTGTTTGTTTCTGTTGTTGCGATCTTCCTCCTCCTGCTGGTGGTGCAGTGGGCGGTGATCGGACGCTTTTTTGAGGAGATATACCTGAAAAGCATTGTGGCTTCGCATCGGGCAGAGCTGACGACCGCGATCGCAAGGTTTTCGGAGGACGGCGAACACCGTGGCCTGCGCCAGCACGCACTGGATACCGGCTCCTATATCATGGTGCTCCGGTCTGATTATACCTTCGGAGACCATCAATTTATGGATCGCATGGGGAGCATTTCGCTGTCTTTGCCGGACAGCTCGATCATGGTTGCAACTGCCTCATTTGGCAGTTACCCGCGCCAGCCGGACTTCCTGCGCGGCGAGAAGTCCTATATCACGGCGATGCAGCTGGGCAATAGCGACTATTATGAGCCGCTTATCGTCACCTCTGGCGGAACGTCTTATACGAACCTTGAGGCGGTGCATGATTACAAGAACCAAACGAGCGGCAGCGGCGCGAGGTATCGGGAAATAAATGATGTCGGTATCATTTCGCCTTCGCAGACCTCGCTTTTCGGGTCGAATGGGAAAAGTGATGCAAACTTTTTTCTGTACCAGTGTATGCTGCCGTGCCTGCTGTACCGCCTGCCGCTCAATGAGACATTGACGGAGCTGACGCAATGTCCGATTCAAACCGAGGACGGCATTGAGTACATGGTTTATTCCGAGTCCCGGATGGTGGGAAATACGCTCTGCTATTTTATCACGGCACGGCAAATCCTTCTTACCGGGCAGGAGCAGATCTACTTCAACCGAATGTTCTACCTCGTGTACACCCTTCTCGGAGTTCTCCTGATTGTTGCGGCCTGGCTGCTCAGCCGCTACCTGTCCGATCCGCTCGTCCGGCTCAGCGAAACAACCCGCAGACTTTCCCACTTGGACTTTTCGCATCAGGTCAGCGTCCGCCGAAATGACGAGATCGGTCTGCTCTCCGACAGCATCAATGATATGGCGGCCAGTCTGTCGCAGGCGCTCGAAGAGCTGCAGATCGCAAACGATCAGGCCCGCAGCAATGAGGTGCGTATGCAGAAGCTGCTGGCTGATTTGGCGCATGAATTCAAAACGCCGCTCTTTATCATTTCTTCCTATACGGAAGTACTGGAGAGCGGCATTGCGGCGGACAATGCGGGAAAATACTATTCATTCATCAGCAGCGAAATAAATCGCCTGTCCGAGCTTGTGAATGAGGTCATTGAGCTCTCTCACATTCAAATGGGCACCTGGCGCGTTCGGATCGAGCCGTGGGATATTTTCGATGTGGTCCAAATGACGATGGAAAAATTTCAGGAGCGATTTGTCAATGGCGGCTACAGCGTGAATTGGTCTGCGGACGATGTTACGGTGCTGATGGACCCGCGGCGCATTGAGCAGGTGTTGACCAATCTTTTGAGTAACGCGCTGAAGTACACGAGCGGAGAAAAGCATATTGAGGTCTATACGGAGCTTACCGATTCGAACATCATCATATGGGTGTGCAACTCGGGCGAGCTGACGGAAACGGACCGTGAACGAATCTGGGACCGCTATTATAAGCGCGATAGCGCCAAACTGTCTCTGCTGCCGAGCGATGGCATTGGCCTTGATATCGTAAAGACGATCTTGAAGGCACACGACAGCCGGTACGGCGTGATGCAGAGCGGCGGCATGGTCCGCTTTTATTTCTCACTGAAGCTGAATGAGGAATGATGGCATCTTCCGCCGTCGGACCGAGGGCGGAAGGGGAGAATCTCTCTTGCAAACGGCATATCGTTGTTGTATAATCAAAATGGTATTTTAATCCGGCAGTATTCCTTTGTATTCTGCGATCAAGTCATATTATGAAGAAAGAAGGAACTGCTATGGCTAACTCTACGCAGCAACCGGAATTCGCTCATTTGGCGGAACAGATGGACGCATTCCTCACCGACACGAAGGTCCCCGTGATCGGCTACTCTGTAACACTCATCAAGGACGGTAAGATCGCCTACGAGCGCAGCGGCGGATACCGCCGCTACGACGAGAAGGACCCGTCCAAATGTGCTCCCATGGACAGGGACACGCGTTATCGCATTGCCTCGATCTCGAAGATGTTCACCTGCACGGCGATCATGCAGCAGGTGGAGCTTGGCAGAATGTCGCTCGACGGAGATGCCAGCGAGTATCTGGGCTTCCCCCTGCGCAACCCGCATTATCCGGATGTCGTGATCACTCCGCGCCTCCTGATGGCCCATTACGGTTCGATTCGTGACGGCAATGCCTATTCGATCCCGAAGGATGTGCCTATTAGCGAGTGCTTCCTTCCCGGCGGGCGTTATTATGGCGAGGCGGAGCATTTTGCCGCGCCGGACGGCGTACACAATATGGATCCCGGCGGCGGATACTATGTGTACTCCAATTTGAACTACGGCCTTCTGGGCACAATGATCGAACGCCTTTCCGGAGAGCGGTTTGACCGCTATATGCGCAAGCATGTGTTCGAGCCGCTCGGCGCGCAGGCGAGCTTTAATCCGGGAGACTTTGACAAAGAGCAGATCAATCATCTTGCGGCGATCTACAAGCGCTGCAAAAACGGCATCTGGGCAGTTGACCAGCCGTGGACTGCGCAGATGGATGATTATCAGGGCGAATTGCAGGATCCGAACGTCGTTCTCATTTCCAACCCCGACCTCGGGCTTGCAAATTACGAAGAGAACGTCTCGGACTACCGGATTGGGACGAATGGCACGATCTTCTCCCCGCAGGGCGGCGCGCGCATCTCTGCGCACGAGCTGGCTCTGTTCGGCATGATGCTTCTGAATAAGGGCGTTGCAGCCAACGGGAACCGAATCATCAGCGAGGAGTCCGTCAAGCAGCTCTGCACTCCGGTGTGGGTCGACGATCCTGTTCTGGAGAATCGCTGCCAGACCGACAGCACCCACGCGTATGGCGCGGGAATCAGCATTATCTCGACGGAGATCGGCGGCGACCACATGGTTCCCGAGCGGGACGATATTACGCTTTTCGGACATACCGGCTCGGCTTACGGTCTCCTTTCCGCCTGCTTCATCGACCCGGCTCGCAAGGTCGGCTTTGCATACGCCTTCAACGGCCTCGGCGCCGACCAGGAAACGCACCGGGGGGAGAAGACCCACCGTGCAATCTGGCAGGAGCGCATGATGGAGATCATCAATCAGGCACTGTTTCAATAATCCTTAGCAAATTAATGCAGCGCACAGTTTCGTCGCAGGAAACTGTGCGCTGCATTTTGGTATTTTATATCCGGCAGTATACCTAATTCATCCGCAGGTGCGGGGCGCGTTGCTGAACCGGTCAGCGAAATGACAAGCGACAAAGTGGCCGGGAGTGAATTCGACCAATGCCGGGTCGCAAGCCGTGCATTCCTCGCAGACATGATTGCAGCGGGGGGAGAACCGGCATTCATCCGGCAGGTTGATCGGCGAAGAAATTTCGCCGCGCAGGATGATCCGCTCCTTTTTGGGGGCAATATCCGGCGTCGGAATCGCCGAAAGCAATGCCTTGGTATAAGGATGGATCGGATTCGCAAACAGCTCTTCTGCGGGAGCCTTTTCGATCACCTTGCCGAGATACATGACCGCAATATCGTCTGAAAAGTGGTTGACGACGCTTAGGTTGTGGGTGATAAAGATATAGGTCAGGCCCATATCCTTCTGAAGCTTTTTCAGCAGGTTAAGGATTTGCGCTTGAATGGATACGTCCAGTGCAGAGACGGGCTCATCGCACACGATGAATTTCGGATTCAAGGCCAATGCACGGGCAATGCCAATGCGCTGGCGCCGGCCGCCGTCCAGCTCGTGAGGATAACTGTTGATCAGGCGCGACGCCAGACCGACGATGTCCATCAACTCGGCAACACGCTTTTCCAATTCAGCCTTATCCTTGATCAGACCGTTGATACGAATCGGCTCGGCAATGATCTCTCCGACAGACATACGCGGGTCAACTGAGGAGAATGGGTCTTGGAAGATGATCTGCATATCCTTGCGCAGCTTGCGCATTTCCTTTTTGCTCAGCTTCGCAATATTGCGCCCTTCAAAGAAGACCTCGCCGGCGGTGGGCTCGATCAGGCGCAGAATGGAGCGGCCGGTCGTTGATTTTCCGCAGCCGGATTCACCGACGATACCAAGCGTCTTGCCCCGCTCAACGGTGAACGAAACGTCATCCACTGCCTGCAGCATTCCCTTGGGGGTGCTGAAATATTTTTTTAGACCGCGAACTTCCAGAATTGTATCAGACATGGCTGTCCCTCCCGTTCAGTCTGAAATCCGCCTCTTCATATCGGTGGCATTCCGTATAATGCGTTTCGCTGAATGTGATCTTGGGGGGCTTTGAGGTGAAGCATTTTTCAACGGCATAGGCGCAGCGCGGGGCGAAGGGGCATCCTGCCGGAGTCTCTGTCGGGTCGAGCATCAGGCCGGGAATCGGCTTGAGCATGGCCGTGCGATTGTTGACGTTCGGCAGGGAGTTAAAGAGGCCCTCGGTGTAAGGATGCTTTGTTTCCTCGAATACATCGCGCAATGTTCCGTGCTCGACGACACGGCCGCCGTAAACCACGGAAACCTCGTCGCAGATCTCCGCAACGATGCCGAGATCGTGCGTGATCATAATCATGGAGGTCTGGAACTTTTTGCGAAGATCCTTCATCGTCTCGAGGATCTGCGCCTGAATGGTCACGTCCAGAGCCGTTGTGGGCTCGTCCGCGATCAGAAGCTGAGGGCTGCAGGCCAGTGCAATGGCGATGATAACGCGCTGGCGCATACCGCCGGAGAACTGATGAGTATAATCGTGCAGACGGTCTTCGGCAATACCCACCGTTTTCAGCATTTCAGCAGCTCGCTCATAGGACTGCTTTTTGGAGATGCTTTTATCGTGCGTGCGGATGACCTCGGCAATCTGCTCGCCGACCGTCAGAGACGGGTTCAGCGACGTCATCGGGTCCTGGAAGATCATGGAGACATAGCTGCCGCGCAGTTTGCGCATCTCCTTGATGGGAAGACTGAGCACATCCTTCCCGTCAAGGATGATGCTGCCGTTGCGAATGACTCCGGGCGGATCCGGGATTAAGCGCAGAATCGACAGCGCAGTGGTCGTCTTGCCCGCGCCCGTTTCGCCAACGAGACCGAGAGACTTTCCGCGCTCCAGTGTCAGATTCATTCCGTTAACCGCATGAACAACACCGTCATCTGTTTCGTAGTCAACGATAAGGTCTTTGATTTCAAGAATGTTGTCGTTCATAGCGCACCTCTTACTTTTTCAACTTGGGGTCGAGAGCATCGCGCAGACCGTCACCGAGCAGGTTCAGCGCAAGGATCGTCAGCATGATGGCAAGTCCCGGGAACAGGACGGTATGCGGATAGTCGCGCAGGAACTCGCGTCCGGCGGCGAGCATGCCGCCCCAGTCCGGTCTGGGAGCGGGGATGCCGAGGCCGAGGAAAGCAAGACCGGCGGCGTCGGCGATGACCGTTGCCACGCGCAGCGTAGCCTGCACCAGAACAGGAGACATGCAGTTCGGCAGAATATGCATACGAATGATCTGCGCGTTCGTCGCGCCGACAGCGCGTGCAGCCTCCACGTATTCCTGCTGCTTGATGGTCATAACAGAGGCTCGAGTGATACGCACATATTGCGGAAGCGTGGGCAAACCTACTGCGATGATGATGTTGAGCAGGCTGGTACCGAAGGCGGCGACCAGAACGATTGCCATCAGCGTGCTCGGGATTGCAAGCAGAATATCAAAGAATCGCATGATGATATCATCGATCTTACCGCCGAAAAATCCGGCAATCGCGCCGAGCAGCACGCCGCTCGTGCAGCAAATCAGGCAGGAGATTGCACCGATCATCAGCGACGTCCGTGCGCCGTACATGATACGCGCGAACATATCGCGTCCGAGACTGTCTGTGCCAAAAGGATGCTCCCAGCTTGGCGGCTGCAGTCGCTCGGGGATGTTCTGCATAATGACCTGCGTGTCGTAATCGAAAATAAAGGGTGCGATGAGGGCTGCAACAATGATAATGGTAATGAGCGCGAGGCCGATCATTGCGTTGCGGCTCTTTTTTAATCGACGCCACGTTTCCTTAAAGCGACTGCGCTTTTTTCCAATTTGTTCATGATTCATTTCTTACACCTCACTTTCCCGTATACGAGCTGCGAATGCGCGGATCGACGAACGCATAAATAATGTCGATCACCAGATTGCCTATCGTAACGAGAACGGTTGTCATGATAACACAGCCGATGACCATGTTCAGGTCGCGCTTGCTGATAGAGTCGACCATCAGGCGTCCAACGCCGGGCCAAGAGAAAATGGTTTCCGTGACGACCGCGCCGCCCATGCCGTCAACGAACAGAGCGCCGGCGGAAGTGATGATGGGAATCAGGGCGTTGCGGAGCGCGTGCTTGAGAACGACCGTCTTCTCGGAAAGACCCTTTGCGCGTGCGGTGTTAATATAGTCCTGGCGAATGACCTCCAGCATGGAGGAGCGCGTCATACGAGTCATCAACGCGCACATCTGCCAGCCGATCGTCAGCGCCGGCAGGATGATACTGTACCAATACTGGTTTCCTCCGCTTGGCAGCCAGCCAAGCTTGGCGGAAAACAGCAGAATCAGCAGAACGCCCAACCAGAAGTTTGGCATGCTGACGGCCACCATGGCCACAATGGATGATATGCGGTCGAAAATTGAGTATTGTTTTACTGCGGCTATGATGCCCAGCGGAAGAGAAAAGAGCACAGCGACTACAATAAATGAGGCGGATAGCTCCAATGTTGCCGGCAGGCGTTCGATATACTTGTCAAACACCCTGTCACTGCTGTAGTACGAGGTGCCGAGATCGCCGTGCAGCAGATTGATCATATATTCGCCGTAGCGAATAAAAATGTTCTTGTTCAGGCCGAGATCCTCTTCAATCCTCTGAACCGTTTCTATGTCTGCTTCCGGTCCTGCGATCATTTCAGCGGGGTTTCCGGGCGTCAGATTAACAATAAAAAAGATCAAAAACGAAACACCGATGATAACCGGGATCAACAGCAGCAAACGATGTAAGATATATTTCAGTAAGCCTTTCATGTGATCTCCCTAATATCTGAGGGAAGGAGATAGTCAGGGGACTATCTCCTTCCTCTGGCTTTATGTCACGAATAGTTGCGTCTGCATGGAAGGATCAGATTACGCTTCCCACTGCATGTTTTTATAGAACATTGCATCGCCGACCACGGGAATAACCACGTTCTTGACATGCGCGTTGGCTGCAATCGTCCAGTTGGGGGAGTAGAGCGGGATAATGGGGGCGTCATCATAGAGGAACATCTGCGCCTTGGAATAGAGCTCCTGTGCCTTTTCGGGGTCGGTCTCCTGCAGAGCCTCGTCCAACACGGCGTCAAAGGCGGAGTTGTTGTAGCGGGAGTAGTTGCTGGAGGCCTTGCTCTTGGAGTAAAGCAGGTTGCGCAGGGGGTTATCTGCATCGGAGGTTGCGGGCTGCCAGGAAGCGCAGGCGGCCTGCATCTTCTCGGACATGGCGAGATCGACAAACGCGGCGTTTTCCATCTGGTCGATCTTGACATTGATTCCGATCAGACCGAGCTGAGACTGAATGACCTCGGCATTCTTCACGCCACCGGTACGGCAGCTGATGGTCAGGTCAAAACCGTTGGGGTAACCGGCAGCAGCGAGGTATTCCTTGGCTTTCTCAAGGTCATAGTCGTAACCGGGGATGCTGGTATCGCTGTACTGCTGGCCGGCGCCAAGGATCGTGGTCATCGGAGTGGCGCGGCCCTCCTGCGTGACGCTGATCATGTCCTGCTTGTTGATCGCGCAGGCGATCGCCTTGCGGACATTGACGTTGCTGGTGGGCTCCATTTTATAGTTCAGCGAGAGGAAGTGGACCTGCGTGCTGGGAACGGAGTATACGTTGATGTTGGCGTCGCTCTCGAAGCGGGCAAGGTCGATTGCGGCAGGGAATGCGTTAACATCGATTTCGCCGGTCTCCAACGCGATCGTGCGGGAGTTTGCTTCGTTCATGACAACAAACTTCAGGGTCTTCATAGCGCCCTTCTCGCCCCAATAGTTATCGTTGCGGTCGAAGATGATGGATTCGCCGGAATTCCACTCTCTGAAAACATACGGGCCGGTGCCGTTGTGCTTGAAGGAGCCCTGGTTAGCATTGCACCATTCCTCGCACATGATGCTGGTGCCGCAGAAAGCGAGGTTGTTGAGGATCGTGGTGCTCGGAACGTTGAGGAAGATGCGAACCGTGGAGTCGTCTTCCACCTCAACGCGATCGATCTGAGAGACCTTCGAGGCCATGCCGGTGCTTGCGGCGGCGCGCTCAAGGGAGAACTTGACGTCGCTGGCCTTGAGGTCCTCGCCGTTGTGGAACTTAACGCCGCTGCGCAGGTGGAATACATACTCGGTAGCGGAAACGATGTCATAGCTCTCCGCGAGGCCGGGGACGATCTCGCCGGTTGCGGGATCGAGTGCCAGAAGAGAATCGTACATCAGGATGGTGTAGGTGTTCTGAAGGCTGGTGTTCTGCGCGAAGGGATCCAGACCGGAAATATCTTCATTGACAGCAATCGTCAGCATTTCCTTTTCGCCGGAGCTGCCGGGGTCGTTGTTCTTCGCTTTGTTGCCGCATCCGGCAAGCAGAGTCAGTGTCATTGCAAGTGCAAGGATCAAACTTAGACTTCTTTTCATGATTTTTTCCCCTTTTTTAATAAATTTAATGACAGTGGTAAGGCGCTCAGATCGCATGGGGTCCGTGTGCTTTCCTGGGAGTTCTCACCTCCTTATTTTAAAGGCTTTTTTTGTGCGGACGTATGTGTGTAATACAGTCGCGCGATTTACTTGAGTAACAATGTAACATGCCTTTGTGAGTTTTGTGTGTGATTGACAAGATTTTTATGTGCCATATGTGTTTTTGGGGGGAATACTGGCGAAATGGCGGCGTTGGATATGGAGCAAAAGGCTGACGCCCCTCTATGCAGCGCAAGCCGGCTGCCGGCAGCATCCTGCCGCTCAGGCACTTTTTTTGCGTATCACATGACAAATCGGGGACTTACATTGACTAGAGAAGGGCGAGTATACATTACGCACATCCGACAAATCTTGCATTTGGAAGAATTCCTAAAGTCTTACTTTGATGATCTCAATAATTTGAAGACAGTCAAAGGGGCTGGGACTTCTGCTGACTGTTTTTGGGGTTGTCATTTGGATCATTGTTTTAACGATGAAATGAAGCCTATTCCAACAAATTTGAAAAATACCGGAGGAAATAGAAATGAGAGCTTTGCTTAGAGATGCGCAGGATCAGACCCGCATTGCCCTTGAAGTAGAGGAAGCCGTATACGATCCAAAGGACAATAAGCTTTTTCTTTACACCGCCAGCGAGACCTGCTATGCGGTTTCAAAAGTTGTGAGAGCCGACGCTGATTCGATTATTGAAGAGCTTGTCATGAAGGGTTATAGTGACCTGACGCAGTTTGAGTCAGAGCAGGACGAATAACTGGAAGGAGGTCTTCCCTTGATCGTAATAGCCTGTTTAGACCAGAAGAATGGCATGATGTTCAACCATCGCCGGCAGAGCCAAGACTGCGTTCTCCGAGAGCATGTTGCTGAGTTGGTTGCCAATGTCCCTCTCTGGATGAATCATTGCTCCGCAAGCCAGTTCGATACCGAGAGCATTCCGAACCTAAACGTAGACGACGCCTTCCTTCAGGAAGCTGCTCAAGGTGAATACTGCTTCGTGGAAGATGCTCTGCTTGCACCATTTGAGAAGTGGATCGAGAGAATCGTCATTTTTAGATGGGATCGCACCTATCCCGCTGACCAGTATTTCGATTTACAGCTTGGATCTGGTCAATGGCATTTGGTGGGCACATCGGAGTTTGCGGGGCATTCTCACGACCTGATCACAATGGAGGTTTATAAAAGATGAAAAGCCGCACGATCTCCATCTTCCTATCGCTCGTGCTCTGCCTGTCGCTGTTGTCTTCCTGCGGAACCACGACAGATGTGCCGGCAAACGGTTCGAACCGTGATATCGCATTTGAGGAAACACAGCAAGAAGAGCAAGCCGAAGGCTCGGATTCTACCAAAAGTGGGAATGGAGAACTCACCTCAGATCCGGAGTCAGGAAAAGATGACTCACTATCTGATAAAGCGCAACCATCTCAGCCAGAACAGAACGCAAATGAAAATAGTCTGAGTTCTGAAGCGCCCGCCTTCTCGCTCAGTTCAATAGCTGAATACACAGATAAGCCCTATGTTGCGGTAAATGGAAATGTGCCGTATTTCACCGAGAGTGAGTTGACGGATCAATCCTATGAGTACTACAGCGATCTCGACGCACTTGGACGTTGCGGCACCGCATGCGCAAGTATCGGCCAAGATCTGATGCCAACAGAGCCACGAGGTTCCATCGGTATGGTAAAGCCTACTGGATGGCATACCGTGCGCTATGATGATCTGGTCGATGGAAAGTATCTTTACAACCGTTGCCACCTCATTGGTTACCAGCTGACCGGAGAAAACGCTAATACAAAGAACCTGATCACCGGCACCAGATACCTGAACATTGAGGGCATGCTGCCATTCGAGAATATGGTTGCGGACTATGTGAAGGAAACCGGCAACCATGTCATGTACCGTGTAACGCCTATTTTTGATGGAGATAATCTTCTGGCCGACGGCGTCTTGATGGAAGGCTACTCTGTCGAAGACAATGGCGCTGGAATCTGCTATTGCATCTATGCTTACAATGTTCAACCTGGCGTGGAAATCGACTATGCCACGGGTGATAGTAAACGCGCGGATAGCTCGAATACAGTACAGACGCCGTCCACAGTTGCACCCGTCCCCGCGCAGGAACCGGATGATTCAGCGTCTTCCAATAATCTGAGTACCGGAAATGATACGGCCCAGGCAGACTACATCCTCAACACGAATACCAAGAATTTCCACTATCCTACCTGCTCGAGTGTGAAGGATATGAAAGACAAGAATGAGCAGGAGTTTCATGGAACAAGGGATGAGGTCATTGCCAAGGGATACTCACCCTGCGGCCGCTGCAAACCGAAAAAGCACAATCAGAAATTAAGGAGATTTCGCTATGAAAGAAATATATGCGCCCGAAGTAAAAGCAGCGCTCGATAGGGTGATTGCTGTCTTTCAGGACTACATCAAGACATGTCCTTATTTTGAGGTCCTCTGGTCCGATAAAGTTGGCTACATCTACTTGAATATCGACACAGCAAGTGGAAGAGTCGGTGATATTGAAGTCGTTTTGATTGAAAGCGCCGAAGAACTCCTGGATCACGTTCTCTACGAATTCGCTGTTGATACGATGGAGGAAGGCGGACATACTGTAGATCCGACCGAGGCCTCAAAGATTGAGAGAGCTGAGATTGAGCGTAGGCTTGCTCCCTTTATGAAACAGCTTTCGGCTTATCAAGAACGACTTGAAAAAATCTTTGCCATCAGCTAATGAATTTCCGCATCGAAGATTCTTTGGCGAGGAGGTGGGGATCCCCAACAGCACACATGTGTTGAACCTTTGACGCGAGGAAAACATATTCGGACTGTAAGTGCTCAATAACAACATGACTGAAACAAAGGAGAAAGGTGTACTGCGGTACGCCTTTCTCCTTTACGAGATGTAGGATTTTCTGAAAAATACCATGCGTCGGTACAAATCTGGATCACTTCAGATGCTGTCGCTTTTTGAGCTGTTGCATGTGGGACAGAGGACTTGACCGTTTGAAACAATTGTTTTCCCGCCATGATTCCATGGAACGATGTGATCCGCTTGCCATGCATTCCATTCACATTTTATTCCGCAAATTTGACAGATGCCATTATCGCGGCGGAAGATAACTTGCCTTTGCGCCTCATCGAAGTTGCGCTTTGGATCCTTAGGTTCTAGATCGGCAATTGTGGAAAGTAGATTTTCCTTCAAAAAATCATGTCTATATCGAAGTGAGTCCATCGCGTCCGTAGAATCCTTCGTCTTTGACTGGTAGATTGCTAGTCGAGTATCTTGCTGATCTTCCGGCTTCTCTGCCTCCAGAGCTCGTATAGTTTCAAAATCGATAAACCACTTTGCAAGTTCCTCCGCCCGACCCTTGATCGCATAGTTTTCCATTAAATCTTTGACGAGAGCATATATGGAAATCACATTGTAACGCTTGAGTTCCGGCGTTTTCTCCGGGAACATTAAAAGTAGGTAGCTGAGTACACGCTTTACTTTCTTCGCAATATCACCATTTGCATCAAAATCTTGGTTATCTAAATACATGGCATTCAGATTTCGATCTTTGATATCGCAAATATCACCGTTGATTGTGAGCAGCGTCAACTGCGCAGCGACATGCTCATGAGCGAATCTGCTGTTCTGAAAATTAACCACATTGACAAAGAAGGGATGCGTTGCAAGCTGTTTTATGTAGTTTCGCATATTACCAGGGTAGGCATTGCGCTTTTCCTGTGCTTTTAGCGTCGTGCCATTCTGCAGGCGAAGGAACATCTCGCTGATCTCATCATCGTTAACATCATCCAATATGACGAAATCCAAATTATATGTATTCAACTTATCAATCAGGTCAATATCAAGATCGGAATACTTCTTTCCGGCTATATCAATGCCATCGACAGAGTCTGCATCCTTCGCCAGAGGGAATCCATCAGAAAGAAATTCCCAAATTGTGCGAAGGCGTTGCTGGCCATCAATGACATCAAAAGTATCTTTCCCGGTTTTGTGCATATACAGCTTGGGAATATCATACTCACGCAGCATTGAATCAATCAAAAGCTGTTTCTGCGGCCTAGTCCATACAGCAGGACGTTGATAGTCCGGATTGGTGTTGATTTTATTGCGCCGAATAAATGTTGATTGCGCTGTTAGAGTCTTCTTCGAAATCATAGAGGATGTCTCCTTTGTAACGAACTCTTTCCCGGATCAATAATATTGCTCGACATAGCTATAAGCCTTTGAAAATACTTCGGGATCTTTTATTCGATATTTGCGCATGATAACATCACGTAGGTTTTTGCTGACTTGTTTTCTGCCGGTTGAAGTGTTCTGCCAGCCGGGGAAACGAACAATTTTCACGATACCATCAATGTCATTTACAATTCGCTCGACAATGATTGGTGTACTGTCATTTTTGACGTTCTGGAACAAAGATGTCAGCGCAGCCTTTCCCTTATCTACTTTCTCTTCCGGAACAACCTCTTTTTCAACATGTGCAACATCTTTTGCTAACTCAAGCAATGCCTTTAAGAATTCCATGCTGGTGAGAAGTCCCGCCTCGTGCTCTTCACGCAGCTTTTCCATTCTGGCCCCTAGAGCAATAAAACGTGGGTCATCTGGATGTCTGCGGATAATTGCGGCAAGGTCAATTTCTATCTTCCGGCGCTTCTTCTCCGCGCTGGCGTCACCCTCAATAAACTTCTGAATGATGTCTGCATCCATTGCAAGAATCTCTTCATCTGTTTCAACGGACTCGACCGAAATATTATCATGTACGAGCTGAATGGTTTTGGGACCAAGCGCTGCCCAGATCAACTTGCCGCGCTCGTCCGTCGGGCGGATGGAGTCATAGACTTTAGATAGCCATCTGTAATCCGCCTTAAACGGATTTAGGCAGCTATCCGGAGAAAGTGCGTTCCAGACGCGGTTTAAGACGCGGTATTGTGCGCCAAACTTATCCTTCATTTCATCGTTCGGGAGACAATCCTGTGCAGCAACAAGGCCCTCCCAGTCATCTCGCGTTCTATCAACGCCAGGAAAGAATTGAATGCAGGAGGCGACTAGGTGTGGCACTTTCGCTTTCACACTTTCGATATTGCTGATGATTTTTTCTACTGTTTCCGCGTCGAAAGAAAGTGCCTTAGCAACATCATCGAAAATGCCGACATAATCCACAATCAGACCGTATGTTTTATCCTGACCATAAACACGGTTCGTGCGGCAAATTGCCTGCAACAAGGTATGATCCTTCATTGGCTTGTCGAGGTACATAACCTGTAGGATTGGGGCATCGAACCCAGTAAGTAGTTTGCTGGTCACGATGACGATTTGAAGTGGATTGTTTGGGTCGCGGAAGGAATCGAGCACTTTTGCTTCTTCTTCGCGAGTGCGTCGCCACTGCTTATATTCGTCTGCCTTATCATTGTTGGTATCCATAACGATTGTGGAGGTTGCTTCACCAAGGAGCTTGTCCAGCTCTCTCTTATAGAGCACACAGCATTCTCTATCAAAGCAAACAACCTGCGCCTTGAACCCATTTGGGTTTACCTTTGACATAAAATGCTCTGCAATATGGGTACACACCGCCTCAATGCGCTCGGGGTCTTTCATAATTGCTGCCATGCGGACACGCTGCGCAACCTTTGAACGCTCTTCCTCTGTTAAGCCCACTTCGTCAGTCAGAGCCTTAAATGCTTCGTCGATTGCGGTTTGATCCACATGCAGCTTAACGGGTACCGGCTCGAAATGCAGGGGCAGCGTTGCTTTATCACTAACGGAATCAGCAAAAGAATATCTGCTCATGTAGCCAGAACGATCCTCTGTTGCGCCAAAGGTTGCAAAAGTGTTTCGATCCAGTTTGTTGATAGGTGTACCAGTGAGACCGAAGAAAAATGCATTTGGAAGCGCCATACGCATTTTTGCGCCAAGATCGCCTTCCTGCGTCCTGTGTGCCTCATCCACCATCAGAATGATGTTGTCTCTGTAGTTTACAGCCTCCGTGATCTGTGCAAACTCAAAAATCTTCGTGATAATGACTTTGCGCGAATCCGCCTTGAGTAGCCTGATCAGCTCCGCATTTGTGTCTGCGGGAACAAGGTTCGGCACATCGGCCATTGAGAACGTGCCGAAAATTTGGCCACTCAAATCGATGCGGTCATTCACGATGATGACCGTGGGTGCGTTTAGCTCCTTTACCATCCGGAGCTTCTGTGCTGCGAATACCATTAGTAGGGATTTACCGCTACCCTGGAAATGCCAGATCAGCCCCTTCTTGGGATAACCTGCCTTGACGCGATCAACAATGAGATTTGCGCCTTCGTATTGCTGATAGCGGCATACAATCTTGATTTTCCGGTTGTGCTTGTCGGTTGAGAACAGCGTAAAGTAACGGAAAAGGTCAAGAATAACCTCTTTCCTCGTTATTGACGCTACTGCTCGTTGTACCTTTGCTAAATCACCCTCCTCGTGTGGAATGTTAGAATACCACGGCCCCCAGAGTGTAACGGGCGCATTGATTGCACCATAACGGAAGCACTTTCCCTCTGTAGCGAAATTCAGAATGTTCGTGACAAACATATCCGGAATGGATTTCTCGTAATCGAGAATGTCGCTAGCACCATCCATCCAGCTGATCGACGGCCTAACGGGGGACTTCATTTCACCGATTGCAACAGGAAATCCATTGATGATAAGGACGACGTCCAGTCGTTTTCCACCGACCTTTTGCGGATAGACCCACTGATTTGTTACTACGAAGGTATTGTTCTCTGGATCATCATAGTCGAAGAATTTGATGCTGATTGAGCGTCCATCCTTATCAAACGGGAAGCTGTTTTCCTCAAAGATAAGCTTTTTGAAACGCTCGTTCTGCGTAACAAGGTCATGCGGGTGCACGGTTGCTATCAGTGCCCGCAGCTTATAAATGACTGTATCTGCATGCGCCGGGTTCTCGGCGATGCAGGGGTTCAAGCGAATCAGCGCATCTCGAAGGTGCTTTTCCACCAACACATCTGACTCCCCTCTGGGGAGCTTCTCAGCCGAGATATAGCTCCATCCGTTTGACTGCACTGCATGGATGACCATATCCTCTACATTTTGTTCCGTAAATGTACCCGACATAGTACTATCCTCCTATGAATCTTTCTTTATATCGAATTTGCCCCAGTTCGCGCTGAAGCAAATATTTTGATTTATCGCTCTGTTCCACGAAGGCCACAAACTCATTTTGTTTTTCCAGCGGAGGCACTATCAATTCAATGTTTGCGAGAATAGTTTGGTTAATCTTGTATGTTCCGTTCGTCGTTCTCGCATTCTCTTCTATTTGCTTGCGCACAGAAGGCATTTTCCATGCTACGAACAAATAGGGTAGCAGAACGATGCTTGAGTCGATATGTGCTGCAATGACCGTATCGGGGAAAACAAGATCATCGCGGTCTTCCAGCGAGAATACCGCTGTTCCCACCAGCGTTTTATTCCCGTTACCTCTGCACATATAGAATTCTGACGTATGAATCCTCTTATCCGCAGGCGGGCATTCGTCGAAGATCCCATTCTTCCACGATTCAGGGTCAAACGCTCCTTGTGTTACTGCAGATAATGTAAGCACTTTCTCTGCATGAAGTCCTTTCTTTGACGGGGATACTCCATTCCTCATGTTGGTCATGAAGGTTTTTGCCTTGACGACCGCATATCCCTGTCCCTCAAACCGCTCGATAAATTGCGATTTACACCGGCAAATTTTGATTTATCGCTCTGTTGTACGATCTGTAAATATCGTCTCTGCTCCTCCAGCGAAGGATACATTACTTGTAACTCGCTCAGTTGCTTTTTATTTATAGTGGCAATGCCTGTAGTCTGCTTTGCACACCAAAGAAAATATGCTTTGGTACTTGGGAGAAGAATATACGCTGCCAAAAATGCCGGCTCGATCAATGCCTTGTCCACTCGTACTCGGAACACATGATTCTGATAAATGCAGGATTCCGGCAGTTTGCCAGCCATACAGCCACGTCCGACTTTATCAGCATCCCCGCCTTCAATCATCAGAATATCATCTTCTAGTAAAGCATATTTCACTATTTCATCTTCTGTTGCTTCTATATACTTCATTTCGCTCCAGTCGATGAAGCCATTCTGAACATTCGCAGTGCAGATGTATGGAACCCTTGTGAGTACGGTCGTCTTTGGTTTTCTTCCCTTGGTGATGCCTGACATGATATCAGAAACCTCACGCAACGGGGCACAGGGAAATCCGTAAGGGTTCTCTATTGGATCTCCAAACATCTCGATAAATTGCGACTGTTCATCCGATATATTTCTTATGCGACTGTTTTACATTCGCCTGATTCACCATAGCGTATTGCAACGTTGTGTCCACGCTCTGATGCCCCAAAAGCTGCTGTACCTGCTCAATGGGCATTCCCTTATCAATTGCCATCGTTGCGAGTGTCCTCCTGAATTTATGAGGATGAATCCGGCACAGGTTCAACTTTTCCCCGAGCTCATGTAACCGAATTTCGATGCCGCGAATTTGCAGCCGGTTATAGGGGCGTTGTAACGAAACAAAGAGTGCAGGGTTATCGTCTGTCCTGCTATGCAGATAGTTTTGGAGATGAATTTTTGCTCTGGCGTCAAAATATACCTTGCGCTGCTTGTTTCCCTTACCGAGGACGACGCACTCTCGGTTTGTGAAATCAATGTCGTCACGGTTCAGAAGTACCAGCTCACCGACGCGCATCCCCGTGGAGGCCAACAGGTCAATCAGTGCTAAGTCCCTGCTATTTTCGCAGTGGTCGCGCATGATCTCCAGTACCTCGTCGGAGTAAGTTTCTTTGACTGTTTTGCATGTCTTCACCTTATGGATCCGGCGCACGGGACTTTTTATGATGTAGTCCTCATCCTCAAGCCAAGCAAAAAAGCTCGACAGAATTCTGCGAATGTTGTCAATGGTCGTTTTCCCAGCTGCCCGGTTCGATTGATACGCATCCAGATATAGCCGCAGGTCATCCGTCGTGATCTGAAGCACTTCTTTACCGATGGAGGTAAGGACGTTCCTAATCGTCGAGTCATAGTAGCGAATGGTTTTTTCAGAGCATCCTTCAACTCGCTTTGCTGCCAGAAAAAGCTGCACGTGATCCATATCTGGTTGCGCACACGGCTCCTGTATGCAAACAGACAGGACTGCGTGCAGCTGCTTCATCTGACTGTTATCGAGGTAGGCGAGCATTTGCTGCTCAATTTTTGTAATCATCTGGCTTGTCATGCTGGTGTTCTCCTTCTTACCAACATCCTTCGCCAAGTAGATATTACTCAAATATTTTTTTCATGAGCGCCTTTTGCGCATCGGTAACTTCTTTCAGCGCCTGCTGGGCTGCAAATTTTGATTTATCGCTTTGTTCCACAAAGGCGTCAAAAGCTATTATCAGGTTCTTTGGTGGCACCATGATTGGGATCATATTCAAGTTCTCTCGGTTCAGCTTTTTCTGATCAATCCCTGTAACCCAGCTGCTAATATCCAGGTACTTGAAGTAATACTGCAGATAGTTCAGCGTAATATCATCATGACATTGAACTACGTGCGCGTGGTTGTTGACCCATATTTTCCCTGAGGCTATAAAGGCAATGTCATAGTTCCTAAACTCCAATGCCTTTCCATCTTCTGAAATCAACAGAAATGTCCCATCCAGCCTATAATCGTTCACATAGTCAACGATGCCGGTTGCCCCATAGTATGGATACGGGCCTTGCATTTGTTTTCGGTCGCATTCTTTTACTGGCTTCCTGCTTTTGTCATAGCTGTCAGTCAGCTGGCCAAACGGCCTTGCATCCCATTTCGCTGTTTCGCGGTTTGGCTCTCCGAACATCTCGATAAATTGCGATTTCACCAAGTCGTCCGTCCGCGTAATAAGTTCGCGGTATGCGGTTTTTACCCGCTCCATCGCCCAAAGAAGATTGGCTATCTGCCGTTGCCGCTCGATTGGCTGCAACTCAAACTCGAATCGTGCAAAGTCCTTCCAGTTCAGGAAGAAAGGGAGCCCGCCCTTCTTATTCTCTTCAGCAAATTGCCAAAACTCTGGGGTTTGCAGAATAAATGGGAGAAGTGATTGCAAAAGAACATCATTATCCTTGGTTCGGCAGACGTAACTAACGTCAGAACAAATTCCGTCAAAGTCGACCATACTGGCCTTGCGTAGATGTGGGTTTCTTGACATTAGGAGAACATCACCTCGCTGAAAGTGCATGTGAAATGCAGGGCCAATTGTGCTCCCCTGTATCACTCCTTTTCGATGAACCATGATTTCATCGCCGTCGATGTGTTCACCGCCAACGTAGTACTCTAAGTCAGTAGAATCCTTATCGACCTTATCTTTGATGTGATCAACTACATCTCCGAGTAGCACTTTAGCCATCCAGTTCACTCCCTTCATCAGAGATCATGCCAATAAGATTGTCATATTCTTCGTGCATGGTGGCTTGTACGGCCATCCATTCTCCAAGCGTATCGTCGATTGCCACCGCATCTAGACTTTCGATTTCACCCTTCCTCACATATTTGGGGACGCCCAATGTGCCATTGTTATTGATGATTTCCTCAGTCGAAGCTACTGTGGAAAAGCTGTCTATTGGAGCAAACTTTCTGTAGCAATCAACGATTGCGTTAATGTGGTTATCCTCTAAATAACTCTCAGAGTTTTTCCGTGTAACGAGCCGCTTCGCGTCAATAAACAGCACCTTGCCCCGTCTATCGATAGGTTTGTTCATCCGGCAAATTACGACACACGCTTCCATGGGTGAGTTGTAGAAGAGATTTTTCGCAATACCGATGACTGCTTCCACAACATCCATTTGCACGAGTTTCTTCCGCATTTCGCTCTCTTCGTCGCGCGTCAATATTCCGTGAGGGAACAGGATTGCACAACGTCCTGTATCGGGCTTCATGCTTTTTATAATATGCTGAAAGAATGCAAAATCCGCGCGCCCTTGCGGAGGCGTACCTAAGAAATTCCGTCCGTACTTGTCGTTCTCAAATGCGCCGCGATCCCATTGCTTGATGGAGTAGGGGGGATTGGCAAGAACGATGTCAAACTGCTGCAATTGACCGTGCTCGATGAACGCTGGGTTTTTCAGCGTATCATCGTTGACAATGTGGAAATCCTCGACGCCATGAAGAAACAGGTTCATCCTTCCGATCGCGCACGTGAGCTGATTGATCTCCTGGCCGTAGGCTTGGATATTGCGCCACTCCTGCCTGTTTTCTTTCAGGTGCGCGATGCAGGAAATGAGCATGCCTGCACTGCCACAGGTAGGGTCGTATACCGACTCCCCGCTCTGTGGTTGCAGTATCTCTGTCATCAGATGGACGACGGTTCTGTTTGTGTAGAATTCCTGAGCGGTGTGACCGCTATCGTCGGCGAACTGTTTGATCAGATATTCATACCCGTTGCCGAGTTCATCCCCCGGGCAGTTGGCCAGGGAAAGCGACCGGGATGAGAAATGCTCCAGCAGATCCTTCAGCAGCCTGTCCGGCAGACGATTTTTGTTCGTCCACGCACCGTCACCGAAAATGCCGGTCATTTTTTCGCCATTCGCCTTTTCAATTTCCTTAAAAGCTGTTACAATCGCACGCCCGACATCCTCCGTGACCTGACGCACGTCATTCCAGTGGTGCCCTTTTGGGACAACGAATGTATGCAGCTCTTCTTCGGGATATAAATCAATATCATCCCCGTATTCGGCAACAGCTTTCTCCGTCTCTTCGTCATAGACATCGCAAATACGCTTAAAAAACATTAGTGGAAAGATATACTGCTTATATGCGCCTGCATCGATATTTGACCGAAGTAATACCGCCGATTGCCAAAGGTATGACTTCAGCTCGTCAATTGTCATGCGTTCAGCCATCGATGTATCCTCCTTCTTTGAGCAGCTGAATGAGCGCGGATTCACTATCGTGCACCTCTTTCAGTGCCGCAAAAAACTCCGCGCGGACTTTCTTCGGATCAATCGGCGGGGCAGGGGTCTTCTCAATATACGAGTTCACGGAGAGCGTATAGTCCTTTGAGCGGATGGTATCCAGATCAACAATCGCACACTTATCAATTACGGGTTCATATCCCTGCCAAAGGCGATATACCTGATTCGTATCGGCCTCGGTCATTATGTTCTTTGCTCGTTGTGCTGTGTAAATGCCGGTTGCGTCAATCATACAGATTTTCCCGCGACGGGCAAGCGGCTTGTTGTTATTCAAAAACAGGATGCACGCTGAAACGCCAGCGCCGTAGAAGAGGTTTCCAACCAGCGTGATGACGCACTCAACGCAATCTGTCTCGATCATTTTTTTGCGAATATCGCCCTCGCGGCCTCCGTGGAACAATACGCCCTGTGGCATGACAACTGCGCACCGTCCCTTGCCTGGGCGCATGGATTTATACATATGCTGCAGCCATGCATAGTCCGCGTTGGAATCAGTAGGGCTACCCCAGATGTTTCTGCCCCACTGGTCATTCTCGAATATTTCCGCTCCCCAATGATCCAGCCCGAAAGGCGGATTTGCGAGCACGCAGTCAAACTGCTGCAGTTGGCCGTTATGGATGAATACCGGCTTGCGAAGAGTATCTTCACGCACGATTTTGAATTCCTTTGCGCCGTGCAGGAATAAATTCATTCTTGCGATTGCCGATGTTGACAGGTTCTTTTCCTGCCCATAAATCTTGCCGTATGAAGCCTTTTCATCGTCCATGCTGCGGATAGCTTCTATGAGCATCCCGCCCGTTCCGCAGGCAGGATCGTAGACGGATTCACCTGATTTTGGTGCAAGAAGACGCACCATGAGCTTAACGACGGAACGAGGAGTATAGAATTCACCTGCGTTCTTTTTGCTCATGTCAGCAAATTTCTTAATCAGGTATTCATAAGCGTCACCCATCACATCTGCTGAATAATTGCAGTTACCGACAGGCAATGCAGACATGTGCTCAATAAGGTCTTTCAGCCGCTCGTCGTCCAGCTTCGTTTTATCTGTCCAGTTTGCGTCATCGAAAGAAGAGAAGAGCCCAGCCATCGTATCGGGGTTAGCGTGCTCAATTCCCATCATCGCATCGACGATAGCCTTGCCAACATCTTCACTAGTGTTTCTGACATCATTCCAATGGCATCCCTTCGGAATGATAAAAGTGTGCAGTTCTTCTTCAGGGTAAAACTCAATATCGTCGCCATACTGCTGCTCGGCATCGAGCGTCTCCTCATCATACACATCGGAAATACGCTTAAAGAAAAGAATTGGGATAACATATGATTTATAGTCATCCTGATCGATCGGCCCACGGAGGATGTTGCATGCTTCGTATAGATGATTATATAGTGCGTTTGCTGTGGTTTCTCGCTTATCAACCTCTCCAGCGTGCTCTGCTTCCTCTGTTGCACGTACAGCTTCCATCATAGCATCGTGCCTATCACCAGTCGGCGCACCTGTTCCTGTAGAAAAGGCTGCTGCTCTAGTAATTCCTTTTCCCGCATCTTTTTCAAGGACAAGCCCATACCGAGATTCAAAGGAGTTGAGTATTTCGAGCTGCTTTGCGTCCAAAAAAGTCAGAGCAAGTTTCCGAATGTCGGCTGGTATACCGTAATACGCCTCAGAGATTCCACCCGTGATGGCCGCGATTGTATCACTATCACCGCCAATGGAAATGGCATTGCGGATTGCATCTTCAAAGCTCGTGGACTCGAAGAAAGCCTCCAGTGCCTGCGGTACTGAACCTTGGCACGAAACATCAAAGGTATAGCTTGCACGGATATCTGCCAGCTTAAATTTGATTTTATAGTAATGCGTCTCAATGAAATCGCGGATTTCGATCATGCTTTTTCCGCTGCGAGCAAGGTAGATAGCAACGGCGGTTGCCTCTGCGCCTTTGATTCCTTCCGGGTGATTGTGTGTTATTTCGGTCACCGCTCGGGAGAAGGCTTTGGCCTCTTCGAGCGAGGTTGCGGCAAACGCGCAGGGACTGACACGCATGGCGGCGCCGTTTCCCCAACTATTATAGGGCTGTGGATCGCTGTCATAGATCCACTTATGAAAGTGGCCGCCATATCCTGCGTGTGGATATTTCTTGCCGAAGCCTTGCATTCGCGTTACAGCGGCCTGACGCAGAGCCGTGAGATCTCCTTCACTGTCAAGGATAGCCTGTGCAACCGCAAGCGTCATAATGCTGTCATCCGTGGGCCTACACCTTTTTATATGCGAAAGGAACTCGAATTCCTTACTTTTTTTGTTATTCCACTCGAATCTGGAACCGACGATATCGCCAATAATTGCTCCTAACATATGTCTTCCCGCCTTATTCAAGAATGGTGCTCAACGTGATCATGGTATACCTTGATCATGCTTAACAATGAAACAACTTACATTTGTGTTTAGTGTAACAAAAAATTCTGCGTTTTCAAGGTCTATACGTAATCAGACAATTATATCGCTTTCGTGCAGCATATTCTTCAGATAAAATCTTCGCGGATCATGTTTTCAAGCGCATCCTTGAAACCGGTTTTGGTAATTTTCAAGGTTGAACCTGCTGCCATACGGATAACTCGCGGATACATCTCGGGGTGGTTCTCCATCTCTGCAATGGTACTGCTACTATCAGCCTTGCCAGTCGTACTATGTGGCATGGGACCAACCAATATCAGCCGATACTTATCTGAATATTGAAGTTTGCGAAAGTTGTATTTTTGAATTGCATCATAGTCAAGGCAGAACTCAAAGCGGCTCTTGCTGAGTCCGAGTTTTCCTGCAGTAATAAGCAGGTGAGTCTCATCAACGTCAGAAGCACCAATCACGACAATTTTCCCATCTTTCCATCCAGACTGTACCTGAGGTTCAATCAAATCGTGCATTCCCATAGCGGAGAGGAGGCAATCCAATGTGCCCTCCCGGTTGGATCTCAGGACTCGGATGCGAATCTCGTCCAGCAGTTCCTCAATCTCATCAATGCCTAGAACAGCCATCATTCACTCCTTATTGTCGTAGATATGACTCAGCTCTTCGTAAGCTTTTTGTAACTTGCGCTTATATAATGCTATTTCATCGACTTTCGCTAAATACTGCGCCGCCAGTTTACGTTGATCATCAATCGGTATCTGCGGAATGTGTATTTTTTTCAATGCCTCAACGCCAATATTGGGGATTGTTGCACCGACTGTGATAGATTTAAGAAGTGCGATTCCTTTCTCGCTCTCAAGAAATGCTTTGACGAAATAGGGGTCTGCTTTATTCTCATCGATTTCGATGATGTAGAGGTTGCCGTTTGCCAGGATGGTCTTTCCAGGAGTCACCTCTGCAACGGCAATCTTAAAGGGAGCTCCGTTCTTTGATAGGATAAGCGCATGATTTTTTAGACAGTATTTCCTTTGATTTTCTTGAATGCCTTTGATATATGGCAGGTCTGTATCGATCTGCCCATGCTGAATGTTTGCCAGCATCAAGTATTGATAGTCGGTAGCATCTTCTGATACCATCTCGTCCAGCTGGCTTGCCTTTAGTGGGGCTCCACGTCTAATAGACTTAATGATCGAGACGAAAGGAACACCGTTTTCTACGACAATATCCTCGGTTAGATATCGAGTAGGATTGATAACATAGTCATTGGCAACAAGTTCTTCTCGGGAGACAGATCTGCTATTCGCAGTTTCGTGGCCTACAGCAAATGTGATTTGCTCAATTTGAGCATCAGAGAAGGTGTTGAATCTACGGCCCTTTTCACACATATTTGTTGCGTCAACTAACATCGTTCGTTCGTTATTTCTGCTGATGACGATCATGGTTGTAGGGATGCTGGTGTTCTCGAAAAGTTTTTCAGGAAGAGCAATGACAGCCTCCAAATATCCGTTCTCGATGAAGTATTTCCGCGCAGACTTATCCAACGTGTTCCACGTGCTTCCGTTGGTCATTATAGCGATCCCTTTGCCGGTCTCCTTCAGGCATTCAACGATGGCTGCATTGAAAAGCCAGTCAGAGGAGACGCTTTTTGTAAACTCTGCTGCATTCTCTGAAATTTTTTGAAGCAGGCGATTCCTGTCAAAGCCAAGATCCCTGAGTCGCAAGCCAAATGGGTAGTTTGAAAAAATATGCTGGTATTGATGGGAATTAGGATCTAGATCAAAAATATTACCGTGCTCTAGCGTGATCGTGCACCCTAATACTTCCAAGCGAATTGATGCGATCTCCTTGATTGCGGCATTGATTTCGATACCATAGAAGTGAAGCGCGGGATTTTTAAGAAAGGTTTCGATGGTAAATGCTGCGCTGCCAAGGCCAAAGTCTGCGAGATTGTCACCCTCATTGAAGCCGAAAAGCTTATATGCCAAATGCGATATAGACACAGGAGTCCTTCCATCAACGTCAAAACGCATATCTCGATTATCATGGAACAGGATGATGGATTTGAGCACATTTCCGTTATAGCGATAGCGTTGTCCGGCAACCATCTGCCAACAGTCGCCAAGGTGGCTTTCAAGGAAAGCCTTGCGGTCCTCGTTAACATTGATCGAGGTACAAAACGTCTCAATATCGTCGAGTACTGCTTCGTTATCATTTGCCTTGAGTAGAACATACGCGGCAGTAATTAATGTGCACCTATCAATATAGTTTGTCCCGCGCAGGATATTGGCGATGTTCCATGCCACCGCCTGTCCTTCTTTCTCGTACAGAGATTGCAACTCCAAGTATTCCGACTGTATCAATGCATTTACCTCGCTTTCTTGATTGCTATGAGCTTTGTTATGGTTATGATAAACCAAGAGCAACCGGAAGTCAACAGGTTTTATAAAAATATTTCATGGTTATCGATAACCTTGTTTGCGAAGACGTCGTTATATTACACATTGATAGTCTCCCCAAAAACAGCATCAATCGATTATTCATGTGTCATAAAGTTAAAAGGGATATTGATACCTCTCAAAAGCAAACAATGAAGTTTTGAGATACTTTCAAGGTACATTTTGCCTGTGCGATTATGCCTGTCAAAAAGCATGCTTTTTGGCAGGCTATTCGTATCCGCTCAATAATCGCCCATAACCAAAGAGCACTATCCGGGCATAGCCCGGATAGTGCTCAAATCAGTACAGTTTTACAAACTGGTCAATTGTGTAGGCACGACCGTCAACGATAATATGGGCGGCATGTACTAAGAGACACCGCAAAGCCTTGAAATTGCTTGATTTTTTGAGCGTGCAAAAGCGGATTTACGCCAAACTTACGCCACTTACGCCAAAAATTCAAGCGCATTATAGGGTAACAGAAATCGGCACCTGCCTCAAAAAGCAGGTGCCGATTTTTGTTCATCGAAAAAGTCATCTACGGATGTAGCTTTCTCATATCTGCGGTAAAATAGAGGCGCATGATATAATATCGTGACGAAGTGATTCCAGAAAAAGCAGGAAGTATATTTGTGTTAAGGCTTATGCAAAATTCAAACAAGAAAAGCGATATTTTGATTCATTCAAGAAATCGTTTTGAAAAATCTTGAATTCTTCATATTCGTCGTCTATAATATTTATATTCTCCCCAATAGCAGTAGAGAAGGAGTGATACATATGCCGAGTTGGGGAACAGTTCTAGATAATTTGAAGAACACCCCCAATCCCATGGATGCAATGCGACGAAAGTATCTTGGTACCATGCACAAGTATACTGGTCGGAATATTATAGCCTATTACTCTGCTTTTGTGCAAAAACCACGGATTGACGGGACAGGAATTGACGATAACGACAAAAACGCATTTATGCAAGCGGTTTGTGGCTTAGACAGAAGTAAAGGGCTGGATCTTATTTTGCACACTCTTGGCGGGCAAATTGCAGCCGCGGAATCTTTAGTTTCTTATCTTAAAGCATTATTTGGAAAAGACATTCGTGTTTTTGTACCTCAGATTGCCATGTCGGCTGGCACGATGATTGCATTGTCTTCTAAAGAGATCATTATGGGCAAGCAATCTAATCTAGGCCCCATTGATCCACAGTTTGGTGGCATGTCTTGTGCGGGCATAATTGAAGAATTTAACGAGGCCTGTAGTGATGTGAAAGCAAATCCAGAAATGGCGCGTGTTTGGGGACCAATTATTTCAAAATATCATCCTACGTTCATTGGTGACTGTAAAAAAGCAATGACATGGGCGGATACAATAGTAAATAAATGGCTGACTGAAAACATGTTTAGTGCATATACTGATGCAGAGGCAAGGGCGAGAAAAGTTGTTGATGCTTTGTCTAGTCATAATGCGACTTACTCACATTCGCGGCATATACACATTGATGAGTTAAACAATTTGGGGCTAAAAATTGTTCCTCTAGAGCGACTTGATGGTCGTCAGATTGACGATTGTAAAGACTTACAAGATTGCGTTTTAACAATTCACCATTCTTTTATGCAAACGCTATCTAGTACTAATGCACTGAAAATTGTTGAGAATCACGCAGGTCAGGCTATGATAATCAATGCATCTCAACAAGCATGAGGAGGGCTATGCATGGATAACGATTTAATCATTAAAGAATATATTCAAATTACTTGTGGCAATATTCCGAGAGTATACGCTGGTCCCGAAGAGCAGGGCAAGAGTATTGTGAAGTGTTCCATTCTTGAAGATACAAACTTGGAATATAGCAATTCAACTTCAACAAATCAACAGCCTTGGGAGTAATTTTAAGGTGCCACTGTCCTGTTCCAGAGATAGCGGCACCTTTTTTATGATATGAAAACATGTAATAAATAATAGTGCTACACATTTTATTTGTGCTTTCGCTTGCCTTTTCCGTGCTGCAATTGTGGTCTTGCTTTCCCACGCTGGCTGATGGGGTTTTTCAAGTACTTGGACAGCTTGAGTATTTCAATCAGCGAGACGAATTGCTCTTTGGTGAGCTTGTCATAATCAATACCAAAGGTAGCGAGGAACGAACGGACTTGCTTTTCCTCGGAACTGCCCTCAAAATTCATCGCATCCTGCAACTGCCCCTGTACGGTTGCTACGAGAGAGCTTTCATCCGCAGTCATGGTGTCGGGGCGATGCTGCTCTCGAATGTCACGGAGGATACCTTTCAGATCATCTGCAATCAAGCTTCCGAAATACTCGTCCTCTCTGATCTGCGCGACTTCCAGTGTCCGCAGGTGCAGATCATTTTCCTCGCCGCCGTTTTTCATCAGCGCCATCTGCCGGACGGCTTCCAGCACGGCGTTCATGTCGTTAACCCTCATATCCGCGATCCGGTCAACGTAAATCTCAGCATCCAGCATAAACCGCTGGAAATCTTTATGGCAGATCAACTCCGACAGCAACCTGTGATTGAACTTGCCCGTTTTCAACACTTCGATTGCATCATCACCCAAGTGCAGAGCGTCCAGCTCTGTGTTTGGGTGATTTTTTTGTTCTGTCAGCCCCAGCAGGTAATCGATGGACACGCCGTAGAACTTTGCCAGCTCCACCATACTGAACGGGCTGATGTCCTTGAAATCGTCGGCTTCGTATTTTCCCAGCGCGGACCTTGAAATACCTGTTTCCGCAGATAGCTGTTCCAGCGTCAGACCGCGCTCCACGCGCAGGTCTTTGAGCCGTTCCTGAATGGTGAGCTTTGGCTGCATAACGGCGTCCTCCCTTCAAATTTCCGCCCTTTCCCGGTCTTGTCCATGAGCGTGGAAATCTGCGTTTTTCAGCGCGTTTTCCGACCTCTTGGATATACGGGAGAGGGCTATATTTTTCGCTAAAATGGTCTTGCAATCGCACCTGAACCTTGAAAATTGCATGACCGTCCGAACGGGATATGTCCTCTGGCGAAGTGCCGCATCCAGCGCACCAAGGAGAACGAAACGCCGGGAGCGATCCTCCGGGCAGGAACGACGTTCGGAAAGAGCGGCAAAATCGAATGTAAAAATCAAAGCAAGTGAAAACGGCGAAAAAGTTTTCTGCCCTGTGCGGTTATCTGTACGGAATAGAGCGCTATTCAGCAGTGAACGACGTTTGTCGTTCAACATGATATTTCGCCGCTTCACGCAAAGACACACCAAACGGCAAAAGCGGAAGGTGCCGCCTGTGATCAACGCATCATCGGCGGTATTTCCAGTGAAAAGCCGTACATCAAAAATCAGCGCCCTATGGCGAACGGGTGTCACGATTTGACAAACCCATTATACCATAGGGCGCATCGAAAAAACAGGAGGAAAGTTTGAATATGAGAAAATCTGAAACCTATCGCAATGAGATCAAGTCCTACATCGTCCGCACCGGCATGACCATGACCGAGGTGGTGGACTACCTCTCCGATGAATACGGCTGGAGCCGCAGCGTCCCCAATCTCTCCGGTAAGCTCAAGCGCGGCTCGCTCCGCTACGGCGAAGCGGTAGAGCTGGCGGACGCGCTGGGGTATGACATTGTGTGGCAGAAGCGGTGAGACACATTCCAAAAAGCAATATAGTAATAAAAATAATTAAGCACTATATCTGTCTCTTATACACATCTCCGAGCCCACGAGACCGGAGCCTATC
>OWIX01000089.1_pt1 | contig 57564 bp, 58 predicted proteins | sample 1732851 | NCBI WGS metagenome assembly OWIX01 (sample SAMN05065761, study PRJEB22554) | human gut metagenome | biome: ENVO:2100002; feature: ENVO:00000062; material: ENVO:00002003 | host: Homo sapiens | place: USA
ATTATAACAACTTGAGACGCATAGTTTTGATTTTAATCTACTTTGGATAATAGTGTTTATCGAAACTTTCGATAACCATTACTATGACGAAGACAGTATCGAGGTAGGCAAGCCGATAAATGCACAAGTGGTAGTCAACCATACCGTTGAGCTTACTCCCGAAGAAAAGGAGGAAGCACGCAGACAAGCGATTGAAAAAGCGCAGAGAGAAGCCTATCAGAAGATGACGCAGCGTAAGCCAGCCGCCAAGAAAGAGAGTAGTAACAACGTACAAATGACATTATTCTAAACTCCAAGATTATGAAGCCGAGAAATGCACAACAGAAACAGATTATGGCGTTAAGCAAAAGACTTGAACCTATCACCGAAAAGCAGGTAGCGTGGGCATATAACCATTGCTTTGAACATATCGCATACCGTACGGCAAAGAACACCCTCACGTGTGGCGATTGCGGGCATACATGGAAAAGCCCGACAACGCTTGTCGATACTGTTTGCGGAAGCACGTGCCCGCACTGCGGAAAAGAATTAAAGGTCAACAACACTCGTAAAAGAACTTTCAAGCAGTGTTATTACTTCTGTGTCGTAACCACTTGCAAAGGCTTCCAGGTAGTGCGTATCGTGATGATTAAATCCACAAGCAAGAAAGGCAATGCGGCAACTTACTTTTATAGGGAAGTTGCACAGCGGTGGATAATGCCTGATGGCAAGGTTATCACTATCGCCCGTTTGAGGGCAATGGCTTTTGTATATGCTGACTTATGGTTTTTTGACAGCCCAATGGAGATAAGACCGCACCATGATATTTACGACATTATCTCAAACTGTGAGCATTACCCACGTGTCCGTGTCCTGCCTATCTACAAACGCAACGGTTTTAAAGGCAGTTTTCACAACGCCAGTCCTTTTAAGTTCCTGCAATCCCTTTTGTTTGACAGTAAGATAGAAACGTTGCTCAAAGCGGGACAGCACACCATTTTGTCCCACTTCGTACACAATCCTTATACGTTGGAAAGCAAATGGAACTCCGTGAAAATCTGCATCCGAAACGGTTACATCATCAAAGACGCTTCCTTGTGGTGCGACTACATCGACCTGCTCAAACACTTCCACAAGGACACGCAAAACGCAAAATTCGTTTGTCCCACCGATTTGAGAGCCGAACACGACCGTCTTGTGGAAATGCGCAACAGACAACGGGAAAGGCAGCAACGGGAACGGGAACGCAGACGGGAAATTGAAGAGCAGGAAGCCGAACGCAGGAAATTGGAGCAGATGCAGGAGAATGAACGCTTGTATGCTGAAATGAAATCCAAGTTCTTCGACCTCGTTTTCTCGGACGGAGTGCTGCGCATCCAAGTACTGCAAAGCGTGCAGGAATTTTACGAGGAGGGGAAAGCGATGAGGCACTGTGTTTTTACGAACGACTATTTCAAGAAAAAGGATTCCCTTGTCTTTTCCGCCCGTATCGGTGACGAACGGATAGAAACGATTGAACTATCGTTGGAAACCATGCAAATCGTACAATCACGTGGCGTATGCAATGAATACACAAGATACCACAATCAGATTATCAACCTTGTAAAACAGAATATCAGACGCATCCGTGGGCGGATGAGCGCATAAGTTTAACCCTATAAAACAACATCATTATGGAAGTAAGATTTGAAACAATGCTTTGTATGTGGGACGATAGAATCCCCGAAATGCTCCTAAACCTTATCAATGTCATCACATTGGTTAAGGACGAGAATGAACTAAGGGACAGCATCAGTAAGTTCGCAGAAACGAACGAACTCGACAAGTTCTTTGCTTACGGTTTTGGCTCGCATCACTATTGGATGCATCAACGTTATACAACCGACCCCGACAGAATTTTACCCAACAGATTGCTATCAGTACATTTTTAACAACCCCTAAAACGAAATATCATGACTACAAGAATGACTGTTGACGGAATCAGTACCTGCCAAGCGGCAGGTACTGAAAAGTACGAAAAGTTCAGTTTCTCGCACAAGCCGAGAAAGACCTACATTCAATACGATTACAGAGATGTGGACGGCACGCTTTTCTCAATCGTCCGCCCTACATTGGAAGAGTGCAGAGCCAAGCGTGGCGAATGGTTGCGGGCGAAAGGAGGAACAGAAATGAGCTATTTGCAAAACTATATGCAGGGTGAAATATTGCAACGGATAGTTCGCCAATGGTCGGAAGTTGCAGGTGAAGCCGTAACATTAGAGGTCATGGAAGAGGATATTTTTGCTTACGGCACTGAACTTGCCTGCTTGAGATTGGAACACCATTTCAAGAGCGGTGTATGTGAAACAGATGTAGGATACAGCAAAGAGTTGAACACATGGCACTTCCTGCTGAAAAAGGTATATTCAAAGCCATAAGCCAATCGGGCGGTGAGAAGCCGCCCGCGGCTACTTTTGACAGTGAGCTAAGGCGGCACAAAAGTAGCCAAAAAGCCCTTGTAGAAACCTCCGTACATCCGGAGGTTATTTTTTGTGCCGTTGTTTTTAGGGGAAACGGCAAATACATATTCTCATAGAAAAACAACCTTTCCGCCGGCTATTTCCGTCAGAAAGGCTGTCGTCATCATGCAGGCTTTTCCCTTGTTACAGTACTTTAAGTTCCAAAAGGTATCGTGTCTTTCCCCGTTCATACTGCCACCTGCGTCCTGTGACAAGATACACGCATCCGAAATAATACCTTTCCATATGTCTATATCCGGTGTCCTTTTTTCTGTTCCTGCTTCAACGGCTTAAAGGAAAACTCCTTCTTATCCTTATTGAAGCATACCTCTTGGTTTCTCAGTACACCGCCGGGTGTGATGAAGTTTTTCGCCTGAACCGTTCCACCGTTATAGAGCCTTTTCACCTGCTCCACATCGTACTTTTCACCAGTAGCACCTTCCAGCGTCTTACTTAGCGTATATACATTACATCCCGTTTTAACAGTGTCGGGCAGCACCTCCGGTCTTTTCCGAAAGAGGTCGGGATATAGCTTTTCAGCCACAAGACATATTTCCGGTGTACGCTTTTGCTCCGGTATATGGAGATAAGACTGAAAGCAGTCTTTCTCCATTCCCGCAAGATACACCTTTTCTGTTTTCAAGTCTTCCCGCACCGTCGTGTATGCCAATGCCTGATTACCCGATACGCTGACGGCTTTCAGCGCCAGTTCTTCCGTTTGTAAATGAACCGGAATACATGAAAGACAGCAGCCGTCCTGCCCGACAAGGAACTCCGCAATCTCCTTGTTTATCACTTCGGGACGTAAAGTGCGTGCAAGGTCTATCGTGTCTATTCCGCCAACGCTGTCTTTTAGACTTTCCAGACACACTTCGGGAAAAGGGATATAAGCCAATATGGCACAATGCTCATAACCAAGGTCCGAAGAAGCATGAAACGCTGTCCGGCACATATCCGGTGTCTTCATTCCCTCCGGTACATATTGCAGGTTATACCCGTTTTCCCCCACGATGGCATGGTACATCTCCGCTGTCAAGACATCTTTCGGGAGCTTTCCGAGCAGTTCCTCGTTATCGGCAAGGATGGCAGGCAGCAGGCTCATCAGCGGCTTGTGCGGCATATCCCGAAGAACTTCGGGATTCTTTGTCAGGGCATTCCCTATAATTTCATAGGTCAGCATCCTTTCCGGTACATACCGTATGTTCTTCGGTTCGGCATCCACCGCGTGCCAGCATACATTCTCGCTCATGCGTTCCGGTGGGAAGTTCCGGAAGCACGCCGGCTTCTCCTGCACCGCCTTTATATCAACCTTTTCTTGCTTCATAGGATTTTATCTCTGAATTTAGTCAGCCAACCTATAATCTCCTGCATCTCCCCATACATCCGGCTCATTTCCTTTTCCACCGTCAGATTTTCAAAAACAATCTGCTTGGGCAGTATCTTGTGACAATAGTAGCTGGATGCGAAAGGCACACGGCTCGTATTGTTATACTGTACCCGCTTGTCAAACAGAAGCAGTTGCAGTTCTTTGTCTTTAAACAGCCGGCAGGGAGAAGCGTCATTCAGCCAGAAGTTAGACATCAAGAGAGCGAAAGGTTTCCCGAAAGACAAGCACCGTTCAAAAATCTTCGCCTTGTTGCCGAACGGCGGGTTGGAAACGATAATATCCCATCGTTTCGGCTCGTATTCAAAGAAATCCTCACCCGTGAACAAATGCGAATGCACCACCTTGAAACCATGCTCTTTCAGCGTCAGCACAAATTCACTGTTACCCGTATCGAAAGGACACCATATAACTGCATGACGTGGCAGATATTTCACTATCGGCAGAACTGCATAACGCGGAGTATATTTCTCGTCACTCTTGTTGCTATGCAGGTACTTGGCATAGTTAATCATTCCTCGCCCCCTTTCTCTTCCTCCTTATTCTCATTGTTGAATGAAAATTCCATTTCGTAGGATTGATTATTATTATCCTCCACCACCACGATAAAATTCTGCGATTCCGTACTTTCAGAAGTATAATACAGACGGAACTTTTCGTTTTCAAGCAGGTAGCGGTCATTCGGCTGGAACACGATGCCGTTTTCCGTCTTCAACGTTCCCGCCCCCTCGAACTGGAAGAAGCGGATAGTATAGAGCGTGTTCGCGTAGTTGCCCTCCTTTTTCAGTTCACAGCGTATCTCCACCGTTTCCCCTTTGACCACCTTGTTCGGAACGGGCATCACCTCCACGGTGAACGGATAAGCCTGCTGCACGTCCACGTCACCGTCACAAGCCACACAGCAAAAGAGCGCAGCCATTATACAGCCGCATACACATATATTTGAAAGTATCTTTTTCATTGTCTATCTGATTTTTAGTTCATAATTAGTTGATGATAAATTTTACGCCCACGCCAAACTCCGAACGAAATCGTTGTGTCGAGCCGCCCCACAAACAGCGTTCCCGCACGTTTGCCAGGAGCGCCACCCGGTCGGCAACATAAATTTCCATATCCAGCGTGACCGCACCGCCATACACAAAGGCATCCCTTCCCGTCAGCCGTGCCCCGTCAAACAAAACCTTCTCGCCCCAGTTCACCGTTTCATAGCCGGCTAATGCCGAGCCGCCGATGTACAGAAAGAAAATCTTGCGTACATCCGAAAGGAAATTGTAGTAGTACCCGCCTTCCAGCGTAAACTGTGCCGTCGGGATGCGTATATCCTTATAAGGATTGTTGCGCAGCAGGTATTCGCCCCCGCATACCCATTTATTCCCTCCTTTGGTGTAGGTGGAGAGTGCCGCACCGAAATAATATCCCGTTTCCGCACGGTTGGCGTGCGAGTAAATCCCGTCCGCCATGCCCGTGCGGAGTTCGACGCCACGCATTCCCGGCAGGCAGCGTTGGGCGTATGCCTGCCCCGTTATCAGGGCAAGCATAGCTGTCATAATGAATAAATACCGCTTCATGATTACTGTACTTTCAGTTCATTAATCACTTTCGCACGCACGAGGTCCTCGTTCTCAATCACGAACGACTGGTGTCTGCCCCCGTTCTTCTCATTAAGTTCCACCACGAGTTGTTTGTCGTCCGGAATGGTGAACTTGTCCATTGTGAACACCGTGCAGTCATTTTTCTTTCTGGCAATGCGGGTCACGTAGTTGTAGGCACGCAGCGGGAAAATCACCTGCTCCTGAATGGCGGTACGCTTCACCACCTTTTTATCCACGATTTTAAACGTGATGAAATCCACGTCGAACGGCACGTTCGACGAGTTCTTAATCTGTGTATGGAAGTACAACAACCCGTTGTGCGTATAGATACCTTTCAAAAGGTACTGGATACCGAACCTCTTGCACCCGATATGCTTCACCTCCCTTTTGTCCTGCTTATGGATAGACTTCATAATCAGGTGTACCAACATCGGGCTTTCGCTGCCGAGTTCCTTCAGATAGATTTCCTGCGCGTTGTTCGGACGGTTCACCGCTTCCCCGTCATGGATAAAGTCGCACATCTCCACGTTCAGCAGCAACGGTTCTTCGGCATATTTCACGTTGAATGTGTAAAATGCACCGTCTTCCGTGATGACCGACATATTCGTTTCCTGACGGAAATTCTTTACCGTAGCTTTCACGCGGATCACGTTTTCCGCTCCGTCCGCCTTACCCGCTATCAGATTGGGAGACCCCAAATCCACATAACGTACCGCTGAGGGAAAAAGGATATGCACTGTCTTGTCATACGTCACTTCCAGTCCGTGCGGCGGAATCATCCGGTCAAAAGTCAGCTTGCGGGAGAGTCCGTGATACAAATCCCCGTCTTCCGCTTGCAGGGAATACACATCTTTCTGCAAGGTCAGTTCTTCCGCCTGCTGCGCAGCTTCCGTTTCCGCTTGCTCAGGCTCTTCCGTTTCCGAAACCTTCACCTCGGAAACTTTCTGCACCGTCACCTGCTTCTTTCCGTTCTCACCCGTTTTCACTTGTGCGCTTACCGCACCTGCGCCCGCCATAAGTAAGGCGAACATCATTACAAAATACTTCTTCATTTTAATTATGGATTTAGTGGTAAATAAAAAATTGGTTTTTAAAACTCGTTTCTTGTTTTCTCTTACTTGTTTATTTTACATGATTAATTCGGTTCAAAATCTATCTCTCCGGCTGGTACAGCATTATCCTGTATCCGGCTTTCAGATGCACCTTTACGGTGCGCATCTTCTTGGCAATGTACTGGCTTGCCCCCTGAATCACCCCCTTTCCCAAATCGGAGGCAAGCTGCGCTCCGGCATCGGTCGAGATATTGATGCTGCTCCCCAGCGAGCTTCCCATGTTGGCTGCCACCTCTTTGGCGGCACTTGTTTCCATTGAGTTTGGAATGAATATACCCTCCTGACCGTCGCTGTCAAACACCGCCAGTTCCACGGGAACAATCGTGCCGCCGTATTCCAGCGAGGTAATGGCTATTTCCAGTCGTTCGCCCTGTACCTTTGCCGCACCCACCACTACCGTATTACGCGGAATTTCCATATCCGCCACCTCCATTGCTTCCAGTAGTCTGAGACGTACCGACTGACCGTCGAGTATCGTCTGGTTGCCATGCACGCACGCCGCTATCGTATTTTTCTCCACCACCGAAGCCGTACCCACTGCCGTATGGAATCCGAAGTTCCTTTCACCCGAACAAGCCGCCACAAACTCCACATGGCTCATCGGCTGGGGCAGTGCCGTTACTATATCGTGTTCCACCTGCGACACCGGCTCTACCATAGCTTTCCCGTTGACAAGGCTGCCGTTCCTTTTCTTCTCCGCATACGCCCGTGTGTCGTTCTTTTCTTCCTTTCCGTTGTCGGGCATATACTTGGCGGCAAGCTCGTACGATTTTTCCAGCAGCGCCATTTGGTCGTCAATATCCGGGGCATCCGCTTGGTGTGCTTCCGCCTGCGCCGCTTCCAGTTCCTCAATGCGTCGGAGCAGTTCCTCCTTTTCTCCGTCGTCCTGCGGCTTTTCGTAGAAGTTGCCCAGCGTGCGGTTGATATCATGGTAAGCCGCGGCGGAAGACTGCAAGGACGAGCTGCGGTTGCCATTTCCGTAATTACCCGTTCCGCTTTCCGTATCGGGATTCAGCAGGTCATATTCACCGTCATCTTCTTGGTGCTTTTCACTTCCCGTATCGAACAGCGAGGCGAGGTCCTGCATCTCCCGGTTCCGCTCTCGCTGCTTGTTTTCCAGTTGTGCCAGTTCATATGCTTTCTTCTTGTCGCCGATAATACCCGTTCCGTTATCCGGCAGCGGCATTTCGGTATTGAAGCCCTGCATCTCCTTTTCTTTTTCTTCGGAGGACGGAGCGAATATCAGCCACATAGACCCCAGAAACAGCAGTCCCATGAGCGGGAACACAATCATTTTGTTACGCCGGATACGTTGTGCATCCGTCAGCGGCTTGGCAGCCGTCTTCGTTTCAGCTTTCCCGGAGGGCTTTGCCTCCGTTTCTTTTTTCTGTATCAAATCTTTCAGTCTCATCTCTTTTTTCAGATTCATTAAATGGATAATTTATTCCTTTTGGCAGGCAGCCGTTCTTGCAGGGACGCTTCTGCCTGCCGTACACCTTTCAGCCCGTCCATCCCGGCAGCCCCCATTCGGGACAATAGCTTTTCTACCTTTCCCGATTCATCGGCTGCCTTCTTTTGAAGGAGTTCTGTCCGTGCTTGAATTATTCTCGGCAGATGCCTTCGGACAAATTCATCCGTCGTCTGTCCTTTCATCAGGCTGCGTATATCTTCAAAACTCTCTTTCAGCCTGTATCTGACCAGAAACGAACGGTTCGACGCTGCCACCTCTTCCAACTTGCCGGCAGCCAAGAGATTCAGCTTGTCCACGTCTTTGGTCAGCATCACCCACGGAGTGTCTATCGTTTTTCCCCTACGGAGCATTTTCGCTTGCTCGTCTGCCGTCTGCCGGATGATTTTGCTTATTTTCCTTTCCTCCTCTATGATTGCGTGCATAAAGGAGTAATTATCTCCCAGCATTTCCTCGCCATACTGGTCTGACAGTTCTCTTTTTATTTCGTAGAAAGGCATCAGTCCATACCGTATTTTCACATAATCCGACGGAGTAGTGTTATTCGTTGCCGTCCTTTGCAATTCATGCAGGTCTTTATCCCTTCTTGCACCGTCCAGCACTTTCATTGCCCTGTCTGCTTCTTGCAACGAGGGCACACCACTTCCGTTTTCTTTTCTTGCCATAAATGCGTGTCGTACTACTGTGTGTCCTGCTACCAGAAGATGCAGCGGCAGCACCTTCCCGTTGTCACCCTCCGGCAGCAGTCCGGCTTGCTTGGCATAGGCGGTTTCTTTGAGCGCTTTCATCAGACCTTCGGCATACGAGTCGCCAATCTCACGGTTTGAGAAGAAAAAGTCCTTTTCCGCAAGCCGGCTCGTCCATTTGCTTACCTGCTCCACATTTCCGCTGTTCATCTCCACCAGCCACGCCATTCTTTTATAATCATGCCTTTTCAGTGCCGCTTCGAACAACGGATCATCAATGGAGCGGTTGCTTTTTATCAGAGATTCGCTTTTTCTTTCCTTTATTATCAGCCGGTCCAACTGTTCAAATCTCTTCACGGCTCGCTCCACGACCTCTTCCTTCGTATCACTTCCATCCCATAGGATATGATTGCATTTTGCAAAAAAGTTGGTCGTGAGTTCTTTTTCAGGATTCTGAATGAACTGCAACGTGCTGTAACGGTCACTTTCCATCAGCGTCAGGTACTTTTCCGGCAGTTGACCGCTGAAATTCTTTTCCAGACTGGATTTACCCCTTTCCAGAATGCAACCAACAGCCCATCCGACTTCCATTTCCCAGTAGTACATATCCTCCCGGCTCATTTTCATCACCGGACCGCCTTTGTCAAGTGCTTCGGCGAGTCCCTGATAGGCTCCCGTGAGTTCGTAGCGGTGTTTGACAAATTCCGAAGGCTCTTTATAATCAACCGCCAACCGGAATAGTTCCGCCTTGTCTGTCTCCCCGCGGGTAATGCTGAGTATCCGCTTGGCGGAACACTGTTCGTCCCATTGGGGAAAATCCAGTTCCGACTCCGGATGCTGTCTTATGTGGGCATCAAGCAGGAAAGTGTGCATGGCTATCAGGTGGTGTATGTCCCGTATTTCCTCCGTCGGAACGGCAGACAGGCGGCTGCCCGCCCATCTTCCGTATTCGGTGTCTTTCAGACTGTCCATCATTGCCATTGCATCCTTGCTTGCCGCTTCCGTGGAAGAATTTATCAGGTCATATCCCTTCATGTACTCCGTCAGCCGGGCAACCAGCGGAATGTCTTCCTTATGCGTTTCCAGCATCTCCCTTATGCCCCGGAAATCATGTTCCTTCAGCAGCGGGACCATTTGCCGCGCGGTTCTTTCTCGCTTTTCCCACTGGCGGCGTTCACGCCTTTCCTTCATCCGCTCCCGTATCCAGTCCGTAAGTCCCATAATCGAATTGTTTTAAAAGGTTCTTTATACTGTCCCGCTGGGGTTGCAGGTCCCAATCCCGTATCTGTTCAAGCTCCCTGAACTTCTTTTCCGCATCCCGCCTGCCCATATCATAGATGGTGCTGACGGTGATGTAAACCGAAAGGAAACTGAACACAACGAATGTTATCAGGATAAACGCCAGCCGTGCGCCCGGTGTCATGGCCGCGCACATACGGCGCAGCCATTCATCTGCCTTGTCAGATAATCTTCGTATCATCATCCTATCTTTTTAAGGTTTGCAGATCCTTGTTCTCCACAATCGTAAAGCCCTCGATGGTAAACCCGTTCGGGTTATCGTCCGAACGGCTCGCGTTCAGCAGGCGGCACGTCGTCACAAGGCTTCGCTGTGTGACGTTGCTCGCACGGATAATCATCTGCCGGGCATACGTGTTCACCTCGTAGGGGTAGCGGTCGAAGTTGCACACCACGCTGTCCACCTGCAACACCTGGTTGATGTTTCCGGCAATGACACGGTTGTAGTACCCTTTCTCCGCAAAGTCCGCATAATAGTTATAGGCGCTCTTGTCCGCCAGCAGCAAGGCACGTTTTACATTATGCTCTATCGCGCTCTTCTCCGGTGAGAGCGTGAAAAAGAGTTCATGGAAGCGTCGCACGTGCTCCTTTGCTTCCGCCGGACGGTTCTGTGACAAATCCTGCGAGAGGGCGAGCATCAAAGACTTCCCGCCGTCCAGTACATAGATTTTCTCCCGCTGTTTCTCGGCAAAGACGTACGAACTCCAAACGGAGTACACCGCCACGACCGCGCAAACCGCCACGAACACCATCCCGAACAGACGAATCTGCCGGAAGCTGGTTTCTATATTTTTCAGTGATTTAAATTCCATCTTGTTTTTTATAGTTTTTATGATCCTTACTTATTTTTTTCTGAACAGCTTGCCTACGCCTTTCTTGGCGAACCGTCCGGCGGCGGCAGCACCGCGTCCCACGCGTCCCGCCACGTTTCCGGCTGCGGCTCCGGCAAGTCCGCCCGTCAATGCACCGGCAGTATTCACATGGCGATTATAGTTACCCGTTCCGCCTCCTGCCGAGATAATCCATCCGGCAACCGTTGGAATCGTGAAATAACCCAGAATACCGATGATCATGAACACGATATACGCCCCGTCGCTTGAATCTATCGAGAAGTTCGGGTCACTCTGCATCCTTTCTATATCGTTCTGCAACATCAGCACTTGTATGCGGGCAAGTATCGAACTGAACAGGTCCGACACCGGCAGCCACAGATAAATCTGTATATACCGGCTGAACCACTGCGTGAGCGTACTCTGAAAACCGTCCCAGACGGCAATCCCGAAAGCTAACGGTCCCAGTATCGAGAGCACCACGAGGAAGAACGTGCGCAGCGTGTCAATCAGCAGGGCGGAGGCGGCAAACAGCAGTTCCAGCGCTTCGCGCATCAGGTCACGCACCCATTTCTTGAACTCGTACATCTTCCGGTCCATATACATTCCCGTCATGGTCCACATATCGCTTGGCGACCACCCCAGTTCCTCCAACTGCTTGTCGAACTCCTCCTGTGATACCAGATACGCCGTTTCGGGATTTCGCATTTTCGCTTCGTAATCCAGCTTGTCCTTCTGTTCCTGATACTTCTGCATATCCATTGTCTGATTGTCCAGCAGCTTGTTCGTGCCCTGCACCACCGGGCTAAGCACCGTATTGAGCGTGCCCAGTACAACGGTCGGGAAAAAGAGGATGCAGAATCCTATCACGAACGGGCGCAGCATCGGATATACGTCCACCGGCTCCGCCCGTGCCAGCGATTGCCATACCCGCATTCCCACGTAGAACAGTGCGCCCAGTCCCGCAATGCCTTTCGCCACACCTGCCATATCCGAACACAGCGGCATCATCTCCGTGTAAAGGCTGCGCAGAAGCGCGTGCAGGTTATCAAATTCGATTGTCAGCAACATCATGGGCTACCAGTATTTTTCGTTGGCACTGCCGTAAAGCGCAAGCACCCGCTGCGTGTCCTGCTTTCTTTTGGCGCGCAGGTACGACACCGAGATATTCTTGTTCGTGTAGTAGGTCACGAGGTTACGGTAATTCTTCATCGAGTTGTAGCAGCGGTCCACCACGTCCATGCGGTCCTTGTCCGTCATGGAGAGCGTGGTGATGTTCACCACGTTCTTCATGTCCGTCAGCACGTCGTTGCTCTCTTCCAGCAACTTCGTATAGCCGTAGGCAATGGCGGACAATTCTTCGGGCGTGAAATTCTCGTCATGCAGCATCTTCTGGAAGCTATTCACGTAGATATCCGTAATGTCACCCACCATCAGGATGGTTTTCTGTACCTTGCGGGCGTCCTTCACCAGATTGTTCACCGATTTGAGCGCGTCGTAATATTTTTTCCCCTGCTCGTAAATCTTCACCGTCTCCTGAAAGTTCGACACCATGTTCGAAGCCGTTTTCGAGGTATGCACGATATTTTTCCCGGCATTGATGATGCCTTGGGCGAGGTTGCCCGGGTCGGTCACCACCCATTGGGCGTTTGCCCGTCCCGCCGTCAGCAGACATAGGCAGAAAAGCCATAAGGCTGTTGTTCTTGTTTTCATACTCATTGTTATTTACTTGTGGATTTAGTGGTATTACTCTTGTTTTCTCTTTTCGCCCGTCCCGTTTCCGGCACGCGCACATAGTCACCGTTGGGTGAAAAGGTCAGTACGTCCGCCGCTTCGTTGTACGATACGTCGATACGGAATCCCGTGTGGATAAAGAGGTTTCCGTTCTCTTCCTGCAAAAGGTAAGTTTGCGGCTTCATCCTGCGCCGCATCCGCGTCCGGCTGAACACCGTCACCTTGTAGGCATCCCCCTCGCGGTAGATCAGCACGTCGGGCTTGCCCTCCACGCTTTCCCAGTTACCGCAAAGTTTGTCGCGGTCCGCCTTTTTCACATCGGTGCAGGCTTGCAGCATGATAGCCGCCACACCTATCAGATAGCTGCTTATCAGCAGCATTTGTCGTCTGTTGAAATTCATAATCTTCACTTTATGGGTTATCAATTTTTTAAATGGTCAGTTCTCATTTCTGCGCTTCTCGGCAAGCTGCTTGATAGCCGCTTCAATGTCGCCGCCCAGCCGTCCGGCAAGCTCGTACACCTCCATCTTTTCCGTTTCCTCGGTCGTGTACGCCAGATACTCTTCACCGCTCACTTCCGTGGCATACACAGCGGACTGCGTACCGCCCAAGCCTATCCACACCTCCTTGTAGAGCCTTGACGGGTGGTTTGCCATGTTGATGGAGAGTATCTGCGACTTCTCCTTGTCCGTCAGCCCCAGGAGCGCCTGTATCTGGTCGAACTTGTTCATGTACTTGCGCTGGTCAAGAAGTATCTTGCAGTCCGAATTGTTGATGATGGATTCTTTCACTACGGGCGACGAAATAATGTCGTCCACCTCCTGCGTGACCACTATCGCTTCGCCGAAATACTTGCGTACCGTCTTGTACATATACCGCAGATACTCAGCCATATTCGCCGAGGAAAGAGCCTTCCAAGCCTCTTCCACAATCAGTTGTTTCCTCACCCCCTTGAGCCTTCTCATCTTGTTGATAAAAGCCTCCATGATAATGATGGTCACCACCGGAAAGAGTTCCTTGTTTTCCTTCACGGCGTCAATTTCAAACACGATAAACCGTTTGGAGAGCAGGTCGATATTCTCGCGGGAGTTCAACAGGAAGTCATAGCGTCCGCCCTCGTAGTACTGCCGCAGCGTAATCAGGAAATTGTCGATGTTGAAGTCCTCCTTGCCGACCTTTATTTCCCGCTCTTCCAGTTCCGTGCGGTACACGTCCCGCATATACTCATAGAACGTATTGAATGACGGCACGATGCTGCGGTCCTCCTGAATCCTCCGGATATATGCCGTCACCGCGCTGCCCAGCTCACCCGATTCGGTCTTCGACACCTCTTCGCTCTCGCTTTTCCAGAGCGTGAGCAGCAGGGTCTTGATGCTGTCTTTCTTCTCCACGTCAAACTGGTAGTCGTCCGTATAAAAGGGATTGAAAGAGATGGGCTTTTCTTCCGTATAGGTGAAGTAAATCCCGTCCTGACCGTGCGTCTTGCGGTGGATCATCTCACAAAGCCCCTGATACGAGTTTCCCGTGTCCACCAGCACCACGTGCGCGCCCTGCTCGTAATATTGCCTCACAAGGTGGTTCATGAAGAACGACTTCCCGCTGCCCGACGGACCCAGCACAAATTTGTTCCGGTTCGTGATAACGCCTTTCTTCATCGGCAGGTCCGAGATATCCAAGTGCAGCGGTCGCCCCGTCAGCCGGTCCACCATTTTGATGCCGAACGGTGACAGCGACGAGCGGTAGTTCGTTTCTTCCGTAAAGAGGCATACCGCCTGCTCGATGAACGTATAAAAGCTCTCTTCTGCCGGAAAGTCCCCCGCATTGCCCGGAATCCCCGCCCAGAACAGTGTCGGGCAATCGATGGTATTATGGCGGGGCATACACTCCATTGTGGCGAGCTGGCTGCCCACATCGTTCTTGATATGTTTCAGTTCCTCCGCATCGTCACTCCACGCCATTACGTTGAAGTGTGCCCGTACCGAAACCAACCCGTTCGAGTGCGCCTCGTTCAGGTATTCGTCTATCCATTCCTGATTGATGGCGTTGCTGCGCGAGTAGCGCGAAAGCGACTGCATATTGCGGGCGGATTTCTCAAACTTTTGCAGGTTCTCTTCACTGTTGTCTATCAGCACGTATTGGTTATAGATATGGTTGCAGTCCAGCAGTAACCCCACGGGCGAAGCGAACGAAAGGCGGCAGTCCGAGCGGTCGGTAGAGAGTCTTTCGTAGCGCGTGTCGGTCGCCACGCTGCCCGGCAGGTCCTCCGTGTCGGAGAGCGTGTGCAGGCAGAGCCGTTTGTCGCCGATACGCATCTCGTCCGCCGAAAGTGCGATGTCCTGCAGGCAGGCATTCCCTTCCTGCGAGAGCGAGAAGTATTTCTCTATCATGCCGGCGTTCTCTTTCGTCCCTACGATCTCGTCCGTCGAAAGCCGGCGCAGGCGGATAAACCCGCTGTCGTTCAGTATGCGTTCAAACTGTTCCGTCGCTTCGATAAAGCGTCCCGCGCTTTCCCGGTCTATCTCTTTGGGGATGATATGCCCACGGCACAGCGTGCTGAAGTTGCTCTGCCTGCGGCTGTGCTCTTTCGTGGTCTTCGTCAGGTAGAGGTAGCAGGTATGGGCAAGGTACGGACGTTCGTTGAAGTGGCGCTCGAAGGAGCGGGAGAGGAAGCTCATGTCCTCCTTTACAAGTTCCGGTCGGTACCTCTCCCTGATGAACCAGTCCTGCTTGTGCGCCACGCTGAAGTCGGGCAGCACTTTTATTGCCTTGCACCATGCCGCATGAATCGCCTCGTATTCTTCCGAGGTTACCGTATAGAGTTCGGGGAGGATCACCTCAAAGGCTACCGTTATGTCGGCATCCTTTGAGATAATGCAGCCGTTCTCTACGGCAAGCAGCGGAAACTTGCTTTCCAGCGTGGTGGCTCTTAATAGATTTCTCATTGATTTTCTTCCTTTCTTCTTTTTTGTTTGAATAGCCGGGAGATACGGCGTCGGTTGATAAGGTATCGCGGATGGCTCCTCACGGCTCCGAGCTTCATAAGCCCGTGTTCGCCGTACTTCCCGTTCAGCCGGAAAGTGAGCCATACCAGCAGCGTAGCCGATACCGCACCGAAACCGATGCAGAACCATTCGCTGATACCAATCATGTACATGATTACAAACAGGACAAAGAGCAGCAGCAGACCTCCTGCAAAGATGAAGAGGTACTGCGCCTTTAATCCCTTGAACTCAACCGAAGCTCCAATCCCTTTATTGATTGAATGTTCAGCCATCGTTCCTATACCTTATTATATTATAGGAAGAAGGACCGCAGGATGGTTGCCGCTACAATCAGGAAGATACACGCGCCAAACCACGACGCTGCCACTTTACTCGTATCGGGGTCCCCGGACGAAAACTTCCCGTATACTTTTACGCCACCGATCAGCCCCACGACTGCCCCGATAGCGTAAATTAATTTCGTCGCCGGGTCGAAATACGAGGTCACCATATTTGTCGCCTCCGTGATACCCGAAAGCCCGTTGCCTTGTGCAAAGGCGGAAGACGCAGCCATAAGGAAGGCTGCAAAGAAAAGAAATTGTTTCTTAGTCATAAATTGTTCTTCTTTTTTTTGTGCCGTGGGGGTGGATGGTCCCCACGGCGGTTGATACTGTTTTTTTACTGTTGGATTTAGTGGTGTCGGGCTTCCGCCTAACCGTAGTCAATTTTCTTCATTGTCCGTTACTCTTTTAATCGTTATACAAAATCCCGTATGTTGAATCCCTCCACACTGTCGGGTATCACGGGTATGCCTTGGGGTTGGACCTCCCTGACCTCATTGCTCCCCCCTTTTGGAATAATAGGTTTATTCAGGTAGCGGTCCATTAACCCCGTTATCTTCTTTCCGATGCTCGAAGAGCTTTCCACCAGCTTGTCGAAGAGTTCGTTGCCCTCCATGCGGGTGAACACCATTCCGGCGTGTTGCCGGTCCTCTTCGCTCGCCTGGGGGTTCTTCGCCGTGCGTACCGCCCGTTCGATCTCCTCGAAGCTGGCGCCGGTGGCATAGCCTATCCGGGCTTTCGTGTCCGGTCCTTCTCCGTCGTACTCGACGGGAACGTCCTCCATGCGCACGTCGGCAAACACTTCATCCAGCTTATCGTCGGGTATCCGTGCCGGTGGAATCTCTTCCGCCTCTTCGGTATCCTCTTCCGATAGCCTGCCGGGCATTTCGTCGGCAAATGTAACATCCTCTTCACGAACTTCCTCGCTTTCGCCGTAAGTGGCAGCTTGTGGCAGCGAAGTGGCAGGCGTTGGCACTTTCTCCTTCATGCTGAACAGGCTCTTTCCCACAATATCCGAGGTATCGGCGGCTCGTCTCTTCTGCGGCAGGCTGTTCGCTTCGGGAAGTTTCTCACCCTGCCGTTTCTCCCATAGCAGGTAGGTCACCAGCCATGCGTTATAGAGTACCAGCAGGCATACAAGCAGGATTATCATAACCGGCTATTCAAAAAGGTTGTTACAGCGTTCCTTCTCCTCTTCAAATGCTTCCTGCATGGCTTCCTTGTGAAGTTCGAAGTGTTCAGTCAGTACATTGTCCAGATAATCACTGATCGTGATATCGTTCTTGCCTATAAATTGCACGAGCAACGAAATGCGTCCGTGGTTCTTTTGGCTGATGTACACCAGTTTTCCTTCTCTTGCCTTGCTACCCGAAGGTTTCATAAATCTTTTCAGATACTCATTCTTTTTACTTTCCATAATACTATAAAATTTAAGTTATTAAAAAATTGGACTGTTCTCTGTATATAGTTTCTTTATCTCTTCCTCAAACATATTGAGGTGGTGTGCCAGCACATTGTCTATGTAGCTGAACAGCGACACTTCATCCTTGCCGATGATACGCAGTATCAGTTGTATCCGTTCGTGGAACTCCTTTCTCACGTACACCGTTTTCCCCATCCGTGCCGGTATCGTCGCCTCTTTCATGAAAAGGGCAAGATATTCCTGCTCCCGGCTTTTCTGTTTCCGCCGCCGTTCCGGTTCACTCTTCACCGTTTGTGCGGGTGCGGGTGAGACGGTAGTTTCACTGCGTGGTTCCTCTTCCGGTTCAGGTTCCTCGGCTGTTTCTTCTTTGGCGGGTGCTCCCGTCGTCCTCGCCGATAGGGGAATGGTCGGGTCATCCTGCCGGAAGGCATTGATGATAAAGTTCGGGTCTATCTCTTCCGCTTTTGTCTTTTTCGCCATAGCCCTTACTTTTGGATGATGCTTAGTATTTCCTCCACCAGCTTGTTCAGGTTACTGCCACGTATCAGTGTCTTGTCGGCAGGGAAAAGCGTGGAACGGAATACCGCTTTGCGTTCCGTAGCCGTTTCCTTGCGGAAACGCTTGCTGTCCGGCAGGCTGGTTTTCATCACGGTGAGCGCCATTTCCGCGCAGATCTTCTCGTAAATCTCGTAGAGGTCCGTCTTTTCCCGTCCGTCCACCATGTTCCAGAGCATGTACAGTCCCTTGATATGGGTCTTGCCCGTGGTTATCAGGTGCTCGTTGATGACGGACGCAAATTTCAGCGAGCTTCGCATGACCGCCTTGTCAGCGGACATGGGGGTAAAAATGTAGTCCATTGCGGCAAGGGTATTGACAATGCCCGGATTGTTGATGGTTCCCGGCAGGTCAAAGAAAATAAAGTCCAGCGGTTCCCCCTTTTCCGTCAGTTCCCTTGCCGCTTCGGGGGCTTGTTCGGGTTTGCTGCATACAATGGGATAGGCTTTTTTCTTCAAACGTTTGAACTGCTCGTAAGCCAATACCTTGTAATAGTCGTCGTTCATACTGGCATCCATATCGCGCTGACGCATATCGTGGATGCTGTACTGTGGAAAGTCGCAGTCTATGACTGCCACGTTGTACCCTTTGACATAATGCAGGTAGCTTGCAACAAGCACCGCAAGGGTAGTTTTTCCGGCTCCTCCTTTTTGTGTGGAGAAAGCGATGTGAATAGGTTTGTTCATACCAATACAAATTTTAATAGTTATACATTCGTTTCTTTCTACAAATATTCGTTTGTCCCGACCAACCCGCCGCCCTCTGTCCGTACCGGCAACCGTTCCAAGCGCCCAACGTTGGTTGGTTGTAACGTTGCGCCATTGGTGATGACGTTCCGTCATTGGTTGCGAAATACCGTTGTTGGTTCCAACCGACCGACAAATTCAGATACGGAGGTTTTTATCTTCCGACGTCGGGTGGTTTTCAGGTTGTTTCCAACCGATGCACCAACCGCCGTTTTATCCGACGTTTGTTCGTTACAGCGGCAAAGAAAAAGAGAAAATTGATAGCTTGTATCACTTCCGCCCCAAGTGGCAGCTTGTGGCAGCAAGTGGCAGAGGTTGGCACAGTAAAGTGCCTCATTTCTTAGGGTTTATCCCTTTACCTTTGCCCCCAAGCGACGGGGTTCAAAGCAGATGCCCGGCGGCAGTGGTAACAAGGTTACTTCCCAATCCGTCCTACGGCGGATTTTTATGTTCATTAGAACATAGCAAGGTGTCCTTTGAGTAACTCAAAGGGTTCCGGGTTACTCCCCGAAACAACGCCTTGCCCTTGCAGGGGGCTGGGCTTCACTCCGAAGTCGTGAGCCCTTACAAACTGCCGCCGGCTTTTCTGCTGTGGCTTATGTCGTGATACCACTAAAATCCACAGTTATGGAAGAAAAGAATGAAGCCAAATGGGGCAGACACCCCAAAGAGAGTCGCAAGACGCACTGCGTGATGGTGCGCTTCGACAACGAGGAATGGGTGAAATTCCTCACCATGTTCGAGCAGTCCGGCGTGTACGCCAAGGCGGTTTTCGTCAAGGCGCGTGTCTTTGGCGACACGTTCCGCGTGATGACGACCGACAAAACCCTGCTCGATTACTACACCAAACTCTCCGCTTTTCACGCGCAGTACCGTGCCATCGGCAACAATTACAACCAGACGGTAAAGGAGCTGAAAAGCCGTTTCTCCGAAAAGAAAGCAATGGCGCTGCTCTACAAACTCGAAAAGCAGACCGTCGAACTCGCCGCTTTGAGCCGGCAGATTGTCGAACTCACCCGTAAATTCGAAGAGCAATGGTCGCAAAAATCAGTATAGGCAATTCCCTCTACGGGGCGCTTGCCTATAACGGCGAGAAGATCAACAAGGACGAAGGCAAGCTCCTTGCCACCAACAAGATTTTTGACGAGGGCACGGGAAAGGTGGACATCAGCCGGGCGGCGGACGACTTCCGCAGCCGTATGCCCGCCCGCGTGCGCACCCGCAACACCGTTATCCACATTTCCCTTAACCCGCACCCCGACGACCGCCTGACGGATGTCGAACTCGAAAACCTTGCCCGTGAGTACATGGAGAAGCTCGGTTACGGCGAACAGCCTTTCATGATTTACAAGCATGAGGACATCGACCGCCACCACCTGCACATCGTCTCCCTGAACGTGGACGAGAAAGGCAAGCGGCTGAACAAGGATTATCTTTTCCGCCGCAGCAAGCGCATCACCGGCGAACTGGAAAAGAAATACGGGCTGCACCCGGCAGACCGCCGGCAGCAACGCCACGACAACCCGCTCAGAAAGGTGGACGTATCGCAGGGCGACGTCAAGCGGCAGGTGGCAAACACCGTCAAGGCTCTTGCCGCATCTTACCGTTTCCAGACCTTTGGCGAATACCGCGCCCTGCTTTCCCTCTACAACGTCACCGTAGAGGAAGTCCGCGGTGAGGTGAACGGGCGCGAGTATGCCGGGCTGGTCTATTCGGCGACCGACGACAACGGCAACAAGGTAGGCAACCCTTTCAAAGCCTCCCGCATCGGAAAGTCCGCAGGCTACAAAGCCATCGAAGAGCGTTTCACCGTTTCCGGCAAGCAGATTAAGGAGAAGAACTTCACCGAGCCGACCCGGCGGAAAGTGCTCGCTGCTCTCGACCGGACCAACCGTCGGGCAGAGTTTATCGCCTTGCTGAAAGAGAAAGGCGTGGATGTTGTCCTGCGTGAAACCGACACTGGGCGTATTTACGGTGCAACCTTTATCGACCACAGCACCGGATGCGTGCTCAACGGTTCTCGCATGGGCAAGGAGCTTTCCGCCAATGCCCTGCACGAGCATTTCTTCCTGCCCTTTGCAGGAGAACAGCCGATTGCGTTCACCATTCCAGGCGAAAGCCTTGCGACCGATATGCAGGAGCCGGCAGCGTCTTCCTTCGGCGACGACTATTCCGGTCCGATAGGTTTATTCACCGCCGGAGCATCGGGCGCAGAGACAACCGACGAAGCCTTTGCCCGTAAGCTAAAGCGCAAGAAGAAGAAAAAACAACGTAAAATTTAAAAGAAGAAAGTAGTATGTCACAACAAGAAGACGATTTAAGGGCACTGGCGAAAATCATGGATTTTCTGCGTGCTGTCAGCATTGTATTGGTAGTAATGAATATCTATTGGTATTGCTATGAGGCGATACGCGACTGGGGAGTGAATATCGGTGTGGTGGACAAGGTTCTGATGAACTTCCACCGCACGGCAGGGCTGTTCGGCTCTATCCTCTACACGAAGATTTTCGCCGTCCTGCTGCTTGCGCTTTCCTGTCTGGGAACGCATGGCGTGAAGGGCGAGAAGATTACGTGGCGCAAGATTTGGGCGGTCCTTGCCGTAGGATTCGTATTGTTCTTTCTCAACTGGTGGCTGCTCGCCCTGCCGCTTCCCGTAGAGGCGAACACCGCGCTTTACATTGCCACCATGACGGCGGGCTATATCTGCCTGCTCATGTCGGGACTGTGGATGTCCCGCCTTTTGAAGCACAACCTCATGGACGACGTATTCAACAACGAGAACGAATCGTTCATGCAGGAAACCCGCCTGCTGGAAAACGAGTATTCGGTCAATCTGCCCACTCGTTTTTATTATAAGAAGAAGTGGAACGACGGATGGATCAACGTCGTCAATCCTTTCCGTGCCGCCATTGTGCTCGGCACACCCGGTAGCGGAAAGTCGTATGCGGTGGTAAACAATTTCATCAAGCAGCAGATTGAGAAAGGGTTCAGTCAATACGTGTATGATTTCAAGTTTCCCGACCTCTCCATGATTGCCTACAACCACCTGCTCAATCATCTGGACGGTTACAAGGTGAAGCCGAAGTTCTACGTGATTAATTTCGACGACCCGCGCCGTAGTCACCGTTGCAACCCTATCCACCCTGACTTTATGGAAGATATCACCGATGCTTACGAAAGTGCATATACCATTATGCTCAACCTCAATAAGACGTGGGTGCAAAAGCAGGGCGACTTCTTCGTCGAATCGCCCATCATCCTTTTTGCCGCTATTATCTGGTATCTCCGCATCTATCAGGACGGGAAGTACTGCACGTTCCCTCATGCCATCGAGCTGCTGAACCGCAGGTACGAGGATGTTTTTCCAATCCTGACGAGTTATCCCGAACTCGAAAACTATTTAAGTCCCTTCATGGACGCCTGGCAGGGTGGTGCAATGGAACAGCTTGCCGGGCAGATAGCCAGTGCGAAGATACCGCTCTCCCGCATGATCTCCCCGCAACTCTATTGGGTCATGTCCGACAGTGAATTTACGCTGGATATCAACAATCCCAAAGAACCCAAAATCTTATGTGTGGGCAACAACCCCGACCGCCAGAACATCTACGGTGCGGCGCTCGGCTTGTACAACTCCCGCATTGTCAAGCTGATTAACAAGAAAGGGATGCTCAAATCCTCCGTTGTCATCGACGAGTTGCCAACGATTTATTTCAAGGGGCTTGATAACCTTATCGCAACGGCACGCTCCAATAAGGTCGCCGTTTGTTTGGGCTTTCAGGATTTTTCGCAGTTGGTCCGCGACTATGGCGACAAGGAGGCGAAAGTGGTGATGAATACCGTAGGCAATATTTTCAGCGGGCAGGTAGTGGGCGAGACTGCCAAAACGTTATCCGAACGCTTCGGCAAAGTCTTGCAGAAACGCCAGAGCATTTCTATCAACCGGCAGGACGTTTCCACCTCTATCAATACGCAGATGGATTCCCTCATACCGCCCTCCAAAATCTCCGGCTTGACGCAGGGTATGTTTGTCGGCTCCGTATCGGATAACTTCACCGAACGCATCGACCAGAAAATCTTCCATTGTGAGATTGTCGTCGATAGTGCCAAAGTCGATGCAGAGACAAAGGCTTACAAGCCTATCCCTATCATCACCGATTTTACCGATGCCGACGGCAACGACCGTATGAAAGACATGATTCAGGAGAATTACAACCGCATCAAGGCGGAAGCCAAGCAGATTGTAGCCGATGAGTTGCAGCGCATTGCCGCTGATGATAACTTGAAGCACCTCTTGCAGCAAAAATAGTTTAAAGGCTGATATATATGAAAATTAACGGGTGAAACAGAATAACACTTGTTTCGCCCGTTGTCCTTTATTCCATGTTCTCCGTTTTTTGCTTTTCAGCTTTCAATTGCTTGTTAATGGTTACTATCGTATGAGTGTGCAGGTATTCTTTCAGTTCCGTGTCGTCCTTCAAAAGTATGTCGCATTCCTCATCGTAAGTTTCGATGACGCATCTCTTCAAACGGGAAAAACTTTCGGCAAAGGGTATCTGCCGATTCTCCTGCCAGTATTCGGTGGTTACATCAATGATGAACGCTTTCAGAATATCTTTCCCGTCTTTATCCAGTTTCTTGAAACGTGTCGTTTCCCGGTTTACGGGCAATGATTCTGTCAAGACATCATCTTCTGTCGTCTTCCCGCTCCGCATGATGGACATACAGGTTTTGCAAATATGCTGTGCGTGACCTTTGCCACTGAATTTCTCGTTGGCTTTGCACTCACCGCATATCCGGCAATAATGACCCTGTTGTTTCTTCTTTTTCGCCATGACTACTGTTGTTTTAACAATCCCTTGCCTTTTTCTGTCAGGCGGTATTTCTGCCTCGGATGTTTTGGACTTTCAGGATAAAGCGGTTCAACTAAATCCAGCCCTATTGCCGGATAGAGGTAACTTTCCAAGAAATTGCTTTTATCTTTCAAGCCTATCAATTCCATCATTTCTTTGGTTGCAAGTGTGTTGCTGCCGATTGCCGTTAATACTTTTTCAACCTGCGAGGGTACTGTGGGATTACTGTAGGGTAGCTGTGGGGTTACTGTGGGATTTTGCCCCACAGTATTCCGTATATAATGGAACACTACCCATACAGCATTGCCATCGGTGTGAAATTCCGGTTCCGGAATACCCACACGGCGGCACTCGTTAATCATAAGCCCTATGCCACGTCCCCAGCTTTCCAAGACTTCACTTTTGTATAGGACGTTGGCTATAATGAGATTCTGAGGTTCAGAGTTATGCCCGCTCAATAATTTGTCTATCGTCATATCCGGTGGAAAAGTACCGCTGTTCTCAATCTCCACACGGTCATCATAAATGGCTATGCCCACCGAACTGCCGGGGCGATGGTAGGCTCTATGACAAAATGCGTTAATACAACTTTCGCGCAATGCTTTATAAGGAATGCTCAATTCTTCCTCACGATACAGTCCTTCAATCTTGCCTGAAAGGGAGAGATGCTTGAAGAAAAACGCCATGGCTACATCCAACAGGCTATAAATGTTTCCATTTACACGTTGGTTGTCAATAAATTCCTCTTTAGTCGTGCCTTTGAAGCGTGCCAGGCGAAGCAGGCATTGCGGGTAATAATAAAAATCACGTCCGAACAGTACGGCTGCCGCATTGTTCAATTTGCCTTCATGCAGGAGGTTGAATTTTTCAAGAATAGTCGATATATCTTCCCGGATGGTCGTTTCCGGCAAACGCCCACTTCTTATGCCTGCACGCACAGCTCCCATAATGGTTTGTTCGTCAAGGTCGGAGATTTTAAGGTCGGAATTTGTCATTGACTCCCAAGCATATTTCCCGCCACGCTGCATCACGAGGTGGTTGTATACCTCTTGTGGCATTATGGAAGTGACACTCTCAATCCGCTGATATGCCCTTCCTTTATAGGAAAATGGGCGCATATAGCGTTGTTGCTCCACAAAAAGTGCAATAACACTTTTATTGGTATTGGGAATAGTTGTATACGAAACTTCAACGGTGGCAAACGGTTCGATGCGCCGGATGGCTTCGGCTATTTCTCGCTTGGTCTTGTCGCTGACCTCTTGCCCGATAATCTTTCCCTTATCGCTCACGCCAAACAGCACGGTTCCGCCCGTACCGTTCAGAAAGGCACAGAGGGTTTCAATGCCGCGCTCCAACTGTCCGGTTGTCTCTTTAAATTCTACTTGCCCAGTCTCCATCCGACAGGTTAGTTTTTCAATATCTTCAAAAGTCATTGTTCCCGTATTCATGCAAAAGCATATTGTTTGGCAAAGGTAGTGAAAAAGGCGGATAACTATCAATATGTCACCCGCTTTTCCTCTCTAATTTAGACAATTATCTATACAGTTTATCTTTTAATATTAAGTTAGCTTTTAATATCACCGACTTCATCGATGCTGATTAGCTTACATTTTTATTTTTATAATTTTCCACTAATCCTTAATTTAGCTGGGGTGGGTATTAGGAATATAAAATTGAACATAAATTTTAGAAACACATCATATAGTGTTATATATCTTTTGTGAAAGACTATTATAATCTGGAAAATTACATTTTATAAAATTACCTGATTTACCCATACATCTGGTCTATATTGTACAAGGTTATCCAATATACCTATATTATTCTGACCAAGAACCTCTGAACGGCAAGCCAACCAATGATAGATAAATTCACTATTTGGATGCAGGTTCAAAAGATGATTTGTTACATTTAAGGCAATCCAGTTAAGACTATAAGCAATATAGTAGTCTGCAGGGAAAATAAAAAAATTATGATTATTCAAATCTTCAAATAGATAAAAGTTACTTGCTGCTATATTAACCCGATGATTGTTTAATGGGTGCACTCTTACAAAATCGGGTAAATATTGTCTTTGCATAAGAATATCTGGTCCTATAGTTAGCAAATGATTATGGCTCTCTCCATTAGGATAATGCTCCACCATTGGCCAAATACCATTTACTATTTCATTAATAAATTCTGCTCCTAATTCATTATTATATCCTACATAAAAGTTGACAGGATCGAGATGCATGTATTGTAAATCCCTAAGTGCGAATCCATGTCCTAGCAAATATACATTGAAATTCTCCATTTTAGTAATATTTTTCCTACTCATCTTCGGCTTTTCGGACCCGCCGTTTTATTATCTCACTTCAAAATTACGCCTTGCTTCCCACATCTCCAATCTTTTTCTCCATACGACCAACTCATCCACTCAGTAACAAAAAAAGCGATAAAGAACCACCTTTTAATTCCTTATCGCTTTTCACCAATTTATTCGAAAGTCGAAAACCGGTTATCTTCTCATTCTTTCCTTCTCGTCATCCTGCTGCATCCGTTTATTCAGCCTTTCCTGCATCTTATCAAGAAAATAGGTGCGACTATCATTCTTGCGGCGTTTGATGTCCGTATAGAAGCGGTAGCACTCCTTTGAATCCACGCCAAAGAGGGCATAGAGGAATGACGCCAGTTCGCCTATCGGCGTGTCACCGTGGTTAATGCAGTCCATTTCGTCGATACCGTAGATGATTTCTACCAAATCGACGGCATTGCCCGTCCAGCGGAAGGCGGAAGTGACGGGGGCAGGAATGGATTCTTGGGAAGGATTGAAAGAGGTAGATGTTAGTGGTGGCACTTGGGTAGTGAGGTGTTTCAGCATCTTGCGAATGAAGGCAAGAGCTTTGCGGACATACACGTCCAGCCCGCTTTCCGATACAATAGCGGTGTTTAGCATTTCATGATACTGCAATTCTATTTCCGCATACGTCATGGCGAACAGCGGGTGATGCAGGTCGTGACAATCGGAGCACAATTCGACAATGCGTTTTACAAACTCATGATATGCCGCCTCCAATGCGGAGCCTTCTTGCCTATTATTTATCAAACGGAAAAATTCAGTTTCCGTCAGTATGAGATAATTCATTTTTCTTTCTGTTTTGAAGTTCAACACTATGTTTTTTCAGTGTGCGCACAGAAAGAAAAAGGACAAAAGGCGTTCCTGACGGATAAAAAAAATCAGCAACCCTTGTTTATCTTGCTGATAAACAAGGCTATTGTAAGAGAATCTTTTTCATGTACCGCATTTTGAAGTTAGCGAAAAATGTAAGTTTTCTGAACATGTGTAAACTTACTGAACACATTTCCGGTGGCAGCTTGTGCAGAAAATGAACACGTTCCTTACTCCCTCATTTCTTTTTTCCAGTAAACCGTGCGTGAAATACCGCCGTTATAGACACGTTGTTCTATGAAATTCCAGTAAGAAGTGGGAAGTGCGGGCTTGAATAAATACCGGCCGCTTCCGGCAATGAAAGGAAGGGTGTAGAGAATGATTTCATCAATAAGCCTCATTCGTAGCATACCGTTGATAAGTTCCGCCGTTTCCGTGCCGGCTTCTATCAGGTAACATACCATATCGTCTTCATTCCCTTTCCAGTTTATCAGCATCGAGAGGGAAGTGTCCGCTTTCAGTTCGAAGGTTGCCTTGTCCCTTATCTCCGCAATGCCGTAGCTTTCGGGACGGAGCCACCAGCGCGATTCGCTATTTTTTTCTGATAAACAGCCGTCCAACGACAGGACGGCGAGTAATTGAACTTTTGCCATATCCGTTGATTTAAAGGTTTACCGAAATGCAAAAAAGTAGCGTGCAAATCACACTACTTCAAGCGTAGGCTCTGGTAAGCCCCTGAAAGAAATACGTGAATGCACGCTATGCAAAGGCATAGCATAAGCAGTCACGCAATGAGTTTCTTTCAGTTTCAATTTACCAGATTTACGCTTGAAACGCCTTGCGGTCTTATGTCTATATCATCAGGCGAAGGTTACCCCGCCGCCTATTTATCTCAAATCTCTATGCAAAGATAGAATTTTCACTCGAACTTCATTTATCTACCTCTACATTTTTTTATTGTATGCCATACTGTTCCAGCTTTTTATATAGGGTGGTACGGCTAATCTGCAACAATTTTGCAGCTATTTTCCGGTTTCCTCCTGCCTGTTCCAGTGCCTGCAGAATGCGTTCCTGCTCCTGCTTTTCATCTTTGAGAGAATAACAAACCGGAGCGGCGGTTTGTTTGGCGTCAAGTTCCAGTTCTTCTTCCGAAACCGTTTCGCTTTCGGTCAGTAATACGGCAGACTGTATCTTTTGTTTCAATTCACGTACATTGCCGGGCCATGTATAGGTGAGCAGGGCTTTGCGTGCGGAGGCGTCGAAACCGCTTACGGCTTTGTCCAGTTCCCGGTTACTTTGCTGCCGGAAGAAATCGGCTAAGGGCATGATATCCTCCTTGCATTCGCGCAGAGGCGGAACGTTTATCGTGAAGTCTTGCAGGCGGTACAGCAAATCCTGCCTGAAACGCTTTTCCACCACCGCCATTTGTAAATCTTCGTTAGTGGCGGCTATCAGCCGTATGTCTGCTGTGCGGTCTTCTTTGGCTCCTACCGGACGGTATAGCCTTTCCTGTATGGCACGCAGCAGCATTTGTTGGGTTTCCAGAGGCAGGTTTCCCACTTCGTCAAGAAACAAAGTGCCGCCCTCGGCTTCCTTAAAATAACCGGTCTTATGAGTGTCCGCTCCGGTGAATGCACCTTTTACATGTCCGAAAAAGGCTGATTGTGCCAGATTGACGGTAAGCGATCCGCAGTCAACCGGAACAAAAGGTTTGCCTGTCCTTTTACTTTGCAGATGTATTTTCTCGGCAATGTGCTCTTTTCCCGTCCCGTTCTCACCCAGTATTAACACGGTCATGTCCGTGGGGGCAACCAGACGGATACGTTGCCGTACTTGGCAGAATGTTTCACTCTCACGACTAAATATCGCTTCCTTCCTTGCAGCAATCCGTTCCAGACGTTTCTGTAATTTCCGAATGGCGGGCAGCAATTTTTCTTCCAGCAGCTTTTTCGGCACATAGTCTTCTGCACCACATTTCATGGTTTCCACCGCCGTATGTACTTCGGCATAATCCGTCATCATGATAAATGGTTGCTCTTTCCCTTGCGCGCGCATCCATTGCAGAAGTTCGATGCCGTTGCCGTCGTTCAGCCGCAAGTCTGAAAGGATGATGCTGGCATCATCCGCACCGGCTATCAACTTGCGGGCTTGCATAAGACTGTATGTCTTTTCCGTTTCCATTCCGCTCTTGCACAGGTAACCACATACGTAATCGCAGAACACGGGATTGTCGTCAATCACTATTATCTTCTGCATAACTTTTCCTCATTTTCTGTGCCATCCGGATTATCATTTCCCCTTTTGCCAGTACAGTTTTCACTGCCTGTTTCAGTCTATTATCCATGCAATCCGGTGAAGACCCGTGAAGCACATTGTATAAATCCTGCAAAGGTCCGTCCGCATAGATTATTGCCCATAAACTGCGTAAATGATGCACTTTCGCGTCCAAAACTTGCCGGTCGTTTCTCTTTCCTGCTTCGATCAGTTCCCGCATATCCTTTTCCGTTTCATGTATCAGTTTGTCCAGCATTTCCCCTTTATTCTGTTCATACAAAAGCAGGGGTGAAAAATCTATCTTGTCTTCCTCCACGGTATCCAAGATACATCTCTCTACGGTCTCCAGCAGTTCGGACGATGAAAACGGCTTGTTCAGGTGGGCGGAGAAGCCGGCAGCAAGTAGGTGGTCTGTACGGCAACTGCCCGAAGCTGTAGCCACGACAACAGGGATAGTACGCGAATTTCCTACATGAGACGTTCGCAGCAATTCCAACACTTCATACCCGTTCATTTCCGGCATCTTCAGATCGGTTATCAGCAGGTCATAGTTTTTAGTACGTATCATTTCCATCAGGTCACACACGTTCCGGCAGATGTCGCATGGGATATTATGGCGGGCGAACATGTCCCGCATCATGGCGAGCAGCACCTCGTCATTATCCAGCGCAAGCACGGACATCCGGCGAGACGGAATGAACACCGGCATATCGCTCGTTACCGGGGTATTTTTAGCTAAGGGCAAAGGTATTTTTACGGTAAACGTACAGCCTTTATTAGGAGAACTTTCCAGTCTGATGCTGCCATTCAGTAATTTTACCAAGCTTTGTACAATGGTCAGTCCCAGTCCGAACCCGTCCTGAGTGGCTGCATTGGGCAGGCGTTCAAAAGCATGGAATATCAGTTTCTGTTGTGCCACGTCTATGCCCGTGCCGGTATCGCTCACTGCAAGGGTGAGAATATTGTTCGCATAAATCGTTTTCAAGCCTACGGTTCCCCGATCTGTGAATTTAATAGCGTTTGAGAGCAAATTGTTACCAATCATAATAATGCGCTCTTTGTCACCGATTACCACGGCATCTTCGCACGATTCTACTTTCAGTATCAGAATTTTTTCTTCCGCGAGCGGCATAAATTCCGTTTCAAGTGTCTCGCTAATATCTCGCAGGCGGAACAAGGCTGGGTTTTCTTGTTCTTTGCCGCTATCCAAACGGTAAAAGTCCAACAATGTATTGAGCAGTGATATCATGCGGGTGGAAGCTTGACGCACAGCTTCCACATAGTGCGTTTGTCTGCACATATCAGTTGCTTGTGGGATGAGTTCAGCATATCCGCTGATAACCGTTAGGGGAGTACGCAGTTCATGGGTTACTGTCAGCATCATTCTGCGACGGGCAGCAAGTAATTCTTCGTTTTTCTCCACCGTCAGCTTCAGTTTGTCTATCAGTTCTCCTGTTTCTGCTTTGAAACGGTTAATTCTTTTAGTGTCCCTATACGTGATTAGGTAAGAGAAGATGAGTAGTAAGATAATACTCCCTATCAGTCCGCTGGTCTGTTGAAAAATATCCTTCTGGGTAACACTGATTTCCTGTTCTCGTAGAGAAAGGTCGGTTTGCACTTTCCCGTCTATTTGTCGTATCAGTACCTTCAGTTGCCGGTTTAAAAGTTGGTTGCGGTTTGTCAGGCTATCTGCTATTTCAACCAACAGTTGGCTTTGTTCCTGCTGTTTGGCTATTACATCTCTGGTTAGTGAGTTGAGCATGGCAGTAGTAGGATTTGTTTCGGACGTTTTCTTTCGGAAAAGACCGAGGAAACCTCCCCGTTTCTTTTCTGGGGATTGTTGTATGCTCTCCCGTGTGATGATTGGTACTTGTCGGGCTATTTGCTCGTTGGTCTCTTCTTGATTTTCAAGTATATCCTGTATGCGGTATAGCTGTTCCTCCTTATTGGCAAGCAGTAGGCGCACACTGTCGATGCGTTGGCTCGGATAAATACTACTAAAGGTACCTAATACGCTGTCAAGTTCCAAACGCCGGGAATGATAGGCCTCTCGGTCGGTCATATCCCAGTCCATTACAGTTTCTCCAAGAAGGGAAAGTTCCGTCATGCGCACGTATGCATAGTGAATCTCACGACGTAGAGAATCAAGGCGTACGGATTCTGCTTTCAGTCTCCTCATCCTTTGCCATCCGTTTAGGTATACACACCCAATGCAGGCTATCAGTAAGACTATAACTGTGTAGCCAACGGCTATTTTCCGATGTGGTTTCATTCCCTACATTTGTTTTATATATTGTTTAATTTGTTTGTAAATTTAAAAATCCCGCACACGCAAACAATAAAATGTTTTAAGATATATGCTTATGTATGCGGGATTTTAGTTGTCTGTGAGAAATATTGAAATTTGGCCGGACACTTATTCCCGTCCGGCTTGGGAATTTTCAATGTGTATTACTGTTTTTTAGTTATATGTTTTTAGGTTATTCTAATATTGATGCGTTTAACTCACCACCGGTATCGCTCATAGCAGCCCTGTTTTCTGCATCAAGGCTTTTGCAGGTTTCCAAAAAGTAAGTCTTGAGCAACTTCTCCATCGTGTCTCTTTCAATACGCGCATATTCCAGCTCTTTTGCCAATAGGTCATGCTCACGGATGTACTTCATTATATATTTGTTATAATACCGCACCTTACAGCGGTAACGCCAATATATAAGGAGAACCGCTACCAGCGAACACGCGGCGATAGACCAAACGATAAAGAGTGCATTCTCATTCATACTTTTCATTTTGTTTATCCTTGCGTCCCCCTTCCGCATCACATCGCTTTGTCAGTGCTATGGTTAAAGGGAGTGAGCTAAAGGAAATAGTTGCTCTGAAATCAGATGAAAAGGTATCCTTGCCGGTCAGGAATAAAAGTCCGGCAAGGATGTCGCTGTCCTCATAACATAAAGGGGGCATTTCAAGTTGATCCTTATCGAACTACTCCCACCAATTATTATCGATGACCACCTCCATTTCGACACTGGGCGAAGGATCTAGTTCCAGATCCATAATAGAGCCGATAAACTTTGATATTTCGTTACGTTTAATGGGGAGTCCGCTGCGTAGCGTAAAAGGTTTAAATACTAAGCCGCTTGCTTGCGATGCAAAGTAATCCAGGACAATCTCACCCATCGTTCCCTCCGTATCGGCAAAAATATAGTCGGAAAATATAATATAGCCGTCCTCATCGGTAAGTGGATAATAAATAACACTGCGATCGGGAGTGAGACGGACTTTCGTGTTCTTAAATTCCCCTTCATGCGTCCCATTGGCAACATTGAATTGCTTGGGAACGGTGTAGGTAACCTCAACAGATTCACATGAATTAATTTTATCGATATTTCTTTCCGATAGGATAAACTTGCTAAAAGGCCGGGTCAGAGTAACGGACAGGCCCTTTAAGGGAAGCGCATTTTTCGTAAAGTCGGTTGCACCGAAGAATCCGTCGCGTAGCTCGCCGGGAATCTCGACTCCTGCTTTGAGTTGTACGGCTTGCAATCCAGAGACGTCGTCCGTCCTGTAATACTTGTCCGGATAATGCGCAACGTCTGCCAGTCCTGCTATGGTGGTGGTAGTGGTGTTTGCACCCTCATCAATGTAATCGGTCCATAGCAATGCCTTGTAATCTCCCATTTCTCCCAGTTCAAAGGTGAAAGTGAGGTTGTCGGTTCCTGTAGCCAGCAGCTCCTTACGCACTTTTAGTGCCGATAGATCCTTGGTCCATATTTCGAGTATGCACCGCAGTTGATGATTGGCGGGCGGGCCGGGTACGGCTCGGGTAGTCGTTGCCGGCGCCCAGTCGGCCGGAAGGGTGGCGGTGAAGCTCACGAGGTTGCCGGCATCGGCCGGAAGTGCATCGTTGTTGTCTTGACTGCACGAACTGAACAGCCCGATCAGAAGGGCCAGACAGAGGTAAATTGAATACTTTTTCATGTCTTTGAATTTTAATTGGTTTATAATTGATTGTATGTTTTTTCAGTCTAATACAACGTGTCGATGTCCACATATATCTCTCCGTCAAAGCCGGGATCGATAGTGATGCCTCCCTGCATCTCGTTGGTCAGGAAAGGGCCACGCACGGTGGTGATATGTCCGCGGCGGTAGGGCACTTCGAGCCCTGTGGTGCGCGATACGGTTTTCCCCGTCCCGTCTTTAATCTCGATGCCGAGCAGCACGGAGGACTCTTGTCCGTTTACAAATACATAGTCCGAGCCTATGCAGCACTCCTCCTGTCCGTCTGCCGGAAGCGTGAGGGGGAGGGTAAACGTGACACCGGTTTTCGAGTGGGCGGGCCTGCCGGTGAGGACATCGAAGCCCAGTGGAATGTAAAAGCCGTAGGAAAAGGTAATGGTATATGAAGCAAGGTCTGCATCGGCTTTCTGTCCTATTTTGGCAAGGAACTTCTGTACGTCGGTGGCTACAATGCTGTATTTTGTCTGCGGGCGGACGAGACTGATGCTTGCCTGCTCATGGGCGTTCCATTCGTCGCGGTAGCGGCGGAGGTCGATAGTGGCGGTGCCATAAAGGCAGTCGCGGCGGTCGGTGCCGCCTGTGTAGGGAGCGATGCAGACAACGGATGAGAGGTCGCGGGTGTCATAGTAAACATCTGTTCCGGTCTCATCTTTCACGTAATCCGCCCACACCGTCAGCGTATATTCCAGTGCGTGCAGTTTCAGTCTTGCGGGGAGTAGCAGTTTCCCGTCCTGCCCCGTGATCTCGTCTGTCACGGTGATTTGGCGTGCCACCTCTTTCCCTTCGCGCAAGGCGGAGACGACGAAGCGCCGCCGCCAGCCATCTGCCGTACGGCTCTTCACTTCGGCAGGAGTTATCTCCAGCGGAATGAAGCCCGGAGCGAGCGTCACTTCAGTGGAAACCTCCACCAGCGTGGGGTCTACGCCTCCATCATTAGGGAAATCATGAACACAACTGGTTAAGGCGGTTGCCAGCAAGGCTATTAATCCGATGTAATGTCTTTGTTTCATATCTTCTGTTTTATTTCAAATTAAAAACGGTAAACTACGGAAAGTCCCACACGGGTGATACCCCAATAGTTCTTGCTACGGGTGTCGATGCGTCCGCCGTTATCTATATTATAAAAGGTATCATAGCGCATATTGGCATAGCCTGCACCGAGTGTAAACTCTCCCGCCCAGTGTTTACTGAAAGGCAGCAGGTAGCCGTAGCTGATGCCTGCACCCAGCAAAGGACGTTCGGTGTCCTGATAACGATCCTTATCCCAAAGCACATTGAACCATCCCACGTGGGCATGTACACCGAAGAAGTGCCCTCCTCCGGGTTGCCGAAGCCAATAGCGGACTTCGGGCTGGACAGTGAAAGTCTTTACAGCGTGCTTACTGCCAATATACCACGGACACCACAGCACGGGTAGTTCTACTGAAACGTGTTTCCCCACTTGCACCTCTGCGGCAATGTTCATTATGGTTCCCGCCCACGCCGCAAGGTTGGTTTTTAGAGCCACGTAGCGACCTCCGGAAACGGAAGCGTCCTCCTCGATTGGTTGAGATGTCTGCCGTGGTGATGTTTGTTCCGAATCTGGTTGTGGCTGTTTCTCCACCACCGATTCCGGTTGAGGTTTTACTTCAACCTTCGATTCTTCCCGTTTGGGTTGTTCTTTCACGGCTTCCGATTGTTCCGGTTGTGTCGGTTTCTCCGCTGCCGGTATGCGGAGCGTGACCACTACCATATCCTTATTATTAAGGTACGTACGCGCGTAGTTGGCAGTCACGAAATCCGCCTCCTTCAAGCCTTTACGGGTGATGAGTTCAGACTTCACGCGGTTGGCACGGACGAAAGCGGTACGGAGGTTTTCCTTTTCCGTAGGCAGGGAGGTGCAATAGCTGTCTACCTGCACGGGTAGCGTGCCCGCGTCTATGGCTGCCCGGTGGGTGTCTACCATCCGGCAGAGGGCGTGGAGTTGTTCGTCGTTGCCCTGCCAGGGAATGTAGAACATATCTTTTTCCGCCACGAAGCGGAATACATACAGGCTGTCGCCGGAGGAAACGGCCGCCCGGGATTCCGCCTTTCCGGCCACCGCCATACACGGTAACAGCAGAAAGAGTAGAGGAATCATTCTTTTCAGTAAATCTTTCGATTGCTTGTAGTTGAATAACTTCATAATGTGCTTATTTATAGGGTTTGACATGGTTTGAACCTGCCGATAGGTATCGACAGGGGAATATGACGTTCCGCTCCACCCGGCATCATACATTGGGCGGAGAGGTATATAATAAGGTATAAAGGATGAGTTGGACTTAAAAGCGGGAAAAAAGAATTTGCAAGTGCTTGTAAATCCGAGGGTTTTGTGTAAATTACGCGCGACGCTGTGTGTGTGTGTGTGTGTGTGTGTGTGTGTGTGTGTGTGTGTGTGTGTGTGTGTTTAAAAGAATTATCGAAGTATCCAAACAGTCAGGCATAAATGTAGCGGAAAAGTTTCCTTTCCCGTTTCTGTTTACCCAGTTGGTCTCTTGGCAAACACCTGATTCTTTAATCATACCTCGTAGTATCATATCATCGAATTACTTTCATGCCCAAAAATACGAAATACCTTGATAGGATGGATGCAAAAAGGTACGAATCTGACTTACCATGTGTCCAAAAGTGAAATTATTTTTCGTATGACAAATCGTAAAAGCGGAAAAACACTACAAAAAGGTACATTTTTCCCTTTTTTCATCCAAAATCGAGGATTTTTCGCAAAAATGCCCTATATTTGGCATTATGGACATTTCAGCTACATACACCACTGCCCTCACGCCCCTTATTCCGTTCTTCTCGGCTCTGACCTGCGGAATACTGGTCGCGTTCTCGCTGCAAGACTGCCTGATACTGGAAGAAAGGAAGCTTAAACGGATTGTTCTTTTCTATCTTTTCCTGTCGGGGCTGGGATGGCTTGTTACTTTTTTTTATGAGTTTACTCCCGTGCTGTTTGTATGGTTGAATATCGCCTGCCTTGTTTCCTATATATTACCTTCCATCTTCTTCTACCGCATTATCCGCTATCTCACTCGGCTGGGGCAGCCGGAGGCGTTTTCTCCACTTCATTATCTTCTGCCGGGGGTACTTGCGACGGTGATGCTCGTGTGGTCGCTATTCGTGCCTTTAGGGGCGCAGCTGGAAATAGTGACGGGCAAGGCGCAGGTATTTCCTGCCGGTTACGAGGCCTACACCTTGTTTTTCACCACAAAACCACTGTTGAGGGTTGTCTTCGGGCTGGTCTATTACCTGCTTGCCCTCCGGGTAATGTTGAAGTACTACCAAAAGGCTGTCAAGAAGAAGACGCGCGTGCGCAAACCTGCCCGCTGGGTGATGTTTCTTGTGGGCATATCGCTGGCTTCGCTCTTTTCGTCCGTGCTGCCCACCTTTATGCCGCGCGGTGAAATCCTTTATTCCGTATGGACATTGGGAGTGGCGGCTTGTATCGCCGCACAGCACGTGCTGCTCTCTTACCACATCATGCGACGGGATTATTTTCCTTATATCCTGCCGAAAAAAACGCACCGACAACCACTACAAGGCGGCAGAATGCCGAAGAGAGAGAAAAAACCTCTACCACGCAAGCAACATGCCGGGAAGTTGGACCGTACCCTTTTCGAGGAGTTTATCCGCATCCGGAAGCCTTACCTGAATCCCAACTACAAGATTACCGATCTGGTTGAAGACCTAGACGTGAACCGCACCTCGCTTTCGGCTTTTGTGAACAAGACTTACGGCATGAACTTCAGTCGCTACCTTAACCGTCTGCGACTCCGAGAACTCGAAGAACTCCGCTTGCAACCCGATAATGAAGGGAAAACCATCGGTTCGCTGCTCGGCAAGGCTGGATTCGACAATTACCGCACCTACCTGCGTGCCGTCAACGCCGAACGGGAAGGAGGCACGGCATGATAAGCATGAAACTCATTGAAGCCTTCGCATTCACTGCCCCCATTGTCTCGGCACTGGTGTGCATGGTGATGATGCTGATGAATGCCTCCAGGCACAAGCACAATGCAGCGGAGAGGAAGCTGCGCTTTTTTCTGGCGCTAACCTATCTTGTCACTTCGCTGGGTTGGCTGGGTCTGGTGTTTTATTCGGTCAGCCCCCGCATATTCTCTTACTATTTCACTGTGTTCCTGCTTACGCTGATGCTCGACCAAGTGCTGATATACCGGTTTGTTTCCATTATAACGAGCACGGGCGAACGCCGCAGCTTCAACCGGCTACACCTGATCGTCCCCCTCTTTTTTACGGCCGTTTCGGTGGTGGGCGATTTTACCGTCCCGGTGGAAGTGCAAACCACCCTGATCTATTCGGGAGAGAGCAGCGGCCCCGGCTTCTGGTTCAGGATGATGTACATCCTCACGACGGTGATTTTTATAGTTTACAACACGCTCTACCCGCTTCTAAACCTGCGCAACATCCGCCGCTACCGGCAGTTTGTCGTGAACTATTCTTCCGATGCCTACCACACTTCTTTGGGTTGGTTGGCCACCGTGCAGATACTCATACTGATTACCGTTCCGCTGCCGTTTGCCGCCTTGCTGACGGGTGTTCCTTCCGTTGTCTTCGGTTATTTTGCCTGGCTGGGAGCCTTGCCTTATTTTGTAAATTACCAGATTCTTTGCTATAACCTGCTGAACGACAATTACCTGGTTATCCCGCCGGAAGATGTGGCAGAAGACGCGGCGGAAGTCACCGGAGAGGATGCTGGCGGCAAAAGCTCGGCCCTCGACCGCAAGTACTTCGAGCGTTACCTGCGCGACTGCAAGCCTTACCTCGATCCCAAACTGCGGATTACCGACATGGCAGAAGAACTCAAAACCAACCGCACTTATCTCTCCGGATTTATCAACAAGGAATATGGCATGAATTTCAGCCGCCTCATCAACCGCCTCCGCTTGCAGGAGCTTGACCGCCTGCGCCTCTCCGTCCGCTACAGCGGCAGAGAGAATATGGAGCTGGTATTGAAGGCCGGATTCAGAAACTACCGCAATTACCTGCGGGTGAAAACAGAAGAAGACAAAATGGCGGTATTGAAGGTGTTTGAATGATACCTTCTTAGTACGTCAAAGAACGCTTTGTTTTTTTAAACCGTATTTCCTTAATCCCGTTTAACTGATAATCTGAAGGGAATATCAACCTTGCTATATATCCATTTTTATTTGAGGTATAACTATATTTCAATATCATACCTGCAGATATATATTCGGCTTTTCCGTCTTTCAAGTATGAACAGATTATGGTGCTACCTCTGCATAATGTCATAAATAGGTTATATACATCAGCAGCATCACGAATCTGCATAACCTGTATATGCCGGTTAACTTTATTCCGAAGGTGACGATTTATTCCTGATGCGTTAAAAAATATCGAATGCAGTTTTTTTTCGATTTCAAGCCGCTGGGAATAGCTTGTTTCAATACCAACCCTCTTCAAAAATCGGAAAATCAGGTCATTAAGTTTGGAGCGCCTCATATTTTATTTTCCGTCAAAATGTGAAGCCTTCTCCACATTCCTTTGAGCATCCATTACTCTGTTCATTGCATCCAATGCTTTTTGTGAGTTGGCTTTATCAATAGTCAATTCCAGATTGCAAATGGGACAAACCAAAGACGATTTCGTCATTAGTTCTTCTAAGGATGTCGGAATATAATTCCCACAAACCGGGCAATTAAAGCCGCCTACTTTATCTCTATTCATGTTTTGCATCGTTTTCTGCTTTACTATTTTCAACTGTTCTATATTCCATATTATTCACTATTTGAAGAAAGCGGGACAAGCCTCCGGGCAAGTCGGACTGTTGTAGCTTTACGTTCACTTTCATATTGGGCATATATGCATTTGCACATTCCTCGTTGGTACGTTCCCCCGAACGGAAAGGTCGCAAAGCTACCCGCAGTTGGGGCGGTATGTGGAATTCGCTCTTTGTCGGATCAGAACTGTCATTTAATATAAAGAATGCTTCCTCCTGCGATTCCGACAAATCCGCAATTCGTATATTAAAGCCGAAGTCTGCTTCCTTGACTTGCAGCAAGGGCAAGGGCACAAGGGAAAGAATCGGTATATCCAGCGAATGCGGGGTGCCGTCTGCGCCCGTATACCGTAAGGTCAGAGTACGAAAGTCGCCCGCCTCATCAGTCTTTTTGTCAAAATATTCAAAAGCAAGCTCGCACATATTGGTGAAGTACCGCCGTGCTGCCGCCGTGTCGGCATCCACCGTTGCCACGAGTGTACTTGAAAGAAGATCACGCAGGGAAACCACTTGCGAGCTAGTTGTTAGGGTATTCATTATTGTTTTTCGTTATAAGGTTCAACATATTTAAGGGAATCCGGCAGACTCAATTTCAAGCGTATAGAGTGAATACATTCAGCAGGAACTTTTTCAAGCCCTTCCGAATCGACTATCACATCGGCTGTAGGCACTATCCGTTTGGTTGAGAAATTGTATCCTGATACCTGCTCTTCCACAAAAGGCCGAAGGATTCCGGCGGCGTTATTTTCCACATCCTCCCGTGATTTCCTGCTTTTTTTCCCATTAAACAGGCTTTCGATGTCCGGCAAGCATAGAAAATCACTGCGGATTACGCTGCATAAAAGGGTAACGAGCGGTTCTGCAAGAAGAGAGCCTTGTCCGTCGAGAATGACGCTTATACTGGAAATCAACCGGCTATAAATCCTGCGGCTCACATAAGTGAGTAGTTTACGGTATTCCTTGCTTTCTTCGGACAACAATACCCAGATATGCTGCGCCTCGCTGTCGGTGGCAACATCTACAGCTTTTACCGACGAGATGATGCCGGCAATAAATACTTTAGCGGTCTGATAAGAGAAGTCTTTCAGAAAGGAATAAAGTTTTTGGTAGTCTGTCTCCATCTGTTCACGTTGGGATTCCGCATTTTCAATACCGTAATTCAGGTTTAATTCAATGTCCCCGATAGTAGCGCATGGCAGGGTAAAGCCATTGGCTTTACCCCCCTCACTATACTCGTCCCGCAAGCTTCTGGCATAAAGGTTCGCTTCATGCTGGGCTTGAATGACGTCATTCAAAAGCGTACTGATGATTTTGCTAAATTCAGCCATGCAGGGTCAGTTTATGTGGTAGCAGGATTATTCTTTATTTTCACTTCCACAGTCTCACTGCGGTCTCCGGCTGTCACAGTATAAGTTCCTTCATCTTTCAGTCTAAAGATACGGCTGTTACTCTTTTCGTTCAGTTCTTTATCTTCAGCTATTTTACTAATTTCTACAGATGCACCGCCCTGTTTCGTCACCACTATTTTATCAGGTTCGTAACGTCCGTCCGGATTCTTATAAGTGACAATTAATTGCCCACCTACTTTATCGTCGGCTGTTAATTCAAAAAAATTGCTGTTTACACCCAATTCACCCTTGGGGTTACAAACATTAAGTGAGCTATTCAATATTTCGAGAACTTTGGCAAGTCCGGCAGGCATATTTTCCTGTCCAGCACGGATGCCTACATCCATCGTATATTCCACACTATATTTTGAATCTTGTGTGGCACGTGAATCTTTTTTGGAAGAATAGCCGCCTTTCAGGTCCATTTTGACACCCCACATTCCCCAACCAAATAGTGCACCGGCCGTAACATCCGAATTAAATTGTTCATTGCTTACTCTTTCTTCAGCGGTGCTGGATGCTGCTGAAAGGTTAGCCTTGAAAGCAATATCGATGTTCTGGATGGCGATGTACGGGATTGGTATAATAGAAAGCAACGGAATATTCAAACGGATAGTGTCGCCGTTCTGAATAAAGGTGAATGCCACATTGACGGCTTCTTTCGTCTCGTCCTTGCCCTCAACTTTCTTCATACCTACTTCTTGGATAAATTGCCACGTTGTTTTTGCGGCCATAGCCTGTGCCTTAATACAGGCGTCAAGTGGGGCGCCGATAATCGTTGAAAACGGTATCGCTTGCAATGCGCTGGTTGCCACTTGTGAAGGTGTTGCATCAATTTTCATAATAATTCTTTTTTACTTGTTTATACTTATGTTGTTAGCTAACTACATTGCCAAAATTCGGGAAAGCGGCGGACATAGGAAAATTTTCTTGCCCGATAACAGTTTTATCCACCGGACGGCATCATTTGTCCTTTTTTTCTTTTACACGCTTACGGGAACCGATACAAGTAAAGTCTTTGCTTATCATATCCCTGTACTCTCTGCCGATAACGATTTCCTTGCCGCCGCTTAGCACCAGCATATTGCCTATGTAAGTGTCCACGTACTCCAAATGGACGATGAACGAACGGTGTACTCTCTTGAAATGCTCCGGGTTTAAATATTCATAAACTTCGTTCATGGGCATGGACACATTTAAGCAGACGCCGCCTTCCAAATGAATGTCGCAATAATTGCGGGCAGCTTCCAGATAGACAATCTCCCTTACCGCCACTTTTTTATACCCCGCTCCTTTCCGTATGAATACATAGTCTTCATATTTCCTGACGGTTGGCAAGTGGAAAATATCGCTGTCCGCAACTTTCACCGCAGATAAGTGGCAGTTGATAAAATTTAAAAATTGTTTTTTATCAATATCAAGCCGGATAACGGTTATTTCTTCAGCATTTTCTTCGATAACAATTAATTTTGTTTGTATTTCATTCTTTACTATTTGTTGCATGGGTAAAACGTGTAGCATCTCACAGACGCTCAAATAAACTAAAAATTAATCGTTTACAGGGAATATGACTTCCCAACAACGGAATTATCCACCCAATGACATAAAAAAATAACGGTTACCCCTTGGTAACCGTTATTTTCCTAAAGTTTTATCCCTTTTAAAATGGGATAGTTAGCTGACATAGACTCATTATTCATGTTTAATGTATTTTTTTTCTGTTCATGTTCCGTTATATTAAGTGTTTCTTCCGGTTGTACATCTTGTGCGGGTGGCGAGAGTTCCAGTTGTATCTTGCGGTCCATTGCCGCCGCCTCTGATTTCAGTTGTTTCAGCTCGTCTTCCTTCTTCCACACTTTTCCCGCCATCTCCTGCAACACCGGCAGTTCCTTTTCCAGCACGAAGTTCTTCTCTTGGTATTGCTCGATCATGCCCGGTATCTTTTCCATAGCCCGGAAGAAGTTCATGGCGGCGGCTTTCGTGTCCGCCATGGCGATAGCCCCGTTATTAAAGGTATATTTGTAGTTCCCTTCAATAGCGAACTTGTTCTGCACCAGCGCAAGCCCGTTCTCCACCACGTTCTCGCTCTTCACCATGATAGGGAATCCGTACAGTTCGCCGATAGGGGTGTACTCTTTCGCCGTGGTGGTATTCTTGGCTATCTCCTGCAATCGCGCCCCGATGCTCTTCTGGTCTGTCGCATCGAAACCGTGCAGGCGTACCGGATTCAGGCGGTTGCCGTCACTGTCGGTTTGCATACGGCTGCTGAATGTTTCGTAGTCCTGCTTCATCAGTTCGATATGTGTCCGGTTCTGCTCAACCTCAGCCAGTTTGTTACTCAGCATATTTTCCGCTTCACTCTTCGCTTTGCCGAAGGTCTTGCGTTCGCTTTCCAGCGCTGCGATTTTCTTCTCCAGCTTCGCCTTGTCGAGCAGGTCGGTATTTCCCGACAGCAGAGCCATATATTCCGAGTAGTTCATACCCGACTTCTCGTCGATGGCTCCCTCGTCAATGGTACGTGCCCCCAGAGTGCCGTTCTTGAGTTGTGAGATAAAGGTCTGCTTGCAGTGAAGCAAGTTGAACTTATAGCTGTCCAGCGTCTTCTTCGTGGCATAGATGATCACGTCCACCTTGTTACCGGCAAAGTGCTTGGCTATCTCGTTTCCTTTGCGCACGGCACGCCCGTTCCGCTGTTGCAGGTCCGACGGTCGCCACGGTGTCTCCAGATGATGCACCGCCACCGCACGTTTCTGTGCGTTTACGCCCGTTCCGAGCATACTCGTCGAGCCGAACAAGACGCGCACCTTCCCCTCATTCATGGCGTCAATCACCGCTTTCCTTGCTTTCTCCGTCTTACACTCCTGAATAAAGCGTATTTCTTCCGCCGGTATGCCGTAGTCTTCCACCAGCTTCCGTTTTATTTCGCTGTACACGTTCCATTCGCCGGGCTTGAACGTCCCAAGATCCGAGAACACAAATTGCGTGCCTTTCTGCTCGTCAAACTTCCGGTAGTATTCCGCTATCTTCTTTGCGCAGTGGCTCGCCTTGTTGTTCGGGTGGTCCTCGTATTTCTCCGGGTCGATCATGCGCATATCCAGCGCCATTTTTCGTGCGTGGTCCGTGGCTATCAGCATTTTCGCTTTCTCTTCCGTTTCGGACAGCTTGCCGCGTCCCAGTATCGTGGCGTCGCCCGACTTGGCAAAATCCATCAGTTTCTCTATGAACTTCTCCTGCTCCGGTGTCGGGTCAATATCGTACAGTATCTCGTTCATCTCCGGACGGTCCACGCCCACGTCCTTAGCCGTGCGGTAGTCCGTTATCTCGTTATAGAATGCCGCAAGTTCCGGCACTTTGATAAAGTAACGGAAGCGCTCTTTCTGTATCACGTTGTTCGTTACCGAGAACTCGAAGTCCGTCGATTTTTTGGCATAGATTGCCGCCCATGCGTCCAAACAGCGGATATTCTGCCGTTCCAGCTCCTTCGGGCGCAGGTACTTGAAAAGCAGGTACAGTTCCGTCAGGCTGTTGCTGATGGTGGTTCCCGAAAGGAAGGTCGCCCCCAGGTCCCTTCCCGTACGTTCCTGTATGGTACGCACGGCATACAGCATATTCAGTGCCTTTTGGCTCCCTTCCGAGTTTCCAAGCCCTGCCACCCGGTTGTGGCGGGTGTTGAACATCAAATTTTTGTACTGGTGCGATTCGTCAAGAAGTATGTGGTCGATGCCCATTTGTCCGAAGTCCGCCACGTCGTCCGTTCTTGACTTTATCGCATGGCTTACCTCTTCCAGCTTTGCTTCGAGGTTGAATTTCCTCACTTCCAGTCCCCGCAGCATAGCGCGCGACACGTCTTTTCCCTGCTGCCTGAGCACATTTAGGTTTTCTTCCACCGAATCCAGTTCCGCCTGCAAGATCCGTTCCTGCACCTCCGGCGACTGCGGAATCTTCCCGAACTGGTCATGCGACATGATGATGCAGTCATAATCATTATTTTTAATGTTATTGAAGAATCTCTTCCGGTTCTGGGTAGAGAAATCCTTTTCCGAAGCATACAGGATACGGGCGTTCGGGTAGGCGGTGCGATAACATTCGGCTATCTCCGCCACGTTCGCTTTCAGTCCCGTAATGATAGGTTTGTGTGCCAGTCCCAACCGTTTCATCTCTTGTGCTATGATACACATTATCAATGTTTTTCCCGTTCCTACTTCATGGTCGCATATAGCGCCTCCGTTCAGTAGCGACATCCAGATGCAGTCCTTTTGGCTTTGGTACACCTCCTTGATGCCGTACTTCCTGTCAAGCCCTTTCAGGTCAAGTCCGGGGAAAGTCTGGTGCGAGCCGTCGTATCTCGGTCGGACATAGCAGTTGAACTTCCGGTTGTACAAGTCGGCAAGCCGCTGTTTGAACTCCGGCGACTGCGCTTCCAGCCAGTCGGTGAATCCGTTCCGTATCTCGTCGATTTTGGCATTGGCAAGCTGTATGCCTTCGCTATCCCGCACCTTGATATCGTTGCCGTGTTCGTCTTTGCCACCGCTCTTCATCATATCCGGCACAGTGTTGTGCAGCGCATGGCGCAGCAGGTTCATTCCGTTGTACAGCTTGTAATGCCCGTCAACGGCATACTGCTTTTCTATCTTCGCGTTGATGGCTCCGCATTCCGCCGTGAACTCGTCCACGCTGTCCGCGTAGCTTATCTTCACCTGCGTGTCATACAGGTGCGACATATACGCCGAGTAAATCCCCGTGGGAATCCACCGTTCACCGAAGTTAAAATCAAGCTCTCCGAAGCTGATAGGGCGTGGCGTGGCGTCACGCAGGGCGGCAAGCGATTCTTCGGTCGCCTGCGGCATCGGTATCGGGCTGCCTTGCTCTTCCAGCTCCTTTATCCGGTTCTCTATATCCTCTATCTTTTTCACCACGTTGCCGGCGACAAAGCGGTCCTTTATCTCATAGTTGTCGCACAGCGGGTTATAATAGATACGTCCTTTCAGGGTATCCGCCAGTTCCTCCCTGCTCTTGCCCGTGAGCGAGTGCATATAGTCGAGGTTCACTTCCCCGTACCGGTTCAGTGACAACGACAGTGCTTCCGTAGGCTGGTCCACGTGCTGTGTTTCCTGCGTGGCGAATGAAACGGGGTGGTCGAAGATATCCGCCTTTATCAGTTGCCCGTCCTCTTGCCGTTCCAGCGACAGCGTGTCGCGTCCCGAAGCGTCCATCAGTATCAGCTTCACGTTCTGCTTGGCGTTCAGGTTGCCGTACCGCATGAAGAACTCATCGTAATGGGTGTTCAGGTGGTTGCGCCAGTCCTTATCCTCCGTTTGTTTTTCCGCTTCGTTTGCGTAAAGCCGCTGGTAAGCGTCACGCATACGGATGTACAGTTGCGCTTTCTCTTTCTGTTCCGGCGTCAGTTCCAACGGTTGGAAAGTCGCCCCGTATCGGGTCACATTCCGTAGCACGCCCACTTGATAGCGTATCCCTGTGGTATATTCCCACACAAGCGATCCCTCTTTGTGGAACGTTTCCACCGGATGCGAGTAGGGACGCGGTTGCATCTCTTCCTCATGCTTACGCTGCCGCTGCTCCGGTGTCAACCGCCTTTCGTCTTCCCGCATCTCGCGTTCCACCGCTTCCGCCCGGCGTTTCAGGTCTTCCGCCGCAGCGTTTTCAATGGGGTATGCTGGTCTTTCGTACTCCTTATGCTCCTCTTGCTTTACCTGCCCTGCGACGGTAATCTTTCCGGCAGCCTTATCTTCCCGGTGCATCTCGGCTTCCCGGTGCAACTGCATCCTCCGTTCGGGTGTCAGGCTCATCATCATTTCATAAAATCCGTTGATAGGCGGATTATTTTCCCAGTCAATGGCGGCATATACTTCTTCGGGGGTCGGTTGCCGGTATTGCTTCGGCAGTCTGTTGCATCGGGCTGTGCAGCTTTTCCGCCTTTTCTGTTGCTTCCGCTTTGTTGGCTTCATCCGTCCCCATTTTTCGGGAAATTGGCTGAACGGATGCGTTTGGGCTATCACTTGACAGTGAAGCTCCGCCGGTTTGTTCCGCAGAATGCTCTGCCGTTCGCCCTGCTTGCTGACTGGCAGGAGCATCAAATAGGCTTCTGACAGCGGGTGCAGGTTTGTTCTTGCTCCCCGTGTTCTTCTTTTTCTTTATCCCCTTTTGTGCTTCCTGCCGTTCATTTGTGGTGAAACCGAACAGGTCGTACAGTGTCAGCAGGGGAGCTTCCGTTTGCGTGTCCGCACTGGTTTTTCTTTCTGCTGTTTCCACTTCCTTGGGTGCAATGCTGATGCTCTCAGCTGTAGCAGTTTCTTTCTCACTTTCTTCCACACTTTCCGGCACGGCACTCTGTACGGATGTTTGCAGTGGCGAACTGGTAACCCCGTATTCCTTCTCTACCTTATTCCCATTGGTATAAAGCGCAATGTCGAGTCTTTTACCCAAATCCTCTTTGAGAATCTTTCGCAAATCCTCTGCGATACCGGTGGCGCCGCCACTGTGCAGATATACCATAGCCGGCTTCCCGTAAGGATCGGTATCCCTTTTCTCTGCCGTTCGTATAATCCGTTCCGGATGGTCAATAAAGTATCGGCTTCCTGAAAAGCCGTTCCGGTCTTTCCCGATCCGGGTGAAGTCCAGATCCTCCTGCGACAATCCCTTTTTCTGCAAGTTCTTTTGCAGGATAATCAGGTCGCAGCCCACTTCCGTATTCGCATGGTCGGTAAACAGGTTGTTCGGCAGGCGTACCGCCGAAACAAGGTCCGCTTGGTTCATCATCATATAGCGCGTGCCCCCGTTACTCTCCGTATTCAACACACCCTGCGAGGTTATGAATGCCACGATACCGCCGTCCCTTACCGCATCCAGCCCTTTCAGGAAGAAATACGTGTGTATTTTCTGCGAGGCGATGCGTCGCATGACCGACCCTTTGGTATATTCCGGGTCGAACACGGCAAAATCCCCGAAAGGAATGTTCGACACCGCCACGTCGAAATAATTGTTGAATGGCTTTTCTATCTTCTCGAATCCCTCCACACGTACCATCTTGTCGGGATAGAGGTGTTTCAGTATCTTCCCCGTCATCAGGTCCTTCTCAAACGCCATGACCTCCGCTTTCGGGTTCACTTCCAGCATCGAATCGACGAACGCCCCGGCGCCCGCCGACGGCTCAAGCACGCGGGCAGGGCGTATGTGGTGCTCGTTCAGCACGTCCGCCAGCGTTTCGGTAATTTCGCTCGGTGTGAAGAAAGCGGTCAGCACGGACGCTTTGATGCTGTCCATGTAACGCTTGTATTCCACACCGTTCCGGCTGTTCTCCCGGATAAGTTTGTGCAGGTCCACCGTAATGGGAAACAGTTCGAGGTCCGATTTTGCCCAGTGGACGGCATCCGTCAGTTCCTTGGCAGGATTCAGTACACATTTCAAGCCGCCGAAGCCGCAATAGCGTTCCAGCAGCAGGCGCTCGCGTGCCGTGGGTGTGCGTTGTTCCTTGTCAAGGATAAATGCCGTCCGTATCGCCTCGATGTTGTCCCGCAGCTTCGTTTTGCGGTTAAACGCCATACTCTTTCAGGTAAAGGGCAACCGCACCCGTCAGCTCCGTGAAGAGCAGGTCGTATTCGGGCGATTGGGCAAATTCGTCCGTCAGGTTGTAGATAGCAAAGACGTTTTCAAGCAGCGGCAGCAGCTTTAGGACAAATGCGGGAATCTCCTCTTCGGGTATCTCTCCCTCAAACTCGCTTTCGAGCACGTCACGCAGTGTATCGTATTTCGAGAAATGCAGCCCTTCCAGAAGACTCGCCATCGCCAGTTCCTGCGCCCCGGCGGCGGGATAGCCCTCCCAGAATCGTTCTTCATACACTTCGGCGGCACGCTCCGCGCGTGCTTCGATTAGAGCCGTGTCGTCCGCCTTGTCCGGATGGTTCTCTTTGAGGTAGTTCAGCAGGTAAAGCCCGTAGTAGTCCAGCTCCACGGGCTTGTTCTTGGATTGTATCATTTGAAAAATGGATTTAGTGGTTATTGAATGGATGGAAAAGAAAAGGATATAAAAAAGCACTCCGGGTATCCCTCCCGAAGTGCCACCACTAAATCCACAGTTAAAATCAGTACCCGCTATTGGATAGCACGAACGGTTTATGCCTGCGAACTCAGTGGCGAATATACGCATTATTTCTTTTTCTTCGGATATTTTTTATCTCTTTTCACTTCCGGGAAAACGAACGTCGTGTTGAAGTCCGCGTCAAAGACAATGGTCGCATCAAAGCTCTTCCCTTGCTTGCTCTTGAAGCCTTTCAGCAACTTCGTCCGCCCCGCGGTGAGTAGGTCGGTCAGTTCCCCGTCCGAAAGGCTCTTGCCGGCTATCGTGCGGAATACCGGCAGACCGCACGCCGGATTGTCGCAGCGCACCACTTTTCCGTAGAACTGCATCTTTCCTCCTTTGCATTTCGGGCAGGTACAGTCCGAACTGTTGTGCGAGAACAGCTTGTCGCACGAAAGCAGTTCGGAGGTAATCTGTCGGGTATAGGTTTCTATATCCTTGCGAAATGCGTCCGCGTCCGTTTCCCCTTTCTCTATGCAGACGAGCGCCCGTTCCCATTCACCCGTCATTTGTACGTTGGCGATGCGCATATTCTTCACCACGGAGTAGAGGGCAAGTCCCTTTTCCGTGGGCACGAGCGATTTCTTCTGTCGCACCATGTATTCCCTTGCAAACAGCGTTTCGATGATCGCCGCACGTGTGGCGGGTGTCCCGATGCCGCACTCTTTCAGCGATTGCCGCAGCTCCTCGTCTTCTATTTCCCGACCTGCCGTTTCCATGGATGCGAGCAGTGTCGCTTCCGTATGAAGCGGTTTCGGCTTGGTTTTTCCTTCGGTAAGTGAGTATGCCTGCAAGGGTAGCGTATCGCCTTCCTGCCATTCAGGCAGGCATATTTCCTCCTTTTCCTCACCGTACACACCGCGCCATCCGGCTTGCTTCATCACTGCACCTTTCACCGTGCAGGCGACCCCGCTGCATTCTGCGGTAACTGTCGTCACATCCTTGATGCACTTTCCGGAGAATGCTTCCAGCATCCTGCCGGCTATCATGTTATACACGGTCATGTCCTCATTCGACAGATTCTTCGGTTTCACCTCCGTGATAAGCAGGGCATGGTGGTCGGTTATCTTCGCATCGTCCACGCTGTGGCGTGTCGGCTCGCTCATGCGGGCGATATATCCCCTCCACAGCGGATTGTTTTTCAACGTGGAAAGCAGAGCCGGAATCTCCGCAAACACATCTTCCGGTATGTAGCGGCTTCCCGTTCTGGGGTAGGTGATGAGCTTCGCCTCATAGAGCTTTTGGGCGATGGACAGCGTTTTATCCGCCGAGAAGCCATGCTTGGTGTTCATCTCCTTTTGAAGTGAAGTCAGGTCATACAATAGTGGGGTGTCCTGCACCGTCTCCTTACGTTCCACCTTCGTCACCGTTGCTTCACCCGCAACTTTCAGTGTCTCATAAGCCGTTTGCGCCGGACCTTTCTCTTTCCACTTCTCTATGGAGGTGAATTTCACGACATCATCGGCATCGTTGCCGTTCATGCCTTTCACTGCAAAATGTACCTGCCAGAACGCTTCGGGCGCAAACCGCTTGTTCTCCCAATACCTTTCGCACACCATTGCCAGTGTCGGTGTCTGCACCCGTCCCACGGAATACGTGCCGCGTCCGGCGGCAATGGTCATCGCCTGCGTTCCGTTGCAACCCACCAACCAGTCGCATTCACTGCGGGCTTTGGCGGCATAGTACAGGTTGTCGTACTTGTTGCCGCATTCAAGGCGTTCCAGCCCCTCACGGATAGCCTTGTCCGTCAGCGAGCTGATCCATAGGCGGTCGAACGGTGTTGCACAGCCGATATATTCATACAGATAACGGAAGATAAGCTCCCCTTCGCGACCCGCATCCGTGGCTACGATAATCCGTTCGCTGTCACGGAACAGCCGCCCGATCACCTTTATCTGTGCCACCACGTCGTTGTCCGGCTTGTAGCCTTTCTCTGTTCGTACCTGACGGGGTACGAGCGTGAATACCGGAGGAATGATAGGCAGGTTCTCGCGGTGGAATCCCTTAATGCCGTACCCGTCCGGTAATGCAGGCTGCACCAGATGACCGAATGCCCATGTCGCGGCATACCCGTTTCCCGTCAGATACCCTTCTTCTCTTTTCGTTGCGCCCACAATGCGGGCAATTTCCCTTGCTACGCTGGGTTTCTCAGCAAGGATGCAAAATTTATGATTCATACTGATTGATTTTTGTGATCTGTCCGGGTGTAGTTCCCGACAGACCGGATAAATGGATTTAGTGGTATGCGCCTTAAATCTCTTCATTCCCGTAAGCGGCGCACAATCTTACGGTCATGATTTAAATACGATCCCCGTCGGGGTATATGCTATCGTTTGTTCTCTTCATCTGTTGCATCCGGACCGGACTTCTGCATAAGGTAGCCGCCCATGAGGATCGCACACGAGACAAGCAGGATAATAAAGGCAACCATAACAGTATCTTGATTATATCCTCAATCCTTTCGATTTCTTCGGTGCATCCGCCTGCTCATCCTGCCGCTGGCGTGACCGTCCTTGCCCTTGCCGCTCACCAGATTGCTGTCCCTGCTGTTGCCGTTCCTGCTGTCTTTCATTCGCCGGAGCGACTTGTCCTTGTTTGAGCGGTTCGCCCGTATGCTTGGTCGCCTCATTGCTCTTTCCCTCGTTGTTGACCGCCATTTGCGTGCGGCTTTCGTTCGAGGGAGTGATATCGCGGGCTTGCGACAAGTTTGGATATTCCGGTACGGCTGCCGGTTTTTTCTCATTCCAGTCGAATGTGATATACAGTGTACAAGGATTGCCCTCCCGGTCGGTCGAGTTGGTTAGCACCACGGTCTTTCCGGCTGCATAGTCCGCTTTCTGCTGTTCGTTGAACGGTTGCCCTTTCCATTTTCCAATCGGGCGGATGTTTCCCTCTTTCGTCAGCCAGGTGGATTGTTTTGGCTTCTGTTCCTGTCCCTCTTGTGCCGTTTTGTTTTCACCGGGAGATTGCTCCGCCTTGTTCTCCTTATTCACCTTATTCTCCTTGTTTCCACCTTGCGTCTGCGTGGTATTCCCGTCACCGTCAGGAGTTTTTTTTCGTTCTCCGGCATTTTGACTTTCTCTTTTCCCGCTCGTCTGCTGTTCCTTTTTCCCTTGCCACTGCGATTTTTTCTGACCGAGCGATTTATTTTTCGGCACGAACTCCACACCCTTGTATTGTACATTCACTTGCAGGGTGGCAGTAAATTTCTGTTTATTATTCAACTCAATCTCCTTTTTCAGTGGCAATCCAGCGGCAAGCAGGTCTTGTTCCGCTTTGGCAAACTCCGTCTTTCCGATTTTCTGCGGAATTTTGATATCGCTCACCGGAATATCAGTTATTTCATTGGTCTGTCGGTCAATGCTGATATATGACGGGATAATTTCGCCCGTTTCCTTATCCACGATTTCCACCACGCGCCCCAGATTGCCGTTTTCTTGCAGGTTCTTGCGGTCCGCGTCTGTAAACTCGATATTTTTGTAGGGCATATCCAGCTTCGGCTCTTTCTGAATGAAATGCGGCTCAAAATTCTTACTGCCGTCCGGCATCGTTTTTACTTCCAGCCTTGCTTCTATCTCATAACGTTGACCGGCGATTTCCGGGTGGATAGTGATAAGGTCCGACAACCCGTTTTTATTCAGGTTATTCAGTTCCTTGCTGTCAGTCAGTTCTTGTAGTGAGATACCCCACTGCTGTTCAAGTGCCGCCCAGTTAAAACCGTTCTCGTCAAGCTGTGGGGCAGGGGCATTCTCCGCCTGCGTTTGCCCTGCTACGTCGGCTTGCTGTTCTTGCGTTGCGTCCAGCTCTTCATTCGTAACCTCACTCGTAACCTCTTCACCATCGGCAACCGTTTCTTCAGCGAGCGTTTCACTTTCGCCTTGCATCTGCTGCTCCTCGTCCTCTTCCTGCGCTTCTCCTTGTTCTTGGGCTTGCTCTTCGGCTTCACCCTCTGTCGTTTCCGCTTGTTGCTCTTCACTGTCTTGTCCTTCACCTTGCGACTGTTCTCCCTGCTCATCTTGCGACTGTTCCCCTTGTCCCGTAGCTTGTTCCTGCGCAATCTGCTGTTCATAAGCCGATGTGTCCACCTTATGGGGAGCCAGCAAATCCTTGTAGGTATCCGGATCTTTCAGAAAATCCTTTAGCACCTCCATTACCTTTTCCATTCCGTCCACTGCCACGCGATAGAACCCGAAACGGTTCGGTTCTTTGCATTGCCGGTAGAAGTTGGTTAGAAACGTCGTCAGTGCATCGCCGTTCCGGTCAAACCGCAGGAAGTCCTGCGCGTGTTTCTGGTTGGCGGGAGTACGTTTGGGTGTACCGTCCTTGTTCAGTCCGGCAACCACGCTGATCTCGCCGGTCTTCTCATCCCTGACGAGAAGCACCTCTTCTTCTTTTTTCTTTTTTTCTGCCATAATTAAATTTGATTTTAAATTGATATTAATCAGGAAGTCGGTCCGCCCGCTACCGTATTTAGTCCGGTTTTTATGGAGTGTTCCGGCTTCCTTTCCTCTATGGTGTATTCTTAAATCATATCCCGTTGTCTAAGGCAATTTCGCGATGCGTGCCTTATACTGTTCCACGTCCGCTTTCTTGAACTCCTTGCTGTGTCCGGCGATGAATGCCAGCACGTCCGACTCCTTGTAGTAAGTCTTGTGGCGTAGCATCACGTAGGGCAATACCCCGATGCTGCGGTATCGTTGGAGCGAACGCTTGCTTACTTGCAGCAGCAGGCATAAATCCTGATTATCCAGCAGATGTTCTCCGTCCAGCAGTTTCACCTCCTCTTCCGTTTTCTTCGGTTTCCCCGTAAGTGTGGCAATCAGTTCCTCTTGTCTGTCCAGCCGTTCCATGATGCGCCGCATCCATCCCTCGAACGTTTTCATATCCAGCATATCCATAGGCTATTTTTTATGGGGTGTGACCTCCGGAACCTTGCTACCGGCGCGCAGCATATAATTCCGCTTCATCTCTTCCAGCGTTTGCGGGTTACAGTTCACCACGCTCTCCTTCACCATCCGTTCCACTTCCGAGAACGGGTAGCGGCACGCCCCTCGAAAGATGGCATATCCGATACGTCCGCTTTCACGCAGCCGTTGCAGTGTGCGGCGGCTGACCCCCAGCAATCCCATGACCTCCTTGTTATCCAGCCATACGTCTGTCGTATCTTTCTTTTTCGCCCGTTCGTTTTCACGCACGTAACCTGCTATCTTGTCTATCTTCTCAATCAGTTCCCGGTAAGCGGAACTTTCCATTGTGATAATCTCCATAACCTTTTGTTTTTCTGATTATGCTGCGAAATTCGTCCATTCACACGACCTCCATTCACAAGACACGCGTGTCCCACGTAAGATTTTTATGGATAGTGTATTGATATTGCTTGTTTTCGCATCCGTAACTCAATCCTTATATTATTGCTATCCCCTGCACCCCAGCATCGTATCACAGCCTCCTGCATTATGATATTATCGCCTGCCATATCATGACATTACTACCTCCTGTATCATATTGCCACCCGTTGCACTTGCAAACCCGTACCATCGTCCGGTACAAAAAAATGATGCCCCCGAACCGCTGTCCGCAGGGCATCATCAGAAACAAACACATATGGAAAGGAACTTCATCCTGTTTCCCAACTGTACGAAGCCAAGTTGATATGAAAAAAAAGTAATCTACTACGTATCACCTGCCTCCCGGCAGTACCATACGTCCAATCAACATAAAGCAATCATTAACCCAAGTATCACCTATCTGTCTTCATTGTAGCTTTTCTATTTCTATTCCAACTCTTCATCAGGCGGTTTCCTTCTCCTGATTACACTGCAAAGTAAGCCCCTTCTTCTCACCCCGTTTCACAAGACACACGTGTCCCACGTAACTTTTCCCTCAACTGGCACTATCGGCTTCACTCCACTGCGCCACAAGCTGCCACAATCCGTCCGGCAGACTGGGCCGACTGTATGATCCCTTATTTTTGCACCATTCCTGCCGCAATCCGCTCATTTGAATACAACAATAGCAGACCACGGCATCAAATGATTGACATCAATAGTAAATACCAATAGTCATAATAATATGGAAATAATCATTATCGAAAAGAAAACCTTTGAAGCGTTGCTATCAGGCATCGCAACGCTGACCGAGAAAGTAAATGTCCTCACACGCAAGTGTGACGACCGTCATTTGTCAAAGTGGCTCGACGGCGAAGATGTATGCCGTATGCTCCGCATCAGTCCGCGCACCCTGCAAACCTTGCGTGACAACCGCATTATCGGGCATTCGCGTTTCAACCGCAAGTTCTTTTACAAGCCCGAAGAGGTAGCCCGGCTCTTGCCCGTCATCGACAACTATCGTACCGAGCGTGACCGCACCTGATTACGTTCATTATTCATACATCATTATTGTATTCACCATTAAATCTACCGAAATATGACTGAGAACAAAGTCCTTACCGCAGACGACGAACAGATATCCGCCGTCCTGCACGCTTTACAAAGAGCCGCAAAGTCGGCAAGCCGCCTTACCGAAAGCTACCGTCCGCCTATGAACGGCGAACGTTACCTCACCGACAAGGAAGTCTCCCAAATGCTGAAAGTCAGCCGTCGTACCTTGCAGGAATACCGCACCGCACGCACGCTGCCCTTCATCATTTTTGGTGGCAAGGTCCTTTACCGCGAGTACGACCTCCAACAGCTATTGGAGGAAAACTATCGTAAAGCCATTAGGTAGTTCTAAGGAACACCGCCTTTGATAATAAATTGTGCCTCGCATCGGTTTCAAGGAAGCCGATACAAGGTAGGCTATTCCCTCCATGATATACTGCCTTAACATATAGCCCCGAATCTTCTAAACCGTTCCGGTAGGATGCTTGTGCCTTAACTGCTATAATGACTAACGGGCAGCCTTGCTTTCTTGCAAGACTGCCCGTTAGTCATTCATTTAATCCCTGAGATATCAGCAGACAAATCCTTTCCCGTACTGAATAATTATTGCCGGACTTCCTTTCTGCTGGCTGGTAACTTTCTTCACCAGCCATTTTCTGAAAAAGTGTGTAGCACAGTTATCCAATTCATACGCGAGTGCGATAATCACGTCCATGTCGTACACCTCTCTCTTCCTGACTATTCCGTCACTAAATCCCTCCACCGGAATCGTTTTATAAATCTCGTATTCATTAAGAACGCCCTTCTTTATCAATTTCTGAACCGTACGGTCTATCTGTACAGCACGCACTTCAAACAGACTTCCGAGTTCCGTTGAAGTCATCAACACATTGCTTCCCGTTGCTATCAGTCCTCCTTTTTCATATTTTATTATGTCCCGTTCCATACTTGATGCATCTTTATTAGGTTATACATATCATTTTACTCAATTCTTTGTTTATGCTTGCAGCCTTGCCGTATCACATACGGTCTCTATTATGGAAAATTCCTTGATGTCGGACAAGCGGTCGGACAACTTCTCCATGTCGTTGTTCAGTTTCTCTTTCGTGATTTTCGCATAGACTTGTGTCGTCTTGATACTCTTGTGTCCCAAAATCGAACTCACCGTTTCGATAGGAACGCCGTTGGTCATACATACTTCCGTTGCCATAGTATGGCGGCTCACGTGCCATGTCAGATGTTTGGTAATTCCGCATCGCTTCGCTATCGGGTGCTGTATGTTATACAGGCATACCTGATAACTCGGAACGGGGAACACCTTTCCATCCGTTGCAAGATCACGGTACTTGTTTATCAGTCTGTGCGGAATATCCAGCAACCGGATATTAGAAACCACGTTTGTCTTTTGACGTGGAATATTTATCCACAGATGATCGTCGAAATATGTCCGCAAGTTCTCTTCCGAAAGATTGTACAAATCCGCAAAAGCAAGACCCGTAAATGTACAAAATAAAAATAAATCCCTGATTAATTCCTGCTTGGCATTTTTCATAGGAGTATCCAAAAGGCGTGCAATTTCATCCTTATTTAGAAAGGTACGTGTCGTTTCTTCCTTTTCAATCTCATATTTCCGGAAGGGATCACGGTTGAGCCATTCATTATCAATAGCCACGTTTACCATTGTGCGCAGGGGAGCGGTATAAATCCAAACCGTATTATTGCAGCAATGCTTATCCGTGCGCAGATACATATCAAAGTCCTTGATAAAAGCCAATGTCAGCTCTTTCAGTGCAATATCTTTCAGATTATACCGCTGGTATAAAAATTCTTTCAGGTGCTTATATACTGTTAGGTACTTCTCATACGTCTTGACAGACTTCATGTTTTCATCGCACAGCTTTTTATAGTCCTTTAAATACTGCTCATACACTGTCATCAGTGTACGAAAACGATGTTCCAGTCCGAGAAATGCGTTTTTAACTTTCTCCGCTGTGACAAAATTGTCACGGTCCATAATCTCTTGGTAATGCTGGGTAATTTTCACCCGCATTTTGTCGAGCATATGGTTTGTTTCCAGCGCCACTGTGCTTCGTCCCGTTGCCCGTCCTGCTTTCGTGTCCCACAAATCAGGATGAATAGTCAGTTTGCAACTGAACTGCGTCTGTGTTCCGTCCACTGTGATACGTCCCATGATGGGCACTGTACCGTCTTTTTTCACTGCTAATCTTTTCAGATAAAAAATTGTCGAAAATGTACTCTTCATAACTCTACTTTTTTAGGTTCAAAATTACGTTATGAAGAATCATTCATTGATATGCAAACCGGAGCGGAACGAAGCAGACAAATCGCTTTTCATATTTTTTTTAGTCGCTTTTCCCAATTCCCGTCCTTAAAACCTCCGTTTCTTCCCGAAACCACTTACCCTTAACCTATTACAGCAGCACCTCGTGTCTAACTCATAACCTTTCCGGCTAAAAACCCATAGGTTACTATTGGGTTACGCAGCTCCGGTTCAACTTGGCTTTACTCCGGTTTTCGTTGGCTTCGCCCTTCAACTCCAAATGTCCTAAACTCCTTGTCTATCAATTCTATTGCCCCTTATTTCTCATTTCCACTTTTTATTTCTACCTTTGTCCCCATAATGGTATATTCTTACGTCATTAATGAACTACACACTATGAAAAGACATTCTTTGCTATTTGCTCTGTTCATCTTTCTGTCGAGCCTGTCTATACAAGCTGAAGGGACCGCCGGAAAATGGTCCGAACGCTATAACGTCACCGCTATTACGATGGATGAAGGACTTCCTCACAACTTCGTGGACGATATATTGAAAGACAGTCAGGGCTTTTTATGGATTGCCACCCGTGGGGAAGGAATCGCCCGTTATGACGGTTATGAATTTACCGCCTTCAATATGGGAAGCACCCACACCAAACTACGAAGCAACTTCATAAACAAACTGTGTGAGGATAACTTCAAGCGTATTTGGGCTGTCAGTGAAATGG